>Ga0207661_10000238_pt1 | contig 36134 bp, 37 predicted proteins | sample KBSC713LmetaG_FD_184337 | JGI IMG/M metagenome (GOLD analysis project Ga0207661, IMG submission 184337) | Corn rhizosphere microbial communities from Kellogg Biological Station, Michigan, USA - KBS C7.1-3L metaG (SPAdes) (version 2) | ecosystem: Host-associated > Plants > Roots > Rhizosphere ...
CCAGCGAGGGCGGCGTCGCCGACGTCTCCGGCTACACCGACTACGGCCGCGTCTGGCTCGAGTTCCTGACCGAGATCTCCGAAGAACTCGGCCCGCGCTCGACCGTGATCGTCCTCGGCGACGCCCGCACCAACGGCCGCGAGCCCCACGCCGAGGTCTTCGGCCAGATCGCCGAGAAGGCGGGGCGCCTGTTCTGGCTCAACCCCGAGCCGAAGCTCTACTGGAACTACGGCGACTCGGTGATGGCCGCCTACGAGCGCCACTGCGACGGCGCCTTCGAGTGCTGGACGACGAAGCACCTTGAGAACTTCGTCAACGTCGTCGCCGGCGCCGCCCCCGCCGCCGAATGAGGGCGCTCTTCCTCCGCCACGGCGAGTCGGTCCACAACGCCGCCCGCAGCGGCGAGCCGGCGGCGCGCTCCGACGGCGACCGCCTGACCGAGAAGGGCGTCGAGCAGGCCCACGCCGCCGGCGCCGGCCTGCGTCAGCTCGGCGTCACCCGCCTGCTCTCGAGCCCGCTGCGGCGGGCGGGGGAAACGGCGCAGGCGGTCGGCGAGGCGCTCGGGCTCGAGCCGGAGGAGATCGATTACACCGGCGAGCTGACCTCCGGCGAGACCTTCGAGCAGGCGGTAGCCCGGGTGCGGCGGCTGAAGGTCGAGCTGGAGTCGGGCGCCGACGGCGAGCTGCCGCTGCTCGTCACCCACGGCATCTTCACCCGCTTCTTCCTCCTCGACTCGGTCCTCGGCGAGCGCTTCGAGGCGCCGATGGCGGCCGGGCTCTGGAACCTCGGCTCCCACAACTGCGGACTGAGCACCTTCGCCCACGGCGAGAGCCGAGACCCGTTGGGGGAGCCGATCCCCGGCTGGACCTGCCTCACCTGGATGGAGCGGCCGTGGGGCCGGCCGTGACGATCCGCACCGGGTCGTCGGGCGAGACCTGCCACTGCTCGTTGACGATCGCCCCCTCCGGCGGCGCCACCGGTCCGTCCAGCAGCGGGTCCTCGGTATCCCGCATCCAGGCGTCGAGCCGTCCCCGCAGCGCCGCCAGAGCCTCGGCCTTGCCCGGGTCCCGGGCGCAGTTCCGTCCCTCCTGCGGGTCCAGGACCAGGTCGTAGAGCTGCTCCTCGGGGACCTCCTGTTCCCCCCACCCGGCCTGCACCAAAAGGTCCTTGGTGTCGCTGTCGTCGCAGTTAGCCAGCACCGGCCGCGGGTATTCGTCAAACCTCCTTATGTACTTCCAACGCTCGGTCCGGATCGCCCGGTGGGGCTGGTAGGCGGCGTGATAGGTCGTCTCCGAGAAGATCGCCTCGTGGAGGCTCTCCACCTCCCCCCGCACCAGCGGCATCAGCGAGCTGCCCTGCAGCCACTCGGGGTGCTCGGCGCCGGAGAGGTCGCAGAGGGTCGGGAAGACGTCGAGGTGGCTGACCGGGGCGTCGACGACCTTCCCCGGAGGGAAGCCGGGGCCGCGGACGATCATCATCACCCCCGTGCCGCGGTCGAAGAGGGTCGCCTTGGCGCCCGGGAAGGCGATGCCGTGGTCGGTGGTGCAGACAACGACGGTGTCCTCGACCAGGTCGAAGTCGTGGAGGGCGTGGAGGACGGCGCCGATCCCCTGGTCGAGCGAGCGGGCGCTGGCCTTGAACTCGGCCATGTCGCGGCGGGTCACCAGGTTGTCGGGCAGGTTGGGCGGCGGCTGCGAGTAGAGCGTGTCGCGGACCGAGGTCGGGGCGGCGAATTCGCGGTGGGTCTCGAAGAAGCCGACCGACATGAACCATGGCTCGGCCGGCGCCTCGCGCAGGGTCTTGATCGTCAGCGGCGCGACGAAGGAGGCGTTGTTCTGGCCGACCGGGACTACCTCGTCGTAGCCGATCACGCCCGGGTCGAGGGAGATGTGCTGCTCGCCGATCAGGATCGAGCGGTAGCCGACCTCGCGCAGGGTGTGGACCCAGTGCTGGCGGTAGTCGTTCAGCTTCCAGCCGCGGTGGGCGAGGCCGAACATGCCGTTGTTGTGGCAGTAGAGCCCGGTGAGCAGGCTGGCGCGGCTGCCGGAGCAGGTCGGGGCGGCGCAGAACGCCTCGCGGAACAGCACCCCCTGGTCGGCGAGCATCTGGATGTTCGGGGTCGGGACCTGGAACCCGTAAGGCTGGACATAGCGCCCGGTGTCGTGAGAATGGATGTAGAGGATGTTGGGCGGCCTCATCGGAGGTACCTAAATTAGATGAAACCCGATCGCTCCTACCTCGTCTGCGCCACCCCTCGCAGCGGCAGCACCCTCGTCTGCCACGCGCTGGAGGAAACCAGCGTCGCCGGCCGCCCCGAGGAGTATTTCGAGGCGCTCCGCCACAGCGGCCGCCCCCGGCGGCCGGAGGAATACTTCCTCGGCGTCGAGGACCAGTCGATCCGCGACCACCTCGGCGAGCGCAGCGTCGGCTCCGACCCCCAGCCCCGCTCCCCGCTCTGGAGCCGCGCCGCGTATGACCGCTACCTCGAGTGGGCCTTCGAGACCGGGACGACCGAGAACGGCGTCTTCGGCGCGAAGCTGATGTGGGGCTACTTCGGTGAGTTCGTCAGCCTCCTGCGCAATGTCCCCCCCTACCGCGACGTGCCGCTGGCGGAGCTGCTGCCGACCGTCTTCCCCGACCTCACCTTCGTCCGCGTCGTCCGCGCCAACAAGGTGCGCCAGGCGGTCAGCCTCTGGAAGGCGGTGCAGACGGCGACCTGGCGCGAAGACGACCTCAGCGCCAAGGCCAGCTCGATCGAGGAGGACGGCGGTCCGCCCTATCGCAGCTTCGTCGAGGCCCACCGCCCGCAGCTGCGCTTCCACTACCGGGCGATCGACCACCTGCTCGACCAGTTGCTGATCGAAGAGGCCGCCTGGGACGCCTTCTTCGAGCACGCCGGAATCGAGCCGATCCTCGTCCTCTACGAGAACTTCGCCGCCGACTACGAGGCCAGCACCCTCCACCTGCTCGAGCGCCTCGACATCTCCTGCCCCGAGGGCTTCGAGTTCGAGCCGCGAATGAAGAAGCAGTCCGACCGCATCAACGACGACTGGACGAAGCGCTACAGCGAGCTGCGCCTGGGCCGCGACTTCGACCTGGTCCCGGCGCCGGTGGAGGAGAAGGCGCGGCAGTCGGGCTCATAACCCGAAGTCCCGGGTTCGAAATCCTTTCCCCCGCTTTGTACTTCCCGCGTACGCCGTGTGCCCTTGTGTGTACCCTGAGGGTATGGCCGAGCGGAACCGCCGCATCAACGTCACCCTGGAGCCGGACTATGCACAGAAGCTGGCGAGCCTGGCTGAGCGCACTCACGTTCAGGAGGGGACGCTCGCTCGCTCTCTCCTTTCCAGCGCGCTCGACGAAGCCGACCCCGATGCTTCGCGGATCACTGAAATTCTCGATGGGATTCCTGGCGCATGGGAGAGGGCGCAGAAGTCGATCGAGCAGGCTCGGCGCGGCGAGACGGTGCCGCTCTCCGAGCTGTAGTCGATGGCGACGATCGAGGTCACGCGCTTGGCACGTGACGAGCTTCGTGAACTGATCGAGACTCGCCAGCTTCCGGTCGACACGCGCGAACGGGTCTCGCGAACGCTGCTCACCCTGGAAGAGTTCCCGCGCGCCGGCAAGCAGCTCTCGGGCGTCTGGCGGGACTGTCGGGCGCTGATCGGTCCCTGGGGCTGGCTGATCGTCGTCTACATGTACATCGAGGCCGAGGACCGGGTCGTCGTCATCGCGTTTCACGATGCGCGGACGTCCGACGCCGCGATTGCGCGCGCTTGATCGAGGCTTTGAGCCTCGCTGTGTATGCGAAATGGGCTCCGCATCTCGGCGCATCATTTCGAGCGAGCGATCTAAAGCGGACTCCAATGCTGGGAAAATAGCGATGATGACCGACTCACAATGTTCGGGAGCGTCGATCCGCGACAGCGGATAAGCCGATCGCGATCGGCGGGATAACGTTCCCCCTTGACCCGAGGAACGATGCTCCTCCATAGGGACAATCAGGACAGCGGAATCTTCGTTGCCGCCCACGTAACTGACTTCGCCACAACCCGGAAGGCATGGCGATGGCGCCGCTCTGCCCGCAGGGAGCTACCCGGCACGCCGGGTCTCGTTTTCGCCAAGGCGATGCCGTTCATCGGCTCCGGCGCAAGCTCCGGCTTCGGTGGCGGCGTACCTGCCCTGCAGCGTCAGGTTCTGCTGACCGCTTGGCGGCAGGAGGACGATTTCGAGGGCTTCCTCGGCCAGCCGCTGGCACAGCGTCTCGCCGAGGCGAAGCAATCGTGGTGGTCGCTGTTCGAGGTGGCCTCGACACGCGGCTCGCACTACGGGTCCACGCCCTTGGCAGGTTGCGGAGACTCAGTCGCCGACGGACCCTTCGCGGGCCTCACCCTGGGGCGGGTCCGGTCACGGTCGCTGCCGAGCTTCCTGAGGGAGGGGGCGAGGCTCGGGTCGTTCACGCGTGAAGCGCCTGGGCTGGTCAGCGCGGTCTCCGCCGGATGGCCGCCCACCGGTAACTGCACGATCAGCATCTGGGAGTCCGAACAACACATGCTCCGCTTCGCCTACCGCGATCTCGAAGGGCATGGCGGCACCGTGCGGCGCGACCCGCCGATCCTGACCGAGCAACTGAACGCCCGCCTCCGGGTCCGTCGCCTCGACGGTAGCTGGCGGCAAGACGCGATGCGCCCGCAGAAGCTGGCTCAAATGGCCGCAACGCTCGCGCAGGAAGGTGGAACTTGAGCGCCCGAGAAATCCACGTCCTCTTCTTCGGCGACTCCCATACCGTCGGTGTCGGCGAACCTTCCGGTCTCGGCTGGGTCGGTCTTATCGTCGCCGCCACCCATGCTGCGGGAATCTCCCTCGTCGCCTACAACCTCGGCGTTCGCGGCGAGACGTCAAGAGAGCCGCGTCTCCGTGGAGACTCTCGCCACCCTCTCAGTGAGATGATCGCGCGGTATGAGGCACGACCTGCATAGCCTCCCGGACGATCTGCCCGTCCCCGAAGACGATGGGGCCGCCAATCAGCTGCTGGACGCGCCGATTCCCCCGGTCGTGCTATCGAGCACTACAGGGGAGGAAGTCGATTTGGCTGCGGCCTCGGCGGCGGGCGGACACCTCGTGGTCTACGTCTATCCACAAACCGGGGCTACGGGCCGGCCGGTCCCGGAGGGATGGGACCGCATCCCGGGCGCGCGTGGCTGCACCCCGCAGAGCTGTGCGTTTCGCGACAGCGCCGACGAGCTGGCCGCGCTCGGTGCATCGGTCTTCGGGCTCAGCGCCCAATCCCTCAGCGAGCAACGCGAGTTCGCCGAGCGGGAGCACCTTCCCTATCCGCTGCTGAACGACAGCGGGTTCCAACTGAATCGCGAGCTCGGCCTTCCGACCTTCGAAGCGAACGGCGTCAGGTACTTCCGTCGCCTCACCTTCATCGCGCGTGCCGGGCGGATCGTCAAAGTCTTCCACCCCGTCTTTCCGCCGCAGGACAACGCCGGTGACGTGATCGCCTGGCTGCGGGCAAACTGAATGACCGGCAATTACAATACATATGTATTGCTTGCTGCTGTATCGTATCGGCGATGAGCGTGACCGCCGCGCCCAGCAGCCGAGCCTCCGGCCCGATAAGGGCGGAGGAGGCTGCGTCGCTGCCCTCACCCCCGACCACCGCACAACCGCCCCTGCTCCAGTTGCTGCGTTTTCGGCAGCGCCAGATTGAGTTCGTCTTCCGCGCACGACGAGAGCTGGGCGACGTCTTCTCGATGCGCACCGGCGAACCCGTGGCACAGGTGATGACCGGGCACCCCGAGGACGTACGTTCGCTGTTCAGCGCAAACCCGGCGTTGGCCCCTTCGACGGCCGGGGAATCGCCGCTGCGGCCGATCCTCGGCCCGGACTCGGTTCTGACCGCGATCGGTGATCGCCACATCCGCCAGCGCAAGCTTCTCCTTCCCCATTTCCACGGCGATGCGATCGCCCGCTACGTCGAGGCCATCGAGGTTGCGGCAGAGCGGGAGATTGAGTCCTGGCCGCTCAACGAGGCGTTCCCCGTCGCTCCGCGGATGCAGGCGATTACGCTCGACGTGATCATGGCCGGGATCTTCGGCATCGAGGGCAAGCCGTCCTCCGGAACCGCTGAGCACCGGCTTCGCGTTGCGACCAAACGCTTGGTGGGCTTGACTACCAGACCCGGCGGCCAGCTGATCGAACTGATGAACGCCCGCCGAGCCGAGCCGATCGGACTCGCGAAACCGCTCCTGCGGATGCTCGAGCGCCCGATCGACCTGCTGATCGAGCAGCGGCGTCAGGCCGACGACCTGGATGAGCGCCGCGACATCCTCTCGATGCTGCTGCAGGCCCGGACCGAGGAGGGCGCAGCGCCGACTTCGGAGGAAGTTCGCGCGGAGCTCCTCACCTTGATTCTCGCCGGACATGAGACCACGGCCAACTCCCTCGCCTGGGCCTGGGAGCGGCTGACCCGCAACCCGGCCGCCCATGAACGGCTGCTCGATGCCGTCCGCACGGATACGGACGCAGATACTGTGATCGAGCAGACGATCGTCGAGACGATGCGCTCGCGTCCTGTTGTGCCGCTCACGGGCCGGCGGGTAACGGTCCCGTGGCAGCTCGGCCCATATGCGATCCCAGCGGGAACCGGCATCCTGATCAGCATCCTGCTGGTTCATCACAGGGAGGACCTTTACCCGGAGCCGTTCGAGTTCCGGCCCGAGCGGTGGGAGGGCCGAAAGCCGGGAACCTATGAATGGCTCCCGTTCGGCGGCGGCATCCGCCGCTGCCTTGGTGCGAGCCTCGCGATGGCAGAGCAGCGGGTAGTCCTCGCCACGATGGCGAGGCGGCTCGACATTGCGTTCGACGAGCCCGCCCCAGAGCCCGCGCTTCATCGCAACGTGACCATGATTCCTCGGCGCGGCGCCAGGATCGTCGTTCGCTCTCGCCGCTGATTGGGTCGGCTACCCTGGCCCTCGAATGAGAGTGGCCGACGCAGACCTCACCGCAGTGGCCCGCATCCGCAATGCGGCGCTGGAGCGATTCGCCCGCGACGGCGTCGCCGGAACCACGATTCGGGATGTCGCCAAAACGGCCGGCGTGTCAGCAGGACTCGTTCAGCATCACTACAAGACCAAGGCCGACCTGGAGCAAGCCGTCAACGAGTATGTGTTGCGGGTCGCGGTCGAAGCCTCGGAGGGGGTGGAAGAGGCAACCGCGGAAGCCACCACCGAAGAGCTGTTCCTGACAATGGGCGAGCGAATCATGGAGTTCGTTCGGGACCATCGCTCGGCCATGCTCTACGTGATCCGCGCAGCGGCGAACGGGGAAAAGGCGGGCCTCGACATCTTCGACGCTTTCCTGGCATTGGTGAATCAACACGTCGAGCGCCTCGCCGAGAAGGGGACGTTGCGGGACGACGTCGACCGGCTCTGGCTCGGTTTGCAGGTCGTGATCCTCGACCTCGGCACTGTCCTTCTGGAGCCGGCCATCGATCGCCACCTGCCGGCCCCGTTGTTAGAGCCCGAACAGCTCGATCGCTGGCGGAAGGCTTGCACCGAGCTGCTCCGCCAGGGGTTCGTGAAGGACGGTCCGATACATAGATAACGCTTGCCATACATTTGTATGGTAGGTTCGGCACGTGAAGAGGCGGCCCGGGCAAGCGTGCGTGATCGGCGGGCAGGGGACGTTGGGGCAGGCAGTCGGGGGGTCCCTCCGCTCGTCCGGTTGGGCGGTTCAGGCTGCAGGTCGACGACAGGGCGCCGCTGTCCACCTCGATCTCGACGAACCGAGCACGCTCCCAGCGGCGCTGACGAACGCGGACCTGATCGTCAGCGCCGTCGCGGATCCGTGTTTCACCGCCGAGCGCTGGGTTCTCGAGAACGGCGGTCTGCTCGTCAACTGCAGTCACGCCCCCGGCGCAGAGGCAGCTGCTCTGACAGCGGCGTTCGCTGCGCGGTGCAAGGGAACCGTTCTGCTGAACGCGGGGCTCGTCCCCGGCATCGCCAACCTGGTCGCAGCCGAGCTTCTCCACGGGCACCCCGCGGCAGACACGCTCGAGGTCGCGTTCACCATTGTCCGGCAGGCAACGGCCGGCAGAGGCGGCGGCGAATTCGTCCATTCCGGACTCGCTTCACGCTCACACCACGAGGTGGTCGACCTGCCGCTGCCCGAGCCCTTTGGACATCAGGCTTGCATCGAGATTTACGAGGATGGGGACTGCGGATTTGCTGGAGTGGCCGAGGACCGACGCGTGAAGAACTACCTCGGCTTCGGCGATCGATCGATCGACTGGAGCTTGCGGATCGCGAATGCCCTTCGCCTGATGCGGACCCTCCCGAAGGCGGCGTTTGCGCTGAGCGCACACAAGGGGCATCCATCACAGGAGCCCACCGGCATTTGGGTGGGGGCAAGTACAGGTGATGAGCTCCTCGGAAGCCGGACCATCAAGTGCGAGGGCGACTACCGAACGACCGCCGAGGCTGCCCGCATGTTCAGCGAGGCGCTGATCGCAAATCGCCGGCCCGGCTGCTTCAACCCGGAGGATCTATTCAACCTCGGCGACCTGACGGCGCCGCTGATCGAGATGGGAGTTCGTGTTGGACAGTCAGACCGCCGATAGGACGCAAGGCGAGCCTTTGGATCGCGTACCTGGAAAGCTCGCGACACCGCCGCACCTGAATCTGCTCCGCATTCTGCTTGCAGCAGCGATCCTCTCGTCGGCGATCCACTACACCCACAACTTCGTGATGGCGAGTATGTACCCGCCGCTGCCGCCGCTGTTCCCGAACCCTCGGGCCTTCCAGATCGGAATCGTCATCGCCTGGCCGCTACTCACGGGAGTCGGGGTCTGGGGTTACGCGCAGTACGTCACGGGCAACTTGCGTCGGGCGGGCTGGGCTTTCGTTATCTATTCGATAGTTGGGATCTCGACCATCGGACATTTTCTAGGCCCGAGCCCGGACATTCCGCCGTTCTTCTTCGTGACCATCTTCACCGACTTCCTTACCGGCACCGCAATGCTTGGATTCGGCGTCGCGACGCTGAAAGCGATCCGTTCCTAGCTAGTCCCAAGGGTCGGCCTTGAAAATCGCCCGGGCTCGCCGGCTGCCGTCGGAGAGGAAGGTCGTGCCGATCAACCTGCCGCCAGGCTTGAGGCAGCGAGCAATCTCCGCCACCGCCCGCTCGGGGTCCGGGATCATATGGAGGCCACTGAAGGAGAGGAAGAGGTCGACCTCTTCGTCGGCGAAGGGGAGGTCGACCATGTCCGCTTCACGGTCTCGACCTGTCGCAACGAACGCCGCTCCGCTCGCCTTTGCGCGCGCCGCAGCATCTTTGGGCAGAGGTCAGCTCCCACATAGCGGACCCGCTGATCGGGCGAGAGGGCACGGAAGGCGACTCCGCCGCCGCACGGGACGTCGGCGATCACCTCCAGGTCCAGCCTCTTCGATCGGTCTCATGCTCGCGTAGAGGACGCTCGCGTCGATCCCCCAGATCGTCCGCCCGATCGCCTGCATCAGCCGGGGGGCACGCTCGGGCTCGCCGGCTGTCCCCATAGGCTTTCGCGCATGGTCACGCCGGCCTACGGCCACATGGGCATCGGCTACAGCGATGTCCGCCCTGCCGACCCGCGGATCGAGGACGAGTGAGGGCGGCGGTGCCCGAGCCTATGTACGAAGAGCTTGGCAGTGGCTATGGGGTGGTGAGGCGGCCCGATCCACGGCTTGCTGGACGGATTCGAGAAGCGCTGGGCGACGCCCAAACTGTCCTCAATGTGGGTGCGGGGACCGGTTCGTACGAGCCGCAGGGACTTCAGGTCATAGCGGTCGAGCCGTCGGCCGGGATGATCGCCCAGCGGCCCGACGGAGCCGCGCCCGCAGTTCAGGCCAGGGCCGAATCTCTGCCCTTCGAAGCCAACGCCTTCGACGCTGCGATGGCGATTCTCACGGTCCACCATTGGGCTGATCTGCAGGGCGGCCTCGCCGAGATGCTCCGGGTGGCACGAAAACGTATCGTCATCGTGACCTTCGACCCGGATCCGTTACGGGAACTTTGGATCGTGCGTGATTACTTCCCAGAGATGGTCGCGCTCAAGTCCGATGCCACCTCCGGCAGACGGTTGGCAGACGAATTGCCGCGCGCTCGAAACGAGGTGCTGCCGGTGCCACGCAACTGCACCGACCTCTTCTTCGCCGCCCTTTGGGGGCGACCGGAACTCTTCTTCGACGAAGCCGTGGTCGGCCCGATGTGGGTCTGGAGCCGGCTGACCGATCGTGAGCGGCAGGAGGGACGGCGACGACTTCGCGACGATCTTGCCAGTGGAAGCTGGGACGAGCGCTACGGCCACCTTCGCGGTCTCGAAGAGCTGGACGTAGGACTGCGGATCGTCATCTCCCAGACCGCTGTCGAAGGTAATCGGTGACCCTGCTCATGGATTCTGTTCATCCCGGCGCCGCCGTTCAAAGGTCGCCGGTGGAGGAGAAGGCGACCTAGCCGCGTCCCGGCAGCCGCGCGGCGACGAGGCTCGGAGAAGGCAGCTGCCCCTCGGCGAACATCGCCGCCAGGCCGGTTCGCGCGAACCCCAGGGGGCCGCGCTCGTAGAGCAGGTAGCGGGGCTGCCAGCGGGGGGAGAACTTGGCGTTGAAGCGGTAGAGGCTCTCGATCTGGAAGTAGGGGTTGGCGAGGGTGACGACCCGGCCCAGGGTGCGCTCGGCCAGGCCGCTCGGATCCCGCAGCCAGCGGGCGAAGGCGGCGAAGTTGAGCGACATCTCCTCCACCCCGCGCTCGCGCAGCATCTCGATCGCGCTGACGACCAGGTACTCGGTGAGGCCGTTGACGGTGTCGCGGTCGCGCCGCATCAACCCCAGGGAGGCGACCGGCCGGCCGTGGCAGGGGGCAAAGTGGAGAAAGCCGCGGACCGAGCCGTCGGCGTCACGCGCGACCACCACCAGGCTCTCCTCCAGGTGGTCGCCGCGGAGGCTGTCGATCGCCATCGAGAAGCCGCGCTCGGGTTCCTCACCGCGCCAGCGGTCCGAGACCTCCTCGAGCTCGCTCAGCTGCGCCTCGGAGAGCTCGCCCATCGAGTGCAGCGCCGCGGTGTAGCCGGCCTTGCGCACCCGGGTCACCGCCTGGCGCACCTTGCGGATCGCCCGCCCCTCGAGCGAGAAGTCGGCCAGCTCGACGATCGCCTCGTCGCCGATGTAGAAGGAGCTGAGCCCGGCTCCGGTCGCCAGCTCGGCGAACTCCTCGCTGGCGCCGACGACCCCGATCGAGAGGCCGCGCGCCTCGGCGAAGCCGCAGAGGTCCCGCAGCAGGCCGGGCACCGCCTCGACCAGCCCGACCGGATCGCCGGAGACGAGCAGCACCCCGGCTTCGATCCGGTAGCCGACGAAGGCCCGTCGCGAGCGGTCGAAGAAGTGGTGCTTGTCGGTCCGCAGCTTGAAGAAGCTGAGGGTGTCGGTGCCGTGGGAAGCGACCAGCTCCCGGGCGAGCGGCCGCAGTTCCCCCGGCGGCAGCCCGCGCGGCCCCGCCAGGGGCCGGAACAGCTGCCAGGCGACGGTCGCAAACGCACCGGCCCAGAGAACGACGAGCGCCGTCGGCACCCACTCGAAGGGGTCGCGGTAGCTCACAGGTTCGGGAGAAAGGGTCAATGCAGCGCTGAGCTCGTCCAGGGTCCGGCCCGGGTTCAGCCCTGGCGTGCCCCAGTGAGAGGCCGCGACCAGGGTGGCGACACTGGCGGCGAAGACGCCGGCGAGAACCCCCGCGCTGCGCATCAACGGCACCCGCCAGCCGCTGTCCTCGTGCACGACCGTGAAGGCACCGCGGCCCGCGCTCAGGACGCCCGCGAGCGCCCAGCAGGCGAGCGCCTCCTCGACGTCGAGCCCCTTCAGCAGGTTGAGCGCGCCGGCGAGGATCAGGACGCCCACCCCCAGCGCCCAGGCACGGCGGCGACGGCGCATCAGGTAGATCCCGAGGATGACCAGCGCCACCCCCGCGGAGAGGGCCAGCGCGTGCGCCGCCACCGGCACCTCTCCGGGCACCAGTTCGAGCAGCAGGCGCATCCGCGAGTGCAGGCCCGGGGTCAGGGCGGAGCCGACGTTGACGAGACCCATGCAGATCGTGCAGAGACCGACCAGCGGAGCCAGCCAGTGCGCGCGCGGGCGGGCGCGGAGCGGCGCCCGGCGCCCGGGAAGGCGCAGCCGCGGGCGCGGCCGGTGACTATCGACGAGGAACACGGCAGGAGGGATGTTGCCGGAGGAACTTAAGCGTGGCCTAACGACGGCCGAAACGGGCAAATTTGAGAATCAGAGCTGCGGTCCGCGCGGGTTTCTCGACGTTCGGCGAGTGCCCTGCCCCCGGGATCAGCGCCGTCTGCGCGCCGGGCACCTTCGCGTAGACGGCGAGCGCCGGTTCGGCTTCGTAGATCTGATCTTCGGCGCCGAAGATCGCCAGCAGCGGAATGGCCGCCCTTTCGATCCTCCGGTTGAGCGGCTCGGCCTCCGAATAGAGGCCCTCCTCGCCGTCAGAGGCATAGGAGGTGTAGGTCATCTGGTCGAACCCGTCGACGAAGCCTTCGGGTACTTCGAACCCGGGCGCGAAGGCGACCTGCAGCCCTTCCTTGACCGCGAAGTCCGGGATCACCCGCCACAGGGCCTCCCCGATCACGGGCGCGGTGGTGAGTTCTTCGGCAAAGTCGATCGCGGTGGCGAAGCGTTCATCGGGAGCCTGGTCGACCAGCACCAGGCGGGCGACGTAGTCGCCCGGGATTTCGCTCAAGGCGGTGGCGACGGTGCCGCCCAGGGAGTGGCCGACGACGGTCGCGCGGCGCACCCCCAGCCGCTTCATCGCTTCGGCCACGAAGGCAGCCTGGTCCTCCATCGAGTAGCCGGACTTGGGTTTCTCCGATCCCCCGAAGCCGCGCAGGTCGAGAGCCAGCACCCGGTGTTCGCGGTCGAGCAGCGGGATCATCCACTGCCACCAGGCGATCGAGCATGAGAAGCAGTGGAGGAGGACGATCGGGGGAGCGTGCCGCGGCCCTTTTTCGAGGACCTGCATCTCGCCGCCGGGCAGGTGCAGGATCCGCCCTCCCGGCACGGTCACCGTGGCTGGCTTGGTTTCCCCCTCGACCAGGAGCGTGTTGATCGCCAGCAGGGCGGCAAGCGCCGCGGCGGCGGCGATCAGGATCTTCCAGCGCCTGGCCACGCCGCGCGTGGAGTGCCGCTACCGCGCGACCCAGGCGTCGGGCGTCGCGGTGAGCTCACCGACGACCGCCGGCAGCTCGCCGGAGACGAGGTCGGCCAGGGTGACCTCCTCGAGGACGCTGCGGAGGCTGGCGCGGACCGCGATCCAAACGGCCTGCAGGTGCTCGGCATTGCCGCGGTACTCGATGTCCTCCGGCGGCGTGGACTGCACGTGCGCGATCGGGCCCTCGACGGCGCGGACGATCTCGGCGACGGTGACCTCGTCGGCCGGGCGGGCGAGCCAGTAACCCCCCTTGGCGCCGCGGCGGGCGCGGACGATGCCGTGGTGCTTCAGCTCCAGCAGGATGTGCTCGAGAAACTGCAGGGGGATGTCCTGCGCGTCGGCAAGGCGCTCGCCCTTGACCGGCCCCTCGTCGCCCGCGGCGGCGAGCTCGGCAGCGGCCCGCACCGCGTAGTCGGCCTTCGCGGAAACTCGCATGTATCTAGTAAATCAGTCGGCGGGCAGGGTGCGGCCGAGCGTCCCCGCCTGATCAAGCTCTTGCCGGCGCTCCAGTTCCTCCGCCTCCAGTCGCTGCGCCTCGCGGCGGCGGTTGAGCCAGTGCGGCGCGTAGAGGATCAGGCCGAGGCCGATCGCGGCGATCCCGGCGGCGATCGGCCAGACCGACGGATCGCCCTTCTGGATCGTGACGATGCCCGAGCCGACGAGGACGAGCCCGAGGGCGGTGCGGATGAACCCCTGCGGCGCCCGGTCGGACAGCGCCGCGCCGAGGATCACGCCCGGCACCGAGCCGAGGAGGATGTTGCCGGCGAGGACGAAGTCGACGTTGCCGCCGATCCAGTGGGCGATCCCAGCCGCCCAGAGCAGGATCGCGGCGTGGAAGACGTCGGTGCCGACGACCTTCTTCGGGGCCAACCGGTAGACGGCGATCAGCAGGATCGCGATCACGGTGCCCGAGCCGGCCGAGGTGACGCCGATGACGAAGCCGGTGGTGCCGCCGATCACAATCGCGGCGACTTTGTGCCGGCGCTCGACCTCGAAGCGGTCGCGCTCGTCGATCAGGTTGCGCAGGATCAGCGCCCGGGTCAGGGTGATGATCCCGACCATCAGCAGGGTGCCCCCGAGAACCGCGTAGACGAGTTCGTCGAGGCGGTCTTCGCCGACCTGCGTCTGCAACCAGGAGACGAGGGCGACGCCAGCTACAGCGGAGGGGACGCTGCCGATCGCCAGCCATTTGACCAGCTCCATGTTCACCGTCTTCATCCGGAAGTGGCGCCAGCCGCCGACCGTCTTGGTCACGGCGGAGTAGAAGATGTCGGTACCGATCGCCGTCGTCGGCTGGATCCCGAAGATGAGGATCAGCAGCGGGGTCATCAGCGAGCCCCCGCCCATGCCGGTCATGCCGACGAGTACGCCGATGCCCAATCCGAAAAGGACGATTGCCGGGTCCATAGTTGCTCCTGTGGTTTCCGCACCATCAAGGACTTCCCTGGATTTCGACTTTCCTGACCTTCTTGGTCAGGAGTGCGGAGTGCGCCAGGATACCAGGATGAAGCCCGAAAGTCCGGGATCTCAAACCGTGGAACCGCCCGCCGTACGGCGGCAGGCGCCAGCCGATGCGATTTCCCTGCGCGGGGTCGGTCACTCCTACGGGGAGCTGGAGACGCTGGCGGGCATCGACCTGGAGGCGCCCCCGCACGGCGTCCTCGGCCTGGTCGGGCCCTCCGGCTGCGGCAAGTCGACCCTGCTGGAGCTGGTCTGCGGCCTGCGCGAGCCGAGCGCGGGTTCGATCGCCGTCGGCGATGCCGTCGCGGCCGAGGCGCGGCTCGGGCGCTGCGCCTACATGCCCCAGCGCGACCTGCTGCTGCCCTGGTACTCGGCAATCGACAACGCCGGCCTGGCGCTGCGCAACCAGGGAATGGGACGACGCGAGGCCCGTGCCGCCGCCTCCGGGCTCTTCGAGCGCTTCGGCCTCGCCGGCTTCGCAGCGGCGCGCCCGGACGAGCTCTCGGGCGGGATGCGGCAACGGGTCGCCTTCCTCCGCACCCTGATCGCAGGCAAGCCGGTGCTGGCGCTGGACGAGCCCTTCGCGGCGCTCGACGCGATCACCCGGGCCGAGATGCAGGAGTGGCTGGCGGCGGCGCTGCGCGTCGACCCCCGCACCGTCCTCCTCGTCACCCACGACGTCGAGGAGGCGCTCTACCTCTGCGACCGGGTCGCCGTGCTCTCGGCCCGGCCGGCCCGGATCGCCGCCGAGCTCGCCTCCCCCCGCCCCCGGGCCGAGGACCGCGACACCGCCGTCACCGACCCCGAATTCGTCGCGGTGCGAGAAGAGGCGATGCGGGTTCTGAGGGAGGGGTCGCGATGATGAGGCGCTGGCTACTGCCCCTGGCGCTGATCGCGCTGCTGCTCGGCCTCTGGCAGGTCGCCGCCTCGACCGGGGCGATCGCCAACGCCCTCACCCTCGAAGACTTTCTCGTCCCCTCACCGGCGGAAATCGCCGAAGCGCTCTGGGAGAACCGCGGCCTGCTGGCCGAAAACGCCTGGGTGACGCTGAAGGAGATCCTGCTCGGCATCCTCTGTGCGCTTGTCGTCGGCGTCGGGATGGCAGTCCTGATGCACCGCTGGCGACTGCTGCGCGACGCCGCCTACCCGCTGATCGTCGCCTCGCAGACGATCCCGATCGCGGTCATCTCACCGATCCTGCTCGTCTGGTTCGGTTACGGGATCGGACCCAAGATCCTCGTCGTCGCCTTGGTCTGCTTCTTCCCGATCACCGTCAACGCGCTTGACGGCCTGCGCTCGGTCGACCCGGAGGCGTTGAAGATGATGCGCAGCCTTGACGCCTCGCGCTGGCAGCGGTTCCGACGGGTGGAAGCGCCGGCGGCGTTGCCGAGCCTCTTCACCGGGATCAAGATCGCCGTCGTCTTCTCCCCGATCGCGGCGGTGTTCGCTGAGTGGGTCGGCGCGGACGCCGGGCTTGGTCGCCTGATTCAGTCCGATATCGCCTACTACGAGGTGGCAAGGCAGTTCGCAGCAGTCGCCGTGCTCTCGGCGATGGCTCTGATCCTGATCGGCCTCACCGCCCTCGCGGAGCGCCGCGTCGTCACTTGGCGATAAAACTCCCGGCGATGAAGCGCCACCGGATCTTGGCGATCGCCTTCGCCGCCCTCGCCCTTGCCCTGACCCTGGCCGCCTGCGGCGAGAAGTCCGAGGACACGAGCACCGCCGGCGAAAGCTTCCGCCTCACGCTCGACTTCTACCCCAACCCCGACCACGCCGGGATCTACATGGCGCAGAAGCTGGGCTACTTCGAAGAAGCCGGGCTCGACCTCAGCATCGAGACCCCCTCCGACCCGGCGGCGCCGATTAAGCAGGTGGCCGCCGGCCGCTCCGACCTGGCGATCTCCTACGAGCCGGAGGTGGCGCTGGCACGCGAACAGGGCCTCGACGTGATCGCGATCGCCGCCCTCGTCAACCGGCCGCTGACCTCGATGATCTGGCTCAAAAGCTCCGGGGTCAAAGGCGTCGGCGACCTCAAAGGCAAGACGATCGCCACCGCCGGGATTCCCTACCAGGACGCCTTCCTGAAGACGATCCTCGCCCGGGTGAAGCTGACCCCCGACGACGTCAAGGCGGTCAACGTCGGCTTCGGGCTCCTCCCGGCCGTGCTCAGCGGCTCGGCGCAGGCGATGCTCGGCGGCTTCAGCAACGTCGAGGGGATCGACCTGCGCGAACGCGGCAAAGGCCCGGTCGTCACCCCCGTCGACCAGCTTGGGGTCCCCACCTACGACGAGCTGGTGCTGGTGGCACGGCGGCAGACCCTGGAAGAAGACCCGGAGCGCTTCCGCCTCTTCCTGGCGGCGCTGCAGCGCGGGACCGAAGCGGCGGTGGCGCAGCCGAACGCTGCCACGAAGGCGATCACCGAAGCGAACCCCGACCTCGAACCGAAACTGACCGCGGCGGAGGTGAAGGCGACGCTGCCGCTGCTGGGCGCCCGCACCGATGGCCAGCCCTACGGCTACATGGACCCGCAGGAGTGGACGACGTTCGCCGGCTGGATGCGGGACAACGGCCTGATCGACTCGCTGCCGCAGGCGAGCGAACTGCTCGACGACGGCTACCTGCCGTCGGGCGAAATTCCCGAATAGCCGAGAGCGCCTTCGGCGATCAGGCGGCTGACCTCGCGCTCGGGCATCGCCGCGTGGAAGAGGTGGCCCTGGGCGTAGTCGCAGCCGAGCCGGCGCAGCTCCGCGAGCTGCACCTCGCTCTCGACGCCCTCGGCGATCACCTCCAGCGACAGCGCCCGCGCCATCCCGATGATCGCCTCGACGATCGCCGTCGCCTCCTGCTCGATCCCCAGCGCCTCGACGAAGGAGCGGTCGATCTTCAGCGCGTGGAAGGGGAAGCGGTTGAGGTAGGCGAGCGAGGAGTAACCGGTGCCGAAGTCGTCGAGGACGAGGCGGACGCCGAGCTCGTTCAGCTTCTGCAGCGAGGAGATCGCCGTCGCCGACTCCTCGACCAGGACACCCTCGGTGATCTCCAGCCGCAGGTGGACCGGGTCGAGCCCAGTGCGGGCGATGACGTCTTCGACCACCTCGGGGAGGTCGCGGTGGGCGACCTGGCGGGCGGAGAGGTTGACGGCGACGTCGAGCGGGCGCGCGTCGGGGCGCAGCTGATGCCACTCGAGCGCCTGGCGACAGGCGCGCTCCTGGACCCAGCGGCCGATCGGCTCGATCAGGCCGCTGTCCTCGGCGATCGAGACGAATTCGGCCGGGTCGAGCGTGCCTCGCTCGGGGTGGCGCCAGCGGACCAGCGCCTCGAGGCCGGTGATCTCGCCGGAGCGGAGGTTGACGACGGGCTGGTAGTGCAGCATCAGCTCGTCGCGCTCGACCGCGTGCCGCAGCTCCCGTTCGACCTCCAGGCGCCGCATCGCACCGGCCCGCATCTCAGCGTCGAAGAGGACGCAGCGGGCACGGCCGCCTTCCTTCGCCCGGTACATCGCCGCGTCGGCGTCGCGAATCAGCAGCTCGGCGTTGACCGTGCGCTCTTCGGAGGCGCGGGAGACGGCGACGCCGATGCTGGCGCTGACAAAGTGGTCGACGCCGTCGAGCGCGAAGGGCTGCGCGAAGGCGCTGGCGACGCGGTCGGCGATCGCCAGCGCCTCGCCTTCATCGGCGAGGCGGTCGATCAGGATCCCGAACTCGTCGCCGCCGAAGCGGGCGACGATGTCGCCTGGGCGCAGGTGATCGCGCAGGCGCGGGGCCACCGCCCGCAGCAGCGCATCGCCGGCGTGGTGGCCGAGGCTGTCGTTGATCAGCTTGAAGTGGTCGAGGTCGAGGAAGAGGATCCCGACCGGCGAGCCGGAGACCGCCGCTTTGTCGAGCGCTTCGCCGAGCGCGTCGACGAAGCTGAGCCTGTTCGGCAGGCCGGTCAGCGAGTCGTGGAGGACGCGGTAGCGCAGCGCCTGGTCGGCGGCGTGGCGCTCGATCGCGTCGGCGAGGACGTTGGCGGCAGCCTGGACGAAGGGAACGTCCTTGGCGCTGAAGCGGTGCGGCTCGGTCGCGTGGACGTCGAGGACGCCGAAGGGCCTGTTTTTGCCGTCGATGACGACGGCGAGGCTGCTGGCTGCGCCGAAGACGCGCAGCACCGGCGGCATCGTGTGGCGGGTCTCCCGGTTCCAGTCGGCGACGATCGCGTGGGTGCCGGAGTCCAGCGCGGCGCCGGCGTGGGAGTCGCGGGAGGCGGAGACCCGGCGCCCGGCGCGGACCACCGAGCCCTCGAGGCCGGCGCGGAGGTTGAGCCGGCGCCCGTCCCGGGCAAGCTCCCAGATGCAGGCGCTGTGGACGCCGTCGACCTTGCCGATCAGCTCCGCCGCCGTCTCCATCATCTCCTGCGGGTCGCTGTTCTGCATCGCCCGCTCGCCCAGGCGGGCGACGACCGCTTGCTGGGAGAGGGCGCGCTGCAGCTCGTCCTCGGTCTCCTTGCGCTCGCTGACGTCGTAGATGACCCCGTGCCAGACCGGGACCCCGTCCTCGTCGGCTTCGAGCACCGCCTCGTCGTGGACCCAGACGACGTTGCCGTCGCGCCGGACGATCCGGTATTCGACCGGGCTCGTGTCGCGCTTGCCGAGATGCTCTTCGCTTTCCAGGGCCAGCGCCCGCTCGCGGTCCTCGGTGTGGAGCAAGCTGGCCCATAGGCCGGGGTCGGCGACGAAGTCCTGCGGCCGGTAGCCGAGGATCTCCTCGACCTGCGGGCTGACGTAGCGCCAGCGTCCGCGCTCGCCGAGCTCGGCGGTGTAGACGATCACCGGCAGCCGCTCGACCAGGCGCCGGAAGTCGTGACCGCCCGCGGCCAGCTGGTCGAGGAATCGATTCACCTCGTGGTCGGACCAGTTCCTATCGGCGGGCTCACGCATCCACTCGCTCATCGGCGACAGGAATGGGTCCCTTGAGGAATGGTGGGTGCCGCCTCGGCGGAATTAGGACTGAGAGAACTGCAGCCGACTTTTGACCCACTGGGGTGTGTTCGAAATCGGTTGGGCTGTTGTAGGAGGGTTGGCGAAAGGCTTGATGGGCATCGTTGACGGACTCTAGGTTCGCGGGTCCTCACAAGGTGCCCCCGCACCGCGCAACGACGCTAGGTCGAATCTATCGTCGCCTCGGACAGTAAACCCACCTACAGAGCCAAATTTCAGTAGTTCACAGAACTGAAATCAAAGATAACGGGGGTGGGTCGAATTGGACCGCGAGATGGTTGTCTTAGCCGCTGTCGAGCAGGATTTCCGGGAGACGGACCTACTTGTCGCCCAATCCAGACGTGCTCGCCGAGCACGCTTACCTCGTTGGGAGGGGCGTCCGGCCGCTCGCAATCGCTGGGCACTTCCCCATCGCCTCAGCGTCGATGCTGCGAATCGCCACCCTGATTGAGACCGCCGCCGGGAGCGAGGACGTGCTGCCCTTCGTCATCGACCACGGGGACGGATCCCGTCTGAGCCGCGAAGTAATGTTCCGAACGCTTGGTGCTGTTCGCTCGCGTTGCGGCCGCCTCCCGCCTTGGCAAACACTTCTTGGGGGCGGCCGTCCGCAAGCACGACCCCTCCGGGTGAAGTAGCCCGAACACTGCGGGATGTGGAGTCAAAGTTTTGCCCTCCCGCCCGCCGGGATTCGAACCCGGGACCTCCCCTTTACGAAAAGGGCGCTCTATCCAACTGAGCTACGGGCCTACGTTCCGCCGAGCGGAAACCGCCCGACGGGCGCGAGGGCGACTCAAGCCTAGGCGGCGAAGACTGGCGCCGTCAAATCGTGGAGTAGACCGTCCCGGAAAGAGAGGTATCGGTGATTTCAGCGACCGTGTAATCCCGCTCGGCTACTCGCCCTGCGAGTTCCGCCTACTCCCTAGGCAGCGAGGCGCATCGGCGGGCCGGCCGCCGCCCAGCGGTACAACCCGGCGAGCGTCAGCGCCCCGGCCAGCCCCCGGTAGGGCTCGTAGGGGGCGTAGAACTCCTCGACCTCGGGAATCGTCGCCCGCCGCCCGCCGCCGCCGAGGCGGCCGACCAGCTTGATGTAGGCGAGGTCGGCGGCGGGGAGCGAGTCGAGCTCGTTGCGCCCGAAGAGGCCGAGGCACTGCACCGTCCAGGGCCCGATCTGCGGCAACGCCAGCAGGCGACTGTCCCCCGCGGCCCTCTCGATCCGGCAACGACCGGCGGCGACCTCGCGAGCCAGCCGCCGCAAGGCCAGCGCCCGCTTGCCGACCAGTTCCATCTGCTCGATTTCGGCCGGGGCACGGCCGGCGATCGCGCTCGGCCCGGGGACGTCGCGCAGGGCGTCGCGCCCCTCCCCCAGCCGTGCTCCCCAGCGACCGGCGATCCGCCGCTCGATCAGCGCCGCCCGCTCGGCCTCGATCAGCTGTCCGACCACCGCCGCCGCCAGCGCCTCCCAGGGCCACGGCCGGCCTTTGGGGCGGAAGCCGGGCAGCCGCCGGATCAGCGGCCCGAGCAGGCGGTCGCGGCGGAAGCGGCGGTGGAAGTCGGCGAGGTCGACGTCGACCCAGAGCGCCCGCCGCATCGCCGCGATCGCCTCCCCGAGCTGTTCCGGCCCCGCTGGCCCGGGGCACGGCGGCAGCGCGATCGGGGGTTGCGAGACCCGACCCGGATCGATCGCCTCGGCGCGAAACCGCACCCGGTCGCGCGCCGGCTGCCAGGCGCGTACGAGGATCGGGCTGCCGTCGACGTGGAGCAGCCGCGTCGCCACCCCGCCTCGGACCCGCAGGGTGCGGTCGGAGCTGCCCCGCGGCATCCGAAAAGGCGAAGGTGGCCGCACCTCCACCTCGACGGGACGATTTCCCTCCATATAGGCGTACATTCGGCCCATCGGCCGGTTAACGGCCGAGGAGGTGAACGTCTACGAGGAAGGAGCGGCTGGCGACGACGTTCTGGCGTTCGCGCCGGCGGCCGCGGAGGCGCCGCGACGGCCGTGCCTTCGCAGCCGTGGCGGCGACGGCCCGCACCGCGGCGACCGTCGCCGCCCCGGCGAGAACCCCGCCGGCGGTGGCGAGCACGGCGGTCTTCACCTCGGGGCGCAGGGCCGGCAGCGCGGAGCCTTCCTCGGCCTCGTAGCTCGTCGGGAGCTGGCGGACGGGGTCGGTGGCCTCGGCCGGGCTGGCGTCTTCCTCGGCCACTACCTCGGCGTCTAAGTGCGGCTCACTCACCCAGGCGACTCTAGCGGGGCGAGGGGTCGCCGCCGCCGAGCGAACGCTCGTAAAGACGGTACTTCTTGACGACTTTGCCGCCCATCCCTTCCATCGCCCGGTTCATCGGCTTGTTGGTCTCGAGGATCCAGCCCATCTCGCCCCACTTGATCTTGTCTGGGAGCGCCGCCATCTTGATGTGCTCGAGGTAGAGCCCGGCGGCGACTCCGGTATGCCGGTAGTCGTGCTTGACCCCGAGCGCGAAGACGCGGAGGCGGTCGATCTTGCGACGGCCGCTGAGGAACTTCGCCCAGCCGAAGGGGAGCAGGCGACCGTTCAGCCCGGCCATCACCTGGTTGATGTCCGGCAGGGTGAGGGCGGCGCCGATCACCTCGCCGTCCTTTTCGGCCATGAAGGTCCATTCCTCGTCGATCACCTGCTTCAGGTTCTTCGCCTGGAACTCGACCTCGGCGTCGGTGATCGGGACGAAGCCCCAGTTGTCGCCCCAGGCCTCGTTGTAGACGTCCATGAAGCGGCGGACCTCGGCGGCCATGTCACGCTTGCGCATGTTGCGGATCGTGATCCCTTCGTCGTGCAGGGCCTTCTCCGCCGCCGCGTGGATCGAGGGGTCGAACTTCTCCCCCTCCTTCAGCTCGCCCATCCGCAGCTCCCACATCAGCACGTCCATCGCCTTGCCGAAGCCCTCGGCCTCGATCAGCCGCTGGTAGTAGGGCGGGTGCCAGGGCTCGAGGATCATCGGCTGCCGCTCGAAGCCCTCGATCAGGATCCCGATCTCGTCGTTGGTGGTGAAGTCCATCGGCCCCAATAGGCGCTCGCGACCGCGGGCCAGCGCCCACTCGCTCGCCGCGTCGAACAGCGCCCGCACCACCTCGGGATCCTCCGCAGCCTCGAAGAATCCGAACATCGCATCCTTGCCGCCCTGGTATTCGTCCCAGCGCCGGTCGACCTGGACGGTGATCCGGCCAACCGGCTCGCCGTCGCGCTCGGCGAGGAAGTACTCGGCCTCACCATGCTCGAACCAGGGGTTCTTCTTGCGATCGAGGAACTGCATCCGCTCGAAGATCAGCGGCGGCACCCATTGCTCGCTCTCGCGGTGGAGCCGGAAGGGGACCTTGACGAAGCGCTTCAGCTCGCGGCGGCTGCGGACGGGCCGGATCGACACACTTGCCATGTGGGCCGCAACCTACACTCTGCGGAGATGAGCGACACTGCCAAAGCGCCCGTCGACGTCTTCGAGAAGGCTCGCAGCCACGATCGCCTCGAGCAGCTCGAAGCCGCCAAGGAGCACGACCTCCTCCCCTACTTCCGCCTGCTCACGTCGGCGGCCGGCCCCGTCGTCGAGATGGAGGGGCGGGAGACGATCATGCTCGGGTCCAACAACTACCTCGGCCTGACCGGCGACGACCGGGTCAAGGCAGGGGCGCGGGAGGCGCTGGAGACCTTCGGCACCGGCGTCACCGGCTCGCGCCTGCTGAACGGGACGACGCCGCTGCACCTCGAACTCGAGCGCGAGCTGGCGGAGTGGATGCGGACCGAGGACGCGATCGTCTATACGACCGGGTACCAGTCGAACGTCGGCTGCATCGGCACCATCCTCGGCCCCGGCGACACCGTGATCTGCGACTCCGGCGACCACGCCTCGATCCTCGACGGCTGCCGCCTCTCCGGCGCCAAGCTGCGGCCCTTTCGCCACAACCGCATGGACAAGCTGGAGAAGATGCTGCAGCGCGCGGCCGAGGACGGCGGCGGCGTCCTCGTCGTCGTCGACGGGGTCTTCTCGATGGAGGGCGACGTCTGCGATCTGCCGCGGATCGTCGAGCTCTGCCAGGGCTACGGCGCCCGGCTGATGGTCGACGAGGCCCACGGGGCGGGCGTCCTCGGCGCCCGCGGAGCGGGCGCCTGCGAGCTCTTCGGGCTCGAGGACGAGGTCGACCTGCGGATGGGGACCTTCTCCAAGAGCCTCGCCTCCTGCGGCGGCTTCATCGCCGGCCCGGCCGACGTGATCGAGTACCTGCGCGTCTCCTCCCGCTCCTTCGTCTTCAGCGCCTCCGCCGTTCCCGCCGCGGTCGGGGCGGCGCTGGCGGCGCTGCGGGTGATCCGCGCCGACGGCCCGCAGCTCTTCCAGCGGCTGCTCGCCAACGCCGAGTACCTGCGGGAGGGTCTGCGCCACCTCGGATTGAAGGTGGTCGAGCCCGGCACCCTGCCCGACGGAGCCGTGGCGACGACCCCCGTGGTGCCGGTGATGGTCGGCGACGACTGGCAGGCGGTGCTGCTGTGGAAGGCCCTCTTCGACGCCGGCGTCTACACCAACGTCGCAATCCACCCGGCGGTGCCGCCCGGCGGCGCGCTGCTGCGGACGAGCCTGATGGCGACCCACGAGCGCGAGCACCTCGACGGCGCCCTCGGGACGTTCGCCCGGGTTGTTCAGGACTTCCCGGACCTACCGCGCACTTAATTTTTTGGTCACGAAAATTTGACATCCCCCCTGGGGGTGAGTTTCTTCCTTGTCCAGATTTGAACAAGGTCCGGGATGTGTCGAAATTGTTGCTCTTAGCGAATGGATCGGACGGAACTTTGGTGACGGTGGGTTGACGCCCCCGACCCCGAAGACATAGCTTGGCCTCCTCGCCGAGACGACCCTGGCGGGGCGTTCGGGAAAAGAGAGAGACTCGGTCCGGCAGGACCATGCCCCTCGCAGTGCATGGATTGCCACGGCCGGACACGACATACCCCAGTAACCGATTCCTTGAAGGGAGGAGTCCAGTGGAAGCTGCCTCAACGGCACCACCATCGACCATCGCAGCCCCAGCCGAGGCGCCGCAGCACATGAGGGCCCTGGAGAGAGCCAACATGGTGCGGCTTGCGCGGGCCGAGCTGAAGCGCGCGATCGCGCGAGGAGACATGGATGCCGCGGAGGTGGTTCGAGACTGTCCCTGGGAGACCGAGAGCATGACCATCGCCGAGCTCTTGACCAGCCAGCGCCGCTGGGGGCGGACGCGGGCGCGGAAGTTCCTCATGCCCCTCTCCCTCAACGAGAACAAGCAGCTGGGGACGCTGACCTCGCGTCAGCGTCGGATCCTCGCCAACGAGCTTGCCACCCGCTCCCACGGCCGCGAGCCGGTCGCCGTCTGAGGCTTTGCCGCGGTCGCCTCGGCGGCCGCGGCCCTACCCTCCTCGCAGGCCGCCGATCCGGTAGCTGAGGCCGCCGGAGGCCCGCTGGAAGGCGCGCCGAGCGAGGAAGAAAGTGACCGCAAAGGCCACCGCACCGGCGATCAGGGCCACCAGGAGGATCTGCCCGCCGACGTAGAGGACGAGGCCGGTGACGAGGACGAAGGCGGCGCCGGCGAGCAGGGTCGTGTGGGAGCGGTAGCCGGCGAAGTGCTCGCGGATCGACACCTCGAGGCCGCCGAGGGCGGCGAGGGCGACGCCGGCGCCGATCGCCGTCGGATGGCCGCCGAACACCCCGATCGCCAGGGAAACGATGCCGGCGAGGATCACCAGCTCGGCCAGCGGCGCCGAGCCCCAAGGCGCCGGCGGCCGCTCGTCCGGCGCCTCGACCCGCTTCCCCTGTCGGGGCTTCGTCTTACCGGTCAACGGCCGCGAGCCGCCCGGCTAACGGGCATCCGGAGGAGACCTTGACCCGCCACCAGCCCATCAACATCCCGATCGGGCCGAGCCGCGGGCGCGAGTGCCAGTGACCGCAGCCGGGGAGGCCGAGGTCCTGGCGGGAGACCCGGACCCACTTGTAGTCCTCGGGGGCCGCCAGCATCCGCTCGACCAGCTCCCGGTTCCCGTCCTCGATCCGCCGCCGCTCGACCAGCGCTTCGCGGGCCTCGGCGACACGGCCGGCCAGGCGGTCGCGCACCGCCTCCAGCTCGCCGAGGTCGAGGACCCGCGGCGCCGCCGCGGCGGCGCCGACCCGGTGCGGGACCTCGGTATGGCCGAAGGCCTCGCCGAAGAGGCCGGCCAGCTCCGCCTCGAGGCGCCCGATCTGTCGCCGCAGCTGCAGTCGCGCCTGGCGCTCGTCGACGACGACTTCGAGACCTTCGAAATTCTCCTGTCTCAGCAGCGCGGGCATCGCAGAAAGTGTAGTCACGCCGCCTCCAGCGTCGCCGCGGCCATCCACAGCGCCTCCTCGACGGCGATCTGCGGCACGCCGTTGACCTGGGTCGCGACGACGACGATGCGGCGGGTGTCCTTCTCGATGCGCACGTGCTCCGCCGAGGGGCCGAAGAGGAGCGCGAGGGGGCGCGAGTCGTCGGCAATCGTCAACGTCCCCTTCTCCAACTCGGCGGCCACCCCGGCGAGCGACTCGCCGGGGGCCGTGTCGCGGATGCAGAGCCGCCCGCTCATGCCCTCGGCGTCGAAGGCGCGCAGCGCCACCCCGGTCTCGACGATCGCGATGTCGAGCGCGTCCCTCGGCATCCCGTGGCTGCGGAAGCCGCCGTCGTGAAGGCGGTCGAGCGTCAGCTGCTCGACCGGGGTGCGGGTGCGGTCCGGGTCGAGACCGATCTGGCGGAAGAAGACTCTGTAGGCCCAGGGGATCGGTCGTTCGCGCAGCCGAATCGCCTGCGAGCCGTAGGTGCGGTCGGAGAGGTCGCGCAGGCGCCGGCGCACCGCCTCGGGGCTCTTGCCCGGCTTGGCGTCGACCTCGACCCAGGCGATCCCGAGCCCGGGGAACTCGGAGGCGATGTGGGGCGCCACCCACCCCTGCTGCGGCGCCGGCACCCACCCCAACCGCTGGCTGGTGGGATCGGCGCTCACCTCAGCTCCCTTCGGCGGCCGTGGTGGCGGCGAGCAGGCGCTCGACCCGGTGGTCGAGCTGGTCGACGCTGAGTTCGCCGATGCTGGCGTCCTGCAAGGTCCCGCCGGGATAGACGTAGGCGAAGGTCGGGCAGCCGCCGATGCCGTAGAGGCTGCCGACGGCGCCGTCGCGGTCGTATCCAACCGGCATCGTCCAGCCGCGCTGGCGGATCAGGTCGCGCAGCGTGTCGCGATCGTCGCGGATGTCCAGCGAGAGGAAACCCACCCGCCCACGGTAGCGCCGGAAGACCCGCTCGACCAGGTCCTGCTGGGCGACGCAGCCATCCCCCTTGCTGAACCAGAACGAGATCACCAGCGGCCGGTCGAAGAGATCGCAGATGCGGATCGCTTCGGGGGTATCGATCCGGCACGCGGGGGTTCGTCGCGAGCCTTCCGGGCAGGGGATAACCGAGCTTTCGCAGTCGTCCTGAGCGACGTTGGCGTCGCCTTCGAGCTGGCCCGCGCCGGCGGGGACGGCGAACTCGGGCAGCGGCCAGCGCCGCGGCAGCTGGTCGAGGCCAAGGGTCCTGGCGGGACCGCCTCCCTCGATCGTGTTGACGGTGGCGACGACGATGATCGCAAGGAAGATCAGGCCGACGAGGATCGAGTAGCGGTCCCTCATCGCCGCTCCAGCAGCAGCAGCGTCGCCGGCAGGACCAGCAGCACCCCGGTCAGGGCGGCGAGGAGGTCGACGACCGTGACCAGGCCGAAGTCCCGCAGCATCTGCACGTCGCTGGCGACGAGGACGGCGAAGCCGGCGATGGCGGTGATACCGGAGGCGAGCACGGCGGCGCCGGTTCGCGAGTAGGCCCGCCGCAGCGCCTCCTCGGCCGCCACCCCATCCCGCCGCTCCTCGTGGAAGCGCCCGCTCAGCAGCACGCCGAACTCGGTCGCGATCGCGATCGTCAGCGCTCCAAGGGCGCCCGACATCGGGTTGAGCGGGATCCCGGTGAGCCACAGCAGCAGCGAAGCCCAACCGGTAGCGAGCACCGTCGGCACCAGCGGCACCAGCGCGCGGCGCCAAGAGCGGAAGATCAGCAGCAGCGCCAGCCCTACCAGCGCGATCCCCGCAAGGGTCAGCCAGTACCTGCTGCTGGACAGATCCGAAGCCGATTCGGCAGCGATGACCGAGAGTCCCGCCAGCTGCACGTCAACTCCCTCCGGAGGATTCCCGATCGAGTTGCGCACCCGTTCGACCAGCTTCTGCTGGTCCTCCAGCGACTGCGCCCTGATACCGAATGAGATCAGGGCTTGGCGGCCCACTTCCCCGGTCTTCGGATCGACCGGCGCCACCTGCCGCAGCGCGTAGGGCGAGAGCGCCGACAGCGTCGCGTCGATCCGTTTCGCGGTCGGCGTTTCGCCGCCCCGCACCAAGAAGTCCGACAACGCCGGTCCCGGGCAGATATCCGCGTTCAGGCAGCTCGGGTTTTCGCCGCTGAATCCATTCGCCTCGAGCACCCGCCTCTTGAATCCGGCCATCCACTCGACCGTTTTGGGATCGGTCAGATCAGGAGCCGTGATGCTCACGTCCAGCTCGCCGGAAACCCCGGTCGTGTCCCGCAGCTCGTTCAGCCCTTCGACCGCCTTCACGTTCTGGGGGGCCAGCTCCCGGATGTCCGTCACGATGTTGACCTCGGTCCCGGCCGCCCAGCCCATGATGGCGAGACCGATTCCAACCGCGAGCACAGCCGTCGGGTTGGAGACGGCCAGGGACAAAAGGCGTTCTGGCGGGCGGGTCCTGTCACGGGCTGTTAGGGGACCCCTGCGCTGGATGCTCGGGGTCCCCTGCGCCCGCGCAACCCGCCCGAGGATGGCTTGTACGGCGGGACCGACCGTGAAGGCGAGGACAAAGGCAACGGCAACGCCAACGATCAGGAACCAGGCGAAGCCTCGGACCATTGGTATCGGGGAGAGCTGAAGTGCAAGGAAGCCGGCGATCGTGGCGGCGCAAGCTGCCGCGATGGTAGGTCCTCCCTTGGATGCCCCTTCTTGGATCGAGTTCGTCTCGTCGATCCGGGCCTGGAACTGGATCGCGTAGTCCACCGCCAGCCCCACCAGAATCGGCAGCGCGGCGATCGAGGCCATGGTCAGGGAGCCGCCGACCAGTGCCAGCAGGCCGAAGGCGATCGCCACCGCCATCAGCGCGATCGCCAGCGGGAGCAGCGGCCAGCGGGAGCGGAAGACGAGAAGGAGGACGAAGGCCATCACCGCCACCGCGAGCGCGAAGAGGACGAGCAGGGCGTCCTTCAGCGCCCGGGAGACGCCGTCGATCACGACGGGGGCGCCGGAGACGACATAGCTGCCGTTTTCCAGCTCGAAGCAGGGAGCCGGCTGCTTGTTCTGAGCGCAGGCCTTGCGCGGCGTCGTGTCCGCGACCGCGGCTTCGATCAGGCCGACCGCCCGCCGCCGTTCGGCTTCGCTCAGATCCGGTTTGAGGCGGATCACGATCTGCGCCGAACGGGCGTTGGGGAAGAGGTAGGAGAGGCGTGCCTTCGGCGTTCCGCGCGGTCGCGAGAGGTCGAAGACGACGGTGGCGACGAAGTCTTCGTTGGTGATGCTGGGGGCGCTGGTGATCCCGTATTTGGTCGCCACCGCCAGCAGGTATTCGCGGAAGCGGTCGGCGGGGACGTGTTCGGCGAGTCGCCGCAGCTGGTTGTCGATCTGGACCACCGACTCGTTGAGGAAGGTCGCCGGCCCGGTCAAGAATTCGACCGCGCCCGTCTGCGCCAGTTCGGCGCAAGGGCCGGGGATCGGCTCGCTCCCCTTCGGCACCTTGCCCGAGAGGCAGCCCTCGAGCCGCAGCAGCCGGAAGAGGTCTTCGCCGAGCAGAAGTTCCGGCAGTTCTCCCTTGACCAGGACGACGATCGGTTCTTCGCCGAAGGCCTCGTGGACCTGCCGGGTCGCCCGGGCAGTGGCCGAGCCGGAGTCGGCAAGCGTGTCGACGCCGGCGTCGGTCGGCAGCTGGGTCGCCCCCAGCGCCGCCGTCACGGCGAGGACGACGCTGACGGCGAGGACCGGCCGGGCGTGCCGGGTCGCCCACGCCGCGACGCGCCCGAACCAGGTTGCGGGACTGCGCATCTAGTCCATCGAGAGCGGCCCGCTGACGTCAGCGTTGAGGAACTGGCTGACGAACGGGTTGCTGGAGTCGAACAGCTCCTCTTTCGGACCCGACTCGACGATCTTGCCGCTCCAGAGCACTGCGATGAAGTCGGCGATGCGGCGGGCGGTGCCGAGGTCGTGGCTGATCACCAGGTAGCAGCCGCCGTTCTCGGCGTGAACCTCGCGGATCAACTCGCAGAGCAGCGCCGTCCGCACCGGGTCGAGCCCCGAGTCGGGCTCGTCGAACATCACGATCGCCGGTTCCAGGACCAGCGCCCGGGCGAAGCCTGCGCGCTTGCGCATGCCGCCGGAGAGCTCGTTCGGCATCTTGTAGGTCGCCTCGCTGAGGCCGACCTCGCGGAGGCGGCGGTTGACGATCTCGCCGATCTCCTCCTCGCCTTTGTCGGTGTGCTGCCGCAGCGGGAAGGCGACGTTGTCGTAGATGTTCATCGAGCCGAAGAGCGCGCCGTCCTGGAACAGCAGGCCGAACTTTTTCCGCACCTCGAAGAGTTCGTCGTCGGTCATGTTCGGGATCGACTCGCCGTGCACGAGGACGTCGCCCGAGTCCGGGTAGAGGAGGCCGACGATGTGCTTGATCAGCACGCTCTTGCCGGTGCCCGAGGGGCCGAGCACCATCGAGACCTGGTCCTCGGGCAGCCCGAGGTTGAGTCCATTGAGGATGCGGGCCCGGCCGAACTGCTTGACCAGGTCGATGATCTCGATCGCGTCCTCGCCGCCGTGGTCGCGCTTGGTCCCGGTGTGGAATTTGTAGGGATCGTGGTCGCGCGGGTTGACCCCGGGGATGACGAAGTCGCGCCCCATCACCGCCCCGTCCTCGCTCACGTAGGGACCTTCCGTGGTGGCCTGTTCTTCTCTGCCGATGTCGTCCTGGAGGATCTGCTCTTCGCTGCGAATATCGTCGTTGTCCGGCAAGGTCAGCCTCCTATTGGCGCGCGTGGGTTGGCTCCCCAGAAGACCAGGGTTCCGAGCATCCCGATGATGTGGACCAAGACGATGTTGAGGACCATCGACTTCGCCGTCGCGGTCCCCACCCCGACCGGGCCGCCGGAGGCGGTGTAGCCGTAGTAGCAGCCGACCATGACGATCGCGGTCGCCATCACCATCCCCTTGATCAAGCTGAAGATCAGGTCGGGAGGGTTCTGGAACATCCAGAAGATCAGGAAGTAGCCGCCCGAGGAGACGTCGCCGATCTGCTGGACGACGGCGAGGTAGCTGGCCAGGTACATGATCCCGATCCCAACCAGGTACATGAACGGGAAGGAGATCCAGGCGGCGAGCAGGCGGGTCGCGCAGAGGAAGGTGACCGGCGGCACCCCCATCACCTCGAGCGCGTCGATCTCGTCGGAGATCCGCATCGCCCCGAGCTCGGCGACGATCCCGGTCCCGACCTTGGCCGCCAGCATGTAACCGAAGGCGTAGGGCATGATCTCCCGCAGGTCGCACCAGGCGGAGAAGACGCCGGCGTAGGCCGGCGCCCCCTGCGCGCGCAGCAGGTAGGCGCCCTCGATCCCGCACTGCAGGCCGAGGGTGAAGACGAGGCCCCAGATGATCAGGGCCGAGCCGAGGATGAGGATGCCGGCCTGGCGCAGGCTCTCGCCGAAGAAGCGCAGCACCCGGCCGCTGTAGACGAGGCCGGCGACGCGGGCGCCGAAGCGGGCGATCTCGCCGAGCGAGTCGAGCCAGTTGCGCGGAACTTCGAGCCAGGCGTTCATCGGATCGTCTGCAGCTCCGGGTGGGTCGCCAGCAGCGTCTGGGTGAAGACGTAGTTGAAGGCGAAGACCCCCATGAAGGAGATCACGACCGCCTCGTTGACGGCGCGGCCGACGCCGGCGGCTCCACCGGAGGCGGTCATCCCTTTGTACGAGCAGACGACCGCGATCAGGGCGCCGAAGAGGGTGCACTTGAGGACCGAGCCCCAGAGGTCGGTGATCGAGGCGTTGGAGAAGAGCGTCGCGAAGAAGCCGCCGAGCGGCTGGTTGTAGAGCATCTCCGTGAGGATGCCGCCGCTGATCCCGAAGACCAGCGCGTAGATGTCGAGCAGGCCAGTGATCAGCATCAGCGCCAGGAAGCGCGGCACGACCAGGTTCTTGATCGGATCGACGCCGAGCACCTGGAGGGCGTCGAGCTCCTCGCGGATCTTCCGCGCTCCCAGGTCGGCGGTGATCGCGGTGCCGGCGACGCCGGCGACGACGACGGCGGTCACGAACGGGGCGAACTCGCGGATCGAGGCGAGGACGAAGAAGCCGCCGAGGCGGTCGAGGGCGCCGAAGAGCGAGAGGAAGTTCGCCGCCTGCAGGCCCGGAGCGCCGAAGCCGAAGGCGACCGTCGAGACCAGCAGCGGGAACCAGCAGAGCTGCAGCGCGAAGAGGAACTGGCCGATGAACTCCTCGCCATAGGGGTACGGGGGTTTCACCGCAGAGACGATCGTCCGCGCGGTGAGGATCATCATCTCCCCCACCTGTTCGAACAGGGACTTGGCGGGCAGGAACGCCCTGTTGACCGCGGATCCGACCATTCAGCTCCTCCATCCGAGCCGCGACCGCACGCGCGCGGGCGCCCCGCTCGGTGGGCGGGAGTCTAGGGGATGCCGACCCCCTCTCCGTTAGCCGCGTGTTGAGATCCGGCTAACCCCCGGCGAGGGGCGGAAACGCCTGCGAAACCTGGGAAACCCCGTGCTATGTTCGGGCCGCTTTGCGGGGGACCGGAAGACATTCCCGGCGGACCCGCCTCCGAGCCACCGCGACCGGGTTCGCGGCGCTGGCGGTGGCGGCGCTGCTCGGCGCCTGCGGGGGGGGTTCCTCCGACCACGAACCGAGCGGGACCTTCTACGTCAAGGTCACCGAAGCGAGCTTCCCGACGCCACAGCAGCTCGGCCAGACGACCCTGCTGCAGCTGGGGATCCGTAACACCGGCAAGCGCACCGTCCCCAACCTGACCGTCAGCTTCACGATCAAGGGAAAGGAAGGGGAAGACTCCTCGCTCCCGTTCGGGGTCAGCGATCCGCAGCCGGAACTGGCTCAGCCCGACCGGCCGGTTTGGGTGCTCTCCGCGACTTACCCGCGCCTGCACGGCTCCTCCGACCCCGGCGGCGCCTCGACCTCGAGCCCGAAGACCTTCGCCTTCGGCCCGCTGAAGCCGGGTCAAACGACGCGGGCGGTCTGGAAGCTGAACGCGGTGCGGGCCGGCAGGTACCACCTGCTCTACAAGATCGATGCCGGGGTCAGCGGCACGGCGGTGGCAAAGACCGAAGGCGGCGTTGCCCCCGGCGGCTCGTTCGCAACCGAGATCACCGACCGGCTGCCGGAAACCGAAGTCACCGACAGCGGCGAAATCGTTGCGATTCCCGACCGAAATTCCCGCGGTCCGGATAAGGCCGAATGACGCTGCGCGCTACGGCCCCTCCCCGAGGTCCCGCGTAGCGCCGCTACGCGGGGCTCGTGTCGTGTCCGTATCGCTTGGTCATCGACCTTCCCGGCCTCGCGCTAATTTCGGTCGGGAATCGTGATGAGGAAATTTCTGACGATCATCGCTGCGACTGCCTTGATCGCCGCGCAGCCTGCGTGTGGATCTATCCACCACGATGTTGCCCTGAAGAAGGTCGGCTCCTTCGAGGCTCCCGTCTACGTCACCGGCGCCCCGGGCTTCCCGCGGCTCCTCTTCGTCGTCGAGCAACCGGGCCGAATCGCCGTCCTCGAGAACGGTCACCGCGCCGGCGACTTCCTCGACATCGAAGACCTCGTCAACTACGGCGGCGAGCGCGGCCTGCTCTCGGTCGCCTTTCCACCCGACTACGCCCGCAGCAAGCGCTTCTACGTCTATTACACGGACAGCGCCGGGGCGATCCGGATCGACGAGTTCCAGCGCCGCACGGCGATCCGGGCCGACGCCGGCTCCCGCCGCGAGGTGATCCGCATCCCCCACCCCTTCAACTCCAACCATAACGGCGGCCAGCTGCAGTTCCTCGGCAACCTCCTCTTCTTCGGAACCGGCGACGGCGGCTCCGGCGGCGACCCGCCCAACAACGCCCAGAACAAGGATGTCCTGCTGGGGAAGCTGCTGCGGATCGATCCGCGGGCCTCCGGCGGCAGGCCCTACACGGTGCCGGCCAGCAATCCCTTCGTCGGCAAGCCGGGCCGCGACGAGATCTACAGCTACGGGCTGCGCAACCCCTTCCGCTTCTCCTTCGACCGGACGCACGGCAAGCCGCGGATCGCGATCGGCGACGTCGGCCAAAACCGGTTCGAGGAGCTCGACTACACGACGGTCGGTCGGGCCGGCGGCGCCAACTTCGGTTGGGACGCCTTCGAGGGCTTCAGCAAGTACACCGACGAAAACAGCGGCACGCCGGACCCCGGCGGCACCGTCGAACCGATCTTCGCCTACCCCCACAGCCGCGACGGCAGCTGCTCGATCATCGGCGGCTACGTCGTCCGCGACCCGCGCCTGCCCGGCCTCCGTGGCCGCTACGTCTACGCCGACCTCTGCGAGGGACAGCTGCGCTCGCTCGTCCCCCACCTGAAGCGGGCCAGTGACGACCGCAGGCTCGGCCTCCAGATCCAGAGCCCAAGTTCCTTCGGCGAAGACCAGCGCCACCGGCTCTACGTGGCCTCCCTGGAAGGTCCGGTCTACCGGCTCGTCCCCCGCTGACGCGCGGAAGATTTTACTTTCTGCGCGCATCTCGTCGCATCTTTTTGTCTACACTTGCTTTCATGGCAGTCATGGCCCCAAGGGAGAGCTGGACCGACGAGCGCCTCGACGACCTCTCGAAGCACATGGAGGCGAGGTTCGACGCTCAGCAGAAATACATGGACGCGAGATTCGACGCGGTCGACAAGAGGTTCGACGACGTCATCCGCATGATGCAGATCGGGTTCGGCGTCACCGGGGGTGTCATGACGGCGGTACTCGGCGTGCTCGGCCTGATCGCCACCAAACTCTGATTCGTCGCTAAAGTTGGCTGACCAGCCAAACGGGCGAAGGGAGCGGTGGTGGAGAGCGGAACGGCGGCACGAGAGACTGGGACGAACGGAGCATCGGCCGCTGCGGCCGACTCGATCGAGGTCCACAACCCGGCGACGGGTGAACTGATCGAGACGATCCCTGTCGATTCGCCAGAGGCCGTCGCCGCCACCGTCGCCCGCGTCCGCGCCAACCAGCCCGAGTGGGAGGCGATGGGGATCGAGGGCCGCTACCACTGGCTCGGCAAGCTGCGCGACTGGCTGCTCGACAACGAAGAGCGGGTGCTCGACACGATGCAGGCCGAGACCGGCAAGGTCCGCGCCGACGCCGGCAACGAGCCCGGCTACCTCGCCGACCTGATCAACTTCTACGGCACCCGCGCCGCCAGCTTCATCGGCGAGGAGAGCGTCCGCCCCCACACGCCCCTGCTGGCGGCGAAGAAGCTGCGCGTCCAGTACCGGCCGCACCCGGTGGTCGGGATCATCAGCCCCTGGAACTTCCCGCTGATCCTCTCGCTCGGCGACTCGATCCCGGCCCTGCAGGCGGGCTGCGCGGTCGTCATCAAGCCCTCGGAGTTCACCCCGCTCGGCCTCGCCGAGGTGATCGAGGCCTGGAAGCACGAGATCGGCGGTCCCGACGTCTTCGACTGCGTCCACGGCGTCGGCGAGACCGGCGGCGCCCTGGTCGACGCGGTCGACTTCATCCAGTTCACCGGCTCCGACCGCACGGGCCGCAAGGTGATGGCGCGGGCGGCGGAGACGCTGACCCCGGTCAGCCTCGAGCTCGGCGGCAAGGACCCGATGATCGTCCTCGCCGACGCCGACATCGACCGTGCCGCCAACGCCGCAGCCTGGGGCGGGATGATGAATTCCGGTCAGATCTGCCTCTCGGTCGAGCGAATCTACGTCGAGGAGCCCGCCTACGACGAGTTCGTCGACAAGCTCACCGCCGAGGTCGGCCGCCTGCGCCAGGGAGCCGACGACGCCCGCAACCCCAAGGACGTCGGCGCGATGACCTCGCCGAACCAGACGGCGATCGTCGAGGATCACGTCGAGGACGCCCTCGCCGCCGGCGCCAGGGCGCTGACCGGCGGTAAGCGGGTCGAGGGGCCCGGCGACTACTTCGAGCCGACTGTGCTGGTCGACGTCGACCACTCGATGAAGGTGATGCGCGACGAGACCTTCGGCCCGGTCGTCGGGGTGATGAAGGCCCGCGACGCCGAGGAGGCGATCGAGCTCGCCAACGACACCCGCTACGGCCTCGGCGCCTCGGTCTTCGGCGAGCGCGAGCGGGCCGAAGGGGTGGCGCGCCGGGTCGAGTGCGGCGCCGTAAACGTCAACGAC
>Ga0207661_10000239_pt1 | contig 36056 bp, 33 predicted proteins | sample KBSC713LmetaG_FD_184337 | JGI IMG/M metagenome (GOLD analysis project Ga0207661, IMG submission 184337) | Corn rhizosphere microbial communities from Kellogg Biological Station, Michigan, USA - KBS C7.1-3L metaG (SPAdes) (version 2) | ecosystem: Host-associated > Plants > Roots > Rhizosphere ...
GCGGCGCCGGGCGAGTTCGCGCGCGAGCAGGGAGTGGGGGAGGAGCTGGCCGCCGACGTCGCCCTCGTCGTCTCCGAGGCGGTGACCAACGCCGTCAAGTACGCCGGCGCCTCCGGCGACGCTGGCGTCGTCGAGCTCTCGGCCCGCTGCAGCGAGGAGTATCTCGAGGTCCGGGTCCGCGACCGCGGCGAAGGCTTCGGCAAAGGTTCGCCGGACGGCCTCGGGCTCGGCCTCTCGATCATCGCCCGTCTCTCGGCGGATCTGCGGATCGTCCAGGAAGGCGAGGGGACCGAGGTGCGGATGCGCTTCCCGCTGGCGGCGGGCTAAGTCGTTCGGCGACGCTTCGGGTCGGGCAGCTTGAACAGGCCCTGTGAGGTGGAGACGTTGGTGCCCTCCTCACCGGACTCGACCATCCGAGCAGCGCTGTGGGCCGCGATCTCGACGATCTCCAGGCGCAAGCGTTCATGCGCTTCGAGCGCTTCCTGGAGACCTTCTGCGTCCAGCGCGATCAGCGTGCGGGTGAGGTGGAAGTGCTTGTCGCCGCCGACCAGCTTCGCGCGGGCCGAGGCGACGAAGTCGTCGAGGATCTTCTGCATGAATTCGCAGACCAGGTCCTCGGCCATCACCGGCTCGAGCTCTTCCCACTCCTCGGTGTCGATCAGATGTCGCTCGGTCGCGCGGTAGAAGTGCTCGAGGGCGCCGCGGACTGGTCGGGTGCTGACCAGCTCGGCGCATTCGAACTCGACCAGTTGTTTCGTGTGGTAGCTGACGTTCGAGAGCTCCTCGTCTAGCGTCCGGGCCATTTCGGCGGGACTGGCCGTGCGCTCGGTGAGCAGTCGCAAAATCGACGCCCGCAGCGGGTGGCTCATTGCTTTGATCCGGTTCTCGGTGGCTTTGCGGCGCTCGGCTTTGGTCGACATCGCTTTCTTTCTGATCGCTGGCTGATTACTGGCGAGGGCTTGATCGTAACTGCTGCTCCAGCAACGTGTTCAAATTCTCCCGCTTTTTGCTGAACTTAGATCCATTACTGGAGCAATCTCCACTAATAGTCCTGTCGAAACCTCAAGTCGCCGAGCCCGGGAGGAGGTGAACCGGATGGATCTCCACACCGAGCGCGTAGTGCCCGTCGAGTCAATCGGCAAGGGCAACTAGCCACCAGCCATCAGGAGGCCGTCCCCCTTCGGGGGATGGCCTCCTCTCTTCTAGAGACCGGGCGGATGCCGAGCGACGAAACCGGCGGTGGAGGCGGGGGCGAGGTGCCAGCGCGGCCCCGTGCCCTGTTCGTCGCCGACGGTGTCGAAGCGCAGCCCGGCGATCTCGGCGAAGGCGTGGCCGGGGTTGGCATAGACGGTGATCCACTTGCCGGGCCCCGGCTCGCCCCAATGCATCAGGTCGCCGGAGGTCAGCGGGCGCGGGATCAGGCCGCCGCCGAAGAGGGCGAAGCTGACGGCGCCAGAGCAGTCGTAGGAGTTGCTGTAGAAGGAGGCGTGGCCGCCGCCCCAGACGTAGGGGCGGCCGACGATCGTGTTGGCTGCGTCGACGGCGCCCTGGACCGCCTCGGGAGCGTCGGTCGGGGCGAGGGCGACACCGGTGAGGAGGATCGCGGTGGAGCTGCCGCCGCGGCGGTGGGCGAAGATCTCGTCGCGTCGAAGCGAAGAGGAGTGGGGGACATGGGTTCCGTTGCTGCCGGCCGAGGCGGGCGGCAGCGCGGTCGGGTCGGCGGCGATTTCCTCCGGGCTCGGCAGCCGGACCTTCTTCTGCGCGGGTTGCGCCGAATCGGGAAAGGGCGCGCCGGGGCGTTCGATTCGCTGTCGCGCTTCCAGCAGGGCGAGGCTGTCGGCGACGGTGCTCACCGCCTTGTCGCCGCCGCTGGCCCCGGCCAGCGCGATCGCCACCTGAAGAACAGCCGCCGTGTGGAGCATTGCCACTGCAAGACTACGGAGGCGTGAAACTGCTCCTCGTGCCGCTGGCGATCGTCGCCTTCGTCCTCTTCCTCCTCCTGCTCGGCGCGATCGGGCTGGCGATCTCCTTCGCCGTTCTCTACGTCTGCGGCGCTGCCTGGCGCCTGGTCGCCGGCGGGCGGCGCCACAACCGCTGATTTCCCCCTGCGAAGGCGTTTGCCGCCGCCGGCAACGGGAAAAACTTCCTTAAGGGAAGAGGAAACGCCCAGAGCGAGAGAGGTGTGGGATGGCCCAGCAGACCAAATCCAGGGGCAGTCGGAAACGGTCGCAGTCGAAAAAATCGCCGTCGAAAGCCCAAAGCAAAGCGAAGAAGAAACAGGTCCACCAGAGCACCGCGGGCAGCGGACGCAACAAAAGCCCGATGCAGAAGAAGGAAGAGAGGGGCGGAGTCAGCGGCGAACGACAGAGCGAGATCCGCAACCAAGGCGGCGACAAGACCGTCCCGGAGCGGATGTACGAAGACTATACGGTCATCGATCCGGTCGAAATCAGCGACACCGACGAGCCCGACGTCATCGTCGACGTTCCGGTTGTCAAGGTCGACGAAATCCACTTCGAGCTCGACGACCTGATGGCGCGGGTCTCGCTGCACGCCGAGGTCCTCGACCTGGTCAAGCTGAGCGTCGGCGTCCACGTCGAGCTCGGCAAGGTCGAACTCAACATCAAAGGGGTCGAAGCGCAGGCGCTGATGCGGGCGCGGCTGGACCACGTCACCGCGATCATCGACCGCGTCCTCACCACGCTGGATCGCAACCCGGACGTGCTGAAAACGATCGCCAAGTCGCTCAAACCGGTGACCGAAGGCGCTGGCAAAGCGGTCGGCGAAGTCGGCGAAGGAGCGAACAAAGCGGTCGGCCAGATCGGCGAAGGCGCCGGCAGTGCCGTCGAAGACGTCGGCGAGGGCGCGGGCGGCGCGGTCAAAGATGTCGGCAAAGGAGCCGGCAGCGCTGTCGAAGATGTCGGCGAGGGGGCCGAGGGCGCCGTCAAGGACGTCGGCAAAGGAGCTGGCGGGGCGGTCGAAGACGTCGGCGGCGGCGCCGGGAAAGCCGTCGGCGAGGTCGGCGAAGGCGCCAACAAAGCCGTCGGCCAGGTCGGCGAAGGCGCGGGCCAGGCCGTGGGCGGCCTCGGCGAAGGCGCCGGCCAGGCGGTTGGCGGGCTCGGTCAGGGCGCCGGCGCGCTCGGCGGCCTTGCGGGTCTAGCCGGCGGCGGCGGGGGCAGCGGCGGCAACGGCGGCGGCGAAGGGGGCAATGGCGGCAACGGGGGTGAAGGCGGCGAAGGCGTCTCCGGTGGCCAGATCGCGAAAGCGATCGCCAAGGTCGTTGCCAAAGAAATCGGCGCCGCCGCCAGCGACGAGGCCAAGGACCTCGGTCTCGCCGCGACCCACAAGGCGATGGAGCTCGGCGAGCGGCGTCGCCAGCGGCGGGCAGCGAAGCACAACGCCACCGAGGCGGCGCTGCGCAAGGCCGAGGAGCACGGGGTCGACATCGAGGAGGTCGAGGGCACCGGCGCCGAAGGCCGGGTCACCGTCCACGACGTGGAAAAGGCGGCGGCCGGGTGAGCGGCCGCCGTCCCGACCTCGAGTTCTTCACCTCCGTCAAGGCCAAGGAGGTGAAGTTCGGGCGGGTCCCGGAGCGCCGCAAGGTCACCTACTACGGTGAGCCCGGCCACGAGACCGAGGCCGAGGTGACGCGGGAGAACATTCCGGAGGAGCCCGAGGAGGGGGTCACCTACCGCGACGTCAAGGTCGACTGGGCGGTCGAGCAGTGGATCGTCCACCCGACCGACGTCGAGGACGAGGAGGACGACTAGAGAAGTTGGGGCTGGCGACCGCGCGTCCCGTACGCGCGGTCGCAGCCATGTCCTCAGGGCCTGCCCGGCGTCAGCGCCTCGCGGTGAGTCCCTGTAGAACGACCTCGATCGGGGAGCGGTGCTTGCCGTTCCTCCCCGAGGCGGCGGTCTCGAGACCGCCTGCAACCTCGCTCACCTGGGAGCTGAACTGCCCGACTCCCTTCGCCGCCTTGGCGATGTCCTTGGAGTCGACCTTGATCTTCGGCCGGTGAGCTATCGCTTTGCCGATCCCGCTTTTCCGCCCTTTCTTCGAAGCGGCGAGGGCCATCCCCCCGGCTGCTCCGGCGAGGGCGGCACCCCCTGCGACGAGCGGGACTTTCGCTTTGCCGGCGACTTTGCCCACGGTTTTGCCGGCGTCGCCGACCGCGCTGCGCACCGCCTCGACGTTCGAGTGTTTGCTGCCGGAGCCGTTCGCGCGCGAGCCGCCGTTCCCGTTGCTCGAGCTCCGCGGTTTGCCGCTCGATTTGGCTTTCGCTTTCGAAGCTTTCGGTTTCGCTTTTGCTTTCGATTTCGAAGCCGGTTTCGCGGATTTCGACGCCGACGTGCTTTTCGATTTCGATTTCGGTTTCGGTTTCGATTTCGAAGTCGATTTGGATTTCGTCTGAGCCATTTTCCTCTCTCCTCGGGGGGTCCCTATTGGCTCAGATACCCATTCCAATGGGGGCAAATCAGCATGGGTGGACGCTTGCGGCGCTCTTCACGACCTCGAAGGCGCTGCCGGGGATCGCCTTCAGCTGGTTCAGGTTCTCGTCGTCCCAGCGGCGATCGCTGCTGCCGGAGAAGAACCAGTTGGAGCCGTTGTCGGCGACGATCAGGCCGTAGCGCTTCATCGCCAGGGCGATCGTCTTCGCGGCGCCGCTGAAGCGGCCGAGGCCGTAGCCGCGGTTGAGGCGGAGGCGCAGGCCCATCGGCGGGGCGGCCGGGTCGGAGGTGTCGCCGGCGCAGTGGGAGGCGGGGTGGACCCAGGCCTTGCGGGTGCTCTCGAAGGTGACCCGGATCGCGTGGTCGAGGTGGCCGGCGGCGACCTCGTCGTAGCGGACGAGCCCCGGGAAGATCGGCAGCCCGGCGGCGTCGGCCGAGGTCCAGCCCTCGGGACGGCGGCTGGCCGAGTGCAGACGCCACGCCGCCCCCGAGTCGGCGTTCCAGTGCGGTTGCGGCTTGGCGACGTAGAAGGTGCGGTAGAGCTCGTAGAGCCTGCAGGCGGCCCGGTCGACGACGAGCACGTGCCGGTCGCCATCGCTGCGGTTGCCGCCCTCGAGCGGTGCCCTTGCCGGCACCGGGAACGGGCCGGGGTCGCTCTCGTCGCCGTAGGCGGTGTAGTGGATCGGCAGCCTGGGCTGGCCGGCGCCGACGACCGAGTAGGGGAACCCGTAGGGCCGCGGCGAGCCGAAGTCGGGGTGAAGGTGGTCGCCGCCGTGGGAGTCGATGTAGGCGATGTAGGCGCTCGAGCGCGGATCGCGCGGCGCCTTCGAGACGTCCTGGTTCCAGGCGGCCTCGGTCGGAAGCGAAGCCGCCCGCGGCGAGAGGGTCGCCGGCGGGTCAGGGAATACCTGGCAGGCACCGAGGCTGGGATAGGGGCCGACGGCCGAGGCTGAGGAGACGAGCGAGACCACGGCCGCAAGCGTGCCAGCGAGCCCGATCGCCACAGCGGTGCGACTTATCCCCCCTATAGGGGTGAAAACGCGCACCGCTGCCGGAGCATCGAATCTCACTAAGCGGAGGCTAGCCTCGCCGCCGCCCGGCAGCGCCCTTGGGCGCGAAACCGGTAAGGGGTTAGTTTGGCTCGGTGGTGCCGTAAATCGCGCGCAGCCAGATCTCGACGAGGACGTCGAGGACGCGGCTGTCCTCGAGCGAGGGGGACTCTCGGGCGAAGCTCGCGTACTGGACCCGCTCGTTCATCTGCACGAGGGCGATCGCCATGTCTCGGGCCGGCTGGCCGGGGGGAGCGGCGCCGCGGGCGCGCTCGGCCTCGATCACGGCGGTCGTGTCGGCGACCCACCCCTCCATCACCTCTGCCCAGAGGTCACGGGCTTCGGAGTTGGTCGGGCGCAGTTCGGCGGCCGCCAGGGCCACCGCCCGCCGCTTGCGGAAGGCTCCGTAGAGGTCCTCGAGCGCCTTGCGCAGGCCGGCGCGCGGGTCGCCCTCGGCCAGGGTCGCCAGTGCCTCTTCGCGGCTGCCGGCCGCGGCAGCGACGAGGCGGTCGATGATCGTCAGCACCACCGCGTCCTTGGAGGGGAAGTAGAAGTAGAAGGTGGGGCGGGAGATGCCGGCACCCTTGGCGAGGTCGTCGACCGAGATCTCGCTCAGCGGCCGGTCCTCGAGCAGCCGCTCCGCCGTCTCCAGGATCGCCCGTTCGCGTTCGTCGCCGCTGGCGCGGGTGCCGCGGCGGCCACGGCCGTTCCGCGCCTGGGGGGCTTTGGAGGCTGCCTCCATCGCTCTCACTCTACAGTGCGTCGACGGTTTCGACAAGTTGTTGACGTGCTCAACACACTGTTGATACAGTGCGGCCGTGAGCAAGCGCGTGATCATCACCGGCGCCGCCAGCGGCATCGGCGAGGCGACCGCGAAGGCGCTGCGCGAGCGGGGCGCTGAGGTGGTTGGGCTCGACCTCAAGGGCGAGGACGACCTGATCGCCTGCGACGTCCGCGACCAGGAATCGGTCGACAAGGCGATCGCCGCCGCGGTCAAGCGGCTCGGCGGCGGCCTCGACGCCCTCGTCAACTGCGCCGGCATCGGCCTGCCGCAGAGCGCCGCCGAACCGCCCGGGCCCGACGCCCTCGGCGTCCTCGACGTCAACCTGCTCGGGACCTGGCGCGTCACCGCCGCGGCGCTGCCGGCGCTGCGCACCTCCCACGGGCGCGTCGTCAACATCTCCTCCGGCCTCGCCCACCTCGCCGTCCCCTTCGCCACCGCCTACGGGGCCAGCAAGCGCGGTGTCGTCGGCTACTCCGAGCAGCTGCGCGCGGAGGTGGGGGACGAGATCACCGTCACCACCGTCTACCCCGGCTACATCCGAACCCCGATCCACGACGCCAGCCAGAGCGCCGGCATCGGCCTCGAGGGGATGGTGCCGCCGGAGCCGCTCAGCGCCGCGGCCGCGACGATCGTCCGCGCCATCTACGGCAAGCCGGTCCGCGACCTCGCCACGACCAAGCGCGGCGGCCGCGTCTACGCCGCGCTCCGCTTCGTCCCCAAAGGCCTGGTCGAGCGGGCGATCCGCCGCCAGATGCGCGCCGGCGCCGAGCGCGGCCTCTTCAAGTCCACCCCGATGACGAGCGACCTCCTCGCTCGACTGCAACGCTAGCCAGGAGATCCCTATGTCGAACCAACGCGAGCACGTCGACGTCCTCATCGTCGGGGCCGGCCTCTCCGGCGTCGGCGCCGCCGTCCACCTGCAGCAGAACTGTCCCGGCAAGAGCTACGCGATCCTCGAGTCCCGCGACTCGATCGGCGGCACCTGGGACCTCTTCCGCTACCCCGGCATCCGCTCGGACTCCGACATGTACACGCTCGGCTACTCGTTCAAGCCCTGGCGCGACGAAGATTCGATCGCCGCCGGCGGCAAGATCCGCGACTACATCGAGGAGACCGCCCGTGAGTACCGGGTCGAGGAGGAGATCCGCTTCGGCCACAAGGTCCTTTCAGCGGCGTGGTCGAGCGAGGAGGCGCTCTGGACCGTGCGCGTCGAGCGTGGCGGCGAGACCGTCGAGCTGAGCTGCGACTTCATCTACGGCTGCACCGGCTACTACCGCTACGACGAGGGCTTCACCCCGGAGTTCCCGGGCCGCGAGCGTTTCCAGGGGCAGATCGTCCACCCGCAGCACTGGCCCGAGGACCTCGACTACCGCGGCAAGCGCGTGGTCGTGATCGGCAGTGGCGCCACCGCGGTGACCCTGATTCCGGCGATGGCGCCGGAGGTCGAGCACATCACGATGCTGCAGCGCTCGCCCGGCTACGTCGTCACCCTGCCCGGCCAGGACCCGATCGCCAAGGCGCTGCAGCGGGTGCTGCCTCCGAAGCTGACCTACGGGATCGTCCGCTGGAAGAACGTCCTCACCCAGATGGCCTTCTACCAGCTCTGCCGCAGGGCGCCAGGCTTCACCCGCAGGCTGATCCGGCGCGGGGTGGATCGGCAGCTGCCGCCCGGATACGACGTCGACCGCGACTTCGAACCGCGCTACAACCCCTGGGACGAGCGCGTCTGCCTGGTCCCGGGCGGCGACCTCTTCAAGGCGCTCGGCTCCGGCCGCGCCTCGGTCGTCACCGACACGATCGAGACCTTTACCGAGAAGGGCGTCAAGCTCGCCTCCGGCGAGGAGCTCGAGGCCGACATCATCGTCACCGCGACCGGACTCAACCTGCTGGTGCTGGGCGGGATCGAGGTCACCGTCGACGGCGAGCGCAAGGAGTTCTCGAAGCTCGTCGGCTACAAGGGGATGATGTTCGGCGGCGTCCCCAACCTGGCGCTCGCGCTCGGGTACACGAATGCCTCCTTCACGCTCAAGTGCGACCTCACCTCGCAGTACCTCTGCCGCCTGCTCAACCACATGGACGCCCACGGCTACAAGGTCGCGACCCCGCGCGAGCCCGGCCCCGACTCCCCCCGCGTCCCCTTCATCGACCTCAAGTCCGGCTACGTCCTCCGCGCCCGCGACCAGCTGCCGATGCAGGGCGAGAAGCAGCCCTGGCGCCTGCACCAGAACTACGCCGCCGACATCCGCCTGCTCAAGCACGGCCCGGTCGACGACGAGATCGAGTTCAGCCGCGCACCCGCCGTGGACGAGGGCCGCAGCAGCGGCGAGCTCGCCCCCGTCGCTTGAGCGACGCGATGGGCTGATCCGCCCACCGGCGGCTAGTTCGGTGGCGCTGCGTCAACTTCGGGCCCCGCAAGCTAAATTGGGCGATATCGCGGTGGCAGTAGCTCAGTTGGTAGAGCTCCGGCTTGTGGTGCCGGCGGTCGCGGGTTCGAATCCCGTCTGCCACCCCTCTCGCGACGGGCGGAATACGCTGGCGCCATGGCAATTCGCCTGCCGGACATAGGTGTCGAGCGACCTGCCTCCCCTTGGGGGTGGGTGACGACGCTGGGAGTTGTCGCGGGGTCGACCCTGGTGGTCTGGCCGCTGAAGTCGGTGGCGCCGGTGGTGTCGCTGGGGGTCGTCTACATCCCCGGGGTGCTGCTGATTTCGAGCTGGTGGGGATGGCGGCTGGGGCTGGTGGCGGCGGTGGGGAGTGCGCTGGCCTTCAACTGGTTCCATCTGCCGCCGACGGGGCAGTTCGGGATTGGCGCCGACAAGGATGCGGTCGCCTTGGTCGTGTTCGTGATCGTCGCTCTAGGTAGCAGCTCGCTGGCCGAGGTCGCCAGGGCTCGGGCCGGGGAGGCGGAGCGGCGCCGGAGGGAGACGGAGGAGGTGCTGGCGCGGTTGCGGGAGTTGACGGCGGAGCGGGACCGGATGGAAGCGGAGGCGATCGAGGCCGGTGCGCTGCGTCGCAGCGACGAGCTGAAGACGGCGCTGCTGCGCTCGGTCTCGCATGATCTGCGGACGCCGCTGACCTCGATCATCGCCGCCGGGACGGCGCTCGACTCGCCGACCCTGACCGAGGGGGAGCGCCACGAGCTGAGCGAGGCCGTGGTCGAGGAAGGGGAGAGGCTCTCGCACCTGGTCGAGAACCTGCTAGACGTTTCGCGGCTGCAGTCGGGCCTGGCGGAGCCGCGGCTGGAGCCGGTCGATCTGGCGGGAGTGCTGGAGGCGGCCCGGGAGTCGCTCGGCGGCGACGCCGCCGCGGTGCAGCTGCGGATCGACGCCGAGATCCCGGCCCTGACCGCCGATCCGGTCCAGCTCGAGCGCGCCTTCGCCAACCTCCTCGCGAATGCGGTCCGCCACGGCGGTGGGCAGCCGGTCCTGGTGCGCTCCCGCGAGATCGGCGGCCGCCTCGTCGTGCGGGTCGTCGACCGCGGCCCGGGGATCCCGGAGCCGGAGCGAGAGCGGATCTTCGAACCCTTCTACCGCCGCGAGGGCGGCGGCGGCTCGGGCCTTGGCCTCTCGATCGCGCGCGGCTTCGTCGAGGCCAGCGGCGGCGAGATCGCCGTCGAGGGCGTGCCCGGCCAGGGCAGCACCTTCGTCGTCTCCTTCCCGCTCGGGGCCGAGGGATGAGCGAGCAGCGCCGCATCCTCGTCTGCGACGACGAGCCGCAGATCGTGCGGGCGCTGCGGGTGATCCTCCGCGACGCCGGCTTCGAGGCGGTGCCCGCCGCCAGCGGCGAGGAGGCGCTCGACCTGGTCGCGGTGCGCCCGCCCGATGCGGCGGTCGTCGACCTGATGCTGCCCGATCTCGACGGGGTGGAGGTGACGCGGCGGATCCGCGAGTGGAGCGAGATGCCGATCGTCGTCCTCTCGGCGATCGGCGACGAGGACAGGAAGGTGGAGGCGCTGGCCGCCGGCGCCGACGACTACGTGACCAAGCCCTTCGGCCCGCGCGAGCTGGTGGCGCGGCTGGAGGCGGCGCTGCGCCGGGCCCGGCCGGAGACGGGGGAGCCGGCGATCGAGGTCGAGGGGCTCGAGGTCGACCTCGCCGCCCGCCGAGTGCGGCGTGAGGGCGAAGAGGTCCACCTGACGCCGACCGAGTTCGAGCTCCTCCGCGTACTTGTCCGCAACCGCGGCCGCCTGATGACCCACCGGGCGCTGCTGGTCGAGGTCTGGGGAGTCGAGTACGAAGACGACCTGCAGGTCCTCCGCGCCCACGTCGCCAACCTGCGCCGCAAGATCGAGCCGGCCGACGGCCCGCACTTCATCCGCACCGACCCCGGCGTCGGATACAGGTTCGCCGCTTGAGCGTCGACCTTCATGAAATCTGTATACGCGGGCGCTCCCTCTTCATGCGCGCTTGACGGGAACGGGCGCATGATCGATGTGTGTCCGTCTCGACCGTCAAAGAGCGCTTCGGCCCCGGGACCCTCCTGGGCGGCAGCGCCGCGCGCCGTGTCCGCGGTCGCAGCGGCGCCCAGGCGGCGCTCGCCCTCGGCGCCCTCGGGGTCGTCTTCGGCGACATCGGCACCAGCCCGCTCTACGCGGTGCAGGCGGTCTTCAACCCCGCCGATCCGCATCCGGTGGCGGAGACGCGGCCGAACGTCTACGGCGTCATCTCGCTGATCTTCTGGGCGGTGACGATCGTCGTCACGCTCAAGTACGTGCTGCTGGTGATGCGCGCCGACAACGAGGGAGAGGGCGGCATCATGGCCCTGATCACGCTGATCCGGCGCGGCGGCCTGCCGGGCGGGCGGCGGACGACGGCGGTCCTCGCGGCGCTCGGCATCTTCGGCGCCTCGCTCTTCTTCGGCGACAGCATGATCACGCCCGCAATCTCGGTCCTCTCCGCGGTCGAAGGGCTGAAGGTGGTCGAGCCCTCGCTGGGGAGCCTGGTCGTGCCGCTGACGGCTGCGATCGTCGTCGTCCTCTTCGCCTCCCAGCGCTACGGGACCGCGGCGGTGGGTCGCCTCTTCGGCCCGGTGATGGTCGTCTGGTTCGCCGTCATCGCCGCCTGCGGGATCTCCGGCATCGCCGCCCACCCGCAGATCCTCGCGGCGCTCTCGCCCAGCTACGCGCTGGAGTTCCTGGTCGGCAACTTCGGCACCGCCTTCTTCGCCCTCGCCGCGGTCGTGCTGGTGATCACCGGGGCCGAGGCGCTCTACGCCGACCTCGGCCACTTCGGCCGGCTGCCGATCACCACCGCCTGGCTGCTGCTGGTCTTCCCGGCGCTGATCCTCAACTACATGGGACAGGGAGCGCTGCTCCTCGACCAGGCCGGCGGCCAGGTCAGCGGCACCTTCTTCCTCCTGGTCCCGGAGTGGGGGCGGGTGCCGATGATCCTGCTCGCGACCGTGGCCACCGTGATCGCCTCCCAGGCGGTGATCACCGGCGCCTACTCGGTGGCCCACCAGGCGGTCCAGCTCGGCTATCTGCCGCGCCTGCGGGTCGTCTACACCTCGGCGAAGACGATGGGGCAGATCTACGTCCCCTGGATCAACTGGCTGCTGATGGCGGCGGTCGTGACGCTCGTCTTCGCCTTCCGCACCTCCGGCGCCCTCGCCTTCGCCTACGGCACCGCGGTGACCGGGACGATCACGATCACCACCCTGCTCTTCTTCTACATCGTCCGCCGGCAGTGGCGGAAGCCGCTGTGGACGGTGGTCCTCGGCGCCGGCGCCTTCCTCACCGTCGACCTGCTCTTCCTCACCGCCAACCTGACCAAGCTCGCCCACGGCGCCTGGTTCCCGATCCTGGTCGGCCTGGCGATCTTTGCCGTCCTGACCACCTGGCAGCGGGGACGGCAGCTGGTCTCCGAGCAGCGCCGGCGGCAGGAAGGCTGCCTGCGGACCTTCGTCGAGGAGCTGCACCGGCAGCGGCCGCCGCTGCGGCGCTGCCCCGGCACCGCCGTCTTCCTCAACCGCAGCAAGGCGACGACGCCGCTGGCGATGCGCGCCAACGTCGAGCACAACCGGATCCTTCACGAGCATGCCCTGATCCTCTCGATCGAGGCGTTGCCGCTTCCCAGCGTCGCCGGAGCGGAACGCTTCGCGGTCGACGACCTCGGCTACAGCGACGACGGCATCAGCCATCTCACCGCCCGTTTCGGCTACATGGAGCAGCCCGATGTGCCGGCGGCGCTGCGCGAGGCGGCCGGCGCTCTCGCCCTGCCGCTCGAGGTTGACGAGGCCTCCTACTTCCTCTCGACGATCGAGCTGCGGGCCGGCGAGGGCCCGGGGATGGCGCGCTGGCGCAAGCGCCTCTTCCTCGCCAGCTCCCACGTCAGCGCCGACGCCGCCGACTACTTCGCCCTCCCGCGCGAGCGCACGGTGATCATGGGGTCGTTGGTCGAGGTCTGACCGAGGAGGCAGGAAGTACGCTGACCGCATGAAGATGCGGGCAGCCGTGCTGGAGGGCTTTGGCGAGCCGCTCGCTGTGCAAGACGTCGAGCTGGCGGAGCCGCGCGCCGGCGAGGTGCTGGTTCGTCTGCACGCCTGCGGCGTCTGCCACACCGACCTCTACACCGCCTCCGGCGCCGATCCGTCCGGCTATGCGCCGACCGTGCTCGGCCACGAGGGCGCCGGCGTCGTCGAGGCGGTCGGGCCGGACGTCGCCGAGCTGGCGCCGGGGGACCACGTCGTCACCCTCTTCTCGCCCCAGTGCCGCGAGTGCGTCCACTGCCTCGACCCGCGCACCAACCTCTGCCTGGCGATCCGTGAGGAGCAGAACAAGGGCCACCTGCCCGACGGGACGACGCGAATCTCCCGTGACGGCGAGGAGATCCGCAGCTTCATGGGCTGCTCGACCTTCGCCGAGTACACGGTGATGCCGGAAATCGCGCTGGCGAAGGTGAGCCCGGAGGCTCCCTTCGAGCACGCCTGCCTCTTCGCCTGCGGGCTCTCGACCGGGCTCGGCGCCGCGATCAACACCGCCGCGGTGCGCCCCGGCAGCACCTGCGCCGTCTTCGGCGCCGGCATGGTCGGGCTCGGCGCGGTCGCCGGCTGCCGCCTGCAGGGGGCCGAGCGGATCGTCTGCGTCGACCTCTCGCCGCAGCGGCTGGAGCTGGCCCGCGGCCAGGGCGCGACCGACCTGCTCGAGGGCGGGGAGGGGGCGGTAGAGCGGATCGCCGAGCTGACCGACGGCTTCGGCGCCGACTACACCTTCGAGGCGACCGGCAACGTCGCGGTGATGCGCCAGGCGGTCGAAGCGGCGCGGATGGGCTGGGGCCTCTGCACGGTCGCCGGCGTCGCCGGTCGCGGTGAGACCCTCGACGTCGTTCCCCGCCTGCTGATCACCGGCCGCCGCATCGCCGGCTCCTCCTTCGGCGGCGTCAAGGGCCGCGACCAGGTCCCGGTCCTCGTCGACCGCTACCTGGCCGGCGAGATCGACCTCGACCCGTTCGTCTCCCACCGCATCACCCTCGACGAGGTCAACCGCGGCTTCGAGCTGATGGAGGCCCAGGACGGGATCCGAAGCGTCATCGAGTTCTAGCGACGAAATCTGATTTTCCGCTGCTTACGGTCGAACTCGAGGATGCCGCAGGCGCTTTGCCCAGAGGTGTGACGTGCGCCGCGGCTGCCGCGCTCGACCGCGCCCTCGCTTTGCCGCGGCTGTTCCGCGCCGGCCGCTCGCTCGAACTGGGGATCTGGAGCGCCACCGGCGGGTGGAGCTGCGGCGCCGAACAGTATTTCCGGACCCTCGACCTCAGCGCCGCTCAGATCCAGTACCGCGCCAGGGTCGGCCTGTTCGAACTGAACGGCATCCGGGCGGCCTCCAAACAGTTCATCGCCGACCAGCTCAACTCCCGGTTCGAAGCCCCCGGGGACGTTCCAGGCCGGCGAACCGCTCGCTCGCATCTCGGTGGTGATGAGCTCCTAGGGACAGCGCGGTTTCGTCCCGCCTGTCGCGCGCCTGGCGTTGAAACGGTGCCGAAACACGCCTATGGGTTCTCCGACGAACTTTTTTAGGAACTTGAAAAGCTAGCCATTTGCAGCGATTCGAGATGACTTGAGTTCAACCTTATGTACTAAGGAGGCTTCAGGGCATTTCCTGTGCGGGCGCCGATGGCAATTCTCGCCCAGCCCGAGTTCTATTTCGCCGCCGCCCTTCGGAGGGCGAGAACCGAGGCCGAACTCAATCAGGAAGGGCTGGCGCTGAAGATCGGAGTGCACGCCAGCGAGATCTCCGCGCTCGAGTCCGGGCGGCGCAATCCCCAACTGAAGACGATGAAACGCCTGGCTGACGGGCTCGGCATTCACTACTGGCACTTGACATGGCTGGCGTCTCAACTCGAATCAGGAGTCAGCTGGGCTGACATCGACTGGCCTCCCCCCGAGTAGAGCGGTTGAGGCGCATCCGACTTCGAGCACATCCCGCTGGGGCCTAAATCGGATGGGTTGAGATCTAGACGCTTGCCGCTGCCCCTTTGTGCGCCGCCGACGTCACCTTCTCCGCCAGGTGCGGCGGGACTTCCTCGTAGCGCTCGAACTCGATCGTGAACTCGGCGCGGTCGCCGCTGATCGAGCGGAGGTCGGGGGCGTAGTCGAGGACCTCGGCCATCGGGACCTCGGCGCGGACCTCGCTGGTGTGGCCCTTGGCCTCGATGCCGAGGGGGCGGCCGCGGCGGGAGTTGAGGTCGCCGATGACGTCGCCCACGACCTGGTCGGGGCAGCTGACGAGGAGCTTGACGATCGGCTCGAGGAGGACCGGGTCCGCCGCCTCCATCGCCTGCCTGAAGGCCATCGCGCCGGCGAGTTTGAAGGCGAGCTCGGAGGAGTCGGTGTCGTGGTGCTTGCCGTCGACGAGGCGGACGTGGACGTCCTTGACGGGATAGCCGGCCACGGTGCCGTGCCGCATCGCTTCGCCGACTCCTTTCTCGACCGCGGGGATGAAGCTGCCGGGGATCGCCGCCCCCTTGATCTGGTTGACGAACACGAGGCCACCGCCGTCGCTGCCCGGCTCGATCTCGATCGCGCAGTCGGCGAACTGGCCTTTGCCGCCCGTCTGCTTCTTGTAGCGAGCGTGCGCGGCGGCCGGGCTGCGGATCGTCTCCTGGTAGGGCACCCGGGGCGGATGCAGCACGATCTCGGCGCCGAAGCGACTCTTCATCCGCTCGACCAGGACCTCGACGTGGACCTGGGTGAGCCCGCCGATGATCTGATCGCCGGTCTGGGGGTCGCGGTGGACGTCGAGGGTCGGGTCCTCTTCGCTCAGCCGCCGCACCGCGGTCGCCGCCTTGTCCTCGTCCCCCTTCGTCTTTGCCTCATAGGAGAACGCCATCACCGGCGCCGGCAGGTCGAGCGGCCGCACCGCGAGGTCCCGCTGCTCGTCGCAGAGGACGTCGCCGGCCCGCGTCTCCTTCAGCTTCGCGACGGCGCCGATGTCGCCGGCCCCCAGCTCGGAGACCGGCCGAAGGTCTTTTCCCAGCGGTTGTCCGATTTGCCCGATCCGCTCTCTCCGGTGGCGGCTGACATTCATCGCCTGGGAGTCGGAGCGGATCGTGCCGCTGTAGACGCGGAAGATGTTGATCCGGCCGGCGTAGGGATCGGCCGTGGTCTTGAAGACGTAGGCGACCAGCGGCCCGTCCTCGTCGGGCGCGATCTCGATCGCCTCGCCCTCGCCGTCGAGCGCTGGCAGCGGCCCCCGCATCCGCGGCGAGGGGAGGTCCTCGACGAGGGCGTCGAGCAGCCGGTTCGTCCCCAGGTTCCGCGTCGCGACCCCGCAGGTGACCGGGAAGAGGCGGCCCTCGGTGACGCCGCGCTTCAGCGCCGTGACGATCTCCTCGTGGGCGATCTCCTCGCCTTCGAGGTAGCGCTCCATCAGCTCGTCGGAGTTCTCGGCGACCTCGTCCATCAGCTTCTCGCGGTACTCCTCGGCCTCGGGGAGGAGCTCGTCGGGAATCGGCACCCGCTCGGCGGCGTCGCGCTCGGCGCTCGGGTAGACGAAGGCCTCCATGTCGACGAGGTCGATCACCCCGCGGACGTCGTGCTCGGCGCCGACTGGGATCTCGGTGGCGACGACGTGGGGGCCGAAGGCCGCCTTCAGCGACTCGAGCGCGGCAAAGAAGTCGGCCCGCTCGCGGTCGAGCATGTTGACGAAGACGAGACGGGCGAGACCCTCGGCGTCGGCGCGATGCCAGAGCCGTTCGGTCTGCACCTCGACCCCGGCAACGCCGTTGAGGACGACCACGACCGAGTCGGCGGCGCGCAGGGCCGCGGCGGCGTCGGCGACGAAGCTGGGATCGCCGGGCGTGTCGATCAGGTTGATCTCGCGGTCGGCGTGCTGGAAGCAGCAGACGCAGGCGTTGATCGAGAGCTTCCGCGCCCGCTCGTCGGCCTCGTGGTCGGAGACGGTCGAGCCGTCCTCGACCCGGCCCAGCCGGTTCACCGCCCCGGCCTCGAACAGCATCGCCTCGTGGAGGCTGGTCTTGCCGCTGCCGCGGTGTCCGATCAGCGCCACGTTGCGGATCCGATCAGCAGCCTTGTGCGACATCGTACGAAGTTACACCCGCTCGCCGACCGGGCCAAGGTTGTCTCCCTGCGGGCCGCTCCGCGGTGCCACCCTGAAGCCATGAAGGTTCGACTTGCGCTGCTGATCGTCGCCCTGGTCGCGCTGGCTTTGCCGGCGGCCGCGGGGGCAGGGCGCATCCCCGGCGAAGGCAAGCCCGACAAGACCTTCTCCGGGGACGGGCGGATCCTCACCGACCTCGACCAGGGGAGCAAGGACCGAGCCAGGACGGTGATCTCCTACGGGGAGAGGATTCTCCTCGCCGGCTACTCGATCCAGCATCCCTTCGGGGTGCGGCTGGCTGTGGCGGCCTACCGCCCGGACGGCTCGCTCGACCCCGGCTTCGGCGACGGCGGCATCGTCCTCAGCCACGTCGAAGGCGGGATGGCGGCGGAAGCGATGGCGATCGACTCCTTCGGCAACATCGTCCTCGCCGGGCCGGCCGACCCGGCGCACCCGTCAGGGGCGCCGATGGTCGGGCGGCTGCTTCCCGACGGGCGCCCCGACACAGGCTTCGGGGGCGGCGACGGGATGGTCGAGCTTCCGGTCAAGATGACCGTCAGCGCGGTGCGGACCGACCGCTACGGCGGCGTCCTCGTCGCCGGGACCCACGCCCAAGGAGGCTGGCCGGATGGCGACCGCGAATTCGCCGTATTCCACCTCGACCGCGCCGGCTTGCCGGATCCCTCCTTCGGCGAGGACGGCCTGGTCACGCTCGACCTCTCCCCAAGCCACCACGACGAGGCGAACGACCTGATGCTCGACGGGCTCGGCCGGATCGTCCTCGTCGGCGGCGCATGGTTCCCGAAAGGCGATGGCCGGAATGGCACCAGCGGCCGCTTCGCGATCGCCCGGCTGCTCCCGGATGGCAGCCTCGACACCTCGTTCGCGGGCCGCGGTTACGAGATCCTGCCTGTGCGGCAATCGGGCGCCTACGCGACGGCCGGCGCCCTCGATGCCGGCGGGCGGGCGATCCTCGCCGGCAAGTCGGGCCCGCTGCTCGCCTTCGGCGCGGTCGGCGAAGCGGGCGGCCTCGACCGCTCCTACGGCAGCCGCGGCTTCGCCTTCCACGAGATCGGCGATGGCTACGTGCCCGGGGACATCGCCGACGACTCGCACCGGCGGATCGTCGCCGCGCTGGAATCGATCGGCAGCCCGTCGACGCCGCGCAAGGGAGCGTTCCGCTGCTGGCGCCTGCGCGCCGACGGCTCCTTCGACCCCCGCTTCGGCCGCGAGGGCCAGGCAGCCGTGCGTTTTGGCCGCCGCCTGGGGACGGCGCGCTCGGTCGCCCTGCAGACGGACGGGCGAATTCTTCTCGGAGGATGGGCAAAGCTGCCGGGCACGAGCGATACCGACTTCGCCCTCGTTCGCCTACGTGGCGGGATTTGAGGTTTTCAGACGCTGAACGGCTCAGTACCGTGGGGTTTTGGATGGAGGAGACCCGCGACGCCCACAACCTCGCTCTCGGCAGCGCCGTCCGCCAGCTGCGGAAGACCGCGGGCCTGACCCAGCAGGAGCTGGCCGACAAGGCCGAGGTTCCGGTCGAGACGCTGCGGCAGATCGAGAGCGGGAGAGTCGATGCCGATTGGGGGACGGTGCGCCACCTCGCCTACGCCCTCGAGATCCAGCTGCCGGAGGTGTTTCGGCTGACCGAAGAGCTGACCGAGGGTTGAGCCGGGATCGGCGGCCATAGCCGTTTGCGAGGATCGCCCAGTGATCAAGGCCGTCACCTTCGACTTCTGGAACACGATCGCGACGGTGCCGCCGGGGGCGATGACCGAGGCGCGGCGGCGGGCGATCGCGGCAGCTCTGCAGAGCAACGAGGCCGAGGTCGAGGCGGACCTGCTGCTCGCGGGCCTGCGGCAGGTCGGGCTCGACTGGGAGCAGGCCTGGGCCGAGGGCCGGCACCTGCCCCCGCACGAGGCGGCGACGGCGCTGGTTCGCCACCTCGGGGCCGAGGGGGCGGCGCGGGAGATGGTGGCGGAGGCATTCCTCGGCGCCGGCCGGGAGGTCGATCTGGAGTTCGCGCCCGGGATCCACGCCTGCCTCGCCGAGCTGAGCCGGCGCGGCGTTCGACTGGGCATCGTCTGCGACGTCGGTTTCAGCGGCGGCGAGTTGCTGCGGGAGCTGCTCGCGGCCGAGGGTTTGCTCGGGCACTTCGGCGGCTGGGGTTTCTCGGACGAAGTCGGCCACTACAAGCCGGCACCGCAGATCTTCGAAGCGGCCCTGGCGGCGCTCGGCGCGGAGCCCGGGGAGGCCATGCACGTCGGCGACCTGCGGCGGACCGACGTCGCCGGCGCCACCGCGCTCGGCATGCGGAGCGCCCGCTACCGGGGGATGAACAACGGGGGAGACGAGGAAGGCGGGGTGGAGGCCGAGTTCGTGCTCGACAGTCACGCCGCGCTGGTCGAGCTCGTCGAGCGCCTGACTGCATAGCCTCTCAGGTCTCAGCGGCTCTTCAGCAGACGGCCGACCGCCTCCATCATCTCCCCGGTCTTCTCCTCGCGGTCCTTGGCGGTCTTGGCGCCGACCACGCAATGGCGGGTGTGGTCGTCGAGCAGGGCGAGGGCGACCCTGTCGATCGCCGCCTGTGCGGCCGCGATCTGGGTGAGGATGTCGATGCAGTAGCGGTCCTCTTCGACCATCCGCTCGATGCCGCCGATCTGGCCGCCGATCCGCCGCAGCCGGTTCTTCAACTGCTCCTTGTTGTCGATGTATCCGGGGTCTTGTTTGGTCATCTCGCTATCATACCCCTATGGGGTATACGAGAGAGCGACCTGAGACCGCAAGGCGGCTGCAGCTGCCGATCGAGGGGATGACCTGCTCCAGCTGCGCCGGCAGGGTGGAGAAGAGCCTTAACGGGATCGAGGGCGTCGAGGCGACGGTCAACTTCGCGACCGAACGGGCGACGGTCGATTTCGACGCCGGGCGGGTCGAGCCCGAGCAGCTGGTCGGGGCGGTGGAGAGCGCCGGATACGGGGCGGTGCTGCCGAGTGCGGAGGGCGAGGCAGGTGAGCCCGAGGAAGCCGACCCGACCGCCGACCTGCGGCGGCGGACGATCTTCGCCGCCGCGCTCTCGCTGCCGGTGCTGCTGATGGCGATGATCGAGCCGCTGCAGTTCGAAAACTGGCAGTGGCTTTCGCTGCAGCTGGCGGTGCCGGTGGTGCTGTGGGCGGGTTGGCCCTTCCACCGGGCCGCCTGGCAGAACCTCCGCCACGGGGCGGTGACGATGGACACCCTGATCTCGCTCGGCACCCTCGCGGCCCTCGCCTGGTCGCTGTACGCACTCTTCTTCGGCGACGCCGGGCAGAACGGGATGAAGATGCCGTTCGAACTCGTCGCCGATCGGGGCGCCGGAGCGGACGAGATCTACCTCGAGGTGGCGTCGGTCGTCACCACCTTCATCCTTGCCGGCCGCTACTTCGAGGCGCGCGCCAAGCGCCGTGCCGGGGCGGCGCTGGAGGCGCTGCTCGACCTCGGCGCCAAGGACGTCGCCCTGCTCGACCTCGACGACAGCGAGCGGCGGGTGCCGATCGAGGAGCTCGCGGTGGGCGACCGTTTCGTTGTCCGCCCGGGGGAGAAGATCGCGACCGACGGGGTCGTCGAGAGCGGCAGCTCCGCCGTAGACCAGTCGCTCGTCACCGGCGAGCCGATGCCGGTCGAGGTTGGGCCCGGCGACGAGGTCGTCGGCGCGACGGTCAACTCCAGCGGTCGCCTCGTCGTTCGCGCCACCCGCGTCGGCGAGGAGACGGCCCTCGCCCAGATCGCCCGTCTGGTCACCGAGGCCCAGTCGGGCAAGGCGCCGGTGCAGCGCCTCGCCGACCGCGTCAGCGCCGTCTTCGTCCCGGTCGTGATCGCCCTCGCCCTCGCCACCCTCGGCTTCTGGCTCCTCGACGGGGCCGGAGCGGCATTCGCCTTCACCGCCGCCGTGGCGGTCCTGATCATCGCCTGCCCCTGCGCGCTGGGCCTGGCGACGCCGACGGCGCTGCTGGTCGGGACCGGCCGCGGCGCCCAGCTCGGCCTGCTGATCAAGGGGCCGGAGGTGCTGGAGTCGACGCGGCAGATCGACACCGTCGTCCTTGACAAGACCGGAACCGTGACCAGCGGCGAGATCTCTGTCGTCGCGGTGCACGCCGCGCCCGCTATCGACGAGGCGGAGGTGCTGCGTCTGGCGGGCGCCGTCGAGGATGCTTCTGAGCACCCGATCGCGGCGGCGATCGCGGCGCACGCGAAGGAGAAGTTCGTGTCACTGCCGGCGGTCGATAACTTTGCGAACGAGGCGGGCGTCGGGGTGCGAGGCATGGTCCAGGGTCGCGCCGTCGCCGTCGGCCGCGCCTCGGCTGCGGGCCTGTCGCTTTTGTTGCCCCTAGGTTCACAAAAGCGACACTCCCTCGCTTCGGCGCTGGAGGCGGCGCGTGGCGAAGCGGAAGCGTTGGGGCAAACCGCGATCGCGGTTGCTTGGGACGACGAAGTGCGCGGCCTCGTCATCGTCGCCGACACCGTGAAGCCGACGAGCCATGAAGCGATCGCGGCGCTGCGCGAGCTGAGGCTGCGGCCGGTGCTGCTGACCGGCGATAACGAGGCGACCGCGAAGGCGGTCGCCGCCGAGGTCGGAATCGGCGAGGTGATCGCTGAAGTGCTGCCAGCCGAGAAGGCGGCCGTGGTCGGGCGCCTCCAGGACGAGGGCCGCGTCGTGGCGATGGTCGGCGACGGCGTCAACGACGCGCCGGCGCTGGCCCAGGCCGACCTCGGCCTGGCGATCGGCACCGGCACCGACGTCGCGATCGAGGCCTCCGACATCACCCTCGTCTCCGGCGACCCCCGCGCGGTCGGCGACGGCATCCGCCTCTCCCGCCGTACCCTGGTGACGATCAAGGGCAACCTCTTCTGGGCCTTCGCCTACAACGTCGCCGCCCTGCCCCTCGCCGCCGCCGGCTTCCTCAACCCCCTCATCGCCGCCGCCGCGATGGCCTTCTCCAGCATCTTCGTGGTGACGAACTCACTGCGCCTGCGGAGCTTCACGCCCCGGCGCCAGGCACTGCGGTCACCAGCCCCCGCAACTGCTCGCTCGCGAGGTAGCTGATGCTCCTGGCGCGCCCTCGCTGCTCGATCAGCCCAGCGTCGAGGAGGCGACGCAGGTCGGCGCTTGCGGTGGCGGGGGAGACCTCGGCCTCCTCTGCGTAACGACTCCGATCGGTCCCTCCCGAGAGGCTTTGCTCCAGGCCGATCACCATGCGGTCGGGCCAATCGCGTCGCCTGGCGAGGTCTTCGAGCAGCTCCCAGCGAGCTGCCGCCCGCTCGATCTGATGCAGCCGCTGACGCGCCTGCGCGAGGTGGGCATCCAGGCAAAAGGCCACCCAACCGGTCGCGTCCCGCTCCGGCTGATAGCTCCCGCCCTGCGTCTCGCGAAGGGCCGCGTAGTAATCCTGAGTGTGGCTGGCGAGGTAGTCCTCGATCGAGAAGAACTCGGGAGAGCCGAGGCCCCCGCGGGCGAGGACCAGCGATTGCACGATCCGCGAGATCCGGCCGTTGCCGTCGCGGAAGGGATGGACCGAGATCACGTTCAGGTGGGCCATCGCCGCCTTCACCACGATGTGCACGGCTGGGTCTTCGTGAGCGAGCCCGTCGACGACCTCGTCCATGAGCCGGACCACGTCGTCACCGGAGGGCCCGCGGTACTCGAGAGATCCATCGGCGCCGGTAACCCCGATCGGGCCGGTCCTCCACAGCCCCGGATCCTTGTCGGGCTGGAAGTAGCAGGCTTCGAAGTGAAGGTCGAGGATGACCCGGTCGAGCCAGCGGAAGCATGGGTCCACGGCCATCGTCCCGACGTGGTCCATCGCCCGCGCGTAGCAGGCGACCGCTTGCCGGCCTTCATCGTCCCGGTCGGCGATTTTCCGGCCGCTGGTCAAAGCCAACGCTTCCGCGGGGGAGACGGTGAATCCCTCGATCGAAGTTGAGCTCCCGATGGAGCTGGCCCGGACCTGGCGCCGCAGCGAGCCGAGCCAGCGGCTCCGCGTTCGCACCTCGGCGCCGAGCCGGTCACGCAGCGAATCCAGCTCCTCCAGCTTCCCCTGCAGATCTGGCTTTATATGGGGAGGCGTGAAGATCATCGACTCCCAGTGTAGACGATAAAACGTTTAATCGTCTAAATAACCATCAACAAGAGAAGCAGCCACGAGGGCCAGCCGCGTCCGGCTGGTCAGGCGACCTTCCGCCCGACCGTGAGCAGGTACTCCATCTGGAAGACGGCGCCCTCGCCGCTGCCTCGGTTCCACTCGCTGCAGAAATCGCTGAGGACCCGGTCGAACTCCTCGCCGCGCCCGTCTTTCTCGGCATTGGCGCGGGCGGCGATCGTCGGCCCGTAGCGCTGCTTGAAGTGCTCGGCGTAGTCGTCCGGGCGGGCGAAGGCGGTCACCTCGAGGACCGCTTTCTCGACCGTTCCCAGCTCGACGCGATCGCCGAAGAGTCCACGCTGGTGGTCCTCACTGCCCCACAGCGGCGGCGGCTGGGCGCCTGGGGGAGGGGGCGGCATGAACTGGCCCATCTCGCGGAAGAGGCCGCCGATCATCCCCTCCGGGGTCCAGCTGAGGAGGCCGATCCGGCCACCGGGCTTGCAGACGCGGACCAGCTCGTCGGCCGCCTTCTGGTGGAAGGGGGCGAACATGACGCCGATCGAGGAGATGACGACGTCGAAGCTGGCGTCCTCGAACTGCAGGTCGTGGGCGTCGGCCTCGACCCACTCCAGCTCGACCCCCGCCGCCTCGGCGCGGGCGCGACCGGCGTCGAAGAGCTCCGGGGTGAGGTCGCTGGCGGTTACCTCGGCGCCGGCCTGCGCGGCGACGACCGCGGCGTTGCCGGTTCCGGCGGCGACGTCGAGGACTCGCTGGCCGGGACCGATCTCGCAGGCCTCGACCAGACGCGGGCCGAGTGGGGTGAGGAAGGTCTCGACCATCGAGGGGTAATCCCCGGAGGCCCACATCGCCCGGTGTTTCTGGCGCAGCTCCGGGCTCGGTCCTGGATTCTCGCTGCTCGGGCTCATTCAGGCTCCTTTGGATCGACTTGACGATCCATTTCTACGTCAGCGCCGGCGCTCGATCAACCTCAGGAGCCGCCTTCGGTCGCCACCGGTGCGCCCGACTCGACCTCGATCCGGGGGAGGATTCGCTCCAGCCAGTCGGGAATCCACCAGTTGCGCTCGCCCAGCAGCTGCATCACCGCCGGCACAAGCACCATCCGCACCAGGGTGGCGTCGAGGAAGATCGCCGAGGCCAGGCCGATCCCGAAGAGCTTGAGGAAGACTTCGGGGGAGGCGACGAAGGCGAGGAAGACGACGACCATGATCGCCGCCGCCGCGGTGATCACCCGGGCAGTCTTTGCCAGCCCGTCGGCGACCGCGCGCCGGGTGTCGCCGTCCTTCAGGTACTCCTCGCGGATCCGCGAGATCAGGAAGACCTCGTAGTCCATCGAGAGGCCGAAGAGGATCGCGAACATCATCACCGGCATGAACGGGGCGATCGGGACTTCGTGGTCGATCCCGATCAGTTCGCCGACCGCGCCGCCCTGGGATACCAGGGTCATGACGCCGTAGGCGGCGCTGACGGAGAGCAGGTTCATGATCCCCGCCTTGAGCGAGATCAGCGGCGAGTGGAAGGCGAGGAGGAGCAACAGGAAGGAGAGCCCGAGGACGCCGATGATGAAGACCGGCATGCGCCCGGTCACGTATTCGCTCTGGTCCTCGAGGGCGGCGTTGACGCCGCCGACCAGGGCGGTGACGCCGCTGCCCGCGAGGGTCGTCGGAATCGTCTCGTCACGGAGGTGGCGGACCAGTTCGGACGTCGCCTCTTCCTGTGGCGAGGTGGTGGGGACGACGGTGACGATGGCGGCGCTGCCGTCGCCGTTGAACTTGGGCGCCGGCACGTAGGCGACGCCGGATTCGGCGCGCAGCGTGCTCGCCAGCTTCTGCACCTCGGCTTTGCCGGCGGTGTCGGGGATTTCGACCGCGATCACCAGCGGCCCGTTGGTGCCGGGGCCGAAGCCCTCGCTGATCAAATCGTAGGCTTCCCGCGTCATCGTCCCCTTTTTGTCGTTGCCGGCGTCGGGGAAGCCGAGGCGCATCCCCAGCGCCGGCGCCGCCAGCGCCAGCAGGATCGCGACGGCGACGATCGCCGCCGTCCACGGTCGCCGCTGCACCGCATGGCTCCAGCGGGCGGCGGGGGAGTGGCCGTCTTCTTCGGGCTTGTCGAGGCGGCGGCCGAGGATCGGCAGCCGCAGCCGGTCGACGTTGGGGCCGAGGTAGGCGAGCAGCGCCGGCAGCAGGGTGATCGAGGCCAGCATCACCACCAGCACCGCCAGCGAAGCGGAGATCGCCACCCCGTACATGTACGGCAGGGCGGTGAGGAAGAGGCCGAGAATCGCGATCACCACGGTGCTGCCGGCAATGAGGACGCTGCGGCCGGCGGTCGAGACCGCCTCGACGACGGCGTCGTGGCGGTCGTTGCCGGCCTTCAGCGAGGTGCGGAAGCGGGTGAGGACGAGCAGCGCGTAGTCGATCCCGACGCCGATCCCGATCAGGCCGGAGACGGCGGTCGTCCAGTTGGGGACGTCGATCACGTTGGCGAGGAGGACGATCAGGCCGGCGGAGGAGATGCCGAGGCCGATCAGGGCGATCGCCAGCGGCAGGCCGGCGGCGACCAGGGAGCCGAAGGCGATCAGCAGCACGATCGCCGCGGCGAGGAAGCCGATCCCCTCGGGGCTGGTCGATTCCTGGGCGATCAGGATCGGTTCGCCGCCGAGCTTGATCTCGAGGCTGCCGCCGCTGTTGGCTTCGGCGGCGTCGATCAGCTGTTCGCCCTGCTCCTTCTTCACCTCCCAGCCGGGGACGTTGAGGGGGAGGGTGGTGGTGGCGACCCGGCCGTCTTCGGAGACCCGGACCGTCCCTGCCTTGCCGACGTGCTCGACCTCTTCGGCTTCGCTGAAGAAGGCGTTCATCCGCCGCTTCGCGGCAGCGCTGTCGGCGCCCTTCGGGTCTTTCCAGACGACGTAGATTTCCTGGCCGGAGTAGCCGCCGAAGGCGCGTTCGGTGAGGTCGCTGGCCGCCTTGGACTCGGAGCCGGGGGTGTTGTAGTCGGCGTGGTACTCGCCGGCGAACGCGGAGCCGAGGCCGATGATCGCGATCGCGGAGACGATCCAGGCGAGGACCATGCGACCGCGGTGGCGGTAGGCGATATCGGCGAGGCGGGAGAGTCGGCGGGTCATCGGATCCCTCCTGTGAAGATTCTTAACGACTGGAATGGTTCAAGCAGGAAACGATTCATAGCAACCCGCCCCGGTCGCAAGATCCGGGCCTCAGCGGCTCGAAGCCGGTTGCAGGCTCCTCCTGACGGGTAGGGGAAGCAAGCAAGAGGAAGGGGTTCCCTCTGCAGGCGAACGGGAGGCAAGGTCGTGGCGGCAGCAGTCACTCGACGGCGGATGGCGATCGTGGGCCTGGCCTTCCTCCTCAGTCTCGGCGCCTATCTCGTCTTGGCGGACTCACCCGGCGCGGGCCGGCCGACCTGCGCGGGGAGAAAGGGGACGATCGTCTCCAATGACCGCACGATCCACGGCACCCGCGGACCCGACGTGATCATCGGCGGCGGCGGCCCGAACCGGATCTTCGGCGGCCGCGGCGACGACACGATCTGCGGCGGCGCCGGCCGCGACAGGATCGACGGCGGTCGGGGCAAGGACAGGATCAACGGCAAGAAAGGCGCCGACCTCGTCCTCGGCGGCCGCGGCTCCGACGACCTCCGGGGCGGCACCGGGCGCGACCGCGTCCGCGGCGAGAGCGGCAACGACCTCGTCAGCGGCGGTGGCGGCGGCCACGACCAAGTCGACGGCGGCATGGGCGACGACACGGTCAGGGGCGGGAGCGGCAGCTTCGACCAGCTGGCCGGGGGGATCGGGCGCGATCGCATCGACGGCGGTGCCGGCTCCCATGACACCGCTTCCTACCGCAGCGCCGGCGGGCCGATCGAAGTCGATCTCGAAGACGGACGCGTCAGCGGCGCCGAAAACGAGCGGCTGGTCGGGATCGAGGGCGTGATCGGCGGCCCCGGCAACGACGCCTGTTTCGGCGCCTCCCCTGCGGTCGGCTGGTGTGGCTCGACCAGCCTCGCGGTCTCGGGCAGCGCCGGGGACGACAGCATCGTCATCGGCCTCTGGCAGCAGCGGCTCCTCGTCTCCGCTGCGACCGGCCCGGCCTTCGAAGTCCGAGACCCCCGCCGCGTCAGCTCGATCCTCGTCTCGCTCGGCGCCGGCAACGACCAGGTCCATGTCGACCGCTCGTTGCCGCCCTCGGTCGAGGTGACGATCGACGGCGGGGCGGGGAGCGACTGGCTGCGCGGCGGCCGCGGCGGCGACACGATCTACGCCGGCGACGACGGCGAACCCGACCGGCTCGAAGGAGGCGGCGGCAACGATGCGCTCTTCGGCGTCAACATCCTTCATCCGCGCCACGGCAGCGGTGCCGCGACGATGATCGGCGGCAGCGGCGACGACCTCCTGATCGGCGGCCAGCCCTGCGAGGGAGACCTTTACGCCGGTGGCCCCGGCGCCAACGACAGCGCCTCCTTCGCCCGCGTTCGCAACGAAGGGGTCGACGTCAAAGCGAAGATCGGCGGCGCCGTGGTCGATCCCGAGGCGGAAGGCTGCACGCCCGGCCGGATCCTCGCCGGCACCGAGAAGATCGAGGGCTCGCCGGGTCCCGACGTCCTCGTCGGCAACGGCGGCGCCAACACCCTGCTCGGCCGCGGCGGCGCCGACAGGCTCGACGGCAGGGGCGGCGAGGACCGCTGCATCGGCGGCCGCGGCGACAACCGCGCCCAGCGCTGCGAGTACGTGCGCAACTGAGGTTGCAGGCGGTTTTCCCGGCCGCCGCGCGCCGATCCGGCTGCCTACGGTTCAGGTCAGAGCCGGCGCCTGTGCCGGCTTTCCTCTTGCAGCTATGCCGAATCCGACCGCAAAACCGCGCCGGCGCTGGCTCCCCTCGCTTCTGGCGATGACGCTCGCCCTGCTCGCCAGCTCCCTCTTCGCAGCCGCGAGCGCGCCCGCGAAGAGCAGCTCCGAGAAGCTGGAAGCGGTCGAAGCCAGGATCGGCAAGGCCGAAGAACGCAAGGGCGTCCTCACCTCCGACATCGCCGCGATGGGGGACGAAATCTCCGCTCTGGAAGGGCAGGTCTCGACGCTGCGCAACCAGGAGGCCGCGGCGGAAGCGGAGCTGGCGGCGAAGGAAGCCGAACTGGAGGAAGCCGAAGCCGCGCTGAGGGAAGCGCTGGCCCGGCTCGACACCCTGCGCGGGCGGCTGCAACGGGCGCTGGTCAACCTGCGGCAGCGACTCGTCGCCATCTACGCCTACGGCTCCACCGACATCACCGAAGTCATCCTCGGCTCCGAGGACTACGGCGACATGGTCGCCCGCACCGAGTACCTCGACGCGATCCAGGAAAGCGACCAGATGCTGGCCGAGCGGGTGCGCTCGCTGCGCGACGAAGCGAAGAAGCTGGTGCGGCAGCGGAAGATCGCGAAGCTGACGATCGAAGACGCCCGCGACGCGATCGCCGCCAGGGAGCAGCGGCTGGCAGCGACCCGGTCCGACCTGGAGTCGCGCGAGGGGGCGCTGCTCTCGGCCCGGGCGCAGCGGCGGCAGGCGCTGAAGAGCATCGAAGGCAACGTCGACGAGCACGAGGAAGTCGCCGCCAGCCTGCGGGCGCAGATCGCCGAAGAAATCGCCGCGGCGACCGGCGGCGTGCCGCTGCCGGCCGGGCCGCTGCCCGACCCCAGCGCCGCCGGGCTGATCTGGCCGGTTGAAGGCACCGTCACCTCCGGCTTCGGCTACCGCTGGGGGCGGATGCACGAGGGGATCGACATCGCCGTGCCGGAAGGCACGCCGATCCGCGCCGCCGCCGACGGCACCGTGATCCTGATGCAGACCGAAGCCGAAAGCGGCGGCTACGGCAACTACACCTGCATCGACCACGGCGGCGGGCTCTCCACCTGCTACGCCCACCAGTCGAGCTTCGCAACCTCGGTCGGCGCCCACGTCAGCCAGGGCGACGTGATCGGCCTCAGCGGCAACACCGGCGACAGCACGGGCCCCCACCTCCATTTCGAGGTGCGGATCGACGGCGTCGCCACCGACCCCCTCGGCTACCTCTAGCCGTCTACGCTTCACCGCGTGGCGGAGCTGATCCTCTACGCGATCCCGGCGTTCGTGCTGCTGCTCGTCGTCGAGCTGCTCTCCTTCAAGTACGCGCGGGACGAGGACCTGGTCGGCTACGAGGCGCGAGATACCCGCACCAGCCTGACGATGGGCGGCGGCAACGTCGCCATCAGCGCGGTTTGGAAGCTGGTCGTGATCGCCGTCTACGCCGGCCTCTATGAGCTGACGCCGCTGCGGATGCCGGCCGACATGTGGTGGACCTACGCGCTCCTCTTCTTCGCCGACGACCTCGCCTACTACTGGTTCCACCGCATCCACCACGAGGTGCGGGTCTTCTGGGCGAGCCACGTCGTCCACCACTCCTCCCAGCACTACAACCTCTCGACGGCGCTGCGCCAGACTTGGACGCCGATGACCGCGCTGCCCTTCTGGGCGCCGCTGGCGCTGCTGGGCTTCCCGCCCTGGATGATCCTCACCCAGCAGGCGATCAGCCTCATCTACCAGTTCTGGATCCACACCGAGCGGGTGCAGAAGCTGCCCGCCTGGTTCGAGTTCTTCTTCAATACGCCGTCGCACCACCGCGTCCACCACGGCTCCAACGAGGTCTACCTCGACCGCAACTACGGCGGCATCCTGATCGTCTGGGACCGCCTCTTCGGCAGCTTCCAGGGCGAGACCGAGCGGGTCCGTTACGGGCTGACGAAGAACATCCGCAGCTTCCGCCCGACCAGGGTCGCCTTCCACGAGTTCGCCGCGATCTGGCAGGACGTGCGCGGCGCGACGAGCTGGCGCCACCGCCTCGGCTACCTCTTCCGCGGCCCCGGCTGGTCGCCCGACGGCAGCGGCGGCGGCACCCGGGGCTAGCCGAGGCGCCTTTCCGCACCAGGAGGACGGAAAAGCGCCTTGCGCCCTCTACGGCTGCAGGCGCTGGTGCGCCCAGGCGCCGCCGAGCTTCGCGTAGAGCAGGCGACGGTGGAGGCGGTCGGGTCTGCCGTGCCAGAACTCGACGAGGTCGGGATCGAGGCGGAAGCCGCCCCAGCGAGCTGGGCGCCGCAGCGGTTGCTCGCTCGCAGAGATCTCGGTCGCCGCCCGTCGCAGCTCCGCCGCGTCGTCGAGCGGCTCGCCCTGCCGTGAGACCACCGCGCTCGCCTGCGCCGCCTGCGGCCGTTCGGCGAACAACGCATCCGACTCCTCCTCACTCAGCTTCCGCACCGGGCCCTCGACCGTGACCTGCTGCAGCGTCTCGCGCCAGTAGAGCGTCCCCGCCGCCCGCGGGTTGGCGGCAAGCTCGCGACCCTTCCGGCTCTCGTAGCTGCCGGAGAAGACGAGGGCAGGCGTCACCTGCTTGAGCAGGACGATGCGGCTTGAGGGCCGACCCTCGGCATCGGCGGTGGCCAGAGCCAGGGCCCGCGGCTCCCGCACGCCGCGCGCGTCGGCCTCCTGCAGCCAGAGGCTGAGCAGCGCCAGTGGATCGGCGGGCGGGTCCTCGAACTCGGGCAGCTCGAGCGTCGGGTCTCCGGAGAGCGTTTCGGTCAAATCTTCAGCTCGAGCAGCTCGCAGAGGCGGGTTACCACCGGTGGGGCGTTGCGGGCGCGGCAGCCGCGGCGGGCGAGGACCTCGGCCCCGTGGTGATCGATGAACTGCAGCGCTTCCAGGTCCAGCGCGGCCGGTTCGCCGTCGCCGGCGGCGAGATCGAGGACCCGTTCGAGAGCGTCGCTGGAGAAGAAGTCGACTTCGCCGCTGAGGGCGAGACCGTCGCCTTCGCCGAAAAGGTGGAAGGGGAGGGACTCGGCGGCAGGGTTGGCGGCAGGGTGGACCGCAGCGAGGTCGGCCAGCAGCGCTGAGGGCAGCGCGTCGCGCCGGTAGCCGCAGAGGGCAGAGAGCGACTTGGGCGAGAGCAGGCGATCGGCTGCGCTCTCCCAGCGCAGGTGCGCCTCCCAGGTCCGCGGCGCCTTCACCAGGTCGGTGACCTCGGCGGCGACCCGCAGGCCGGCGTATCCCTCCGCCTGGGCGGCTTCGGTGGCCCCCAGGTAGATCGCCATCTGCCTCTCGGGGTCGACCGGCTCGCCCACCTCGTAGAGATGACCGAGCTCGAACAGCTGCAGCATCCCCGCGTCGAGCATGTGGCCGATGTCGCCGAGCGGGGCGAGGCGCTCGCGCTGCTCCTCGAGCGATTCGCTGCCGACATAGGCGAGCCGCTGGTTGTGGCGGAGCCCGTCCTCGAGGAACTCGAGCGCCGCCGCGACGAACTCCTCGGGGCGGTCGAAGCCCCAGCAGGCATGCCCGTCGGGGCCGAGACCGGCGGCCGAATCTATGCAGCCATGCAGCCTCACCTGCTCACTATCTCACCGGGGTCGGCACCTGACTAGGGGCGGGTCGAGCGCAGCCGAGCTCGAATCCGGCGGGCGCCTGGCACCCTTTGCGGATGAGCAAGGCGAGTGCAGCCGTCCGGGCGACCGTGCGCGGCCGGGTTCAGGCCGTCGGCTTCCGCGAAGCGACGGTTGCCGAGGCGCGCCGACGCGGGGTCTTCGGCTGGGTTCGCAACGGCGACGACGGCACCGTCCTCGTCCACGCCGAGGGGCCGGAGGGGGCGGTGGACGAGCTGGTCGAGTTCCTCCGCGAGGGGCCGCCGGCGGCGCGAGTCGAGGCGGTGGAGACCGAGAGGGGGAAGGTCGAGGGGCACGAGCAGTTCGCCGTCCGCGGCGTCAGCGCCGGCGTCTTCGTCGTCCAGGAGCACTGGGCGACCGCGCACCACTTCGACCTCCGGCTCGAGGTCGACGGGTCGATGCGCTCCTGGGCCGTGCCCAAGAGCCCTTCGATGGACCCGGCGGTGAAGCGGCTGGCGATCGAGGTCGAGGACCACTCGCTCGCCTACAACGACTTCGAGGGCGAGGTCGACGGCGGCCGGGTCGCGATCTGGGACCGCGGCAGCTACGAGCAGGGCGGGCGGGTGCCGTGGCCGGAGGCGCTGGAGCGCGGGCATGCCGTCTTTGTCCTCCACGGCGAGAAGCTCGAGGGAGGCTTCGCCCTGCAGCGAACCCGCAGCGGCGAGAAGCCGCAGTGGCTGCTGATCAAGCGCAGAGATGAGTTCGCGCGGGGCTCCGCTTAGCCTCAAGTGATTGGAAAAACACGCCGATGTAGCCACGATGGACAAGTCGTCTAAGTGGCCGGAACGGTCGCGCCAAATCGCATTTGGCCTCATCGGCCTCCTCGGCGCCCTGTTGGCGCTCTACGCCGCCGTGATCATCGGAGAACTGGGCGGCGCCCCGCTCCAGGACGCGGCCGGGCGCTGGGTCTACGATGCGGTCGTCCTCGGCGCCGCGCTCGTCGTCCTCTGGCGGATGCTGACGATCGAGACCGAGCGCCGGGCCTGGCTGGCCCTGGGAGCGGGGATGCTGCTCTGGGCGCTCGGGCAGACCTATTACTCGGTCGTCCTCTACTACGCCAGCCCCGCGCCCTTCCCCTCGCCGGCGGACCTGCTCTTCCTCGCCTTCTACCCCGCCAGCTTCCTGGCCCTGGTCTTCCTGCTGAAGGCGCGGGTCGCCCAGCTGGAGCCGCTGGCCTGGGTCGACGGCCTGATCGGGGCGCTGGCGGTCGCCGGCGTCGCCGCGGCGCTGATCTTCCCGCCGGTCCTCGAAGCGCTCGGCGGCAGCCCCCTCGGCGTCGCCGTCAGCCTCGCCTACCCGTGCATGGACGTCGTCCTCCTCGGCCTCCTCGGCGGCGCCTTCGTCGCCTCGAAATGGCGGATGGGAGGGACCTGGCTGCTGATCGCGCTCGCCCTGCTCCTCTTCGGCGCCTGCGACGTCGTCTACCTCTCCGTCGCCGGCCAGTCCACCACCGCCCTCAACCTCGCCAGCGTCGGCTGGCCGCTCGCCTTCCTCCTTCTCGCCACCGCCTCCTGGCTGCCCGTCGCCGAGCACGGCAGCGCCGCCGCCCGCGCCGGCAAGCGGCGGATCCTCGCCCCGCTGGGGATGGCGGTGGTCGGGATCTCGCTGCTCGCCGCCGGCAGCTTCGTCCACATCGGCGCCGTCGCCGTCGCCCTCGGAGTCGCCTGCCTGGTGGCCGTCCTCGCCCGCCTGCTGATCACCTTCAACCTCAACACCCGGATGCTGCTGGAGAGCCAGGACGAGGCGGTCACCGACGCCCTCACCGGCCTCGCCAACCGGCGGGCGCTGATGGTCGACCTCGACCGCGCCGTCTCCGCCAGCCCGCCGGAGGCGATGGTCCTCGCCCTCTTCGACCTCGACGGCTTCAAGGCCTACAACGACAGCTTCGGCCACCCGGCCGGCGACGACCTGCTGCGCCGGCTCGGCACCCAGCTGGACGAGGCGATGGCGCCGCACGGCCGCGCCTACCGGCTCGGTGGCGACGAGTTCTGCATCCTCGCGGCGACGCGCGAGCTGCCGGCTGAAGCGATTTGCAAGGTCGCCGAGGAGGCCCTCTCGGACCGCGGCAAGGGCTTCGAGGTCGGCGCCTCCTGGGGCAAGGTTCTGATCCCGGTGGAGGTGGTGACGGCAACCGACGCGCTGCGCCTCGCCGACAAACGCATGTACTCGAAGAAGGGGATGCGAGCCGGCTCGGCCCAGAGCCAGACCCGCGGCGTGCTCCTGCGGGTCCTGCAGGAGCGCGAGCCGGAGCTGGAGCGCCACCTCGACGGTGTCGCCCGGCTCGCCTCGGCCTTCGGCCGCGCGCTCGGCCTCGACGGCGAAGAGCTCGACGTCCTCGTGCGGGCGGCCGAGCTGCACGACATCGGCAAGATCGCGATCCCCGACGAGATCCTCCACAAGCCCGACTCGCTCAGCGACGAAGAGTGGGCGCTGATGCGCAAGCACACCCTGGTCGGACAGCGCGTCCTTGACGCTGCGCCCGCCCTCGGCCCGGTCGCGGCCCTGGTCCGCTCGACCCACGAGCGCTGGGACGGCTCCGGTTACCCCGACGGGCTCTCCGGCCGCGACATTCCCCAGGGCTCGCGGGCGATCCTGATCTGCGACGCCTACGACGCGATGATCGAAGGCCGCCCCTACCGGGCGCCGCTGAGCAGCGCGCAGGCGCTGGAGGAACTGCGCCGGGGCGCCGGCACCCAGTTCGACCCCGATCTCGTCAAGTGCTTCGCCGAGAAGGTCGTGCCGGCGCTGGCTCGGAGCCAGTCCGCAATGTCGCTTTAGTCCCCTATGGGGGGCGAAAAGCGACACTGCCTCTACGGTGTCGGCGTGGCAACGCTGGACCATCTGAAGGTTTCGGATTCTCGATCGGCTTGGGAAGCGTGCGGGTTTGCGGTCGAGACCGACGAGTGCATCGTCGGCGATACGCGAATTCTCTTCGCAGACGACGAGAGCGGGCGCGGGATCGTGGAGTGGTCACTGCGCGATCTCGACTCGCTCGACCTCGACGGGTTGGCGACGAATCGAAGCGACGCCCCGGCACCAAACGACGCGCCGCCGCACCCCAACGGCATCGCCGCCCTCGACCACGTCGTCGCGATCAGCTCCGATCTGGACCGCACCGTCGCCGCCCTCGTCGCCGCCGGCCTCGACCTGCGGCGGGTCCGCGAGGAGCCGACCCCGGCAGGGGCGCCGCGCCAGGCTTTCTTCCACCTCGGCTCGACGATCCTCGAGGTCGTGCAGGAGCCGCAAACGGCGACCGAGCGAGCCGGCGGCGACCGCCCCGCCTTCTTTTGGGGCCTCGCCTTCGTCGCCCCCGACCTCGAGCAGACCGTCGCCTTCCTCGGCGAGGACCGCGTCAGCGAGATCCGCGCCGCCGTCCAGCCCGGGCGACGGATCGCCACCCTCCGCCGCGCCGCCGGCCTCTCGCTGCCCGTAGCGCTGATGTCGCCGCGGCTCTAGCATTGCCCCATGGGAGAGTTTCGCTACGAGGGGCACCGGATCTCGTACGACACGTACGGGCGGGGCAAGCGGCTGATCGTCCTCGTCCACGGGCTGCTGATGAACCGGCATATGTTCGACCGGCTGGGCCCCGAGCTGGCCGAGCGCGGCAACCGGGTCGTCACCGTCGACATGCTCGGCCACGGGCGCTCGGACCGGCCGGAGGACCTGCGGCTCTACTCGATGCCGCTGTTCGCGCGGCAGGTGGTGGCACTGCTCGACCATCTCGAAGAGGAGAGCGCCGTCGTCGGCGGCACCTCGCTCGGGGCCAACATCGCGCTCGAGGTGGCGGTGCACCGCCCCGATCGGGCGCGGGCGCTCTTCATCGAGATGCCGGTGCTCGACAACGCGCTGGCGGCGGTGACCGCCTTCTTCGCGCCGCTGCTGCTCGGGCTCAAAGTCGGGCGGCCGCTGTTCGAGGGGATCTCCCTCTTCACGCGGGCGATCCCGCGCACCAACTACCTCGTCGACATCGGCCTCGACTGGGTCCGGCAGCGCCCCGGACCCTCGCAGGCGGTGCTGGAGGGGCTGCTGCTGGGGGAGACGGCGCCGCACCGCGAGGACCGGGTTCAGATCGAGCACGAAACGCTGGTCGTCGGCCACCCGCGCGACCCGCTCCACCCCTTCAGCGACTCCGGGATGCTGCTGGAAGAGCTGCCGAACGCGCGCCTGGTCGAAGCGAACTCGATTCTCGAGTGGCGGCTCGACCCCAGCCGGCTCAACGACGAGCTGAGCGGCTTCCTCGAGGAAGTCTGGGCGCCGAAGCTGCGCGCCGTGGCGGGCGGCTGATCCCGCCGACGGGACGATTTCCCTCCATATAGGGGTACTTTCGTCCCGTCGACCGGTCCCCTGTCAGAATCCTGGCCGGTGAGCCAGGTTTCGGGCGACAAGCGGGTGGAGCGAGAGGCCGAGTTCTCGACGATCTCGGGACAGCCGATCGAGCCGCTCTACACCGAGGCCGACGCCCCGCCCGACGCCGAGCAGCGGATCGGCGCCCCCGGCTCCTTCCCCTTCACCCGCGGCCCCTACGAGTCGATGTACCGGGGGCGGCTCTGGACGATGCGCCAGTTCGCCGGCTTCGGCACCGTCGAGGAGACCAACGAGCGCTTCCACTACCTGCTCGACCACGGCCAGACCGG
>Ga0207661_10000240_pt1 | contig 36003 bp, 36 predicted proteins | sample KBSC713LmetaG_FD_184337 | JGI IMG/M metagenome (GOLD analysis project Ga0207661, IMG submission 184337) | Corn rhizosphere microbial communities from Kellogg Biological Station, Michigan, USA - KBS C7.1-3L metaG (SPAdes) (version 2) | ecosystem: Host-associated > Plants > Roots > Rhizosphere ...
AGAACACCGAGTAGGCGCTCAACACTTCCAGCATTGGGTTGCCGTTGCCGCTGACCGCAACAACGCCGACGAACGTCGCCTTGTGCGTTTGGCCTATCGTCAGCGAAGTGTCGCCGGCAGCGTTCTGGACTAGGAAAGAACCGGACGCCCCGGTGTGCGCTATGAGATAGTCGCCATCGCCGTAGATGAAACTGCCGCCGGCCGCATTTACAGTACCAGTAGCGCCGCCAAAATAAATATAATCATCTGCATGGATCGGTCCTCCCGCCCACCCTGGGGAACCGGGGAGATTTGTTGCCGCGACCCAGTAACTGTCGAAAAACACATACAACTGGCCGCCGCTGCTGTCCCACCACAGATCGCCGGTCGCCGGGGACGACGGTGCTGTGTCGGCTACGGTAACGCTAGCGCCGGTATCGCCTGCGGCGATGCCGGTGTCCACGAGGTCGCCGCTGCCATCGACCGTGACGAGGTTGCCCGCGACCAGTGCGCCGCCGGCCAGGATCAGGTCAGCCACCGGCACGAGGCTGTCGGCGAGCAGTTCGCCGGTCGTGTCGGCGTAAGACGCGAGGTTGCCGGCTGTGACCGACCCGGCCGGGCCGGTGACATCCCCGGTGCCAAGCCCGCCTATAGAGACACCGCTGTCGATTGCCCGTCCCACCCCATCGACCGCGATAAAATTGGCCGGCACTAGCGGTGCGCCGATCTGCAACAGGTCGCCAAAGTCGATGCCGCTGTCGGCCAGCAGCTTGCCGGTGGCGTCGGCGTAGACCGGGACCGCCCCGGCAACCGCGCCGCCTGGGCCGGACACGTCGCCTGCCGCCGGCTCCTCGGTCCAGGCGCTGCCGCTGTACCGCCAATAGGTCGAGGTGGCGACGTTCCAGGCGCGCACCCCGGTCACCGGAACGATGAACACCCAGCCTGTCGTATAGTACGCAGCCACGGCACCCGCGTGGCCCACCCACGCCCCTGACGGGCTTCCGCCGACGATGTAGACCATGCCGGCGGCAGGGGTTCCCGGCGGCGTCGAGGTGATCGAGGTGACGGAGAGATGCAGCAACGCTTCGAGCTTGGCGAAGTTCGGGTTGAACCCGCCAAGCCCCCAGCCGGTTTCGCCGGCCGAGTAGCCCCACACAAACCCGTGACGCGGACCAGCGGAACCGGGCATATCAGAAACTCCCGTCGAAGTCGTAGTCGAACCCGGTATCGAAGCTGAACGGACGAGAGACACCGATCCAGTAGTGCTGCCAGCTTGCAATGCTGTCCCTGACCGACTCGATCCAGAACCACATTGCCGGGGGGTCGCCGTCCGCTGCGGCCATGCTGCCCGTGTAGCTCCAGCTTGTCGCTGCGATCCCGGCATCGGTTCGCAACAGTGTCGTCCCGTCTGGACCGTAGACTCGCACTGTATAGGTTGTACCCGGTTCCGGCCCGGTCGAACCCGCTTCGTGCTCCAGCAAAGTGTTGCTCTGCACGATGCGGTCGCGGTGCGCCCAGGTGAAATCCACATCGCCGGTCACCGTGGCCGGCGTTCCGAAGCCGACCCCTTCGACCTGCATATTTCCCGGTGGGTAGGGTCGCCCCTGGCGGGACGCCATCGTAATAGTATCTTCGTAGGCGAACGCCGGGTCTAAGGTCTGGGAGGTAGTACGAGACAACAACCGGGCGAATACAACCTCGCCGGTCGCGTAATCACGAAAGTCGGTTGTCGGGAACGCGGTCTGGAACCATATCCGCGTTCCCCCGGCGTGCGGTGCCGGGATCGTGTCAACCACGCCTCGTGCGACCGTCAGCGTCCCGGCGGTTCGATCTATAGAGTCGAGCCGCATGTACTCGTCGTCTATGCGCAGCACTTGATCGGGAACGACATCGAGCATCAGCGAGCCGCGCTCGAACTCCAACGTGGTTGTGTAATAGCCGATGTCGCCGACCAGATACGCGACAGAGTCGAACCCGGCAGTAGTGCGGGTAACATACGCCTCGCTCGCCGTCTTGGTTTGCAGGTCGTACTGTATCGTCCCGTCGCTCGGACGTTTCGCGTAGACCTTGATCCAGCCTTCGTCGGCGGTGAAATCGCCTATCTGACTTTGCGGCAGGCTGTCCACCATGTCGAAGTAGGTGATCTCGGTCAGTTCGCGCTCGGCGATGACCCGAGCCGACCTGTCGGGCGGCAGCCAGAAACTCTCCTGCGGGTCCACGATGATCGTGTCCGGCAGGCCGAACACGTCTTGCACGACCTTGACCGTGATCTCTTCGCCGGTCAGCGCGGCCTCTTCTATTTCACCCACCCGCACCAGCATGTCCGCGATGCCACGGGTCGGCACGTTGATCTTCATCACGTCGGCCGGCGCGATCCGCCACGCCGCGCGGGTCATCTTGAGGGTCAGCCTGCGAAGCTGCGACGAATGGAACTCCAGATCGCGCTGCGCCAGCCGCAGGGCCATCGAGGCTGTGGCGATGCCGGGATACTGTATCGTCTGCGAAACAATCGAGCCGACCGACTGAAACGAGGCGAGGTTCTGCACCCGCACCGACCCGACCTTGTCGGTCACCGGGTCGTTGAACTCGACTATGATCTCGTTCGTCATCGTGTCGCGCGAGGAGGTCTGGTCCTCGGTGATGTCCAGTATGCCGTTATCGAACGTGTAAGCTATCAGCGCATTCGGGTCGTAGTCGTTGCGGATCAATCGTAGTTTCAAGAGGCCGGTCTGCCGGTCGATGTACAACGCGCCGCCGATGTGGTCGATGATATTCTGTACAAATACGTCGATGTCGTCCTGGCGCGACCACTTGATGCACAATCCGAAATTTTCGGCGTACAAGGCATCGGCGACAGCACGAAACGCCACATCGTCCAGCATCGCGCGGGGCAAGCCTCTGCCCCAGACGGGGTTGGTTACGCACTCGTAGACGATATGCGCGGGGTTCATCGCGTGGATGTCACCGCCAGCCGCGATGTTGGTGACCCAGCCGAAGGGTGTCTCAACCACCGGCATGATGTTGTCGAGGCCGCGTATCTCTACGACGTTGCCGGTCACGACCGCCGTAACCCCTAGCTCGATAGAATAGAAGTTAATCATGTCGGCGAAGTTGGTGACCGTCTCCTCTATGCTGTCGCCGATTGTTACATCATAGGTCGCGGTGTGTTCTGCGGTGCGAAAATAAGCCCTCAGATCGTTGATGATTATGTACTCTTCGTCCTCCGGCTGGGCGATGAAGGTCAGCGTCACCATCGCGTCGGTCGAAAGAATGATGAGTGATTTTTCGGGATACCAGGGATCATCGGCGTCCCACCCCGCTGTCGTTCTGCGCAGCCGGAACTTCCAGGCTTTCGGGTAGGGGTTGTTCGACCCGACCTGTCCGTAAAAGAAGGTTGTCAGCGCCCCGCGCCAGTTTGGAACATCGCCAGTCATGTTGTCGGTGATAATGGATGGCACCGTCTGGTCGTCGGCACCCATCAGCACATCGAGATTGCCGACGATGCCGCCCTCTTTCTCGTCACCCCCAAAAGCGTCGGGCGCGTCTAGCTGTATTGTGTCGTTGGAGCTTACCGCGCCCGACCAGATTTCAAGGTCGCCGACGCGCACCTCGCAGAACTCGTTGACCGGGCCGCGCGAGCAGCCGCTGTGGACCGCCATGATGTAGCGAAAGCCGACGACCTGCCTGCCGCCGCCGCCCTTCTTACTCACTGTCCACCACGGGGCGCGCCGCCTCAACCGCACGCAGCGCGTAGGGGTCTTCGGTGGCGATCAGCAAATCGGCGTCGATGCCGTTGTCGAGAAATTCCTGCCAGTTCCAGCCCTGGCGGGCAAACCACTCCCGTGCGCCCCGGTTACAGAGGCGGGCCTTGCGAACGTGGTTGATGCGAACGATCACTTTTTCTTGCTCGACTCGCTTTTTGCCCTAATGCTCTCGGTGCTCAGGTTGCCATAATACAGTACCATCCAATCGCCCGTCCAACATTCCCCGAATATCACCGGCTGCGGTGTGCCTTCCTCGTGCGAGGGAAACACGAACTCGGACAGCCGTGCCGGGATCGCGTCTTTAGGCTTCGTGGTTTTGGAAGTGAGCGCGGTTATCGCATAGCTCACCACCAATATGGCTAAGGCCCATACGAGGTTCAAAACACGGGGTTCCCATCATAAGGGCTACGACCGGGTATGTGTGGAAACCCTCCGTAGTTTTCGTAATTGTTGAACTTGTCGATGCAGTCACGCACGGTTCTTCGACAACCGGGGTACGCAACCACCGGGTCGCCTATGACCATGCCCAGAACCGGCGTCAACAGTCGTATCGAGCTTCCCAGGTGCCGGTTTATCATCCGGGTTTCGAGGAAGCCCTCGGGAGTGACGAACTCGATAAATCCCCCGGTAAACCAGCCATCGACAAATCCGGCGAACTCGCTGGCGGTGACGATGCTGCCGTGCGCCTCGTCCACCGTGGCGTCTACCCTGAAATCCGCTTTGTCCACCTTGCAGGTCAGCGGGTCGTACAGCATGTGCGGGCAGTTCTTCTGCCATGTGTAGCGCAGGCCCGAGCGTTTCATCGACGCGGCCAGGGTCGAGCAGGTTATCTGCATCTCGGTGTCGGTGGACTGGGTGATCCCATCCACCGTACCGGCCCACACCACTGCCGCCATGTCTACAAACGGCACGGCAGTGTCCAGCCCGGTTATGTCGTCGGCGTGGACCCGGAACACATGGGCGTAAATAGTATCGGAGGGCGGCACCCCGCCCGCCCGGTAGTCGTCGCAGAACTGCACAAAGGAAGGCAAGGTTATCTTAAACTCGGAGGACGCCGCCTCGCCGGTCAGGCGCACGCCCTCATCAGATATCGAAACCGCTTCGTACAAATCGCCTAGATAGGTAAGATCGCGATCCGAGCCGTTATACCGCCAGTAAAAGTCAGTGCCGCCCGACGAGCGCAAAAACCTGTACAACTGAAGCGGCCGACCGGAGAAAGCAGACCTTTCTAATGTCGCTGTCGCCATCACTCTTCCTCAAAGTAAAACGTGCAGAAGGTGGTACGATAAAGTATGCCGTACAGGCTGATGGTCGCACTGCCGGGAGCCTCGATCACGGTTGGCACCAGATACAAATCGTTTTGCAGGACACTTGCAGACGTGCCGGGGCCGTCACCGGATTCGCGCAGCACACAGGTGTGATCGCCCACTTGTCTTGCTATCTCGGTGGTTGGGTCGTAGTCGAACAGCCTGACCCTAGCCCATACCGGCAAACCCGCGCTGCCGCCCACGCCACGGTGCAGCGAATCGTACTGCCCGGTCATCACGAAGACGATCCAGAAACGCCCGTTGGTGCGCGGCTGGACGCCGGCCAGAGGGGAGAACACGTCCTTGCCGCCGACCGTGCCGTCCGACAGGTAGGTGTATTCCTCGTTGAACGGGATCGTCACCCCGCCGTCTTGGTCGATCCAACTGGGGTTGTCGATAATGTAGTCGCCGGTCGGCTGAAACCCCGGCAATGCGTCGAAGTCGCCGATATCGCCCAACGGGATTTTCAGCATAAACCCGAACGGGTAAAGCGGCCCGATGACGTTCCTGATCTCGGGGCAGGCGTAAGTCCCACTGGTTAAATTCTGCTCGGTGTAAAAACGATTGACGTACACATAGTACAACTCTCTTCCGGCACCGGGGAGCCGGAAGCCGAACGTCCGGTTCTGGTTATTCGGCACCAACGCCCAGAAATTACGCGAGAGGTCGGCCTCGTTGCCGATCGGCTCCAGGGTCTTGGTCGGAATAAGGCAAGTGCTGTAAGTGTTGCTCAAGAAATCATTGATTGTCGGCAGCACTAGCATAGTTGCATAAGTCGCACCGAGATACGCAAAACAAAGAACCGTCAGGCATGTGTCGTCGGAAAACAAATCCATGACGCGGAAACCGCCATTGGAATACGGCGGGCCGTTGAAGTTCTGGTTGTAGACCGCCCCCACCACGGTCAGCGACCCGTCAAGGTGCGGCTCCAACAAGACCCACCACTTATTGAAGTTGTGGATCGGATTGTCGGTCGATACATGTGCCAGGACATAACGCCCCTGGCGTAATGGAGACATCGTGATACCGTTGTACCTATGATACTGGACTATATCGCTGCCGAACCACGCATTGATGGCGTCGAACAACTGCGTGTCGGTGTACTCGTTCAGCAACACGCCGTTGCTATTGTAGATGCGCGTCGAACGGCTGAAAGCACCCATGTCCCGGTAGTAATTGCCGAAACTGTCCAGTTGCGACGCGACCATCTGGCCGAACGCCGACTCGGTCAGCGAGGGCGACCCCGCCCACCAGTTAAAGTCGGACGCGCAGAACGCGGGCGGGACGACCCCAGGCGGCACCTCGAACAGGTTCTCGATACCGGGTTTCGCGGCTGCCGAACGAAAGGTGGCAGTGGTGGTTGTCATGCCGCGTGTCGCGGTGTGGTGGTGGAACTCCACGGTGTCCTGATCGAGTCGGCAGAGCACGAGGAACGAGATGCGCCGCAGCCGGTTCAAGGGGATGTCCTCACCCACCGCGCCATCGAGGAACAGGCGTTCGGTTGTGCCGTCGTCCAGAATTACGCTGTCGGTGATCCGGCGGTAGTGACGGTTCCCGGCATGGGTCTGGATCAGGATGTACTCCCGCTGCGGACCCGGCCCGCCCAGGTTGGTGTAGCCGCAGCGTTGCACGTCGATTGCGAGGTCGCCCGCGTGGAGCGGGAAGACCGGCTCGAAATCGCGGTAGATCGTCGGCACCCACACCGGCATCCGGCGCCCGTCCAATGCGTAGAACAAGCCGCGCAGCCGGTGGTGCTCGGCGCGGCCCCGCCGCCACCACGCGAACTGCTGGAGCACCCGCCCGGTTACGTCGCTCATCGAGGGCAGCCCGGTGGTGTTGTCCAACAGTGACAGCACCCGCTCGTAGTTGTACGTCAGGTCTTCGACTTCGTTCGGGTCTTCCTCCAGTATGTACTGAACGCCGAATGTGTTGAGCGGCGACTCGGCGTCGGTGCGGTTGGGTTCAACCGAACAAAACTTCACGCGAGCGACATGAACGTTCTCGCTGCGCCGCGTCGTTGACGGCTGCTGGTCCAGCTTGCACTTCTTGAGGGGTACAACGCGGGTGCCTTTCGGCCACTCGTTAATGGTGCCGGATGTCAAGGTTACGATGGTATCCGCTCGGCCCAGTATCTCGACCAACTCATAGTCATGCGGCCCGCCGAGCATAACCACGTCGCAGTTCATAAACTCGGTGTAGGTAACGTCTATCGACAACACGGTCGAGCCGGCAACATGCGTGTACGGTAGAAGCTCGACATCATGCCATATCGGAACATAAACCGGCGAGCCGCCCGCCCGCATCGTCAGCATATCGAAGTAAGTGCGCAACGGCCCCTGGAGGATGTAGCTGTACTCGAAATACTGTCTCGGGGTCAGGCGCAGCCCGCGACGTTGTTCTATCGCGCTTGAACTCTCGGCAACGGTGGACAGGAACTCAAGCGTTTCCAGCACCCCGTCCGTCCAGTCGGGGTAGAGGCTCCACACCGGGATCGTCTCAACCGTCACCGGACAAGCTGCCGCACGGTGGCTGCGTTCTTGGTCAAGACGTTCATGATGACCCGCTCGCCCTTCAGGCTCCCCATGTGGCTGGGCACGAGGTCAGGATCGGCGACGAGTACGTTGCGGATGTTGATGTCGGGCGCGGCGCGGGCGCGCAAGTTCATCACATTGCGCGGGCTGTCGCGAGTCAGGACTTCCTCGCCGCGTTCTAGGATCGCGGTCTGTTCGTTCGCGGCCAGTCCAACCACCGCGCCCGTGTGGTAGCGCGGCGCTCGGTCGAACCAAGAGGCTTGAGCCGAACGGCGCGGAAACTGGACGGTGCCGATGACGCCGCCCTGATGCGCCACCAAGCCGCTCACCAGCCCCATGTCGCCGCCGATCCCGGCTCCTGTCGCCGCCGTTCCTCCCAGCCCCAGAAGGCTCAGGAGGCCCGTTCCGCCGCCGCCGGTAATGCCGAGATCGCCGAACACACCGCTGCCCTGGATCAGCCGCAGGGCTTCGTACTTGATGATGTAGGCGGCGATGTCCTTGAGGACGCCAGAGAAGAAACTGGCGGCGGCTTTCTCCAGCGAGACGAACACGTCTTTCCACTCGCCGGTCTTGGCAATGGCCTTGCCGATGGATTCGGAGACAGTGTTGAAGGCTTCGGTCAGATTGGTGCCAAAGCTGTCCTCGATGGTAGACTTCAGCCCCTTCCAGAACGGGTCGAGGTACAAGGTTTCGGCGCGTAACTCCTTGATCGCGGCAGTGGTCCGGTCGATCTGTATCGCCGGTACGTCGCCCCGCTCGCGGGCTTCTTGGTTCCACTTCTCCAGCGAGTCGGTGGCGTCGTTAAGGGCCGGCGTGATCCTCTTGTAGGATTCCTCGATCCCCTTGTTCTTCTCCTCCAGGGTTATCGCGCCGACATCGTAGAGCTTGTTGTAGGACTGGATCAGGTCGTTGCGCGCCGCCAATGCCGCCTTGGCTTGGTCTTCATAGGCTTTACCGCGCGCGACGAACTCGGCGCGCTCCTGCAAGGCTGGAAGCCCCCGTAGTTCGGCTTCCAAGGGCGCCTTGTCGGTCAGGACGTTCTCGCGCAGGGTTCGCCTGATCTGTTCTCCCAAATCCTTGAACTGGAGCCGCACGGCGGCGATGCGGCCCTCGACATCCGGCCCGTAGGCACCGTCCAGGGACCGCTTGACGTTGTCTATCGCGGTGACGATGCCCTGGTAGCGGTCTTTCTCCTGGTCGATCCGGTTGAGCCGGTTGTTTTCCCTGGTCTTGGCGTCGTCCTCGATACGTTGCAGTTCGCGGTAGCCTTCGATGCCTCGGGCGCGAGCCTCGGCCACCGCCTTCTCGCCGGCAGCGCGTATCTCGGTAAGATACTTGGCCCGGTCTATGTCTTCCTGTTCGAGCTTTCGCTGGCGAGCCTGCTGTTCCTCTTGCAGTTTGAGTTCAACTTCGCGCTGCTTGATCCGGATTTGCGTTGCCGCCGACACCGGGTCTTTGTTCGACTGCCTGATCTCGCGTTCGATCTTGGCGAACTCGGCTTGTTTTTCGGCTTCGACCGAGATCGCGTGCTCGATTGCATAGCGTTCCTTGTCCTGTTCGAGCGCCTTCTCGCCTTCGATCCGTTGCGTCGGGGTCGGCCCGATGCTGACCGGAACAGGCTCCTCGGCAGCCGTCGCGGAGCGCGTGGCTGCGCCTGCGGGGGTGGCGGCAGAAGGTTTCTGGTAGAACCGGGCAGCAGCGACAGCACGCTTGTTGAGGTCTTCGATGTCGAACGCGGTGCCGATCTTGTCTTTCGGGATCGGGCGCTCAAACGTGTCGCGGAACCGCCGGGTCAACTCGACAAAATTATCGGTGGATTGCTTAAAGGTCGGGTCGAGTTCGGTGAGTTCCTTATCCATCAACTCCAGTTGTGTGATAATGGCGTTCGAGCCATTGAGCGCCTTCTGCCGGTTTTGGTCCCACTGGAACAAGCCGAAATGCCCGGTGGGGTTCATTATGGTCGGATCGAACGAACTCTCGACCGACGCATTACCCATGATCGCGGCGGCCTGCGCCGGGCTGTAGCCGCGAGCAGCAAGCCAGTCGGAAACAACCTTCTGGTTGCCGACAAGATTGGCACTGGTTTCCGGAGGAACTTTGGCACCATAGGCGATAGCGGCTTCTTCGGCGAACGCCGTAGTGCGGAAACTTACCGGCGGCTGCCCCAGCGCCGCCTTGACTTCGTTGATGGCGCGAACGACAACGCTGTTGGGGCCGACCAGAGCACCCAAGAGCGCGTGACCGATCCCGCCCGCCTTGGAGAGTTCGTCTAGCTTGAGAGCGAGTTTCCCGAGCGTATCTATCAAGCCCAACAACATAGTATTGAGCGCCTTGAACTCTTCGGTCTTGGCGAACGACAACAGGAAATCGTCCCACGCCTTGCTTACTTCGCGCAGTGCTCGGGTCCACGGACTGAGGGCTATCTCGGCCCGCTCCCGCATTACTTTACTGAGACGCTCGATAGTGAAACGACGCGCCTCCTCGACATTGCCGGCGTTAACCTGATCGCGAATATATTTTTCTTCTTCGCGACCAAACAAACGATACTCAGCCCCGAGTTTCAACAATTCGTCGCCGCTACCCGACAAAGCATCAACAAACTGCTTCATCGCATCCGGCACCTTGGTGCCGGTAACATCGCTAACGTCCTGCGCCGCCTGCAACAGTTGTTTAATACGATCCTGAGCGATGTTGCCGCTCATCGCGGTCCTGATTGCGTCGATGCCCTCCTTCCAAGACATCCCCATGTCGCGGGCGGCTTTGCCGAGATCAACCAGTTGTTGCTTGTTGTAGTTTATCGACTGGGCGTTGGCGGCGAGCAGCCCGCCAAACTCGCGGCCGGCGGCTTGCTCGCGCAGCACGCGCTGGAAGGCTCCCACAGCCACCGTGATGGTGCCGAGCGCGGCAACGATGACCGGCGCCCACTTGAGAGCGGCCAGCCCGAATATCTGAAGGATTTGCGGCCCCTGCTGCGCCGCTATGACCCCGGCGCTCGTACCGGAGAGCGCGCCCTGGAACACGTCGGTCGCTTGATAACCTAAATTCGTTATTTCGTAAGGACGCAACCCCAAAATACTTGGCTGGCTGGTCTGCCCGCCGCCCGTTCGCCGCTCGTTCCGCTGTTCCTCCTGATCCTGCCGGCGCAGCGCGCGGCGCGCGGCCATGTCCTCGCGCATCCGGCCGAGAACCCCGATGCTACGACGCCGCTCGTCCTCAAGTTCGGAGCGAATTTCGATCTGGCGCAGTCGGTTGCGCTCTTCGATATTGCGGCGGATTTGCTCCATCCGCTCCGCGTCCACCGGCTGACCGCGTCTAGCCCCTTCAGCCACCTCAGCCGCAGCCTTGGCGCGGTCGGCGGCTATCGCGCGCTCGGTCTTGTTCGCCTCCTCGCGCCGCTTGGCGTTAGCTTCGACTTCGGCTTGCACCGTTGCCATGCGGGCAGCACGCTGTTCCGCTGCTGCCTTGCGGGCGCCCTCCTCGATCTCCCTCTGGATACGGCGCTCATCGAGGACTCTCTGAGCACCGGCAGCGACTTCAACCTGCGAGGCTGCCCGGTCGGTCGCGATCCTACGAGCCTGCGCAGCCTCCAGTGCCGCCGCCACTTCGCGCTCGGCGGCGGCGCGCTGTTCCGCCGCCTTAGTGGCGGCTTCCTGCGTCTGAATGTTTCTTTGTTCTTCTTCACGGGTCTGGCGTAAAATCTTGGCGTAGTTGTCACGCGCCAGAGTCAGCTTGTTGACAACCGTCCCGGCTTGATCAGCCACCGCGAGCAACTGCCGCTCGGCGTTGGCGAGGTTTTGTACGTCCAGCCCGTTCTTTTCGAGTTCGTCCCGGTAGGATTTCTGCCGCGCGACCTGCCCGGCGAGCGCCGTTTCGGCGGCTTTGTGGGCGCGCTCCAACCCAGCGAGACGAGTCGTCATCCGTTGGGTGACGTTGTCGGCCGCAGCTATCGTTGCCTGCTGGTCTTCCCAGGCTTTCTTGGCCTCGGCCAGTTTTTGCACCTGGGCCGCGATCTGGACATCGAGTCCCTTCAAGTGCTCGATTATCCTGGCGAACCCGGTGAGGCTCTTGCTGACATCGTTCAGCTTCGCCAGGGTTTCGGTGAGTTCCTTCTCCTTGACGGTGCCGCGCGCCGCCGCCTGGATTTGTTTATCGACGGCAGCGGTCAGTTCGTTGACGGCGGCAGTGGCGGCGCGGAAGTCGGCTGTCGAGAGGTTCTGCGCGCTGATCCGCAGGATAACATCGCGGGTCAGCCCGCCGCCCCGGTCACTCATCCTCGATATCCTCGATGATCTGTTTCAAGTGACCGCCACCCCCGATTGCGTCCACAATAGCGGCGTGGATGAGGACCGCGTTCAACACCGCGTGACCCCGGATGCGCCGCGTCGTCAGGACCGCCTCGGTCCATATTACCCCAAGCGGCATCGACCACACGCAATCTCTACTGTATCCCTCGGACACCAGCAGGTTGGCGTGCTCGCGCAAGCCCTGGTAGGTTCGCAGGAACCAGCTTTCTACGCCGCCGCGTCTACCGGCCTCGGCGGGCGTATCCCGGCCAGCAGTCCTTTCACGTCGGCGATCAATTTTTTTAGGGCCTCGGCGTCTTGGAACGTCATGTCGCCGATGGCGCGCAGGGCTTCGACCTGCACTGCGAGCGGTAGATGAAACGCTGCCGAATAGGCATCCGGCTCGTCGGCGCAACTGCAAATCAAGAAAGCCGCAAGATAAGGGCTTTCCCGTATAACGTCGATCAGTATGTCGATCATAGAGTTGAAATCGGTTACGTCGGCCCGACTGCGCAGAATATCGGCGACCCTGTCCACCGCTTCGCGATGTTCCATTATAGCATTCGAGATGTCGGGCAACGACACGCCGCGCAACTCGAACTCGCCACCCTCGAAAGTTATTTTCCGTCGCGTTATGACGCAATCTTTCAGCATGGTCCCATCCGGTTGTTCTGCGGCACAACCGGCAAAGCCGCCGCCACGGTCTGCCGCTTGAGCCGGGGGAGGAAAACGTCAGACCGCACGGACGTAGACGCGCTTCCTTCCGTCTTTCGGGGTCAGGACCGCGAAGTTGAACGACAAGACCTGCCACTGCTCGCCCTTGACGGCGAAATCTCCAGTCGGCTGAATGCGCACATACGGCCAGAAATAGTTCTTATTGCTGCCTTTCGGGTTGTCCGAAATAAAGCGCATCGAGCCTTCGACCTGTTCGCCTTCCTCGATCACCAGCAAGCTCTCGCCGGCAACGACATCGTAAGTAACGGTGAGGTCGTCCCCGTCCACGACATCGGCGGCGTCGGGCAACAGGTAGATGCGCCCGGTGTCGAGATCGACCGTGAAATTATCTTCTTCGACAACCGGCGTCACCCCGGAGGTCACCGTTACATTAGCCACCGCTCCCGCCCCGTCAGGGGTTTCGTCGGCAACCCCGAGCGGATACCAGTAGCCGAGCTTGACATCGGTCAGCGTCTCGGTGGCTGCGGTGGCTGCGGTTACCGTCTCGGGGATCGGGTCGGAGCCGAACATCAATCCGAGGTTCTCAATCGAGGCATTATCCACGCTAAACGTGCCGCCCCGGTCGGTCTGAAGGGTAAAGTTGTCGTCCATCTCGCGCACTTTGAAATCCGATGTGTAGTGCGGCAAGTCGGCGTAGGTCGATGTCACGGTCAGCGCCGGGCTGTTGCCGAGGTAACGTTCGCCGGTTGGCGTCGTCGTACCCGTGATGAACTTGTTGAAGAACAACTGGCCGCGACCGATTGTGTAGTCGCGCGTATTCATCGCCTGCATGGTTTAGCCCTCCACAAAAGGATCGCACACATCGGACGCCCAGCCGACGCCGAGCGGCAAGTAGAAGAAAGACCGCATACTTGAGTCTGCCGAGGTCGGGGCACTGACGACCCCAGGCCCGATTGTCAGCATCGTGACGTTTTTCCGGTGCAGCCCGAGAAAATACTCCGCTGGGTACAAAGGCCCGCCACCGCCGTTGGTCTGAATGGTGCGCGCCAGCCGGTGCTCGGTAGCGGCTTTCAGGTTGTACAAGAGGTCGGTCGGGTGCTCGTTGATGACTCTGGCCCAGCCCTGCACCAAGAGTACCCAGGTTTCGCTACGTGAAGTACGGTTCTCGCCGGCCGTGTCCAGCGTGACATCGGCACTGAGGTGCTCAACCACTGACAGGAGCGGGTCGGGATCATCGGCGCCAAACACACGCCGGCCGCGAAACACCTTGCCGGTCAGGTCAAAGTCGTACCCATTGGTCGGCACGATACCCTCAAGGTGCGCGGTCAGGCGAACAAGAAAGTCCAGTTGTCTAGAGATCACGGGTGCGCAACTCGAACTGACGGAGAAACTCTACCGTCAGAGCATCGAGGACTTCGGGTGAAATGTCCACGGCTACGGTACGGAATATCTGATCGACCGAAGGACCGTACAGCAGCGCAACCCCTTTCAGCGGCCCATCGGTTATGATTTTCGCACCCACGGTGTTGGTCAGGCTCTCGCCGTCCTTGAGACGGATGCCCAGCCCGATATTGTTGTTCTTGAGGCGCAGGAAGAAGGCGTTGCGCTTGAATGTCTGAGCACGGCCGGGATGTACCGACACGGTGACCGGGGTGCCACGCGCATGCCGGCCCTTGATAAAACTTGCCCGCTCGGTGGCGAACCGCGCCAGCGAGGTCGGTTCCTGACGCCCGGCAATCGTAGCTTCCAGATTCTTGTCAGTAGCGCGATGCCCGATCCCAAAATTGGGCTTGCCGCCGCGACCGACCTCGTTGAAATAGCCACGCGGAAAGTTGACCTGCATCGCCATTGCGTTCTTCGCCAAGACCAACCCCTTGCGCTCGGCAGCGGTATTGATCGCGATGCGCGCCGACTGGGTCGCCTCCTTGGGCGCGAGGTCGTAGAACTTCTTGAGGTCGCGCAACCCGACCGCTTCGATGATGACGCTCAATTCGCAACCGTCCATATTTCACGCACCGGGCCGCTGTTCGGCTCGCGCACGTCAAGCGTGAAGCTGTAACCGTAATCGGTCAGCGCGACCTGACCGCCCCGCCGCAGGACCAGCCCCTTCTCGACCAGTTCGGCGTGGTCGAACACCAGCCGGTCGATGGTTTCCAGGACGCCGCTGTAGTCGCTGCCGGCGAGATCGCCGACCGGCAACCCGAACCGCGAGTGCCAGTTGACCGCGAGTTCCACCGGCTCCCCCACGCCCCCGTCGCTGTAGGTCGCCTTGACCGTGAAAGTGCGGAAAATGTCGCGCCGCGCTTTTGTGCGCAGCGCGAACCAGTCGCTCACAGGTCGCTGTCGGAGCGCCGGGTAGTGCGACGGGTTTCCGGGTGCTCCGGAGCGGCTGGAGCGGCCGGCGGCTGTTGAGGCTGCCCCTGGCGCACCATGTCGCGGTTGTCGGCAGGCTCGCGCAACACCCGGCCCCCCTGATCGTTCTCGCCGGGCCGGTTGCCGGTGACCTCTTGCGCCGGTCCCGACCTTCCCTCGACCACCCGTCCCATGCGGCTGTTGGCGCGCGGCCCACCGTCATCCCGCGTTTGGTCACGCGGCTCGCGGGTGACACGCTGCCGGTCGTACTTCTCCAGTTGCTCGGCGTCAATGTTGTATTCTTCGGTATTAAATCTTGTGCCGGGTTCGATCACCCGACGGTTCTTGTTGTCGTCGCCGCCGCCGCCAACGACGATCCTGTGGACTGCTACGCGCTCGGGCATTTCAACCACCTGCTATAAGAGTATCGTCCTACGGTGCCTCGGTCTTGATCACGAACGAATTGTTCGGGTTGAGAGGCGCGAACAAGGGCGCCGACTGAGACATCGTGTAAACGACGCTCGGGTCTTTCTCGGTCCACATTTTCGGAAAGACCGTGGCTTCGGCCTGGAACCCGGCGTCGTAGTCCATGATCGCGCCGAACAGCGCCGTGCCGTCGAGGCCCGGCCCCAGCCCGACGACGTAGGTCGGGTCGAGGAACTGCTCGACCGTCAGAGCGCCGTTGGAGGCTACCGCCGAGTACCAGTTGGAGTAGCGCCAGAGGTTAAACCTACCGCCGCCCGGCGAGTCGATAAAGCCCATGCTCTGGTAGTTTTCGTTTTGTATCAAGGGTATCGTCGCAAAGGAACTATTCGAGGCACGGGTCATCGTGCTCAGGAGTTCTTTGACTTCAGCGTTCTTGATGAAGTTCGCATACGCAGTGATCCCGAACACAAGGTCGGTGATCGGCGCGTTGCCAAGCGCGAATGCGGCGTCGTTGGCCTCGGCCAAATCTCCCAGCGGGTCTGCGGTAGCCGTCGCGCTCCACACCGCCGTCCCGGTCAACTGGACCGTCAGGGTCGCATCGCGACCGAAATCGACCAGGGTGGGAGGGTAGTCGTCGCCCTCGACCAGCACAAAGCCATCAACGGTGGCGCGGCACGCCATCCAGTCCCAGCGGCGCTGGATAGACTCCAGTTCCAGGCGCATGTTGTTCGCAACCACCGCATCGAAGCGCGCCGCCATCGACATGCCGCCCAGGATAGGTTCTCCCATCATCCGGGGAATGGCCTTTGTAGGATCGACAATGTGCTTGGGCTTGGTGTAGGCGGGGCGGAACGTCCTCGCCTCGTAGCCCTGGCCCCGCATGACGCGGCCTTGGACGTTCGGCGCGACAAAGGGGGCCAACTTGCGATTGTCCCGGTCGGCGACCTCGAACATGATCTCTTCGCGGTCGCTGGTGATGACGCGGGTATAACGATTGCGCCAGAACCCGTCAGGCAGGTTCTCAAGGCGTTGCTGAACCTCGATCAACTCCTGCGTGGAATACAGTGAAACAGCCATGCGCTCCCCTTCCTACAGGAGTTGCTGGACGTAGATCGGCGAGCGTGCGAACGCAGCTTGTCGTTCCGCCAGTGTGTCGATAGCCACCGGCCACACGAGGGCCTCGTGGTTGAAACCGCCGGAAATAAAGATCGGCATGAACTTGCCTGGGGTAGCGGCTTCCATCGGTTGCGCGGCAATGGCCGCCGCTATGGAACCCGTTGTATATGCGATCAACTTGCCGCCGCTGTCGATTGCAAGGACTTGAAACTGCTCGACCGCCAGCCCGTCCGCAACCTGCATCTGGGTAGTGTTCCACGGTCCCGACCCGGCATACAGGTCGAACTGGTCGAACCGGCCTGCGTCCTCGACGCCGTGCGCCAGGAGGTCCGGGTAGGAACCTGCCATATAAACCCCCTACAATAGCTGTTGTACATAAATCGGCGTGCGGGCAAACACGGCTTGCCGCTCGGCGAGCGTGTCGGTGGCGAGAGGCCACACAAGAGCCTCATGGTTGAAGCCGCCCGAGATAAAAATCGGCGCGAACTTGCCGGGGGTGCTGGCATCGACCGGCTGGGCCATGATCCCGAATGCCTCCAGCGCAGGGTCCAGGCCCGACACCCACGGCACCACCTTGCCGTCGGTATTCAAGGCAACCGGGGCAAACTGTTCGATTGCCTGACTGTCCTCGACCAACATCTGGGTGGTGTGCCACGGGCCGGAACCGGCAAACAGGTCGAACTGGTCGAACCGGCCAGCGTCTTCTACACCGTGCGCCAGAAGATCGGGATAGCTCCCTGCCATGCCTCTTCCCCCTACGCCGACTTGCGGTAGCCGTAGCCGGTGATTGCCTTGTAGTTCGCCAGGATGCGGTTGGGAGTGCTGACCCCTTCCGTGTTTTCGGCATTGTCGGGGCCGACATTCGGGTTCTGGGTCATGTTCATCGCCGCCGCGAAGTTGTTGCCCTTCTCTTGCTCTTCTCGGGCCGGCGCGTGCTCCAGTATCGCGGCTGCCTCTTCGGCACCCATCGAGGTGTTGAGGGCGAGGTGGTCGGCCAGCTTCTCGCGGCCCTTGGCATGGGGCGAGTTACGAATCGCCGACATCCGCGCCCGGTCGTCGGCGACGGCCTTTGTGGCGGCCTCGGCGGCGATGCGCGCGATATCGTCTTGACTGATTTCCATCTGGCCCTCGCTAGTGTTCAGCATTCCCACGTCGGCATCGACCACGCCGTCGATAAGCCCCAGCCCTTGCGCCTCGGGCGGCGTGTAGCAACGCGCCTCGGTCGCTCGGACATTCTCCACCGGAATGCCGCGAAACTTGGCGACGGCTTCGGTGAATAACCCATAATGGTATTGTACGGTAGAATTTATGCGCTCCCTGGCCCGCTCCGACAAGGGCTGATACGCATTACCGTCGGTTTTTTCCTCGCCCGCCTGGATGAAGGTCACGCTCACGCCGACATCTTCAAGCAGTTTCGATTGATCGACGTGCATCGCCACCACGCCTATCGAGCCGACCCCGCCGGATACGGTAGAGACGATCCGGCTAGCCGCGCTGCCGAGATAGTACCCGCCCGAATAACAGTTGGAATCAACCACTGCTAGGCTCGGTTTCACCTCTCGCGAGCGGTAAATTTCCTGCGCCAGTTCCCCGCAGCCCGCCGCCATGCCGCCGTTCGAATTGATGTCGAACAGTATGCTTGACACGTCGGGGTCGGCCAGCGCCATGCGAAGCTGGCCGCGCACGAAGTCGTACCCGGTTGCAAAACCGACCGAGCCGGGGAAGCGATTGAGTAACAAGCCGTGAACCGGGATCACCGCGACCCCGCCACCATAGGCGAACGGCTTGCTACCAACGTCCATACCGTAGCGGGCGCCCACCAAGGCGAGGTCCACGCGCGGCTCCAGCCTCACCGCCGCCGCCAACTCAACCGCGAAGTCGCAGTGCTCGGGCGACACGAACGCGATATGGATTCTCATGCCGCCTCCTGCTGTTCTTGTTGGTCTTGCTGGTCGCTGGACTGGTCCATGACCGTCTGACCCGATCCTGTCTGGTCCTTGGTCGCGTCCCGCGAAAACGACAGACCGAGTTCATTGGAGAGCCGCTGTTCGCGCTCCAACTGGCGGAAAATCTTTCGCCAGTCGCCGCCGAATTTCGCGACCTCGATCTCGCGGGTCGAGAAGCCCGAGTTCACCCGCAGGATCGCCGCCTGGGTTTCCTTGAGTTCGTCTATCTGGCCGCGCCCGGTGCCGATCCAGTCGCAGGCGGTCAGGCACTCCTTGGCGAAAGGCTGGTAGAAGATATCGGACTTGAAACCTCGCGGCAGAGGCAGGTTCTTGGCGTTGAGCCACTCCTCGGCCCACACGGTATAAATCTCGTCGGCCAAACGATCCGCGACGAACTTTTTCTTAGCCAGCATGTGGCGGTAAGTCGTCAGCATCGAGGCGCGGGCCGACGAATAGTTTGTCTTGGAAAAATCGTGCGCGAACTCTTCGTAGGAGATACCCAGGCCCGCCGCGATGTGGCGCAGCAACGACACCTCGAAATCCGTACCGACCCCGCCAGGGGTTCCAAGCGTCTTCAGGTTGAGGGTGGTGCCGGGGAACAGGTGGGGCATTTTCGCCCCGTCCACCGCAATCGCGTCAGCTTGGGACGCATATTGTTTCATAGAATCGAGGTAGCCGCCGATCACGTTCAGGAACGAACCCGTCGCGTCCCCCACCGTGCCAGCTCCGATTGCCGCAGCCACCACCTCGCGCGGCAGGTCGCTTTCTATCGTGGCTGCGTAGCTCGCGTTAATGACCGCATTTTGTAATACAATTTCATGGAACTTGCGGGTCATCCGCATGTCTTTGAGGACCGCCACCAGGGCGCTGACGCCGCGCGTCTGGTCCGGCTGCATCTGGTCGGCGATGTGGATAACCTGACGCCTGCCCCAGGGCTTCTCGACCGGCACGAACTTCCAGTTGTAATTATCGACGCCGTAGTACCACTCGGTCGGGTAGCCGACCCGGATGTAATACCCGACCGGCTTGCCCCGGCTGTCGCGTTGAACACCCCTTCGCAGGTTTGCGTCGTCGCCCCGCCCGGTAGGGTTGGACAGCCGTGAAGGCGACACGAACTGGATCGCGGTATTAAAGGGACGCCCTACCTCTCGTATCCACTCTACTGTAGCCAACACCTCGCCGGTAAAAGTAAACCCGGCGATACCAAGACGTATCAGCCCCGAAAACGTAAGCCTGCGCTGGGCGTCGAGCCACGCCGCGTTGGATTCGCCGATGAGGTTGAACATCTCCTCGGCGATCGTCTGGTACTCCTCGGCCCAGACCTCATCGAACTTGGTCGAATAGAGATGCGACAAGACCTGCCAGTTGGGCTGGGCATTCAAGCGATACTGGTTGCCGACAATCGTATCACGGTGGATTTCAACCACCCCTTGCGCGTAGCCGTCGTTTGTAACAATGTCCCGGCCGCGCAGGTCCGCTTCTTCTTTGACTTGGTTGATTATCTGGTCTGGGCTACGCCTATCGGCGTGCCACAGCATGGTTTCGCGCGAGGTGTTCTCGGCCCCTTCGAGCGCGCCGCCGAGGGTCTGGATGTCGATCAAAAGACAAATCCGAAGGGACGGCTGCGCCCGCCGCAGCAGGTGTTGTAGATCGCCTCCAGCCGCGACCGCTCGCCGCGCAGCGCGTCGAGCGATGCCTGTGAATACTGGATTTCAGAACCGTCCGTGTCGCGCACCGAACGCACCCCCGGCTGGCCCAGCGTCGCCAGCATATCGGAAATCTTAAGAAGCCTGTCGCGAAGCTGGTCGCAGCTTAAAAGCATCCCAGGGATGGTCGCGGTGGTCATGCCAGTGCCTTCCCGAGCGACGCGAAATCATACGATACCGGCGCAACTTCCAATATGTCCTCTTCCGGCCGGATGACAAGAGGGTTCTTGTCCCACACATTGGCCCAGCTTGGCGGGTTGTCCCAGTCGATCTTTTCGACTTGCAGCAAGGGCGACACACAGGTTCCGAGCATATAGTACAACAAGTCCCAGGCTTCGTTACGGCCCCCGGAACTGTTTATCCACCCCTTCTCGGTGCGGCGCTCTACGCAAAGTTCCTTGAAGAACCAAGTCGGCAGCCAGTCGGGGAAGTGTATCATCCCCTTGCCGGGGTTGGTGCTGTCGAGCCGGGCCGACAGGTCATCCTTGAGCATGTTGGCGTTAAAGAACAACACCGGCACATCGCCGCGCGCCGCCGCGAGCTTGTCCTTCTTGCGCTGATCCGGGTATTCGATCCAAGTGCGCGGGGCATTGACAAAAGAAGCGCCGCGCACAAGGTGGAACCTCGGGGACAGCCCGCTCTTGCGCAAGGCGCGGTAGAACTCGTAGGCCATCGTGGTGACGCCCTCGCCCCGGTGCCGGGTGAAACCGCCGCTGTCGCACACGGTCAGCTTTACCGCCATCTCGCGGCCAGTCGCATCATCCACCGGGTAGGACTTGCGCATGACCTGTTCCACGAGCATGTCCCAGTCCTCAAGATAGGTCGCGGGCTTGACCCATATCTTGTCGCCGTCATCGTCGTTGCGGTTGGACTTAAATATGCTGAACCGATCCACCACGGTGACATCGTAGGGCGATCCCGGCCCGACCCCGTGGACCTGCACGACGAATGCGTTCTTCTGCACGTCCACGCAGGCGACCAAAAATCTAACCTCGGCCGGTATCTTCTCGCCTATCGGCTCGGCACGGGCGTGCAGTATCTCCGGTAGCCGTAACGATTCTTCGACCTTGGGTTTGTAAGGCTGACCCAGCACGTTGTTGTAGAACTGTTGCAGCGAGGTTTCGCTGCCGGTTTGCTCGCACTCACGCGCCGCGTTGAGGTACTTGACCACGATCTCGGACCAAGTCTGAAATCCCGCCGCGACGCCGTTCAGCCAGTACGAGGCGATCTCGCTGCGCGGCTCCGGCCCTGTCTTGTACCCCTGGGCGTCTATCGACTGCCCGTCTGCCAGCCACGTCGCGTATTGCTGCATGGTCGGCCGGTCAGCCGGGTAGAGTTCGTAGCCGCACGAAGGGCAGATCATCCTGACCGTCTCGGCGGCGGCAGCCGGGTTCTCGTTGTCGTCCCACTTCAGGTGCTCGAACCTGCCCTCAAAGTAATTCACGCAGCGCAGGCAGTGCCAGTACCAGCGCCGCCGGTCGCCCCGGTTGTAAAGCCCCAGGATACCCTGGGCCGGAGGCGCTTCGTGTGGGCTTGAAGCGATCCAGCGCGGGTCTTCGATGGGCCTGGAGGGCGACGACTCAGCCACTGCCATGCGCAATGACCCGAACGAGGTCGTCCGCATGTAGGCGAGGTCGAACGGCGAGCCTTCTCCCTCGATGTCGTCGGGCATCCGGTCGAAATCGGTCAGCAGCACCCTTCCAATCGGCTTGCCGGCCATCTCCGACACGCTCGGCCACGACAGGGTCAGGATCATCCCCGAGCGGTAAATCTTATTGTATTTCATGTCGGTCGAGCGCGACGGCAGGAGCCGGGAACGCAGGGCCGGCGAGTGCTGGTTCATGCGGTCGATACGGCGCAATGAAAAATCCCGCGCCGCGTGCTGCGTCGGGTTGTAGAGAATGATGTCCATCGGGTCTTGCAGGACCGAGTACGCAATGAAATTGAGGATCAGACTCTCGGTCTTGCCCGACTGCGACGGGCCGACGAAGACGAGGCCGGAACGCTCGCGGCTGGCGAGCATGTCCTGCGGCTCGGCCATGTAGGGCGCGGCTTCCCGGCTCCAGGCGACGGCCGCGCCCCCGGTGCGCTTGATCTTGACGAACTGTTCGGCGATGTCAGTGACGCTGTACCGCGACGGGCGACGGAAAATGTCCTGCGCAATTATTGCCGCGAGGTCGGAGACGCTCTTAAAGCGCCCCTGCTTCCTCCCAAGCTCCGGCTCTTCCCGCTCCATCGGCTCGGCTGGGCTTGGCAGGTTCGGCGACGAGTCTGGCACGCACGTCCTCGATCAGGTCGTCCACGAGCCGCTGCACAAATCGAAATTGTGCTTCGGTCATGTCCTCCCTACCACGCATGGTATCGGGCAGCAACACAAGCGTCGCGCGTATTGTCTGAAAGGTTTCCGACAGGAGACGCATAACGTCTTCGGTGTACCATAGCTCGCCGACCTCCTCGCGGTAGCGTTCACGGGTGCGCAGCCCCTCCCAATAGTGCTTTGACACCATCGGCGGCAAATTGGCCGGGTTGGCGGTTCTCATGTAGGCGTCGATGGCCTCCGGGGTGATCCGAGGGCGCACGATGCGCGCGGCTGCCTGAGCGAGATTGTAGACCGGGTTGTTCATCCGGCCGGTGCCAACCGGCGCCAAGTCCCCCAGCCGGCGCATTACATCCTCGTCCTTCAAATTGAAGATCGCGCGAAGCTGCGGCACCGAGACGCCCTGATAGATGATCGCACGGCTCTCAAGATCGAGAACGCCGGGAAGCTTGACCGGATCGGGGGCTTTCTTGGCGGTCATCAACTACATCCAGTAGGTCCAGAAGTCGGACGGCTCGATATTCGAGGCCGGCAGCACACCGAACTCCTTAGCCACCAGATAGTAGCTGAACAGGATGTCGAGCGGCAGGTCAGCCATGTCGTCGTCAAGCCGGATACCGAAGCGCATCCGCTTCTTCTCCGAGAACGGTATCTGCCCGTGGTATTTGCACGGGCTGTCGCGCCCGAACAGCCCCGGCAGCACCAGAAAGAAGACCCTCTGCCCGTCGCCGCAGACGCTCGAACATGGCGTCCTCGGCACCCCTGAGTCTCTGAAGATTGGCAGCAACAAGCTCATCTATGGTGCCTCCTGCACTCAGCAGATGCACCATCACCTGTGCGGTCTGCCCTGGCCTATCGAGACGCCCGATCACCTGAAGGAAAAGCTCCAGGCTGTACCACATATCGTAGCAGACAATGTGATGCCCGCCTTGCTGTAGGTTAAGCCCGTGACCGGCCGACTGAGGATGCACCAGCAACATTTTAATCTCGCGCCGGTTCCACGCCTCGACAACCTTACCCTCTCTGTCCATCGAAACGGCGTCGGGAAACGCCTCCCGAATGCGTTCTAGGCTCTGGCGGAACCAATAAGCAACTAAAATCGGCTGATCTATCGTCTCCTCGTACAGCGAACGGAGTTCCTCGATCTTCTCGTCGTGGATGCGGACAGGGGTGCCGTTCTCGTCGTAAACGAACCCGGAAGCGTACTGTAAGAGCTTGGAACAGAGGACGGCAGCATTGACACCGTCTATCGTGCGGTCGGCCAACTCAAGGACGCACTCGTCCTCGAACTCATCGTAGGCCCGCATAACCGGCCCCGGCAGCCGGATCGTGCGGGTAACCACCCGAAAATCGCGCTCCCGACGCTTCACGAGGCAGATGTCGGAGATCAGGCGCTCGATCTCCTGCTTTGCCCCGTCGCGGATTTTCCAGGTTTTGACGTAGGGGTTAAAAGTAAAATATCGCTCCCGAAAGGCAGTGATCCCGTTGCCGAACCGCTCGCCCTTGTCGAGCAACCAGACTTGGCTAAACAGGTGCATGTAGGTCTGGCTGGCCGGCGTGGCGGTCAGTTCGTGAAACCTGACCACATAAGGGCGAACCTTCTTCAGCGCCTTAAACACCACGCTGTTGTGGTCGCGAAGCCTGGAGCTTTCATCGAACACAACCACCCTGTAAGGCCACTTCTTGGTCTTGGCGCACTCGGCGACGAGCCAATCGACCGCGTGGTAGTCGATGACATGGATTTGCTCCGGGGACCGCACCAGCTCGGCCCGCAGCCGCGCCTTCTCTGCGGTGCGCGCGGCGCGGGGGAGCGCCAGCAAGCGCGGGTCGTCGTCCTCGACCCGCAGGACCAGCGGACGCATCCAGCAGAGATGGGTCCACAGCGAGGGTTCCTGCGGCCAGACGCGGGTCGCCACCCGGATCGGCGCGATGATCAGGATTTTGCCCTGATAATGCTCATCCACGATCAAGCGGCGCAGCATCGTTAAAATAATAACGGTCTTGCCGAACCCGACATCAAGAAAGAGCGCCGAGAACGGGTTATCATAAACGAAATCAACCGCCTCACGCTGATCCGGAGTCAGGTCATCCTGCGATCTAACACAATTCTTAAACATCTCTTTCATAACAGTTCCAATATCGCCTCGGCGGCAGTGATACTGTAGACGACATGAACCTCCACGCCGGCCATGCGGAGTTCCTCATGCCGTAGTTTCTGCTGTTTGCCGACGCGGCCCCCTGGCCTCTTGAACTCCAGAAGGATGACGCGACCGGCACGCGCATAAAAACGATCTGGAAATCCGCCCCTGCCGGTCTTCTCAATTTTCTCCACGAACCATCCCTGCTGTCGCGCCCGGTCGCGGTGCCGGCTCTCGATCTCGGCCTCGGTCTGCTTGCGGTTCAATGGATGTACGCCTGTCCCTCAACCTCTTGATCTTGCTCGGGAAAATCTGGTTTAACAGCGTTGTTAAACCGACCTCCCCAGATACCACGCCAAGACATACTCTCGGAACGAGCGGCAAACGCCTTCTTCGCTTCCTCCAAATCTTCGCCCATTTCTATAAGCACGGCTCTATCAGGAGCATTTATCTTTCGCAACTGGTTCATATCCAGCCAGTTAGAAAATTCTTTATCGGCAGAATATTTATTTCTCCCTTCGCACAACTTAACCGCCAGAACAAGTGAAGCCTCAACCCATTCCTTCCGTAATTCCTTCATTTTTTTGGCAGAACCTAAAACAATATCCAACGCCGCGATAATCTGCGGATCGGACTGCGGCCCGCCGACAACCGGATTACGCGGCCGACCACGCCCGTTCTTAGCCGCCGCCTTTGGTTTCTTTTCGAGCTTCTTTTCGATCTTCTTGGTCGCCTTAACGACAGTATTAAGTTCGTTGACTCGCTCCAGCTTGCGCGTTGCCGCCGCCAGCCGCTCGGCGTGCTTGCGCTCGTCTGCGGCCAACTTTTCCCGGCGCTTGTTCTCGCGGTCGATCTCGGCGGCGCGAGCCAGTTCCTCGCGCACCCGCTCGCGGTCAGCGTCCTCCAGAACCTGCGACACTTGCATGATGATCGACAGGCTGACCTTCAACTCGAAAAAGCACCAGTCGCGCAGAGCGGCGTCACCGATTTCCCGGCGCTTGTTGTCGAGCAACGCATAAAACGACGCGAGATGGTTTATCCCGCGATCCCAGGCTACCCGCAGCCGCTTGGCGTCGTCAAAATCCTGGCTCATTCCAACCACTCCTATGAGAAGAAGGCGGGGTTTCCCCCGCCTCCCCGTTTTACGCTGCTTCCGCTTGACACTGCTCCGCGCCTTCGCGACGAAGCTCATCGGCCTTACGATATTCCAGCAGCTTGCGGGACAGCCACATACGGTTGCCCTGCGTATCGGCAAGACCGACGCGGCTGGTCAATTCGTGCGGGTCGAAGCGACCTTTCGAGAGAAAGTCGCTGTTAACCCGGTAGAAATCAGCCAGCTTCGGCTCGGCCTCGATGCGAGCGGCTTGCACCGCCTGCTTCTGTTGAACCTCCGTCTGCTGGCGTTCCCGCCGCATCTGATCGTAGGCGATCGTACTGTTAAGAAAGGTCAGCGGATCGGTTTTGGCCTTCTCCGCGCCCTCTTGCAGAAAGATGCCATACTCTTCAGGGGTCATTTGCACTGGAAACACTCCTCACCGATCCAGACGCACCGAGTTAGGCGCAGTGCCTGCGTTCCGGTGCCGGGTTCCGGCAACAGGTAAGTTAAGGTTACCGGCGCAGGATTGCAAGGCAAAGTTACTTACCCTATATTCGGGCGCATGAACGAAGGACTGAAGCAGGCCATCGAGCGCGCCGGCAGCCGAAACAAGTTCGCCCGGCTTCTCGGCATCAGCCATCAGGCGGTGAGCAAGTGGACAACGGTGCCAGCCCACCACATCATCACCATCGAGCGGCTGACCGGGGTTCACCGCTCCTTGCTGCGGCCCGACCTCTACGTCGAGCCGGACCAGAAGATCAATTTCTGATGCACCGGCTCTACTGGCGCTTCCTCGCACTGATACTGCGCCACCCGTTCGTCGTTCCCGGCCATACCCTGCACTATTGCTGGAAGTGCCTGGGTTGGGGCGAAGACGGGTACGAATGCCCGGTCTGCCGGGGGGAAGGCTACCGACCGTGACATGGACCGACCCCGCCAGACCGTGGAACAGCACCGACATCCCCGAGAGTCGCTGCCCGTTTTGCGGCTACCGGAGCGAAACGGCATCCGCGCCGGGCGACAAGTCCCCGGAACCCGGCCACATCGCGGTGTGCATCTCCTGCGCCAGCGTGCTGGTGTTCAATGACGATCTGCGGCTGCGGGCGATGACGCAAGCCGAGTTCGCCGACCTGCACCCTGACAACCGCAAAGAGATACTACTGATCCAGCGCGGAATACGAATGCTCGACCGCAGCAAGCTCAAGGGAAGCTACTTACGGTAATAAATTACTCTTCGGCCCCTTTAGCAAACTCACCGAGCCTACGCCTGCGCCAAGTTTCGTGTGCCGCTTCGCGCATCTTGTCGCGCGTCTCTTCGGATACCTTTCGTCCTAAGAACGTTTGTCTCATTTCAAGACGCCGTTCTAACGAAAATTTAGTACCTTTTTTACTCTTGTTATAGGCTATCAAATTTGCAGAACATATCGCCCTATGTTCTTCACTATAAACTCTAGCTTTATTTCTTTCTATGAGTTTTCGGCGCGAATCATCCGACATCGGAACTTTCCGGCGCCCCTCAATAAACGCAGTTTTTTGTTCAGGCGTCAATTTACGCCCACGTCCTGCCTCCGATAACTTAGCACGCGTTTCCTCAGAAGCCGGCTTACGAGGCTTACCTTTTAGAGCTGCTACCCCCGCCCGCCACCATCTTGCATGTAATTCCGGGGAACGCGCTCTCAATATATTTGATATTTTTTCCCGCGTAGACGGATGCGGATCGCGCCCACCTATCCCACCAGAAGCCAAATTAAACCCGACGCCCCGCTGACGTACCCCCAACGCCTCGATTAACTTAACTTCCAAATCGTAAATATAACTTCTCGGTCCTATTACTACTATCTTAAATTCAACATTATCCCCTTCTTGACGCAAAAACTGACCGAATATTCCCTTAGCCCTTTTATGGTCAGCAACGCGAATTTTCAGGTCTTTCGTAACCCCTACATAAACCACCCGACCAAAACACCACGCAAAGTACAAATGATAACGTGCGGACTTCATCTCACTTCCTATAATAAGCAGCCGAAAATCCGGCGGCGTTTATTGGAAACCCAGGGAGCCACGCAATCGGCTGGATCATCCAGTCGCGCATCGTCTCCCAGGTGTGCTCGGTGTCTTCTATAGGGCTTTCCACGATGATCTCGTCGTGCGAGTGGCCCACGATCTGGAACCCGGCCCGGTCGAGGCGTTGCAGACCGACCTTGAGGATGTCTCGGGTCAGCGCCTGAACGATGTTCTCCACGAGGTGGCTGGGGCGGGCGGCGATGCGCTCCCACTGCGTGCTGCGCTGGTTCCGGCCCATCACGGTCAGGACGTTGCGGTTGTAGACTTCATCGACCATCCGCATCTGCTGTTGGTCCCAGCGTTGCTTGCCGGTGTGGATTTCGCGCATCTCCATGCGCGGTTTGTAGTAGTATATCGCGCGACCGGAGGGGAGAAAAATAAGCAGGAAAGGCTTCCTGTACTCGAACCGCAGAGCACCGACCTTAACCACTCGTTGCCCTTCCAAGACAGCTTGAGCGGCATCACCGCAGGCCCACCAGAACGATACCACCTCGGGGTAGGTGTCGCGGTAAGTGCGGATCGCAGCCACCGCTTCCTCGGGGGAGAGCGCGACCCCCATCGCATCGGCATAGGCTAAGAGGCCGGTCATCGTGCCGTCTTCCAAGACGCGGCCCGGCCCGAGGCCATAGCCGGCCCCCAGAACGACGGGCTTGCATATCTGCCGCTCGGCGCCGGTTATCTGGTCGTAGGGCTTCTTGTAGAGGCCGACGCCGAAATCCTTGTAGATATCGCGGCCCGAGCGAAAGACGTTCAGCATACGCTCACAGCACGCCGCCCAGGCCAGCCCGACCGCCTCGATGGACGAGTAATCGCAGATGTGCAGCATGTTGCCGGGCGAAGCGCGGAACATTCCCCTCATCGTGCCGCCGAAAACCGCCATCGGCTCCTCGACCAAGAGCGGGAAGATTTCATAGTTGCCCTGGCGGATCAGGTCGGTGACGGTGTCGAGGCGCTCGGAGGACTTCTCCGGGTCGAGGAACTTGGGCGTCCTGGCGAGGTTCTGCGGCTGCACGAGGCGACCGGCCCAACGCCCGGTGCGCGAGGCGCCGACGAACTGGAACATATGCCGGATGCGGTCGTCCGCGCCGGCCGAGAGAAGGGCTGTCGCGGCTTTCTTGGTGGCGGTCTTGGCCGACCACTGGCGCAGTCTCAGGACTTCGGCGCAGGGCAGGTTCAGGGCCAAGGCACGTTTCACGGTATTTTCACGGATATCCTCGAACGGATAACCCTGGGTTCTCAACCACCGCAGTAGCTCGGCCTGTGAGTTCGGATTGTCCAGACCTGTCAACCCACGCATCTGGTCGAGAAGTTCTTCCCTGCGGTATTCGCTCATACGGGAGACGTTGGTCGCGAAGATACGGTCGAAAGGCATTCCTCTGTCATTGACCTTCTGGTCGAGTTCGTAAAATCGCCATTCGTCCTTGGGGATCGGATACGACAGGAGCCGGTCGCGAACCGCCTCCTCGGCAAAGACATCGGCGCGGTTGTACTCGCAGAACAAATCCCAATCGTCGGGATCGGTCTGCCAGTCGCGACGCCTGTGTGGCTGGTTGCGGGTAATGCGCTGCGGCATACAGAACTTGCGGATCAGCCGGGCGCCGATCTTCTGCTTCTGCTGGTCGGCGGGCAGCAGCATCTGCTCACCCACCGCTCCCAAGCCGCCGGTAAAGCCCCGCATATAGGCCAGAACCATCGAACAGCGCCAGCCTTCGACCGGGGTCTGGATATCGAGGCCGCATATCAGGGACCGGCGCTCGAATGAAGCGTGAAAAGCCCATTTCTCTTCGTCGGGATCAATGAGACGCTCCCTGGCCTCCCTGGGGAACGGTTCAAGATGGGCCTGCCAGTGCAACAATGGACCACCGTCGAGACGGTAGCCCATCGTCATCACCTCGAAAGTCGGATGCGCGGTGTACGCATCCAGCCCAACCTTGCGAATGTCATTCTCGCAATAGGTTTCAAGATCGAGGCTAATCATGCGCTCCCTTTAACAGGATCAACCCGCTCCGACAGTACCCCCCGCCACTCATCAATTTCTCGTTGGATCAAATTCATCCGGTGAAGGTCTGCATCGGTCGGTTCCTCCCCAAAGTCTAACATAGCCATCACACTCGACCAGACGTGCTCGGCCCCAGCCATGAACGCGAGTTGCATTTCGCTAAATTGTATGTCTGGAGCGTCCTTGGGAATTACAAGAGTAGCAAAAGCAACAAAACCCGCTTCAATCAATTTGCCTTTATCGGCAAGCTCTACGGTCAACTCTGTCGCCACCCGCTGGATGCGCCGTCGTTTCGACTCGCCCATTATATTCTCTCCTGGCGCAGCCGCGCGACGAGCGCGCGGCTGACGCAGCACCATTCACAGATCGTAGTTCGCAACCTCGCTGCCGGCCTTGTCGAACCCACCGTCATCATCGGCGATCGGCTCGAACGTCTCATCCACGTCCTCGGCGGTGATCCGGCCGCGACCGCCAAAGGCGGTGTCGTTGCGGACGAACTGGACCGCCCGCAAGTTGGCGTTGATCCTGCGCCCGCCGGTCGGGTGGTTCTGATACCAGAGCTTGATCATCAGGTTCACCCAGCAGCCGCCATAATAGACCTTGGCGGCATCTTCCGGCGGAATGACCTCCAACTGCCCGGTGCGGGCGTCGATATAGCGCCCGCGCAGGATCGGCGGCTCTTTCTCGCTGGCCGAAATCGTCCAGTGGCCCATCATCTCGGCCTTGGCCGTCAGGTCACCGTCGCGCAGGCACAGGCGGGCCGGCGGCAACGGCTGGAGCTTATGGTCCTTCAGGTAATCCGCCATGTGGGTAAACAACGCCTGAACGCTGTCGGCATACTCCGGGGTCTTTGGTATCAGCCCCATGATCGAGTATTTCTTGTCGCCGGTGTCGTCCATCGACCAGGGCTTGTCAAGGTGCGGATAGGACGCGCGAACGTCCTTGATGTAAATACTCTCGTCCGAATAGAAAATGATCTTCGGAAGCTCAAGTATCTTGGTGCGTCGCTCTTTAACGTCTGACATGCTTTACTCCGAATTACAGGTTTACTCAACGAACCCGTGCTTGCGCATACTTCTCCATCGCATCGGCGCACGCACGGGCCTCAACCACCATTGCCATGTCTTCAGCCGGCTTTTCTCCCCGGCTTATCGCCTGCCCGCGATCATAGGCCCACTGGCGAACGGCGTTCGGCGCATCGCGGTCGCGGCCAAGAAGGACAAATATCGGTTCATCCGGGTCCGCGTTAGCATAGCAGTCATATCTGCCTGGATTATTCTTTGTAGCCATAGATCACTCCGCTTGAAACATCTCTTCAACCACTGCGCTGTTGGCGAGGCGGTTGTCTTCTGTGGGCGCCAACGTCAGTTTACCGGGCGCCCGGTCGGTGTAGAGTGCGACAAAGTTCTTGGCGGCTTGCCCCTTGATCCCGACTGCGCCGAGGCGTCGTTCAACCTCGGCCGGGCTGGCGAGCGTGGTCGGGTAGGGGCTGACCCCCAGGTGCGCGACGGCATGGGCGGCAGCGGGTTCGTTGACCCAGGCGCGGTTGCCCCGGCGTCCCTCGACCACCTTCCACGGTGCGATGTCCTCGCCCTCCTGGCCGCGCCGCAGAAGCTCCTCGCCGATGTCCTTGAACCAAAGCTCGAAGGTGCGCCGGTAGCGGTAGAGCCACGCGAGCCGGTCGGTCGGCAGGGACGGCGGCGGGGGCGGCTCGGGGAGAGCCGGGACGGCGGCGAGGGCTTTCTGTTGTTCCTCTGCCGTAACCACCTCCTCGAAGGTTTCCGCAACCACCCGCTCCAGCATGACCTGCCGCGCCGGGCAGTCGATCCTGACCCGGCACCACTGGCAAGCCTTGCCCGATGGGATGCGCGGGGCGTCCGGTTCCCAGGCGATCTGCCACTGCGATCTCGCCCACGCGGCCCATAGCTCCAGTTCCTCGCGGGAGATTTCCCAGACATCGTAATGGTCGAGCCGGGGTTGTGCTACGTGCAGGCGGATGGTTTCGATGAGGTACTCGTCTCCGAAACGGTCCACCACACCTAACGCATAACAAAGCAGTTGTGTGTTCCAACGCGCGAAAACCTGCACGCCCTTGCCGTATTTCCAGTCAATAATTTCTACCGTACCGGGGTAAACGTGAACCCGGTCAGCAGTGCCACTCTGGCCCGGTATTGGAGTAAGGGAGGATATATCCACCCTGACCTCGATTTGTGGCTGACCTGGGAGAGTGGCGTACCGCTCCAGGCAGGTCTGCGCGTGGGTGAACATCTCGTCGTCGGCGACGACCGTGTGGCCGTCTATCGGGAACGCCTGACCCAGCGCATAGAGCGGCTTGTCGCCGGTCATCTGCCACTCGGCGATCAGCCGGTGGAACAGGGTTCCCTCTGCCGCCGCGACGCCAGAGGCGTCAGGGGCGGCGAGAGAGGCGAGGAGCGAGCCGGGGCAGTTCAGCGTCGTGGCCGAGTAGGAGGGCCGGAACTTGACCTGCACCGGCTCCTCCCAGAGCCGGTCGTCGCTCACAACGAGGTTTGGCCCAGTTCGACCTGGGCGGCGGCGTAGAACGCCGGGTACTGGGCCGGGTCCATGTCGGCGAGCTTCTGCGCACCGTGCTGGTTGATCAGCTTGATGGCGACCGGCGGGGTCTTCTGGCGGGCCAGTTCCTGGGCAATCGCGACGACCTCGTCAAAGGTCGGGCCACGGGCCTGCCCGTTGGGGGCCACAATGATGGCCTCGGGAGCGGGGGAGGAGGCCGGTTCAACCACCGGGGGAGGAGATTTCGCCCGCTTGGCGGGGGCCGGCGCGGGCGGGGAAACGGGTTCCGCCAGGGTCGGGGAGGCGATTTCTGACTGACGGGCAATAGCAGCCGTTAAAGCTGCAAACCCTTTTTCGAGCACGTCGGCGAGACGTGCGATATCGGTTTCGAGTGACATGATGATCTCGCTTGACTGATGGACTATAGATATTAAGTTTACACCCCCCGTCTGTCAATGGGCGATTGCAACGGGGGGTGAAACAGCGAGCAAAATGAGGTCTACCCCATGACGGAAATGCAAAACCGAGGTCTTGCGGTTCTCCGCAACGGTTATCCTCTAATTCCCATCGTACCGCAAGAAAAACGTCCCGCGACCGATGGTTGGCGTACAATTAACGCGACGGAAACACTTGTCAAGACCTGGGGTGACGCAGGCTGCGGAATCGGCATCCGCACCGGATATGTCATCTTCATTGATGTGGACGTACTAAATGCGGTGTCCGACCGGATCAGGACGCTGTGCCTGCGCATCCTGGGACCGGCCCCGGTACGGATCGGGCGGGCGCCGAAACTGGGGCTGATGTACCGCTCCGAGACGGTGTTCAAGACGCACATATCAACGGCTTACGAAGACCGCGACGGTAACCGCTGCGCGATCGAGGCGCTCGCCGACAAGAAGCAGTTCGTCGCCTACGGTATTCATCCAGTCACAAAGCAGCCGTATTACTGGGTTGACGAGCGGGGACCGGACACGATCCCGGCGGATACCTTAACATTAGTTACAGAAGAACAAATATTACAGCTATTAAAACTGTTCGAGGAAATCGCCGCCGAGGAGGGCTGGGTCAAGATCGGCGGCGGCTCGGCCACGCTCGGCAGGATGGAGGGAATCAACCCCGACGCCGACCGGATGCCGCTCGGGCTATCCGACGAAGACATCATGCAGAAGGTCGGGTTGATCCCGAACGACGACCGCTTCGACGCCCGTGACGATTGGCTGAAGATCGGCTTCGCGATCCACCACGAAACCGGCGGGAACGAGTTCGGCCGGGAGGTCTGGTACAACTGGTCAATCGAGCACCCCAGCCACAATGAGGAGTTGTTCCGGCGAGCCTGGGACAGCATGGGGACGCGCTACGGCCAGCCCAACGACACGGCGGTCACGTTCCGCTACATCCTGGGGATACTGCGGGACCAGCGCCGGGCCGAACTCGCGGCCACGCTGTTCCGCATCGACGCCGAGATCGGAACGGCAGGGTCGATAGACGCGCTGACCAAGCTCGCGTTCGAGATATCGGGGCTGGACGGGCTGGACGACATCCGCCGCGAAATACTGGCCGCGCAGTTGCAGAACGCATCGAAACGCCTGGGGGCGCGGCTGTCGATCATCGCGATCCGCCGGATGCTGAAACCGCCCATCAAGGAAGTGGAGATGCCCGACTGGCTCAAAAACTGGGTGTTCCTGACCGAAACGGACCAATTTTACAACACCTCAACCACCGAGTATGTCGGCCCCAACCCGTTCAACCGGGCGTTCGGGCGCTACGTCAAGGACATCCCGGCGGCGCGGTTCGCCACCGACATCGTCAAAATCCCGATCTACCACATGACTGCGTACCTGCCGGGCAAAGGGCCGGTGTGGGTCGATCCCCTGGAGCAGTCCTGGGTCAACACCTACCGCGACACCGCCCCCGCGATCCCGGCGCAGTACAGCGAGCGAGACCTTCGAGCGATTGAGATCGTCCGCAACCACGCGCTGCACCTGTTCGGGGAGGGCCAGGAGCGCGACATCGCGCTGCTGCACTCGGCTCTGGCGTACATCGTCCAGACCCAGCGGCGCATCAACTGGATGCTGGTGCTGCAAGGTGCGGAAGCAGTCGGCAAGACCTTCTACGCCCACCTGTTGCGGGAGGTGCTGGGCGGCGAGCCGCACGTTCACGAGTTGACCACCGAGACATTGACCGAGTCGAGCTTCACCTCCTGGGCCGAGGGGCATCTGGTGGCCTACGTCGAAGAACTGAAGCTGCACGGCAAGAGATACGACGTACTCAACAAGATGAAGTCGTACATCAGCAACGAATACGTCAGTGTCCACGCTAAATACCGAGCACCACGAAATGTCTTAAATACGGCGTCTTACTTCGCCTTTACCAACCACCGCGATGCACTGCCTTTGGACGATGGCGACACCCGGTATTTTATAATGCTCTCGCAGTGGCAGAGCGCCTCCGAGGTGAAGCAGTTCAAGGCGGCGAATCCCGGCTACTACGACCGGCTCTGGAAGACGCTGGAAGACAGCCCCGGTGCCTTACGGCGCTGGCTCCTAGAGTACGATTTGCACCCCGAGTTCAGCCCGGTTGACCGTGCGCCCGCAAGCCTGGGCCGCGAGGTCGTGCTGCAAGAGTCGAAGCCCGAGTTGCAGCAGGACATCGAGGATTTGGTCGCGGACGGGCTGTATCCCTGGATCAGCAACGATCTGGTCGTCGTCCACCTGTTGCGGGAGGCGCTCGGCGATGCCGGGATACTGCCGTCTGCCGACGATGTCAGGCGCATCCTGCGGCGGATGCAGTTCACCCCGGTCACCGCAGGCCGGATCGGGTTCGGCGGCAAGGGACAACAGAAGTTCTTTTATTGCTGGTCGCGTAACAGAGAGGTCATTCGGGCCAATCCTAGCCGATTACGCGAACTGATCGAATCCGCAATCGCGTCTAATTTGTAATAAGCGGCGAGGCAAGCGTGGCATTTTTGCCACGCCTGCCTCTAACCTATTGACTTATAAAGCCCATTTACACGTAAGCGTATAAGCGTCTAGAACTCTGAAAAGTATGTAAGGAAAAAAAAAAAAAAAGGAAAAAAGGAAATATAAAAACGCCACCAAATTCTTTTTTCCGAAAATGGCCGATTTCGCGCTTTCGGGTGAAATCCCCAAGGTTTCTGCGGCTTTCAGCGCAAGCGTGGGTTTTTCGAGGACGATTACGTCGGTGCGCCGCCCCTTAGCCCGTGGTTGGAATCACCGTCCTTGGATCAGGCTGAGAGGCGCAGAAATGCTGGGGGGACACCCGATCCCACATAGCCATCTAGGGACGTGGCTGAGATGCCTGAAATCCGACATAGGCTTCCCTACCTTTTTCGGGTTTCCCCCACTCAGTGACGCTCCCAGACGCCAAGCCGGCCAAGTCCTTTGCGGTCAAGTGCTTAGCTGTGCTCGGCGTCCCCCCACCCCCTGCTTCTACTTACGGGTAAGTACCTTTTCCGCGTTTATACGCGCTTGAATAAATCCCTAGTTCAAGGTCCAAGTTCCTGCCCCTTGTCCCTGTCCCTAGTAGAACGTCCTAGTTCCTGCCCCTTGTCTCTGCCCCTTGTTCCTGCCCCTAGTAGAACAAGGGGCAGCCCGGCAGCAGGGGCAGCCCGGCAGCAGGGGCAGCAGGGGCAGCCCGGCAGCAGGGGCAGCAGGGGCAGCAGGGGCAGCCCGGCAGCAGGGGCAGCCCGGCAGCAGGGGCAGCAGGGGCAGCAGGGGCAGCAGGGGCAGCAGGGGCAGCCCGGCAGCAGGGG
>Ga0207661_10000241_pt1 | contig 35538 bp, 36 predicted proteins | sample KBSC713LmetaG_FD_184337 | JGI IMG/M metagenome (GOLD analysis project Ga0207661, IMG submission 184337) | Corn rhizosphere microbial communities from Kellogg Biological Station, Michigan, USA - KBS C7.1-3L metaG (SPAdes) (version 2) | ecosystem: Host-associated > Plants > Roots > Rhizosphere ...
CCCTCTTCTGGTTCGCCTTCTCGCTGCCGACCAACGGGCTCTACCTGCTGCAGACGCGGACCTTCTTCAGCTTGCAGCGGCCCTGGCAGGCGACGGCGCTGGCGACCATCGACCTCGTCGTCTCGGCGCTGGCGGCGCTGGCGCTCTACGCGCCCTTCGGGGTCGGCGGCATCGTCGCCGGCACGGGGATCGGGACCACCGTCGCGGTGATCGCCCAAGCGGTGATCCTGCGCCGCGAGTTCGACGGCCTCGAGCTGCGCCGGCTGTTCTCGACCGCGACCAGGATCACGATCGCCGCCGCGGCGCTGGCGGGGGTCGGCTGGGTGGTCTGGGACGTGCTGGACCAGGCGCTCGGGAGAGGGCTCATCGGTCAGATCGTCTCCCTCGGGGCGGGTCTGGCAGCGGGCCTCGCCGTCTACCTCTCGGTGGCGAAGCTCCTGCGCGTGGCCGAGCTGGAGCAGATGAGCCGCCTGCTGCTGCGGCGGGGCCGCTAGCGCCGGATGCTGGATCTGGGGCGGTACCTGCTGGGGGTGCTGGAGATCCTCCTGCTGGGCGGGTCTGCCTGGCTTGGGGGATCGGCGCTCCGCGCTCGGCTGCTGCCGCGGTTCGAGGGGGCACCGGCGCACCTGGCGAGCGCCGTGATCGCGCTGGCGCTGCTGATCTGGCCGGCGGAGCTGCTCGGGAGCTTCGGGTGGTGGGAACCGGCTCCGTACTTGCTGCTGGTCGTTGCCGCTGGGGTTGGGCTTTGGAGGCTCCTGCCGCGGCCGTCCGAGGGGGAGGGGGCGCGCTCCCACCCTCCTCAGCAAGTAAGGGTGGGAGCGCCCCCCCTCCCGACGCTGGTGGCGCTGCTGGTGGCTGCGGTTGCGTTGGTGAAGTTCGCGCTGGAAGCGAAGTGGAAGCTCTCGACCGGGATGACCGGGTTCGACAGCACCTGGTACCACGGGCCGTTCGCGGCGGGGTTCTTCCAGAGTGGCGACACCTGGAATCTGCACTTCATCGCCCCACAGTTCCTCGCCTGGTTCTATCCCGCTAACGGGGAAATCTTCCACGCGGTGGGGATGCTGGCGTTCGGGCGTGACGTCCTCTCGCCGCTGCTGAACCTGGGGTGGTTCGCCGGGTGCCTGGTGACCTGCTGGTGCATCGGGCGCCCGTATCGAGTGGCCCCGTGGTCCCTGGCACTGGGGGCGGTGGCGCTGAGCGTCCCGGCGCTGGCGGATCAGGCAGGCGAGGCGAGGAACGACATCGTCGGGATCTTCTTCCTGCTGAGCGCGGTTGCGATTGCGTTGAACGCCTGGGGCGGAGGTGGCAGGACGGAAAAGAAGCTGGGTGGGGAGGGAGAATGGGCTGGCGTCGGTGCTTATCTCGTGATCGGCTTGGCCGCGGGCCTGGCGGCTGGGACGAAGCTCAACTTCCTGCTGCCCGCAGCTGTCCTGGTCGCCGGCCTCGCCCTGCCTGCTCCGCGTGGTGAACGGGCACGTGCGCTTTGTTTCGGAGCCTTGGCTGCCCTTGCTGGCGGCGGCTACTGGTACCTCCGCAACCTCGCCCATGCAGGCAACCCGCTGCCCTGGATCCACCACCTCGGCCCAATCGACCTCCCGGCCCCCGAGCAAGCCCTGGGCGGCCGCGAAGCCCACTCCGTCCTCAGCTACCTGGGCGACGGCACCGTCTGGTCCAACTGGTTCCTCCCAGGCCTCCACGGCGCCCTGTCGCTCATCTGGCCCCTCCTGTTGGTCGCCGCCGCAACGGGTCTCCTCCTCCCGCTCCTAGTCCTCCTCCGCCGACGGGACGAAAGTACCCCTATATGGAGGGAAATCGTCCCGTCGGCGGGGGTTTTGGCGGTGGCGGGGGCTGTGGGATTGGCGGCGGCACTGGCGTGGCTGGTAGCGCCGACGTCCGCCTCGGGCCCCGACGGCATCCCCCGCGGCTTCGAATCCGGCCTCCGCTACCTAGCTCCATCTCTCATCCTCGGCTTGGCGCTGCTGCCGGCGGTCTTGCCACAGCGGCTTCGGCTAGAGGGCGAGGGGCACCCCTCGAACGGGCGGATACTCAAAATGCCGGGCTCATCAGCCCGGCATTTGTCCGGGCGAGGGGTGCCCCTCGCGCTCGGCACCGCGCTCCTGCTGGCGATTGCCCTTGGCTACCCGATCCAGCGCCACTACCTCGAGTCGCGCTACAGGGCCCCCACCTTCACCGCCCCCGGCCTAAACGCCGCCTTCGCCTGGTCCCGCGACATCACCAACGCCCGCATCGCCACCACCAGCACCCGCCAATACCCCCTCTTCGGCACCGACCTCTCCAACCAAGTCCAGTACCTAGGCCTAGAGCAACCCCGCGGCGGCTTCAAAGCCCCCAAGACCTGCCAGCAATACCTCCAACTCCTCAACGAAGGCAACTACGACTACGTCATAGCCACCCGCGACCGCCTCGAACCCAACAAGCCTCCATATCCCCCCGCGGCCAAGTGGACCGAAGCCGCCGGAGCCCACCCCATCCTGAAGACGCCGCCAACGGTCGTGTTCAAGCTGAACCACTCGCTTCGTCCCTCGGCGTGTAGAGGAGACGAACCTCGCGCGGGTGGCAGGGGCGCCGGGGGTGCCGAGCATCCAGCGCAGGCACCCCCGAACAGCCCCTGACGGGTCCCGCGCGCCAACCACACTCGTCCCTCATACTCATCCCCCGCCCATGGACAAGATCCGCAACTTCAGCATCATCGCCCACATCGACCACGGCAAGTCGACCCTGGCCGACCGCATTCTCGAGCTGACGGGCGCCGTCGATCCGAAGAAAATGCAGGCGCAGCTGCTCGACTCGATGGACCTCGAGCGCGAGCGCGGGATCACGATCAAGGCCCAGGCCGTGCGGGTCGAGTACACCGCGCGCAGCGGCGAGACCTACCACCTGCACCTGATCGACACCCCCGGCCACGTCGACTTCTCCTACGAGGTCTCGCGCAGCCTTGCCGCCTGCGAGGGGGCGCTGCTGGTCGTCGACGCCGCCCAGGGTGTCGAGGCGCAGACGGTCGCCAATACCTACCTGGCGATCGAGAACGGGCTCGAGCTGATCCCGGTGATCAACAAGGTCGATCTCCCGGGCGCCGAGCCGGAGCGGGTCGCGCAGGAGATCGCCGACCTGCTCGGCGGCGACCCCTCCGAAGCGCTGCCGATCTCGGCCAAGACCGGCGAGGGCGTGCTGGAGGTGCTGGAGGCGATCGTCGAACGGATCCCCTCGCCGCGGGGCAAATCGGACGCCCCCGCCCGCGCTCTCATCTTCGACTCCGAGTTCGACCCCTACCGCGGCGTCATCGCCTACGTGCGGATGGTCGACGGTTCCTTCGGCAAGGGCGAGCGGATCCTGGCGATGCAGAACGGGACCCAGGCCGACATCGACGACATCGGCTTCTTCCGGCCGACGATGGTCGGGGTAAAGGGGTTGGACGCCGGCGACGTCGGCTACCTGATCACCGGGATCAAGGACGTGACCAAGCTGCGCGTCGGCGACACTCTCACCGCCCAGTCGAACCCCGCGACCGAGCCGCTGGAGGGATACCGCGAGGTGCGGCCGATGGTCTTCTGCGGCCTCTTCCCGATCGACACCGACCGCTACGAAGACCTCCGCGACGCGCTCGAGAAGCTCTCGCTCAACGACGCCGCCCTCTCCTGGGAGCCGGAGACCTCCGAGGCGCTCGGCTTTGGCTTCCGGGTCGGCTTCCTCGGCCTCCTCCACATGGAGATCGTGCGCGAGCGGCTGGAGCGCGAGTACGACCTCGACCTGCTGGCGACGACGCCGAACGTGCGCTACCTCGTGAACCTGACGAACGGGGAGACGAAGGAGGTGCACAGCCCGACCGACCTGCCGGACCCGGGGACGATCGAGTCGATCGAAGAGCCCTACATCCGCGCCACGATCATCTGCCCGAAAGAACAGGTCGGCGCGGTGATGGAGCTCTGCCAGCAGCGCCGCGGCACCCACGTCGACATGCACTTCCTCAGCCCCCAGCGGGTGCAGATCCGCTACGACCTGCCGCTGGGCGAAATCGTCCTCGACTTCTTCGACCTCCTCAAGAGCTCCACCCGCGGTTACGCCTCGCTCGACTACGAGCCGATCGGCAACCGCGTCTCCGACCTGGTCAAAGTCGACATCCTCCTCGCCGGCGACCGCGTCGACGCGCTCTCGATCATCGTCTTCCGCGACTTCGCCTACGACCAGGGCAAGCGCCTGGTCGCCCGCTTGCGGAAGACGATCCCGCGGCAGCTCTTCGACGTCCCCGTCCAGGCCGCCGTCGGCTCCAACATCCTCGCCCGTGAGACGGTCAAGGCCCTGCGCAAGGACGTCACCGCCAAGCTCTACGGCGGCGACGTCACCCGCAAGAACAAGCTGCTGAAGAAGCAGAAAGCGGGGAAGAAACGGATGAAGTCGGTGGGGCGGGTCGAAGTGCCGCAGGAGGCGTTCCTGGCGGTGTTGGAGATCGACGAGTAGGGACGGACCGCTTGGCGGGCGGGTCCTGTCTCCGATTGCGGGCTCCGCCTAGCGGCAGAGTCCTCGCAATCGTCGCCACCCACCCGATGGGCCGCTCCGCCCGACGGGCTGGCCACTTAGCCAGTTAGAGTGCCCGGCCATGCCGATCAAGACTGATGCAGTTGGGAAGGAATGGCCCGGGACCACGTACCAGGTGGGCCGGGAGAAGATCAAGGAGTACGCGAACGCGCTGGGGATCGACAACCCGGTCCACTTCGACGTCGAGGCCGCTCGCGCCGCCGGCTTCCGCGACGTCGTCGCGCCGCCGATGTTCGCCGTCGTCTACAGCAGCTCGGCCGTTGCGCCGGCGATCCTCGACCCCGAGGTCGAGCTCAACTTCGCGGCGATGGTCCACGGCGGCCAGGCTTTCGAGTGGGACGAGCCCGCCTGCTCGGGCGACGAGATCACGACCGCCACCAAGTGCCTCTCGATCGAGGAGAAGGACGGCAAGGGCTTCTACGTGTTCGAGACCAACAGCGTCAACCAGGACGGTGGCCAGGTCGCCCGCGGCACTTGGACGCTGATCGTCAGGGGGGTATGAGATGACTTTGAACGCAGGCGACCAGATCCCGGAGCTGCGCGTCACCCCGGACAAGTACCTGCCGCACCGCTACGCCGGCGCCTCGGGGGACTTCAACCCGATCCACATCGACGACGAGTTCGCGAAAGCGGTCGGGCTGCCGCGCAACATCCTCCATGGGCTCTACTCGATGGGCCTGGTGGCGAAAGCGAACGCCGCCCTCGCCGACGGCGACCCACGGGCGCTGAAGCGCCTCTCGGTGCAGATGCGCGGGATGGGCGTGCCCGAGCAGGAGATCGTCGTCACCGGCACGGTCAAGTCGAGCGACGGCAACCGCGTTGTTGTCGACACGGTTGCGACCCAGGGCGACACGGCCCTGATCAAGAACGCCGAGGCAGAGCTCGAGCTTTAGCGGTAGGGGCCGGGGGTGGGGCACCCTCGTTCTGACAAGTCGTGGTGCTAATGAGCACCACGACTTTGAGTATCCGCCAGCCCGAGGGTGCCCCACCCCCGGCTGATGGGCCGTCGTGGCGATTCCTAAGATGTCTTGATGCTTTCGACGCGGCAAGAGCTGATTCTTCGGTTGGTGGTCGATGGCTACCTGCGGACGGGGCGCCCTGTGCCTTCTAAAGAGGTTGCGGAGCAGTCGGAGGTCGAGTGGGGGCCGTCGACGGTTCGGGCGGAGCTTGCTGCTTTGGAGGCGGCTGGATATTTGACGCACCCGCATACGTCGGCGGGGCGGGTTCCAACGGACTCCGGTTACCGCCTCTACGTCGATTCGATGGTGCAAGCCGGGACGACGCCGGCGGTGGCCAACGTCGAGCTGGAGCTGACTCGTTTGCGCCGCGAGGTCGACGAGGCGATGCGGGAGACGACGACGGCGCTGGCCCGGGTCACCGATCTGGTGGCGATGGCGACGGCGCCGCAGCCGAGCCTGACGGCGACGATCCACCGGGTCGAGGTGCTGCGCCTGCAGCCGAACAAGGTCGTCGTGATCGCGATCGCCTCGACCGGCGACGTCACCCGCCGCGTCTACGAATTCGAACGACCCGTCGACAGCGGCCTCGTCGCCTGGGCCTCCAGCTACCTGAACGAGCGGCTCTCCGGCCTCGGCGTCGGCGCGCGGATGATCGCCTCCCGCCTCGCCGATCCGGAGCTGAGCGGCATCGAGGCCGAGTTCATCGCCACCCTCGGCCGCACCTTCATCGACATCGTCGCCGAGGAAGGCGGTGAGCTCTACCTGGAGGGGACCTCGCACCTCCTCTCCGACGACCACCTGCCCGACCTGCCGCGCGCCGACGAGCTGATGACGGCGCTGGAGCGCCGCGCCGACGTGCTGCGGATGCTGCGCTCCTCGCTTGACCAGCGCTCGGTCTTCTTCTGGATCGGCGGTGAGAACCCACAGCCGGAGCTGCGCTCGGTCAGCGTGATCGGCGCCAACTACGGGCTCGGCCACCGCAACCTCGGCGCCGTCGGCGTCGTCGGGCCGCTGCGGATGGACTACGCGACCGCGATCGCCTCGGTCCGCCACGCCGCCCGCGAGCTCTCCCGCTACTTCGAGACCGTCTACTCCGACTGAGATGAAGGACGCCGCAACCAGGACTTCCCGGATGGCACACGTGGCACTGCGCATCTCTGCGTCCTCGGGTTTGCCTTTGGCACCACCAAAGGCTGCACCCTGCGTCCTTGATCTGCTTGACCACGTGCACCCCCGGAAACCCCTGGCTACGACGCCCTTCATCTGATGCCCCGCGATTACTACGAGGTCCTCGGCGTCGGCCGGGAGGCGAGCGAGACCGAGATCAAGAAATCGTTCCGGCGGCTGGCCCGGGAGCTGCACCCCGACGTCAACCAGGATTCCGACGCCGAGGAGCGCTTCAAGGAGGCGGCCGAGGCCTACGAGGTGCTCTCCGACGCCGAGCGCCGGCGGACCTACGACGCCTACGGGCATGAGGGGCTGCGGTCCGGCGGCTTCGACCCGGGGGCCGGCTTCGGCGGCAGTATCGACGACCTCTTCCAGTCGATCTTCGACGGCGCCGGCTTCGGTTTCGGCGGGCGTCGCGGCCCGGCGCCCGGCGGCGACATCGCGGTGGCGGTCGAAGTCGAGCTCGCCGACGTCGCGACCGGCGCTCGCCGTGAGGTCACCTACGACGCCGTCGCGCCCTGCGAGCACTGCCGCGGCAACGGCGCCGAGCCGGGAACGCCGATCACCACCTGCGAGCGCTGCGGCGGCGCTGGCGAGCTGCGCCAGGTGACCCGGACCCCGTTCGGGCAGATGGTCCGCGCCACCGCCTGCGAGGCCTGCGGCGGCGCCGGCAAGATCCCCGAGCAGCCATGCGAAACCTGCGGCGGCGGCGGCCGCACCCGCCAGAGCCGGACCAGTGCGATCGACGTCCCAGCCGGGATCGAAGACGGCCAGCGGATGCGGATCACCGGTGCCGGCCACGCCGGCGAATCGGGGGCGCCTCCGGGCGACCTCTACGTCGAGGTCCGCGTCGGCGAGGACGAGCGCTTCGAGCGCGACGGCTCGGACCTGATCAGCGTCGTCTCGATCCCGGCGACCGAGGCGATGCTGGGGACGACGGTGACGGTGCCGACGCTCGAGGGCGAGGAGGAGATCGAGGTCGAGGCGGGCACTCAGCCAGGGACCGAAGAGGTGCTGCGCGGGCTTGGCCTGCCCCGGCTCAACAGCCGCCGCCGCGGCAGCCAGCGGGTGATCCTCAACGTCTTCGTTCCGACCAACCTCAGCGACGAGCAGCGCGAGATCGCCGCCCGCCTCGACGAGACCCTCGCGGACGAGAACCTCGAGCCGCAGCACGGCGAGGGCCTGTTCTCGCGCGTGCGCCGGGCCTTCGGTTGAGGGAAACTCCTTGATTCGGCTCGCGGTCCGCTGCGCTCCCGAGCAGGCCGACCTGGTCCTCGCCGAGCTGACGGTGCTGGCGCCCAACGGCGTCGAGGAGGAGCGCGGCCCCGGCTACGTCGAGTACGCGATCTACGGCGGCGAGGGCGAGCTGCCGGAGCTGGGCGATCTCGATGCTGCGATCGCGAGAGGCCGGGTCGAGGTCACCTCGACCGAGGTCCCCGACGACTGGGCGGACCGCTGGCGGGACTTCCACAAACCGCTGCTGGTGGCCGATCGCCTCTGGCTGCGGCCCTCCTGGGAGCCGCCGCGCGAGGGAACGATCGACGTCGTCGTCGATCCCGGCCAGGCCTTCGGCACCGGCGCCCACCCGACCACCCGGCTCTGCCTCGGGTTACTTTGCGAGCTGGAAGGCGGAGGAGAATTCGTCGACCTCGGAACGGGCTCAGGGGTTCTGGCGATCGGCGCCGCGAAGCTCGGTTGGGAGCCGATTCGCGGCTATGACCATGAGCCCGCTGCGATCGAGGCCGCCGCGGCAAACGCCGAGGCCAACGGGGTCGAGCTGCACCTTGAGCGGATGAACCTGCGGGAACGGCTGCCCGCCTTGGCACCCACTGTGGTGGCGAACATGACCGCGCCGATCCTGCTGGCCGTCGCTGCGCAGATGAGCGAGCGCTGGCGGGAGCCGGGGGAGGGGTCGCCGGACAACAGCGGGGAGGGTCCGGCGACCCCTCCCCCGGCTCCCGAGACGGTCGTCTGTTCCGGGCTGCTGCCGGGCGAGGTCGACGGGGTGGCTGCCGCGTTCGGCGTTTCAGGTTTGAGTGAGGTCAAGCGCCGCCAGGACGGCGACTGGGCTGCTGTCCTGCTCCGTCGGTTCTGAGCTATAGGGTTCTCGCCGATGGTTCTGGCGAACGTCACCGGCTACAGCGTCGGGCTCTTCATCCACATTCTCGCCGTGGTGCTGGCCTTCGGCCCGACCTTCGCATACGGGCTGATCTTCTCGGTGATGCCGAAGTACCCGCGCGCGACGCCCGCCTTCTTCGATGCGATCCGCAAGGTCGACACCTATCTCGTCAACCCCGGGATGATCGTCGTCCTTCTGGCCGGGATCTACGTGATGTCGAAGGGCAACTGGGACGGCGGCGAAGCCTTCATCGTCGTCGGCTTCCTCGCGATCCTCGTCCTCTTCGGCCTCCAGCACGCCTTCTTCCGCCCCCAGGGGCGCAAGGCGCAGGAGCTGGCGGAACGTGATCTGAAGCAGGGCGACAGCTTCAGCGAGGAATTCGAAGAGATAAGCCGCAGGCTCAGCATGGTCGGGCCGCTCGCCGGGCTGATCGTCGTCGTGACGATCTTCTTCATGACCGTCAAACCCTGAAAGCTCTGCCCGGCGCGGTTCCACAGCAGAGCTCGGCGCGGCCGGTGGGGATGTTCGATTCGGGCGTCGGTGGCCTCACCGTCCTCCACGAGTGCCTGGTCTCGCTGCCACAGGAGGATTTCGTTTACCTCGGCGACACGGCGATGTTCCCCTACGGGGACAAGGATCCCGAACAGCTGCGAGAGCGGATCCGGCGGATCGCCGGGATGCTGCTCGACCGCGGCGCCAAGCTGCTGGTGATCGCCTGCAACACCGCGACCTCGGTCGGTGAGGAGGTGACCCGCGAGGTCGCCGCCGAGCGCGGGGTGGAGGTGGTGCCGGTGGTCGAGCCGCAGGCCGAGATCGCCGCCGCGATCACCGCCAACGCCCGCGTCGGGGTGCTGGCAACGCCGAACACCGTTGCGAGCGGCGCCTACCGGCGGGCGCTGGAAGCGGTCGGCCGCGGGCTTGACGTGATCGAGGTGGCAGCGCCGGACCTCGCGTCGTTCATCCAGGACGGGGCGCTCTTCGACGAGGACACGATGGCGATGGCCCGCTCCTACTGCCGGCCGCTGCTGGAGGCCGAGGTCGACACCCTGATCCTCGGCTGCACCCATTACCCGCTGGTGGCGCCGATGCTGCAGCGGATCCTCGGGCGGGACGTGCGTCTGGTCAGCGGCGGCCACGCGGTGGCGGCGGCCGTCCAGCGGACCCTGGAGGGTTCCGGCCTCGACCGGGAGCCCCGAGGAGAGGGCAGCTACGACTTCCTCTGCACCGGCGACTGCGAGGCCTTCCACACGATCGGCACCCGCTTCCTGCAGATGCCCCTGGGAGAGGTCGAGCAGGTCGAAATCGGAGTTCCGCGCTGAAGTTGGCGCAGAATTGGCACATTCTGCGCCCCACGCGTGCGGCGGGACTCGGCAGATTCCCCGCATGCCCACTTCGAGGCTAAGCAATACCATATATACTCATCCCGTGGCCAAGGTGATGATCTCCATTCCCGACGATCTGCTGGAGCGCCTCGACGCGCGTGCGAAAAGGCTGGGCGAGACCCGCAGCGGCTTGCTCCAGCGCCTGACGGAGCGCGAGCTGGCTTCAAGCGAGAATCGCGACGATGAGGAAATCGGGCACATGCTCGATTCCCTGAACCTCGACTTGGGGGGCGTCGATGCCGCCCAGTTGGTGAGAGAAGATCGGGAATCCCACTGATGCTGCTGCTCGATGCCGGCGTGTGGATCGATTCGGCGGCTCCAACCAATCGCTGGCATCAGTCCTCCCAAACCCTGATCCGGAAGCCACCGGCGCCGCTGGCAGCCATTGACCTCACTCTCTATGAGGTGGCAAACGTGATTGGGGCGCGGGAACGCCAGCCCGAGGTTGCGCGCATAGTGATCGAGGTGCTCAGACGGCGATGCAGGGAACGCATCCTTACGCTCGATCGCGAGCTGGTGGAAGCCACCCTCCACGTGGTGGCCGAGCACGAACTCACCGCTTATGACGCCGCCTATGTCGCCGCTGCTCGCAGGCAGGGCTGGACCCTCGTCAGCACTGACATCCGCGACCTCGTCTCCAAGGGCCTCGCGGTGACTCCCGACGCCGCCGTCTACCCTTAAGCCCGATGGCGGTGCTCGAACAGGTGCAGGACGACGTCAGGACGGCGATGAAGGCGCGCGACCGCGAGCGCGCGGCGGCGCTGCGGCTGATCGTCGACGTGCTGCAGCAGGACGCGAAGCTGGGGAAAGGCGACGAGGTGGCGGTCCTGCAGCGCGAGCGCAAGAAGCGGGTCGAGGCGGCCGAGGCCTACGAGAAGGCGGGGCGGGCCGAGCAGGCGAGCGCCGAGCGCTTCGAGGCGGAGCTGATCGAGGCCTACCTGCCCCAGCAGCTCTCCGACGAGGAGCTGGGGGAGATCGTCGCGGCGGCGATCGCCGAGACCGGCGCCAGCGAGCAGCGGCAGATGGGCCAGGTGATGTCGGCGGTGATGCCGAAGGTCGGCGGCCGCGCCGACGGCAAGCGAGTCAGCGCCGCGGTGCGAGAGAAGCTGGGTGCCTGAGAAGTTGGCCCGCCGGCAGCTGACCCTCGACAACAACGTCGCGGCCGAGCTGGCCGGCTCGGAGGACAGCGTTCTGCGCGCCCTGCGGGGAAAACTGGAGGCCGACCTGCACCTGCGCGGCAACGTGCTGACCCTGGAGGGGGAGCCCGACGACGTCGCCGCCGCCGCGGTCGTCGTCGACGAGATGGTCGAGCTGATCGAGCAGGGGCACGACGTCGCCCCCGGCACGATCGAAGCGGTGACCGGCGCGCTGGACGCCGACGAGAGCCCCGCGGAGATCCTCGAGGACGTCGTCTGGCGCCACCGCAACACCAAGGTCGCGCCGAAGACGCTGAACCAGAAGCGCTACGTCGACTCGATCCGCCGCCACACGATCACCTTCGGGATCGGCCCGGCCGGGACCGGCAAGACCTTTCTTGCGGTGGCGATGGCGGCGGCGGCGCTGACCGAACGCAAGGTGCAGCGGATCATTCTCACCCGCCCTGCCGTCGAGGCAGGCGAGCGGCTCGGGTTCCTTCCCGGCGACATCCAGGCCAAGGTCGACCCCTACCTGCGGCCGCTCTTCGACGCCCTCTTCGACATGCTCGACCCCGACCGGGTCAACGGCTACTTCGAGCGCAACGTGATCGAGGTTGCGCCGCTGGCTTTCATGCGGGGAAGGACGCTTAATGATTCTTTTGTAATCCTCGACGAGGCCCAGAACACGAGCCCCGAGCAGATGAAGATGTTCCTCACCCGGCTCGGCTTCAACTCGCGGATGGTGGTGACCGGAGACGTCACCCAGATCGACCTGCCGAGCGACCAGCGCTCGGGGCTGATCGCCGTCGCCGACATCCTCGAGAACGTCCAGGACATCTCCTTCGTCCGCTTCGGCGGCGAGGACGTGGTCCGCCACAAGTTGGTCCAGCGGATCGTCGCCGCTTACGACGCTCACGGCAGCCGCGAGCAGGGGGCGCGGGCCGAACACGGGCCGACGCCGCGTTCGTGAGCACCGACCTCGCCGACGTTCCCGCCGAGTTGCGCGACGCTGTCGCCGCGGCGCTGGCCGCCGCCGGCGTCGAGGACGGGCACCTCGCGGTCGAGATCGTCGACGCCGAGCGGATCCGCGAGCTCAACCGCGAGCATCGTGGCAAGGACGCGCCGACCGACGTGCTCGCCTTCCCGATCGACGAACTGGAGCCGGTCGCCGGACCGCGTGAGCTCGGCGACGTCGCGATCTGCCCCGAGCACTGCTCCGACCTGACCGAGGCCGCCGTCCACGGCGCCCTTCACCTCTGCGGTTACGACCACGAGACCGACGCCGGCGAGATGCTGGAGCTGCAGGCCGGCGTCCTCGCCGGGCTGCGATGACCCGCTCCGGCTTCGTCGGGCTCGCCGGGCGGCCGAACGTCGGCAAGTCGACTCTGGTCAACGCGATCGTCGGCTCCCACGTCGCGATCGTCTCCAGCCGGCCGCAGACGACCCGGCGGGCGATCCGCGGCGTCGCCACCGATACCGAGAAGGGGCTGCAGCTGGTCCTCGTCGACCTGCCCGGGGTGCAGAAGCCCCGCGACGTCCTCACCAAGCGGATGCAGGGGAGGGTCGAGCGCGAGCTCGCCGATTCCGACGTCGTCCTCTTCGTTCTCAACGGCGAGGAGGGAGTGGGGCCGGGAGACCGCTTCATCGTCAGGGCGCTGCTCGGCGCCGGTGCCGACTTGCCGGTCCTCTGCGCCGTCAACAAGGCCGACAGGCTCGGCCCCAACGAGCTGGTCCCGGTGCTGGCCGCGGCGGCGGAGCTGGAGGGCGTCGACGAGGTCTTCCCGATCAGCGCTCGCACCGGCGAGGGCGTCGAGCCGTTGCTGGAGCGGCTCGGCGAGCTCATCCCCGAGGGGCCCTACATGTACCCGCCCGAGGACAGCAGCGACCAGTCGAGCGAGCTGCTGCTGGCGGAGCTGATCCGCGAGCAGGTGCTGAACCGGACCCGCCAGGAGGTCCCGCACTCGGTCGAGGTCTCGGTGCTCGAGGTCGAGCCGCGGGACGACGGCCTGGTTGCCGTCCGGGCGGAGATCTGGGCCGAGACCGAGTCCCAGAAGGGGATCCTGATCGGCCGCGCCGGGAGCAAGATCGGCGAGATTGGCGTCGCCGCGCGCCGCTCGCTCGAGCGCGAGCTGGGCGCCAAGGTCCACCTCGATCTGACCGTGCGGGTGCGCCGCAACTGGCGCCGCGACGAGGATCTGCTCGACCGCCTCGGCATCGAGTAGCGACGCTGCGTTTACGATTCCCCAGGATGTTCCCCGAAATCGAATTCGACCAGCAGGGCCTGGTGCCCTGTGTGGTGCAGGACTTCGCCTCCGGCGAGGTGCTGATGCTCGCTTACATGAGCGGTCAGTCGCTGGAAATGACGCTCGAGACGGGCGACCTGCACTTCCACAGCCGCTCCCGCGACGAACTCTGGAAGAAAGGGGAAACGTCCGGCAACCTGATGCACCTGCGCCAGCTCCGCTACGACTGCGACGGCGACGCCCTGGTGGCGCTGGTCGATCCCGCCGGACCGGCCTGCCACACCGGCGAGCGCAGCTGCTTCTACCGCGAGGTGCTGGGCTCGGCCTCGCCGCGCAAAGACGCGCCGAAGGCCGAAGGCGAGCCGTTCCCTGTTACCCACGAAGCGCTGCCGGCGCTGGAGCGGACGATCCGCCACCGCTCCCTGCAGCGCCCCGACGGCAGCTACACGGTGAAGCTGCTCGACGACCGCGAGCTGATCGGCGAGAAGGTCGAGGAGGAGGCCGAGGAGGTGGTCCGCGCCGCCCGCGAGGAGTCCGACGAGCGGGTCGCCGAAGAGGCCGCCGACCTCCTCTACCACCTCAGCGTGCTGCTCGCCTCGCGCGGGGTCTCCCAGGCCAAGGTGATGGAAGTGCTGAATGCCCGTAGCGGCTGATTCGGAGATCCGGCTCGAGCCGAGCCTCGAGCAGGCCCGCGAGCTGGCCCGCGAGGGCAACGTGGTGCCGGTGCGGGCGCGCCTCGTCGACGACTGCGAGACGCCTGTCTCCGCCTTCCTCAAGCTGCGGGCGGGCGAGCCGGAGGGCGCGCCGTGCTTCCTGCTCGAGTCCGCCGAGCAGGGCCAAGTCGGTCGCTACTCCTTCGTCGGCCTGCGCCCTCGGGCGCTGCTGCGCTGGAGCGAGGGCGTGCTCTCGGAATGGCAGGGGGACAGCCTCAGCGCCGTTGCGGCGCCGACGAAGAGCGATCCCGCCCCCGATCCCTACGCCGCGGTCGCCGAGCGGCTGCGGCGGTACCGGCCGGCCCCGGTCGCCGGGCTGCCGCCGTTCGCCGGCGGCGCCGTCGGCTTCTTCGCCTACGACCTGGTCCGGACCGTCGAGCCGCTGGGCGAGCCGAACCCCGACCCGCTCGGGTTGCCCGACATGGCGCTGATGGTGACCGACGCGATGCTGGTCTTCGACCACCTGCGGCACGAGCTGACGATCCTCGCCTGCGCATTCGTCGAGGAGGAGGGCGGCGTCGAGGAGGCCTATGAGAAGGCGGCGGCGACAATCGCCGAGATGCGGGAGCGCCTGCGCGGGGCCGTCCCCGTCCCGGAGCGCCCGACGGTAGCCGAGCCGCCGGAGTTCACGTCGAACGTAACCCGCGAGGAGTTCGAAGCGGCGGTCAGCCGCATCGTCGAGTACGTGTTCGCCGGCGACGCCTTCCAGGTCGTGCCCTCGCAGCGCTTCTCGGCGCCGGCCCCGGTCGAGCCCTTCTCGGTCTACCGCGGCCTCCGCGCCGTCAACCCCTCCCCCTACATGTACTTCCTCGAGTTCGGCGACTTCCAGTTGGCCGGAGCCTCGCCCGAGCCGTTGGTCAAGGTGAGCGGCGACCGGGTGGAGACGCGGCCGATCGCCGGCACCTACCCGCGCGGCGACAGCGAGGACGAGGATCGCCGCCTCGCCGAGCGCCTCGTCAACGACCCCAAGGAGCGAGCCGAGCACGTGATGCTGGTCGACCTCGGCCGCAACGACCTCGGCCGGGTCTGCGAGTACGGCAGCGTCAAGGTCGACGAGCTGATGGTGGTCGAGACCTACTCGCACGTCCTCCACATCGTCAGCCAGGTCTCCGGAAAGCTGAAAGACGGCGTTTCGGCGATGGACGTGATGCGCTCGACGCTGCCGGTCGGCACCCTCTCCGGCGCTCCGAAGGTGCGGGCGATGCAGATCATCGACGAGCTGGAGAAGGTCAAGCGCTGCTCCTACGGGGGCGCGATCGGCTACCTCTCCTGGGACGGCGACCTCGACACGGCGATCCACATCCGCACCGTCGTCTGCAAGGACGGTCAGCTGCACGTCCAGGCGGGAGGCGGAACCGTCGCCGAAGCCAAACCCGAGTCCGAGTACTGGGAGTCGGTGAACAAGGCGCGGGCGGTCTTCCGCGCCGTCGAGGTCGCCTGCGAACAGCCGGATTGGGCGTGAGCCGCGTGCGCGTGCTGGTCATCGACAACTACGACTCCTTCACCTACAACCTCGTCCAGTACCTGGGCGAGCTTGGGTCCGAGGTCGAAGTGGTCCGCAACGACAAGGCAACCGTGGCCGAGCTGCTGGATCGCAATCCCGACCGCCTCGTGGTCTCGCCCGGCCCCTGCACGCCGGCCCAGGCTGGGATCTCCGGCGAGGCGATCAGGGCCTTCGGCGAGGCCGGGACGCCGGTGCTCGGCGTCTGCCTCGGACACCAGGCGATGGTCGAGGCCTTCGGCGGCCGCGTCGTCCAGGGCGAGCCGGTCCACGGCAAGGACGGCGAGGTCGAACACGACGGGAAGGGCATCTACGCCGGCCTGCCGAGCCCGATGGTTGCCGGCCGCTACCACTCGCTGGTCGTCGACCCGGAGCTGCCGGAGGAGCTCGAACGGACCGCCAGCCTCGGCGAGGTGGTGATGGGTGCCCGTCACAAGCGGCTGCCGGTCGAGGGGGTCCAGTTCCACCCCGAGTCAGTTCTCACCCCGCAGGGAAAACACCTTCTCGCCAACTTCCTCGGGAAGCGGACGCAGTTGTCCCCGCATACCGGGGACAAAGTTCCATCGGAAGCTTCGACCGATGCCTAACGACGTCGTCAGCCGAGCGATCGACGCCGTCTGCGCCGGCGACCACCTCACCGCCGACCACGCCTCTGCCGTGCTCGCCGAGATCATGGAGGGGCGGGCCGACCCGGTCCAGACCGGCGCCTTCCTGATCGCCCTGCGGGCGAAGGGGGAGACGGTCCCCGAGGTGGTCGGGCTAGCGCGGACGATGCGGGGGCTGGCGGCGCCTGTCAACGCAAACCGCGACGATCTGGTCGATACCTGCGGCACCGGTGGCGGCCCCTCGACCTTCAACATCTCCACCACGGCCGCGCTGGTCGCGGCAGGCGCTGGTTGCGCCGTCGCCAAGCACGGCAATCGCTCCTACACCACGAAGTGTGGAACGGCTGATGTGCTCGAAGCGCTTGGGGTCAAGATCGAGCTCGACCCGGAGCAGGTGGCGCGCTGCATCGACAAGGTCGGTTTCGGCTTCATGTTCGCGCCGAAGTACCACGCGGCGATGAAGCATGTCGTCCCCGCCCGAAAAGCGCTGGGTGTGAGGACGATCTTCAACTTCCTCGGGCCGCTGACCAACCCCGCAGGAGCCCAACGACAGCTGCTCGGAATAGCCGATCGCCACTACCAGGAGACGATGGCCGAGGCACTGATCGGGCTTGGCAGCGAGCGAGCCCTGGTCGTCTCTGGCGAGGACGGCCTCGACGAGTTATCCCTTTCTGCCCGCACGCGAGTGATCGAGGTGGCAGACGGCCGCACCTCCGAGTGGTTCGTCGAGCCCGGCCAGTTCGGCTTGGCGCCGGTGGAACTGGAGAGGATCGCCGGCGGAACGCCGGAAGAAAACGCCACCGTCATCAGCAGGGTGCTGGCCGGGGAGCCGGGGCCTCACCGGGACCTCGCCCTCCTCAACGCCGCCGCGGCCCTCTACGTCGGCGGGCTCGCCTCCGATTTGGAGGAGGGAGTCGCCAAGGCCGCCGAGGCGGTCGACTCCGGGGCGGCGGCGAACGTGCTCGAGCGCCTGATCGCGGCAACGGCCGCTCCCGCCGTCTAGGCTTTCCAGGCTCAAGTGGGAATGATCGAGCAGCTCATCGCCGGGGCCCGTGAGGGGGTGGAGGCGCGTCGCCGCGACCTCTCGCAGGCCGATCTCGAATCGCGCCTCTCGGCCCGTGGCGAGGACCGCCCGTTCAACGAGGCGCTGGTCCGGCCCGGGCTCTCGCTGATCGCCGAGTTCAAGCGCCGTTCGCCCAGCGCCGGCCAGATCGCCCGCGAACAGGTCGGCGTCGCCGCCCAGGTCGCAGCCTACGAGCGCGGCGGGGCGGCGGCGCTCTCCGTCCTCACCGACGAACCCCATTTCGGCGGCTCGCTCGCCGACCTGCGCGCCGCCCGCGCTGCTTCCAGCCTGCCGATCATCCGCAAGGACTTCGTCGTCGACCGCTACCAGCTCTACGAGGCGGCGGTGAACGGGGCCGACGCCGTGCTGCTGATCGTCGCCGCACTCGGCGACGAGGACCTGCGCTCGCTGTACGAGGAGGCGCGTTCGATCGACCTCGACTGCCTCGTCGAGGTCCATGACGGCGAGGAGCTGGAGCGGGCCCTGGTCGCCGGCGCCGAGGTGATCGGGATCAACAACCGCAACCTCGACGACATGAACGTCGACATCGCCACCACCTTCGAGTTGATGCCGAACGTCCCCGCCGGCAAGACGGTGGTCGCCGAGAGCGGTATCTCCGGGCGCGAGGAGCTCGAGGAGCTGGACCGGGTCGGGGTCGACGCGGTCCTGATCGGGGGTGCCCTGATGGTCGCGCCCGATCCCGAGGAAAAGGTCCGCGAGCTGACCGGGACCGACGAGAGCACCCGGGAACACCTCGTTTAGGAAAAATTTGAAGAGCATTTAGGGGCGGAAGAGCTCCAACCGTCATCCTCCTGCCCATGTCCAACTTCAGCCAGAAACTTCGCAGTCCGTTCGGCTCCGCTCTCCTCGGGGCCCTGGTCGTCGCCGTGCTCGGCTGGATCGCGATCGCCGCCGGCGCGATCCATTCGGACGGAGGCACGACCACCACCGTCGCGACGCCGATCACGGCGCCGGTCGACAACAAGTCCGAAGAAGGGTCGGCCAATGTCGTCAATCAGATCTACAAGTCCGACGGCGGCGGGGTCGCCTTCATCGAATCCCAGCTCGAACCGACCGAAACCGAAAGCTTGAATCCCTTCGGCGAAGCCGAACCCCAATCCGGCGGCGTCGCCACCGGCTCGGGCTTCGTGATCGACGGCGAAGGCCACATCCTCACCAACAACCACGTGATCGAAGGCGCGAGCAAGGTCACCGTCAAACTCGGCGACTCCGAAAAGACCTACGACGCGGAAGTGGTCGGGGCCGACCCCGGCACCGACATCGCCCTGCTCGAAGTCCACGCGCCCTCCGACCAGCTGCACCCGCTGACGCTCGGCAAGTCGGACGCGATGGAAGTGGGCGACCCGGTGGTCGCGATCGGCAATCCTTTCGGGCTCGACCGCACGGTCACCAGCGGCATCGTCTCCGCCCTGCAGCGGCAGATCGAAGCCCCTAACGGGTTTTCGATCTCCCACGTGATTCAAACCGACGCGGCGATCAACCCCGGCAATTCCGGCGGGCCGCTGATCAATTCCTCGGGCGAAGTGATCGGGATCAACGCCCAGATCGCCACTGGCGGCGGCGGCAACGGCAACATCGGCATCGGCTTCGCGATCCCGATCGACACCGTCCGCGCCGAGATCGAGCAGCTGAAGACCAAGGGCGAAGTCGAACACGCCTTCATCGGGATCAGCGGCGGCACCGTCACCTCCGAACTCGCCAAGGCGCTGAACCTTCCGGTCGACGAAGGGGTGATCGTGCAGGCCGTGATCAAGGGCGGGCCGGCCGACAAGGCTGGGCTCGAAGCCGGCGGCACCTCGGCCACGATCAACGGCCAGGAAGTCCGGCTCGGCGGCGACATCATCACCGAAGTCGACGGCAAGAAGCTGAAGAGCATGGAACAGCTTGTCGAAATCATCCAGGAACACAAGCCTGGGGATGAACTTCAGTTGAAGATCGTTCGGGATGGGAACGAGAAGACGGCGAACGTCACGCTCGGGAACCAGCCGGCTGAAAACAACGGCGGGTAGTGGCTAGGACGACCCCAACCCCCTCCTCACTCAACTTGCTCGGGTGGGGCGGGGGCGGTTGGTCCGTGGGCGTTTCTGCCCGAGAAGTACAAGCCGTTCGGAGGGGGTTGGGGTCGTCCTTCGCGTACGCTGGTGGCTGTGCGGGTTAAGTTCTGCGGGATCACCAATTTGGATGACGCGGCGGAGGCCGTGCGGCTGGGGGCTTGGGCTATTGGCCTGATTCATTTCCATGGCAGTCCTCGGGATGTGGATCGGGGTGTGGCGGTGGAGATTGCTGCTGCTTTTCGTCGCAAGTGCGAGGTGGTGGGGGTCTTTGTCAATCCCACGCTGGATGAGGTTGCTAAGGCGGTGGAGGACGAGGGGTTGACGATGGTGCAGCTGAACGGGGCTGAGGGAGCTTCGTTTTGTGCTGAGGCGAAGAGGCGAACGGGGTTGAAGGTGGCTAAGGCGGTGCATGTGGCGAGTGCGGCTGATGTGCATGGGGCGGAGGCTTTTCGGACCGACTTTCATCTCTTCGACCGGCGGGGCAAGGGGATGTGGGGCGGCACGGGGGAGAGCTTCGACTGGGAGCTGCTGCGCGACCATCGCTCCGAAGTGCCGGCGATCCTCGCCGGCGGGCTGCGGCCCGAGAACGTCGCCGAGGCGATCAACGTCACCCATCCATATGCGGTCGACGTCGCCAGCGGGGTGGAGCTGGAGCCCGGGCGCAAGGACCACGGGGCGATGGAGGCCTTCTTCGAGGCCGCGAACCCGGTCAGCGCCAGCGCATGAGCGCGATCGAGGAGAGGTTCGGGCCCTACGGTGGCCGTTACGTCCCCGAGACGCTGATCCCGGCGCTGGACGAGCTCAGCGCCGCCTGGGCCGAGGCGCGCGAGGACGAGGAGTTCATGCAACGGCTGCGGCACCTGCGCCGCGATTTCATCGGTCGGCCGACGCCGCTCTACCTGGCCGAGCGGCTTTCCGAGCGGGTGGGCTCGCAGGTCTACCTGAAGCGCGAGGACCTCGCCCACACCGGCGCCCACAAGATCAACAACGCGGTCGGCCAGGCGCTGCTGGCGGCGCGGATGGGGAAGCCGCGGGTGATCGCCGAGACCGGCGCCGGCCAGCACGGTGTCGCCACCGCTACCGCCTGCGCCCTGCTCGGACTCGAGTGCGTCGTCTACATGGGGACGGAGGACATCCGTCGCCAGGCGCCGAACGTCGAGCGGATGAAGCTGCTGGGGGCCGAGGTGGCGCCGGTCGAGGCCGGGGCTCGGACCCTGAAGGAGGCGGTCAGCGCCGCGATTCGCGACTGGGTCGCCAATGTCGCCTCGACCCATTACGTGATCGGCTCCGCCGTTGGGCCGGCGCCCTATCCCGCCTTGGTCCGCGACTTGCAGCGGGTGATCGGCGAGGAGGCGCGCGAGCAGGCGCTGGCGGCGGAGGGCTCCCTGCCCGCCCGGGTGATCGCCTGCGTCGGCGGCGGCTCCAACGCGATCGGCATCTTCACCCCCTTCGTCGACGACGCCGAGGTGGCGCTGATCGGGGTCGAGGCGGCGGGCGAGGGTCTCGATACCCAACGGCACGGCGCTTCCCTGCAAGGTGGCGTCAAAGGCGTCCTCCATGGCTCGCTTTCCTCGGTGATCGCCGACGAGGAGGGGCAAATCCTCGAGGCGCACTCGATCTCGGCCGGTCTCGACTACCCGGGCGTCGGACCGGAGCACGCGCAGCTGCGCGACAGCGGCCGGGCGAGCTACGTGGCGGTGACCGACGAGCAGGCGCTCAGCGCGTTCCAGGAGCTGGCGCGCCTGGAGGGGATCATCCCGGCGCTGGAGTCCTCGCATGCGATTGCCTGGCTGATGGAGAACGCGCTGAGGGGGGACGGGTTCGACGTGCTCTGCCTCTCCGGGCGGGGTGACAAGGACATGACCGAGGCCACGGCTCGTTTGAAGCCGCCTGGTGAGGTCTTGCCGTGAGCGGCGGGCGGGGGAGCGGGGGGAGTCTCGCCGGACAACAGCGGGGAGGGTCCGGCGAGACTCCCCCGGCTCCCCCGGATAGGGACGGGGAGGAGCGGATCGCGGCGGCTTTTGCTCTCGCGCGAGATGAGGGTCGCGCCGCGCTGATGCCTTACATGATGGCCGGGTATCCCGATCGGGAGACGGGGTTGGCGGTTGCGGCTGCCTATGTCGATGCCGGCGCTGACCTGGTCGAGCTTGGGGTGCCCTTCTCCGATCCCCTCGCCGACGGGCCGACGATCCATGCCGCGGCGACGGAGGCGCTGGAGGCCGGGGCGACGCTGGCTACTGCTCTGGAGGTCTGCCGTGCGATCGGCGAGCGCGTCCCGGTCGTCTTCATGGCCTACGCGAACATGGTCCTCGCCCACGGCGGCTCGCGCGAGTTCGCGCAGCTGGCGCAGGCGGCCGGCGCCGCCGGCGTGATCGTCCCGGATCTGCCGCTGGAGGAGGCCGGAGAGGTGCGGGAGAGCTTTGCCGCCGAGGGGCTGGCGCTGGTGCCGCTGCTGGCGCCGACGACGCCGGCCGAGCGGCGACGGCGGATCTGCGAGTCCGCCCACGGATTCGTCTACGTCGTCTCCACGGTCGGGACCACCGGCGAGCGGGCCGAGATCCCGGCGGCGTTGACCGAGCTGGTCGAGGCGACGAAGGCCGATGCGCAGGTGCCGGTCGCCGTCGGCTTCGGGATCGGCACTCCCGAGCAGGCGGCGCAGGTAGGGGAGATCGCCGACGGGGTGATCATCGGCAGCCGCCTCGTCCGCGCCGCGGGCGAGGGCGGCTCGCCTCAGGGCGCCGCCGACGCCGTCGCCTCCTTCCTCAGCGAGACGCGCGTCGCCCTCGCGGCCGGATGACGTGCCTGGCACTTCGCATCTCGGCGTCCTCGGCCGCTCGCGTGCAGAGCACGCCACGCTCCCTGCGTCCTTGAGCTGCCCGGCCAGGCCCGCCCCCGGCCGACCATTTCATTAGGATGCCGCGCGATATGGGAATGGTCGTAACCCTCTTCCTGGCGATCGCCGCGATGGTGATCGGCTATGCCGCCTTCGGACAGGGCGGCGGCGTCGCCGGCATCATCTTCTTCGGGGTCCTCCTCATCGGCGCTGTCGTCAGGATCCTGCAGCCGCAGAAGTCCGACGCCTAGTTCCTCACCGCTTCGTCGCGACTACCTGGAGGTACTCCGGTTCGATGACCAGGGCGCGGTCGCCGGCGACGTTGGCGCTCTCGAGCCAGCTGCGGAGGTCGTTCGTCAGCTCCTCCTCGCCCTCGGGCCCGACTTTCTCGAAGGCGGTCTGGATCGGGCCGAAGTAGCTGCGGAAGAACTCGATGTAGTGGTCGGCTGAATAGAAGGGCTGCCGGGAGCGCAGCCGCTCCACCTTCAGCTCCTCGATTCCCTCGCCGAACATCTCGCGGATGTGGTCCTCGGTGCCCCAGAGAATCGGCGGCATCGTCCCCGGGGGCGGGCCGCCGGTGTGCTTGAGGATGGTCAGGAAGAGGCCAGCGAGGTCGCCGTCAGGGCACCAGTTGGCCATGCCGATGCGACCGCCTGGTTTCGTCACCCGCAACAGCTCGGCCGCGGTCTTGGCGTGGTCGGGGGCGAACATCGCGCCGAAGATCGAGATCGTCACGTCGAACTCCTCGTCGCCGAAGGGCAGGTCCTGGGCATCGGCCTCGACGAACTCGATCTCCAGCCGCTCCGCCGCCGCCCGCTCACGCCCCCGCTCCAGCAGCGCCGGCACGAAGTCAGCGCCGGTCGTGTTGCCCCAGGCGCGCCGGGCCGCTGCGATGGCGCCGTTGCCGCTGCCGCAGGCGACGTCGAGGACGCGCTCGCCGGGGATGATCCGGAGGGCTTCGGCGAGCGTCTCGGCGTCGTTGTAGACGATGTTCGCGACCATCGCGAAGTCGCCCTTCGACCACATCTCTTGCTGGCTCTGCGTCGCTGCTCGGAAGTCGGGTGCATCGGTCACGCGCCCAACCCTCTCACGTGAAAAAGCGTTTCGCGATCTCGAGCATGTCGAGGTCGACCTGCTTGACCTTGACCGCCTCGGCGAGCGGGACCGCGGTCATCGTCCTGCCGTGGATCGCCGCCATCTTCCCGAACTCGCCGGCTTTGGCCAGCTCGTAGGCGTGGGCGCCGTAGATGGTGGCGAGCACGCGGTCGGTCGAGGTCGGGGTGCCGCCCCGCTGGACGTGCCCGAGCACGGTGACCCGCGCTTCGTAGCCGGTCCGCTTCTCCAGTTCGCTGGCGAGGGCGGCGCCGATGCCGCCGAGGCGCGGGTAGCCGTACTCGTCGCTGTCCTTGACCGGCTGGATCAGCCGTTCCTCGCCGCTCTCGAAGGCCAGCTTCGCCCCCTCGGCGACGACGATGATCGAGAAGTCCTTGCCGCGGTCGTGACGGCGGGTGACGTCGCGGCAGACGTCCTCGACGGTGGTCACCTGCTCGGGGATGACGATGCAGTCGGCGCCGCCGGCGAGGCCGGCGTAGGCGGCGATCCAGCCGGTGGTCCGGCCCATCACCTCGACGACCATGATCCGGTCGTGCGACTGGGCGGTGGTATGAAGGCGGTCGATCGCGTCGGTGACGATCTGGACCGCGGTGTCGAAGCCGAAGGTGAAGTCGGTGCCGCCGACGTCGTTGTCGATCGTCTTCGGGACCCCGACCAGCGGCAGGCCGCGGTCGGCGTGGAGCTGGCGGGTGATCTCCATCGTGTGCTCGCCGCCGATCGCGACGACGGCATCGAGGCGCTGCTCGGCGAAGGCGGCGGCAACCTTGTCGACGGCCCCCTCGCGGATCGGCTCGAAGCTCGAGGTGCTGAGGATCGTCCCGCCCTGGTGGAGGATCCCGGAGACGCGGCGCATGTCCAGCGGCACGTAGTCGCCCTCGGCGAGTCCGCGATAGCCCCGGCGGATCCCGATCGCCTCGTCGCCCCGCTGCATCGCCGAGCGGGCGACGGCGCGGATCGCCGCGTTCAGCCCCGGGCAGTCCCCTCCTGCGGTCAAAACGCCGATGCGCATCCGAGCGAGTTTAGGAGGGCGCGCCGAAACTCTTAGGATCGGCGGTCGTGCGAGTCCTGGCGACGATCCTGATCTGTTCCGCGCTCCTGGTCGGGCTGCTCGTCGGTTGCGGCGAAGAGGGCGCGGCCGCGGGGGCGACGCTGCGGGTCTACGTCAGCGCGCCGCTGCGGGGGCCTGAAGCGAAGGCCGGGCAGCGGGTATGTGCCGAAGCGCGCGAGCAGGCGTTGCGGGGCAGGGCGGGCGAAGGCCCGGAACTGAAGGTCGTCTGCGTCGATGCCTCCGCAGGCAAGGGGGGCTGGACCCTGGCGCTGGTCGGCGCGAATGCGCGCCAGGCGACGGAGGACTCGACCGCGGTCGCCTACGTGGGTGAGCCCGATCCGGGGGCGCGGAAGCAATCGCGCCCGATCGTCGAAGCCGCGGGCATCGCCGAGATCGCCGGCGGCTCCGGGCGGGAGGCGGTGGCCAAGGTCGAGAAGGCGATCGAAGAAGGCGACGCCAGCCAGCCACGGAACGCCGTTTTCGACGCTCTCGGGCGCTGATGGAGTCACAGCGGTGGCCGGTCTCGGTCGTGGTGCCGACCCACGGCCGGCCGAAGCTGTTGCGGAGTGCGTTCGAGGGTCCGGTCGACGTGGTCGCGCGCGAGCCCGAGCCGGTCCCCGTCTAGACGACGTCGCGCAGCGCCTGGTCGAGGTCGGGGTGCTTGAACTCGTAGCCGAGCGCCTGGGTCCGCTTCGGGATCACCCGCTGGCCGCCGCGCAGGACGCGACCGAACTCGCGGCCGAATTTGAGGTCGAGGACGAGGCCGGGAACCGGCATCACCGCCGGGCGGTTGAGGGCGCGGCCGAGGGCCTTGGAGAAGTCCCTGTTGGTGGCCGGGTGGGGGGAGGCGGCGTTGATCGTGCCGCTGACCTGCTCGTTCTCGAGCGCCCAAAGCAGGATCCCGACCTCGTCGTCGATGTGGATCCAGGAGAGGTACTGGTCGCCGCCGGCCAGCGGCCCGCCGATGCCGAGCTTGAACGGGGTCAGCATCTCCTTCAGCATCCCCCCGCGCGCGCTCAGCACCTGGCCGGTGCGGACGACGACGAGACGGATGCCGGTGGGGTCGAGCTCGTGCGCGGCCGCCTCCCAGGCGCGGGTCACCTCGGCGTCGAAGCTCGATCCGGGGCCATCGTCCTCGTCGACCGGCTCGGCGCCGCGGTCGCCGTAGTAGCCGACCGCCGACTGGCTGACCAGGACCTGCGGCGGGTTCTCGAGGGCGATCAGCGTCTGCACGAGGTTGTGGGTCCCCTGGCGGCGGCTCTCCATGATCCGCTCCTTCGTCTCTGCGGTCCATTTCTGGTCGATCCGCTCGCCCAGCAGGTGGACGACGCCGTCGACGCCCTCGAAGGCGGCGGGGTCGGGCCGTTCCAGGGTCGGCTCCCACCTGTGCCAGGTGACGCGGGGGTTGGCTCGGCGGGAGCGACCGGGGTTACGGGTCAGTCCGACGACGTCGTCGCCGCGGGCGAAGAGCGCGTCACACAGAGCCTGGCCGATCGTGCCGCTGGCGCCGGTGACGAGGACCTGCACTTAGTGCCCCGGACCGCGAGTCTTGCGCCGCCCTGGCGGCGTCTCGCCGCCCGTGGCTGCGTCCTCGGATTTGCCTTTGCCACCAGCAAAGGCTGCATCCTGCATCCTTGCCCCGAACGGCGAGCCACTCGCCAGATGCGACACACGACTCGCGGTCCGGGGCACTGCTAGGCCCCGTCCACGGTGCCGAAAGTCCCGGTCTCCTCGTTGAGCCGGGCGATGCCGTCGCGCTTGGCCTCCTCGACCACCGCTTCGGCGACCTTCGGGGCGACTTCGCGGTTGAAGACGCTGGGGATGATGTAGTCCTCGGCGAGGTCCTCCTCGGAGACCGCCATCGCGATTCCCTTGGCGGCGGCGAGCTTCATCTCCTCGGTGATGCTGGGCGCGCCGGCGTCGAGAGCGCCGCGGAAGATGCCGGGGAAGGCGAGCACGTTGTTGATCTGGTTGGGGAAGTCGGAGCGCCCGGTGGCCATGATCCGCACGTAGGGCGCCGCCTCCTCGGGCATCACCTCGGGGGTCGGGTTGGCCATCGCGAAGACGATCGCGTCGTCGTTCATCTTGGCCAGGGACTCGGGCTGGATGATCCCGGGACCGGAGAGGCCGACGAAGATGTCCATGCCCTCGATTACGTCGTCGGGCTCGCCCTGGATCAGGTCCGGGTTGGTGGTCTCGGCGTACCAGCGCTTGGCCTCGTTCATCTCGCCCGATTCGTAGTCCTCGCGCTTGGTCGAGACCGCGCCCTTGCGATCGCAGCCGACGATCTGGGTGATCCCGGAGGCGAGCATCATCTTCGACACCGCGACCCCGGCGGCGCCAAGGCCGACCACCAGCACCCGCAGTTGCTCGATCGGTTTGCCGGTGATCTTCAGCGCGTTGAAGAGGGCGGCCATCGTCACCACCGCGGTGCCGTGCTGGTCGTCGTGGAAGACGGGGATGTCGATCGACTCCTTCAGCCGGTCCTCGATCTCGAAGCAGCGCGGGGCGGAGATGTCCTCGAGGTTGATGCCGCCGAAGGTGGGGGCCATCAGCTCGACCGCGCGGACGATCTCATCGGCGTCCTGGGTGTCGAGGCAGATCGGGAAGGCGTCGACCCCGGCGAACTCTTTGAAGAGCATGCACTTGCCCTCCATCACCGGCATCGCCGCCTCGGGGCCGATGTTGCCGAGCCCGAGCACGGCGCTGCCGTCGGAGACGACCGCGACCGTGTTCTTCTTGATCGTGTACTCGAAGGCTTTGCTGCGGTCGGCGTGGATGTCCATGCAGACGCGGGCCACCCCGGGGGTGTAAGCCATCGAGAGGTCGTCGCGCGTTTTCACCGGGTACTTGTTGCGCATGTCGATCTTGCCGCCGCGGTGCATCTGCATCGTCCGGTCGACGTAGTCGAGCACCCGCGCGCCCCGCGTCGACCCGATCGCCCGCAGGATCTTCTCCCAGTGGTCGCGGTCGGCGGCGTCGATCGTGAACTCCCGCACGCGCTTGCCCTCCGGCCCCGCGCCCGGCACCAGGTCGACTCCCTGCAGCTGCCCCCCCGCCTCCGCGATCGCCGCGGTCAGCCGCCCCAGCGGCTCCTGCCGCGCATCGAGCTCGACGCGGATCGTGACGCTGTACTGGGCGCTGACGGCCATGGGCGGCTATCGAATCAGATTGGAGGCGCCGGCCCGTCGCTCGACGTAAGGCTGGCATAGGGCCGCAATCAACGAAGCTGCGCGGCTAGCGCGAAAAACAGCGGCGTAAGGGGGCGAGGGAAGAGGCCTGTCGCCTTTGTGGACCTATGGGCCACAAATCCGACACCCCCGATTCCCGCATCGGCGAGATCGCCAAGCGACAGCACGGCGTTGTCACCTTGCGGCAGCTCGAAGAGGTGGGCTTAACCCGCTACGCAGTGGCCAAGCGGACGAAGGGTGGGCGGGTGCATCGAGTGCACCAGGGCGTCTACGCGGTAGGGCATCGCGCACCGAGCCTCCACGGCCGCTTCATGGCAGCCGTTCTCGCCTACGGAGAGGGCGCAGTCCTCAGCCACACCTCCGCCGCAGTGCTCTGGGAGCTGCTCAAACCCATCGACGGCCCGGTCCACGTCTCGGTCCCAACCACCTCGGGCCGCCGCTCACGCCGCGGGATCCGCCTCCACCGTTGTCCCGCCCTCGAAACGTCCCGAGAGCCGTCTCCCTCGCCCTCCTCCTTGCCAATTAGAGGTGGGCGAGGGAGACGGCTCACCACCCACCGCCACAACATCCCCGTCACCACGGTCCCGCGCACGATCGAGGACCTCCAGCGCACCCAACTACTCCCATCACACCTCCTCCGCCGGGCCACGCGCCAGGCCGAGCTCAAAGGTCACCACCTCGACGGAGTCGAGAGCGACCGCACCCGCTCCGATCTCGAGTCTCTCTTCCTCGCCGTGATCCATTCCCTCCTCGCCCGCATCCCGCACCCCGAGGTAAACGTCAAGCTCGGACGCTACGAAGTCGACTTCCTCTGGCGCGCTCAGCGCCTCGTGGTCGAGGTCGACTCCTTCACCTACCACCGCGGCTCCGTCGCCTTCCACGCGGACCACGCCCGCGACCTAGATTTGCGCGCCGCCGGCTACACCGTGTTCCGCTTCGATGACCTCCAGCTCGAAGAGGAACCGGAGCGGGTTCTCCGAGACTTGACCCGAGAGCTTGGGTCAGCGGCGGCCCCCTAGACGTCGCTGTCCGCCGTCGCCGTCGCGATGACCGGGTGCTCGCCGGTCGGCGCCGGGTCGCCCTCTCCGGGCTCCACGTGCAGCCTCGGCAGGATGCGGTCGAGCCAGTTGGGGAACCACCAGGCGCGCTTGCCGAGCAGTTGCATGATCGCCGGCACGAGGGCCGAGCGGATGATCACGGCGTCGATGAGGACGGCCGAGGAGAGGCCGAGACCGAAGAGCTTGATGATCCGGTCTTCGCCGAGCATGAAGGCGGCGAAAACGGTGACCATGATCGCGGCCGCGGCGGTGATGACGCGGCCGGTGAGGGCGAGGCCACGGGTGACGGCCTCGGAGGCGTCCTTGTTGTGTTCCCACTCCTCGTGGATCCGCGACATCAGGAAGACCTCGTAGTCCATCGAGAGCCCGAAGACGATCGAGAAGAGGAAGATCGGGAAGAAGGAGATGATCGGGCCGGTGCTGTCGACGCCGATCAGGCTGGCGCCCCAGCCCCACTGGAAGACGGCGACGATCAGCCCGAAGGCCGCGCCGATCGAGAGCAGGTTCATGACGATCGCCTTCAGCGGCACCCAGATCGAGCGGAAGACGATCATCAGCAGCAGCGCCGAGAGCAGGACGACGACGCCGATGAAGAGCGGCAGCTTTTCGGCGATCGCGTTGCCGAAGTCCTCGAAGATCGCGTTGACGCCGCCGACGTGGATCTGCGCCCCGGTCGCTTCCTCGACCGCCGGGATCGCCTCGCCGCGGATGCGGTCGAGCAGGTCGGTGGTGTGGGCGCTCTGCGGCGTGGTCGTCGGGTAGACCTGGAAGACGCCAACCGTCTTCGCCGGGTTGAGGGTGACGTCGGTGACCGCTTCGACGCCTTCTTCGTCCTGCAACTGGGCGTGGAGGTGCTGCAAGGGCTGATCGTTCCCCTTTTCGGGCAGTTCGGCGGCGATCACGAAGGGCCCGTTGAAGCCCGGCCCGAAGCCCTCGGCGAGCAGGTCGTAGGCTTCGCGCGTCGTCGTCCCGGCCGGGTCGGTGCCGGCGTCGTTGGTGCCGAGCCGCAATGAGAGCGTCGGGATGCAAAGGGCGATCAGAACCGCTCCCGAGAGCAGGGCTGCGGTCCACGGGCGCCGCTGGATGCGGTTGCTCCAGCGGACCCACCAGCCGCCCTCGTCGATGCTGCGACGGCCGCGGCCGAGGCCGGGGATCCGCAGCCGGTCGACGCGCCGCCCGACGATCGTCAGCAGCGCCGGCAGCAGGGTGAGGGCGCTGATCATCGTGAAGAGGACCGCCAGGGCCGCGGCCATCGCCACCCCGTAGAGGAAGCTGAGGCCGAGCAGCATCATCCCCAGCAGGGCGATGATCACCGTGATCGCAGCGAAGAGGACGGCGCGGCCGGAGGTGTCGATCGCCGCGATCGCCGCCTCGCGCGGCTCGAACCCCTCGTCGAGGCCGTTGCGGAAGCGGGTGAGGATGAAGAGGGCGTAGTCGACGCCGACGCCGAGGCCGATCATGAAGGCGAGCTGGGGGGCGAAGTCGGCGGTGTTGAAGACGTGGGTCCCGAGGGTGATGAAGCTGACCCCGACGCCGAGGGCGAAGAGCGCAGTGACGATCGGCAGGCCCATCGCCACCACCGAGCCGAAGGTGAGCAGGAGGACGACGATCGCGGCCAGCACCCCGACCCCCTCCGAGAAACCTTCTTCTTCTTCGCTCCGGACTTCCTCGATCGGCGAGCCGCCGAGCTCGATCTGCAGCCCGTTGCCGGCAGCGGCCTGGGCGGTGTCCATCACCCGCTTGGCTTCCGCGGTGTCGAGATCGGGGCCGGCGACGTCGAACTGAACGGTCGCGTAGGCGATCTTGCCGTCGTCGCTGATCGCGGCGGCGCCACCGTCCTTGCCGTAGGGGCTGGCGACTTCGCTGACGTGCGGTTCTTCTTCGATTTCGGCGAATACCCGCTTCATCTTCTTTTCGACGGCAGGGGATTCGACCCCGGAATCCGCCTTGAAGACGATCTGCGCCGCTTCGCCCGACTGAGCCGGAAACTTCTGTTCCAGCAGGTCGAGCGCTTCCTTCGAGTCCGAGTCGGGAAGGCTGAATTCTTCGCTGTAGTCAGCCCCGACCGCGGCCGAGATGGCGATCATCGCGACGAGAGCGACGACCCAGCTGACGATCACCGTCTTGCGGTGACCGGTGATCCAGGTGGCGAAGCGACGCATTGGTGCGGGCAACGTACCAATGGCCGCGGTTGCTTGCATGAACGTCCTCACGTCGCAGCCGGAGGCTAGATTCTCGGTGGATGCCCGAACCCCAGATCGCCCGCTTCCGCCGGGTCGTCAGCTCCGCCTACGCCTCGCTCGAGGCCCGCCGCCAGGAGGTCAACGACCTCAACGTCTTCCCGGTCGCCGACGGCGACACCGGCGACAACATGGCGATGACGATGCGCGCGGTGATGGAAGAGCTCGACCGCCTCGACGGCCAGGAAGTCGACGAGGTGGGCCGCACCGAGCTGGTCCAGGCCCTGGCCCGGGCGGCGCTGATGGGCGCGCGCGGGAACTCCGGCGTGATCCTCAGCCAGATCGTCCGCGGCGCCGCCGAGGAGCTCGCCTCCCGTCCTGGCGAGCTGATCGACCCAACCCTCGTCGCCGCGGCCTTCGCAAGTGCCGCCGACGCCGCCTACGACTCGGTCCGCGACCCGGCCGAGGGGACGATGCTGACCGTCTTCCGCGAGATGGCGCACTCGCTCGCCCGCCAGCTCGCCCACCTCGACCAGGAGAAGCAGCGGCTCGGCCGCGACGTCTCCGAAGAGGAGCAGGACGCCGTCCTCGCCGAGGTTCTGGAGCGGGCGATCGCCGACGGCGAGCGCGCCGTCGCCAAAACCCCCGAACAGCTCGAGGTGCTGCGCGAGTCGGGCGTCGTCGACGCCGGCGGCCACGGCCTCGTCCTCATCCTCGCCGGGGTCGTCGCCGGCCTCCGCGGCTACGGGGCCGAGGTCCCCGAGGTCCAGCACCACGAGCCGCCGCGCCGCAGCCTGCCCCACCACGAGGACAGCCGCTACCGCTACTGCACCAATTTCATCGTCTCCGGCAAGGGGCTGCAGAATCGCCAGTTCCTGCCGCGCCTGGAGGGGCTCGGCGACTCTGTCCTCGTCGTCGGCGACGAAGCCACTCTCAAGGTCCACGTCCACACCGACGAGCCCGAGGCCGCGGTCGCCCTCTTCGACGGGGTCGGCGAGGTGACGAACCTCGACGTCGCCGACATGCGCCAGCAGATGGCCGAGCGCGACGCCCGCCTCAGCGGCCGCACCGGCGTCGTCGCGGTCGCCGCCGGCGACGGGCTGCAGCGCCTCTTCGGCGAGCTCGGCGCCCACGTCGTCCCCGGCGGCGAGACCCTCAACCCGTCCACCTACGAGCTGCTCGCCGGCATCCACAGCGTCGCCGCCGAGGAGGTCCTCGTCCTGCCCAGCTCCTCGAACGTGGTGATGGCCGCCGAGCGCGCCTGCGAGCTCTCCGACAAGCCGGCGCGGGTGGTGCCGGCGACATCCCAACAGGCTAGCCTGTTGGCGCTGGTCGAGCTCGACCCCGAGGCGACGCTGGAAGAGAACGCCGAGCGCCTGGGGGAGGCGCTGGAGGGTGTCGCCACCGGCGGTGTCGCCCCCGCGGCTCGCGATGACGCCCAGGGACGTTTCAAGCAGGGCGATGCGGTCGGCTTCGTCGCCGGCGAGATCGTCGCCTGGGGCGGGGCGGGCTCGACCCTGAGCAAAACCCTCGAGCACCTCGCCGTCGAGGCCGAGATCGTCACCCTGATCGCCGGCGACGGCGCGCCGATCCCGCTCGCCGAGCTCGACACCCACCTGCCCGACGGGGTCGAGGTGGAGACGCACGAGGGGGGACAGCCGAGCTGGTGGTGGCTGCTGGCCGCCCAGTAGTGCGGTCCTTCGCCGGCGCGCGGGAGTTCGGCCGTGGCGAGCTGCTCGACGCCCCCGTCCACTGGCCCCGTCCCAGCGTTCTCGCCCAGGGCCTCGCCGCCCTCGAGGGAGTCGGCCCCAAGACCGCCGAAGCGGCAGCCGCCGCCGGCCTCCGCACCATCGCCGACCTCCTCTTCCACATCCCCAGACGCCACAGGGATCTGAGGATCAGGCAGCTAGGCGACCTCCAGCCCGGCGAGATCGCAACCATCCAAGTAGAGGTGCTGGGACCTCAGCCCCGCCCCTTCCGCAAAGGCCGCCTCCGCATGGTCAGCGTCAAAGTCGGCGACGCCACGGGCCACGTAAGGGCGACGTGGTTCAACCAGCCCTGGGTTGCCTCGAAGCTCCACCCCGGCACGGAGCTTCTGCTCACGGGCAAATACAGCGGCAAGGGCTTCGCCATCCGCGAATGGGAGCACCTCTCCAACTCTTCTTCTGCGGGTGGCGAGGGCGCCGGGGACCCCGAGCATCCAGCGCAGGGGTCCCCGAACAGCCCTCGACAGGACCCGCAGCCCGAAACCCTGGTCCCTCGGCATTCTTCCCCCGAAACCCTCCGTCCCTCGCAGATCCGCGACTGGGCCAAACAGGCAGTCGCGCTTTCCCCGAACGCCATCGAGGGACTGCCTTCGGAGTTACGCACCCGCCGGTCCCTAGCCGCCATCGCAGACACCCTCAGGACCATCCACTTCCCAAGAGAAGAGAAGGATCTGGACGAAGCCCGCACCCGCCTCCGCTTCGAAGAGCTCTTCCTCCACCAGGCCCTCCTCGCCACCCGCAGGCGAACCCACCGCACGGCGCGCCCCGCTCCCCGCTTCGGCCAGCCCGGCGACCTCGTCGCCCGCTGGCTCGACTCGCTCCCGTTTGAGCCCACCGGAGACCAGCTCGAGGCCTTCGACGAGATCGAGGCCGACCTCGACTCCGGCCAGCCGATGCAGCGCCTGCTGATGGGGGAGGTCGGATCGGGCAAGACCGTCGTCGCCGTCTACTCGATGCTGCGGGCGCTGGAAGCCGGTTGTCAGGCGGCGCTGATGGCGCCGACGGAGACGCTTGCCGAGCAGCACGCGATCACCCTCGGGCGGCTGCTGGCCGAAGAGGCGACGCCGTTCGCGCTGCTCACCGGCTCGACCCCGGCGCCGGTCCGCCGCCGTGCCCTCGACCAGCTCGCCAGCGGCGAGCTGGGTCTGATCCTCGGAACCCACGCGCTGATCGAGCCGACCGTCCGCTTCGCCCGCCTCGGCCTCGTCGTCGTCGACGAGCAGCACCGCTTCGGCGTCTCGCAGCGGCGGGCGCTGGACGAGAAGGGGGTGGAGGGGATGGCGCCGCACGTCCTCCACATGACCGCGACGCCGATCCCGCGCACCCTCTCCCTGACCGTCTACGGCGACCTCGACACGACCGCCCTGCACGAGCTGCCGGCGGGACGGCAGCCGGTGACGACGAAGCTGGTCGAGGAGCATCAGCGCGGCGAAGCCTTCGAGTTCCTGCGGCGGCGCCTGCGCGAGGGCCGCCAGGCCTTCGTCGTCTGTCCGCTGGTCGGCGAGTCGGAGAAAGTCGCCGGCAAAGCGGCCGCGGTTGAGGCCGAGCGGCTGCGGGCCGGCGAGCTGCGCGAGTTCCGCGTCGGCCTCCTGCACGGCCAGATGCCATCGGCGGAGAAGGCGGAGGCAATGCGCGCCTTCGCCGCTCACGAGACCGACGTTCTCGTCTCCACCACCGTGATCGAGGTGGGGATCGACGTCGGCAACGCGACGGTGATGGTGATCGAGGGCGCCGAGCGCTTCGGCGTCTCCCAGCTCCACCAGCTGCGCGGCCGGGTCGGCCGCGGCGAGCACCCGAGCCAGTGCCTGCTGTTCGCCGAAGAGGCCGGCGAGCTGGCACAGAAGCGACTGGGAGCGGTGGCGAGCGAGAGCGACGGGTTCAAGCTCGCCGAGGTCGACCTCGAACTGCGCGGGGAGGGGGAGATCCTCGGCACCCGCCAAAGCGGCCTGCCGCGCTTCGCCGTCGCCAAGCTGCCGGAGGACAGCGCCCTGCTGATCGAGGCCCGGCAAGAGGTGCTGAACCTGCTGCGCTCGCACGGCTCCCTCGCCGATCCCGCCCTCGGCCCGCTGCTGGAGGCCGCCAACGCCCGCTTCGGCACCGGCGCCGCCGATCCGATCCCTCTCTAGCCGGCGTTCGTCCTTTGTTCGCCGTGAGCGGAGCAAAGGACGAACGCCGGCTAGGTTTCGCGCATGCGGGTGATCGCCGGAGAGCTGAAAGGGCAGCGCCTGGTCGCGCCCAAAGGATGGAAGGTGCGGCCGACCTCCGACCGCGTTCGCGAGGCGATCTTCTCCGCCCTCGGCGACCGGGTTGAAGACGCGGCCGTCCTCGACCTCTATTGCGGCACCGGCGCGCTCGCGATCGAGGCGCTCTCGCGCGGGGCCGAACGGGCCGTGCTCGTCGACCGCGACACCCGGCCCGGCCTCGGCAACATCCAGCGCCTGGGCCTCGGCGACCGCGCCGAGCTCGTCCGCGCCGACGTCGGCCGCTGGCTTGGCGAGGTTTCATCCACTTCGTTTGCGGGGAAATTCGACCTCGTCTTCGTGGACGCCCCGTATAAACTCGCCGACCGCGTGGCCCAGGACCTCAACATCCACCTGCCGAAGCTGCTGGCCGACGGGGGTCGGGCGGTGGTCGAGAGCGGCGTCCGCCGACCGCTGCGAATCGACTCGCTCGAGCCGCTGCGCCAGCGCCGCTACGGCGCCGCCGACGTCTCCATCTACGCCGGGGCGAGCAAATGAGCGAGCGGAACGGGACGGTCGTCTGCCCGGGTTCCTACGACCCGGTCACCAACGGCCACATCGACATCATCACCCGCACCTCCAACGTCTTCGA
>Ga0207661_10000242_pt1 | contig 35489 bp, 29 predicted proteins | sample KBSC713LmetaG_FD_184337 | JGI IMG/M metagenome (GOLD analysis project Ga0207661, IMG submission 184337) | Corn rhizosphere microbial communities from Kellogg Biological Station, Michigan, USA - KBS C7.1-3L metaG (SPAdes) (version 2) | ecosystem: Host-associated > Plants > Roots > Rhizosphere ...
CGCGACGCCCCGCCCTGGGAATCTCTTCCCTAGGCGGGGCGTCCCTTTTTCGCGAGGTGAAATTGTCACGACGTCGGCATTTCCACCGTGTTTCCCTCCCTCGAGCCCCCCGCATCACCCGCCGCGGAAAGCGGTTCTTCGCGGGGAATCAGAAGCGCGCGATCAAGCGTGCAGCCATGCGCGATTGTGGCCGCCGCTGTGTCTATTGCGGCGCGCATCTGGAATTCGATTTCGCCACTCTCGACCACGTTCACCCGCTCTCGCACGGCGGAGCGCACGTTCCGGGAAACCTTGTTCTCGCCTGCGGTTCGTGCAATCGCCTAAAAGGAGATCTTCTGCCGACGGAGTTCTTCGCTCGATATCCGTGGGCGGGACAGAACTTCATCGCGCATGCGCGAGCGGTACACCGCGCACTGAAGCGATGCGCACGGAGAGCCGTAAGCCTTGCACTCGCCGCCTGAAAAAACTCCGCTAAGTAGTTGGTGGCGCTCGATCGTTCCGCGCCGGGCAGGGAGTAGTGGTGGCGAGTTGTTGGACCGGTCGTCGGTCGCTAATAATCGACCGGCCTTAAGTAGGATTCTCCAATCGCCGTCGGGCTAAGCATCGCGACGGTCGGTAGCCGACGTTTCCAATGCGTCGACTCGACTCGCTTCTTCACGATCGCGACATCGGACTCCGCGAAACCGGTCGCCACAAGCTCCTCGGCCGCGTAGCCGCTGAGGAGCCAGTTGAGAATCTCGTCCGCCTTCGCGTAGCTGATCCCGAAGTCTCCCTCGTCCGTCTGTCCGACGACGAGATCCGCCGTCGGCGCTTTGCCGACGATCACCTCGGGAACGCCGAGGTGACGCGCCAGCGCCCAAACCTGCGTCTTGAACAAGTCGCCCAGTGGATTGATCGGTGGCGAATCGTCGGCGTGCCAGGTGAAGTAGCCGAAGAGTCGCTCGGTCTTGTTGCCGGTGCCGAGTGGAATGCCACGGTGCTTCGCAGCGAGATCGAACAGGGTGATCATGCGCATGCGCGCCATGACGTTTCCACGCCGACCGTGATCCGCGTCGGTCTCGTTGGTGAGATAGCCGTCGACGGCAGCGCTGATGTCGATAGTGCGCGATTGAATTCCCAAGGCCTCGATCACCAACTGCGCGTGGTCGAGGCTTTCTTTGCTCGATGTGCGGTACGGCATGCGGACGCCGAGGACATTTTTCGGCCCGAGCGCTTTCGCGGCGAGGTACGCCGTCACCGCGGAATCAACTCCGCCGGAGATCCCGATGACGGCGCACCCGAAAGAACGGCGCGACATCTCCTCGTGGATGAAATGGACCAGCCACTCTTCCGTGAGTGTCGGATCAAGGCCGATTGGTGAGGGTGGCGTTCCTCGCACCGCACCTGCTCGAATCACTGGAATACTGCCTTTCGACGCAGCAGGCTCCGGAGCCTGAGGCTTCGCCGACTTCTTTCGCTCCATCGGCGCCGCGTCGAACTCGAGCCGCGTCTCGGAGCGATTGGCGACCTCGTCGATGTTCGCTCGAAGGTGGGGCAGCATCGTTTCGAGGTCGGCGATGAGAGGCATGTCGGCGCGGGAGCGAGTGACATCCGCCAAGTCGACGCTGGTCGTAAGAAGGGCGTCGTCCCAAAGCGGGGCTCTACCGCGAACCTCACCCCGTGTGCCCGCGACGAAAGAGCCGCCTGGAAAGAGTTTGCCTCCCTCGCTCCCGACGAGCGTCGTGAGAGTCACGACGATTCCGTGTTCTTCGGCGATGTCCCTGATCAAGCGGTCCCATCGACTTACGCTTGCGGGTCCGGGAACTTCATCGGGCTTTGGCCACGGTCCTCGAGCCGGAGGCGCGGCACAAACGAAAATGACCTGTGCGCCGTCTAAGGCAGCAATCGTTGCTGTCATGCTATGCCAGGCGTCCTCGCAGACGAGCATGGCGGCGCGGCCCCACGAAGTGTCGAACGCGCGGACGCTTAGCCCCCGCTCGACAAATCGCTCCTCGTCGAACAGCCCGTAGGTCGGCAGGAAAACTTTGCGATGAACGTGACGAATTTGCGGTTCGCCGTCGCCAAGTGTGACGTACATCGCACTGTTGTAGAGCTTGTTGCTCCAGATTTCATAGAAGCCGATCGTGACGTCCAGCGGCTTCGGAGATGAGACTGACGCGCGATACACACGGTCGAGATCGCGGGCCAGCGTTCCCGCCGTCACGGCGTTGTCTCGCACACCGCCTTCGAGGAAATAACCAGTGAGCGCACTCTCGGCGAACGAAACGACCATCGGTCGCGGTTCGAGCGCGTCGATCTGTGCGAAGAGACCAGACAGACGCTCGAGGTTGCCGGGGTAGTCGCCTTTGCGCGGCTTGAGTTGCGCGAGAGCGAGATGCACGGTTGGAGGCATGTCGAAGACTAAAATAGAAGGCTCATCGGGCCTAGAACGCTAGCCAACTTTTCGGGGTACGAACGTGGGGATTTGTCGGAGTGGGTTCGTGAGGTCCAGTAGAATGAAAACGATCGTGGTCGTCTCGACCTTCGCGCTCGCCGCTTCTGCCGGCGCGCAGGACACAGCACGCCGCGCAACCACGGGCGAAGCGTGGCAGATCATCAATCTTCCCCAGTCGTCGCTGGTGTTCGCGCGCGACGGCTCACCGATCGGCGAGATTGGTCGCGAGATGCGGACGAGCATTCGTATCGGCCAGATACCGAAGTACGTCGGCCAGGCATTCGTCGCCGTCGAGGATGAGCGTTTCTACCAGCACGACGGGGTCGACGTCAAAGCGGTTCTCGGCGCTATCAAAGGAAAAATTCTCAACCAGAATCGCGGGGGCGGAAGCACGATCACGCAGCAGCTCGTCGGCTACATGCACCCGGACATCATCGACCGTTCGCAAGTCAGCGGAACGGCCGGAATCTCGAGAAAGCTCCACGAGCAGTCCGCTGCTCGCGAGATGGAGCGGCATTACACGAAAGAGAAAATTCTCGAGGCGTATCTCAATCAGATCAACCTCGGACGCGGCTGGTACGGCGTCGACGCTGGAGCGCGCCACTACTTCGGTCACCCTGCCGCGCAACTGACGCTCGCCGAAGCCGCGACGCTTGCCGGTTTGCCGAAATCACAGCCGACGTGGGATCCTATCGCGCACCCCGACCGCTCTCGTGAGCGCCGCAACCTGATTCTCCAGAAGATGGCGGAGCAGGGCTACATCACGCAGGAGCTCGCGGATAAAACGAAACTCGAGCCGATGACGACCGCGCCGAACGGCGGAAGCTCGGCGCCGTCGGGCTATTTCGTCGACGCGGTACGACAGCAGGCGGAGCGCGCTGGAATCCAGGTACTGAACGGCGGATACAAACTCTACACGACGCTCGATCCGCAACTGCAACGCGAAGCAGTCAACGCGGTCGTCGACGGCACGAATAAGATCGAAGCCCAAAAGGGTTACAAGCATCTGACGCAGGCGGCTGCGAAGGGAAATCAGAGCGATTACCTGCAGGCCCTCGCTGTCGCAATCGATCCGCAGACTGGCGACGTTCGCGCGCTCGTCGGTGGTCGCAACTATCCGCGCGCGCCGTTCAACCGCGCGGTGCTCGCAAAACGGCAGCCTGGTTCGTCGATCAAACCGATCGTGTACGCGAAGGCGATCGAAGACAGCGTTCCCGCGAACGCGATCATTCCCGATACGGCGCTGACGATCGATCTCGTCACTGGCGATCAATACAAGCCGACGGAAATCGACGGGAAATTCTGGGGGCTCAACGTTTGGAAGGAAGGGAAACCGACGTCGACCCTGATGACGATGCGGGAAGGTCTCATCCATTCGCGCAACATGACTGCGATTCAGCTTGGCCAGCGCGTCGGGATGGACTCGGTGGCGGCGCTCGCGCAGCGGCTCGGCATCACGCCGGCGATGGATCCGGTACCGGCAAGCGCGATCGGTGCCTCGGTAGTTCACCCGATCGATCTCGTCGCCGCTTATACGGCGTTCGCGAATAACGGCCAAGTCGTGCAGCCGCGATTCATCACGCGTATCGACGATTCCAACGGCAAGAAGGTCTTCGAGCGTCCCGCGTCGACGCCGCAGCAGATCCTCGATCCGCGCGTCGCATTCATCATGCGCGACATGATGCGCGACGTCGCGGAGCGGGGCAGTGGTGTCCCTGCCCGCAAAGCGGTTCCAGATGGCGTGCCGGTCGCCGGTAAAACCGGAACGACGAACGACAACGTCGACGTGTGGTTCGTCGGAATGACGCCGGAGCTCGTCGCCGGAGTCTGGGTCGGCTTCGACAAGCCGAAGACGATCGCGTCAGGCGCAGTCGGTGGTTTGCTTGCCGCGCCGATCTGGGGGCAGATGATGGGGCGCTACTACGCCAATCACTCGACCGCAGGTTGGGGACCGCCGCCCGATGGACTCGTCTATGCCGAGATCGATCGCACTACCGCGAACCTCGCGACGCCAACGACTCCGGCGGATCAGCGCTACACCGAATACTTTCTGCCGGGCACGGAGCCTTTAGAGGTTCGTAATAACCCGTGGAACGTTCCGCAGTGGGGCCCGCTGTTCATGCCGACGTCGCGATCGTCTGGCGGGGTTCAGAAGCCAAAGCACTAGTCATCCCGAGGAGTGAAACTCCTCGGGATGACGTCTAGGCCACCGCTGCTTCGGCCTTGTCTTCCATTACTTCCATCAACGTCGGCGACGTCTCGACCTTCTCACCGGTCGGAACCAGCGCGATGTCGAACACTTCGTCGAGCGTGCTCACGCAATGGAACGTGAGCTGCTTGCGGACATCTTCCGGGATGTCCTCCATGTCCGCTTCGTTGTCCTTCGGCAGAATGATGGTCGAGATCCCTGCGCGGTGTGCACCAAGGACCTTCTCCTTCACACCCCCGATCGGAAGAACGCGACCACGGAGGGTGATCTCGCCCGTCATCGAGACATCCTTTCGAACTGGGCGCCCTGACATCGCGCTCACCAGCGCAGTCGCCATCGTTGTTCCAGCCGATGGACCGTCTTTCGGAATCGCCCCCTGCGGAACGTGAATGTGCACCTCGATCGAACCGAGTCGATCCTCAGGGATCTTGAGCTTCGATGCGTGCGTTGCCGCGTACGTCATTGCGGCGCGCGCGGACTCCTTCATCACGTCACCGAGCTGGCCGGTGAGGATCAGCGAGACGTTGCCCCAGCCGCTGACCTGAGTTTTCTCATCGTCCGATGAACGCTGTCCGTAGCTAAACAATCGACGAATGGCGGCTTCGACAAACATGATGTCGCCACCGGCCGGCGTGTAGAACATGCCGGTCGCAACGCCAACCTCGTTCTCTTCGGCAGCGTGCTCAGGATGAACGCGCGGACGTCCCAGTAGCTCGCGAACTTCGGTGGCGTCGATTACGCCGTCTTCGATCATCTTCGAGTCGCCGGCGGCGATTCGGCGCGCAACCTTTCGCGCGACCGCGCCGACCTGCCGTTCGAGTTGTCGAACACCTGCCTCGCGAGTGTACTTGCTGATGACGGCCATCACGGCCTCGTCATTCAGCGTGACGTTCTTGTCGCCGAGCCCCGCCTCTTCGAGCTGGCGCGGGATGAGGTACTTCTTCGCGATCTCCGCCTTTTCTCGCTCGGTGTAGCCGGCGAAATCGACGACTTCCATGCGGTCGAGCAGCGGCCCCGGAATGTTCTGAATGAAGTTCGCCGTCGCGATGAAAAGAACCTCGCTGAGATCGAACGGTACGCCGAGGTAGTGGTCGGTGAAGTTGTCGTTCTGTGCGGGGTCGAGGACCTCGAGCAAGGCGCTGGCGGGATCGCCTTGGAACGACACGCCGAGCTTGTCGACTTCGTCGAGGAGGAACACAGGATTCTTGGTTCCTCCCTGCTTCATTCCCTGAACGATTCTACCGGGCATCGCGCCAACATAGGTGCGACGATGTCCGCGAATGTCGGCCTCGTCGCGTGCGCCGCCGAGTGCCACGCGGACGTACTGACGTCCGAGCGAGCGTGCGATGGATTTTGCGATCGACGTTTTGCCGACGCCCGGGGGGCCGACGAACAGAAGGATGGGACCCTTCGCCATGGCGCGGGCCTTCGCTTCCTTCGCATCGGTGATCGGGCGGTCTTCCTGGTTCTGTGCGCCGAGCTGCGGCGTCGCGTCTTCCCGCGACGGTTTGAGCTTGGCGATCGACATCTCGCCGGTCTGATTCAGCTCATTCTCGATTTGAATCGCGCGAAGCTGACGAACCGCCAGGAATTCGAGCACGCGGTCCTTCACGTCCGGAAGGCCGTAGTGGTCTTCGTCGAGGACGGTCTGAGCGTGAGCGAGGTCGAGGTTGTCGTCAGACCGGTTGTTCCACGGCAGTTCAGCGATCCACTCCAGGTAGGTGCGGATGACCTGTGCTTCCATGGACTCGCGTCCGGCGCGCTCGAGTCGGCCGAGCTCGCGTTCGACTTCCTGTCGCGCCTCCTTTGGCAGCTCGAGCTTGTTCAGCTTTTCGCGAAGTTCGACGATCTCCTTCGACTGGTCGTCGTCGCCGAGCTCTTTCTGAATCGCCTTCATTTGCTCACGGAGGTACATCTCGCGCTGTCGCTCGCCGAGCTCCTCCTGAACCTGCGATTTGATCTCTTCCTGCATTTCGAGCATGCCGATCTGCTTTTGGACGTGCACGAGCACCCGGCGGAGCCGTTCCTCGACGCTTAGCGTCTCCAGAAGTCCTTGCTTCTCAGCGGGTTGGAGCTCGATGTAGCCTGCGACCAAGTCAGCAAATCGGCCTGGGTCTGTAACGGCGTCGAGAACCTGATGCACGACCTCTTCCGGAAGCCCACGACGCTCGCCGAGCTCGGCAGCTCGCTCGCGTAGTTCCTTGTGGAGGGCGACGAAGCTCGGGTCATTCTCGTTGACCGGCTTCATCTCTTCGACCGGCATGACGACCGCGCTCAGAAAGCCTTCGGTCGTCGTGAACTGCAGTGCGGTTGCTCGCTGCTCGCCCTGAAGCAATAGCTGCACGCCGCCCAAGCCTCGCTGGATCTGGCCGATCCGCGCGATGACGCCCATGGAGTAAAGGATGTCGGGCGTCGGCTCGTCGGTGTTGTCGCGCTGTGCGACCGCGAAGACGAGGCGTTCTCCCTTCAGCGCCGACTCAATGGCGCGAAGCGTGCCCGGTCGGCCTGCCGCGATCGGCGCGGTGAGGCCCGGAAAGATGACTGTTCCCCTCAACGGGAGAACGGGAAGCGTCTGGCGTGTGGCCATTTGGTTCTCTGTGAAAATAGACCTGACGACTCAGCGTCCGCGGGCTCGCCCCGTCGCACACTCCATTCCAGCTAACCCCAGTCGAGTGCAGATAGTGCCGGAGGACGAGCTACTAACGACCGCTTTGCGATCCGACCACCATAGTGCACGCCTTGCGCTCAACAGAACACGTCAGGGTGGCAGCGAACAGATGCGAGGTAAACTTCGCTGTCGGAAGGGCACTGCCGCTACGGCGGTAATCTTTCCTGATGTTTCGTCGTATGCTAAAATGCGTCATTCCCGCCTTTCCGGACACAAACCCGAGCTAATCGCTTGCCGGATCCCGTCGTACCATCTTCGGACTCCGAGCTGCGCGCGCACGTCGAGCGCGTGCTCAGCGCGCACTATGAGTTGGATCAGGAGATTGGGCGCGGAGGTATGGGTGTAGTGTATCGGGCGAAGGACCGTCGCCTGAAACGAACTGTTGCAATCAAGGTTCTGCCGCCCGAGCTCGCGTTCCGAAGCGAGATCAAGACCCGCTTCCTCCGAGAAGCAGAAACCGCGGCGCAGCTCAATCATCCGAACATCGTCGATATCTACGCGGTCGATGAGGCAGAGAGCCTTGTCTTCTTCGTGATGGCGTACATCACCGGCGACAATCTCGCGAAGCGCGTTCACGACCACGGCGCGTTGTCGATCGACGAAACGCGTCGGATTCTGCGAGATGTTGCAGATGCTCTCGCCTACGCGCATGAGCGCGGCGTAATCCACCGAGACATCAAGCCGGACAACATTCTGATCGACGCGCAGAGCGGTCGGCCGATGGTCACCGACTTCGGCATCGCGCGCGCGATCACGGAAGGCGACTCGCGGCTCACGGCAACAGGCATCGCGATCGGAACGCCGACGTACATGTCGCCTGAACAGGCAGCTGGCGAGCGCACCATCGACGGACGCAGCGATCTCTATTCGCTCGGCATCCTCGGCTACCAGATGCTGACGGGCGAGCCGCCGTTCATCGCGAACAGCACGCCCGCGATTCTGGTCAAACACATCTCCGAGCGTCCGATTCCGATCGAGCAACGCCGCGTCGATGTGCCCGAGGATCTCGCGAACGTCATCATGATGCTGCTCGAGAAGGAGCCGGCGAATCGGTTCCCGTCCGCGGGAGCGGTAGTGACGGCGCTCGACACCGGGCGTGTGCCGCGAGTCGAGCGGACGAGCGCAACCGCGCAGGTCGCCGCACCGCGCCGCGATTCGGCGGCAACGGCACGCGGGCAATCGAGCCAGTTCGCGAACGTCAGGACCGAGGATCTGTATCCGGTCAAGGCGCCATCGACGCAGGAGCTGTTGCAGCTCGAGCGCCGATGGAATGCGGAGCCTGTTCAGAGATTCAGAAAGAAGCTCGCTCCATACCTGTTCGTGAACGGCGTTATCCTCGTCGCCGCGATCTTCGGCGACGGCGACGTCCTCGGCCTCACGGTTCTGTGGAGCATCTATCTCGCTTTCAAGTACGCTAAACTCTGGGCCGACGGGTACGATTGGCGCGATGTCTTCCGCCAGCCGAGGGATCGCGATTTGATCGATGTTGCGGACGACTCGGTGACGTATGTGCGCGCGATGTTCGATCGCGATCAGCGCAAAGCGATGCGCGAGACTCGTCGCGCTCGATTGAGCTCGGCGAATACGCCGGCGATGCCGCGGCTGCAAGCGTCGGACGCGTCAGTTCTGCACATGTCCGGCAGTTATACAGAGAAGGTTCGCCAAGCCGAGTCGGACCGCGACGAAATCCTCTTGCGATTGGAGCGAATGTCGTCGTCAGAGCGCTCGCGAATTCCTGATGTGCGTCGCTCGGCGGAAGCGCTCGCGGACAAAGTGAAGACACTCGCGCTCGCCCTGTCAGACATCGATCGCACGGCGTCGGCGGGCGGACTGGATTCGATCGAGGCGGAGATCTCGCGATTGGAGAACGCCGCGAATCCACTCGATGAATCAGGGAGCGACGAGCGTGTGCGCCGGCTTGCGGTGTTGAAGCGGCAGCGACGCGCATTGGCGGATGTCACGGGACGTCGTGACACGATCGCCGCGAAGCTCGATACGTGCCTCGTGGCGTTGCAGAACATCAAGTGGGATCTCGTTCGGTTGAACGCGGGTGGCGAAACGCCGCAGCACATCACGTCGCTCGCGATGGATGCGCTCAATCTCGCCGACAGCGTCGACACGGCGCTGGCAGTATCTGACGACAGCGGCCGTACGACGGCCACTCGCCCGGCGTCGCGGCCGGCGGCGCGCTGACGTGTGAATGACTACCTTCGCGACCGTGTAACGGTTGCCGTTGGCGCTCAGTATCTCATCGAGCGAGAGATTGGGCGCGGCGGCATGGCGGTGGTTTATCGGGCGACCGATCTCCGCCTGAATCGACCGGTCGCGATCAAGGTTCTTCCGCCCGATCTGGCGTTCAACTCCGATGTGCGCGCGCGCTTCATCCGTGAGGCGCAGACCGCCGCGCAGCTCAGCCATCCGAACATCGTTCCGATCTACAGCGTCGACGAACGGTCGGTCGAGAATCTCGTCTACTTCGTCATGGCCTTTGTCGACGGCGAAAGCCTCGGCGTTCGCCTCTCACGCGAAGGTCCGTGGCCGATCGACGCAAGCGTCCGCGTGCTTCGCGACGTTGCAGACGCATTAGCATATGCTCATGCGAGTGGCGTCGTGCATCGCGACATCAAGCCCGACAACATTCTGATCGATCGGGCGAGCGGGCGTCCGATGATCACGGACTTCGGGATCGCACGCGCGACCGCCGGTGATGCGCGACTGACGGCGACCGGCGTCGCGGTGGGGACGCCAGCGTACATGTCGCCCGAGCAAGCGGTCGGCGAGCGCGAAGTCGATGGGCGAAGCGACCTGTATTCGCTCGCCGTCGTCGGATATCACCTGTTGGCGGGCGAGCCGCCGTTCAAAGCAGCGAACACGCCGGCGATGCTGGTGAAGCACATGTCGGAGCGACCGCGACCGATTCGTGAGCGACGTCCAGACGTTCCGGCGTATCTCGCGGTGGCAATCGATCGTGCGCTTGCGAAGCGTCCCGAGGATCGTTGGGCGGACGCCGCCGAATTTCGCGACGCGTTGGACTCGGCGCAGAATTCAGCTGGGCGACGCTACACGCCTGCTCCGCAGCCGCCTTCACGCCCTCTCGATCCGTCGTCGTATCCGGTGCCTGCGCCCCCGCCGTTTCCGGAACCGCCGCCGGGACTGAGTCGCGGTGAGCTGAAACACTGGTATCGCTCGCAGCAACGGCTAATGATGGCAGAGCGATCGATCGCCATGGCACGAGGCGTTGTTCAGGAACGACAGCGGGTCGTGGGGTTGCGTGTCACGCCAGAGAGTTTCGACGAACGTCCGCTCGAGGATCGGGTCGTCGCGTTTCGGCGCAGCGTCGTGAGCTTCATGGTGATGACTCCGATGTTCTTGTTCATGAACATCGCGTCGCACGTGAATTTCCCGTGGTTCTTCATTCCGAGCGGCTTCATGCTGCTCAACGTGCTTCGAAAGGGCGGATCGATATGGTCGGACGGCGTCGGGCCGATCGAAGCGTTCACGAAAGGAATTCGGGCGAAGCTTCGCGCGCGGCAAGATGAACCGACGATGCTCGCGATCGCTGCACAGAAAGCCGTACCGCGTCCGCCGCGAACGCCGGATCAACTCGCGGCGGAGCTGGTGCCCGCGGATGTTCTTGCGGGCGCGCACGGCGACGTCGTGCGCCGCGCGGCTGCTGATCGGGCGATGATGGTCGACATCATGACTGGACTTCGGCCGGTCGAGAAGGAGCTCATTCCGGACGTGATTCCGACGGTCGACGGGCTCGCCAATCGTGTTGGCTCACTCGCGACCATGCTTCATCGCCTCGATGCCGACGTCTCGGGAACGTCGCTCGGTGCGCTCGACTCGCGAATCGCGTCGCTCAGCACCGAGCCCGCGACGCCGGATCAAGAGCGACGGCTCACTCTGCTGCAGCGACAGCGGACATCGCTGCGTGACCTGCTCGAGCGGCGTCGCACTCTCGAGGGTCAGCTCGAGAGCGCGGGATTGATGTTGCAGAACTTGAAATTCGATCTGCTCAAGCTGCGGTCGTCGGGGATTGGCTCGACGATCGAGGACAATACGAGTGCGACGCAGGAAGCGCGCGCGCTGTCGCGCGACATCGGGCACGTGCTCGAGGCAGCCGAGGATTTGAAGAACATCCGTTAGGCGGTCTGCCTGATAAGCAATCTCCGAATTGCATCGGCGACATCGCGCGGCGATTCCGTCGGAGTGAAATGGCGCGCGCCGGCGATGACGTCGAGCGACGCACGCGGAATCGCCTCGGCCAGTTCTCGACCCAAGCTCAGGGGCATCACGCGATCCGACTGCCCCCAGACGATTGCCGTTGGCGACGCGATTTGGCGCAGTGAGTCCACAAGGGTCTTGTTCCCCGGTGACGACAGTCCCTTCACGTGGGCCGCGATCGCGTCACGTCCCTCGGCGCAGTCGAAGGGGCGCAAGTACAGATCGATCGCGTGTCCGGCTCGCTCCGGATTGTTGAAGCCGCGAAGCATGTCAGCGTGCAGCAGACCGACGAGCGCGTGCGCGGGCATCAGCTGCATCACGGGAAGCGCTGCTCGCGTGAGCGCGCGTCCCATCGCGGGCCAGTGATCGAATCCCGACGAGTCGACGAGGCAGAGATGTGAGACGCGATTCGGGTGCTGAACTGCCAAGGCTTGGGCAATGCCGCCGCCGAAGCCGTGTCCGACGACGCAAGCGCGGTCGATGCGTAGCTCGTCGAAGACTTCAACCAAGCGATCCGCGTGTGCCCGCGCGTCGACCGCGCGAGAGAGCGGACGATCGCTTCGCCCGAAGCCGAGCAGGTCGAGGACGACGAGCCGGTGTCCTGGAGGCATGAGGGGGACGATGTCATGCCAGAGGTGGCTCGATGTCGGAAAGCCGTGAATGAACACGACTGGAACTCCGGCTCCGCGAGTTCCGGCGGCGTAGTAGTAGAGCCGGGCGCCGGAGAGGTCGAGGAATTCACCGCGCATGCGATGGGGTGAAGCGCATCGCGGGAAGTTAAGCCTTGGGGATTAGGGATAGCGATTCTGTCACTGCGCCTAGGTTGGCGTAAACAAAAAGTGAGGGCCGTCACATTGTGACGGCCCTCACTTTCCGAGAATTCAGAGAACTAGAATCTCGAGCCTACGTCGAACTTAGTTGCCACCGCCACGACGGCCACCGGCCGGCATGAGCTTGTCGAGCTGCGCGGCCTGCTCAGGCGTGAGGAGCTTCTTGATCTCGGCCGTCATCTCGGCGCGATTCGCGGTCATCTTCGCGCGCGCATCGGCATCGCCACCACGCATCGCTTCCATCAGCGGCGCGTTCTTCTCGTTGTAGACCTTCTGGATCGAATCAGCCTTGGCGACGATCGCATCGGAGACCTTGAGCGAATCCTTAAGGATCACGGAGAGGCTCGGGCCACGGCCGCGGCCACCGCCGCCACCCTGCGCCTGCGCGTGCGTCGAGACGGCCACGAACATCGCTGCCGCCATCACTGCCATCTTGAGCATTTTCTTCATTGGTGTTGCCCCCCTAGGGAGATGTGGAAATGGACCGTCGTGCGCGCATCAGACGCCACCTGGGTACGACGACCACAGGGCTGCGACATCAGCTGCGGGCGCGCCAAGACCCGCGCAACGACAAGCTTTTCGGACGCAACGACTTAGTTGTCGCCCTCTAGCGCAAACAGTCAAAACTGCTATCCTTACCCGCCCTTCAGCCGGACTAAACTGGCGACGAGCCCGTCCGGTACATCAGGCCCTCAATGAGCGCCTCAGTGACTCTCCCGCCGCCAACACCGCCGAGTCCTAGTCCGACGATAACGCCATTGACTCTGGCTGCAGCCGCGCCGTCACCGCCTGTTGTATTTCCCTTGACGTGGCTCCTGGATCACGCGGCAGCGCCCATCAAGTACCGGTCGATTGTCGAAGTTGCCAAGCTGCCGGGAATAGCGACCGAGCAGATCGCGTATCTTCCCCATACGCATCGCCCTGCGCTGACGTTGGCAGTATCGCAACAGCCAGATGGAACGTGGAACCACGCGATGCTCGCGGTCCCGCCGGCTCGCGCTGAGCACTTCGAAGGTGTCGGAACAATCAACGCGTGCCGACGCTTGCTCGAATACGGTTGGGACAAAGACACACCTCCACTGACACACGCACGTCGTGTGTTATTCCGTCTTCTCGCGGAAGACGACGATCGCGATTGGTTGTTCGAGCTCGGCGGCAAAGACGCGGCCGATGACGACATGGCTCGCCGCGCTCGCGCGATTTTGCGCGAGGCTGCTGCTGCAACTCTCGCGCAAGCAGGATACGAAGGTGATCCGCGTCTCAGAGGCGCAGCGCGGCGAATCACACAGCGCATCGCCGCATACTTGCGGTCGCCACTCTCCAAAAAGCCGTTCGTTCGCATCGGCAACCAACACGTGCTGCCGAACGAGGCCGCTCCGCCATCGGTTTACAGTTTGCTCATGCTCGCGTACATGCCGCTGTTTCGCAACGAGCATCACGAGGCGATGGCGTTGCTCTACAATCATCTCGCTGAGCCGCTTCCTCGGCAGGAAGCAATTCAGGTCTGCGGCAAGCGCGTCGTCTCGCAACCGCACCTCGTGCTCGGCGATATGCTTCCCAATCGGAACGTTGCCGACACGGATGTTGTATTTGCAGTGACATGGCTCGAACTGATGGCGCGCCTCGGCTACCTCAGGCGCAACGACAACTGGTCCAAGCTCTATGAGCGTTTTCTCGACGATCGCGGCCCCGACGGCGTGTGGCATCCGCACAAGGGAATGACCGCGGCTCGGAGTCAGAATCCGTTCGTGTGGCCGATGTATCCGCTCGAGGATCACATGAGCGGTGACGAGCGATGGACGGACGTGACCTTCCGGCTTGGACTGATCGGACGCTTGTCGGGCCGGACTATCGACGTCGTTTAGCCGTCGCGCGTAGTCGTCGCATGCCATTGTCGCCGAGCGAGATGTACCCACACGGGCTAACCGATGTGCGTGTTCGCACACTCAGTTTGCGTTCGGGAATCCGCATGCGCGTGGCCGAGCGTGGACCAGCGGACGGGCCGGCGGTGTTGATGCTCCACGGGTGGGGCGCATCGCTGTACATGTATCGACACGCGCTCGAGCGACTTCCGGAACTCGGTCTGCGCACCATCGCGGTCGACCTTCGCGGGTACGGATTGTCGGACAAGCCGATGGAGTCGAATTCGTATTCGCTAACGGCGTATTGCGCGGATCTCGACGCGCTGCTCGACGAGATCCGGGCGCCCACGGTGACGCTGGTCGGCCAGTCGATGGGCGGAGGGCTGTCGCTGCGATATTCGCTCGCGAATTCGGCGAAGGTGTCGAAGCTCGTGCTGATCAATCCGACGGGCCTCAGCGAAGTCCCCTACATCAGTCTCCTTCAGCTTACTCCGACGTTCGTGATCGACGCCTTGGGACCGCATCTGGTTCGCCGCTGGGCAATTTCGTGGATTCTCAAACGCTTGGCGTACGGGGATGCGTCGCTCGTGACTGAGCGCGATATCGACGAGTACTGGGCGCCGACCCAGCTCGCGGGGTTTGTTCACGCGGCTCGCGCGGCAGTCACAGAGTTCGATTGGAGGATCGTGACGGATCTCGAGGCATCGAGGCTCAGCGTCGAGACACTGGTCATCCTCGGCGAACGCGACCGGTTGTTACGCACGTCGCGTGAACAGGCGGCAAGACTCCGTAACGCTCGGGTCGAGCGCGTGCCGGGCGGTCACTGCGCGAATGAGGAGCATCCGGAGATCGTGTACGACATGTTGGCGGAGTTCGTTCGGGGAGATCGCTGAGTGGGGATCGAGAGCAGGGAGTCGGAACCGTGAAACACGATTTCGATGTAAGTGCACGAAACAGCCTTGGCAGGAGATCGATCCTCGCTGCGCTCGGGATGACTGAGAAGGGGCGCTCGGTCCGATTCAGGCGGACGCTCGGGATTCAGAAGGGCGCTCGGGATTACTCGGATGGGCGCTCGGGATGATTCAGACACGCGCTCGGGATGACTGTTCTTAGCAAAGTGCGCTAAATTCAGCGCTACACATGTCGACTGAGACAACGTTCGAGGAGCTGCAGCTTTCGTCCGATGTGATGAAAGCGATTCGCGACGCGGGATACGCGAATCCAACGCCAATCCAAGCGCAGGCGATCCCGCTGGTCCTCAAAGGGCGCGACGTCATGGGACTCGCGCAAACCGGCACCGGCAAGACGGCGGCGTTCACGCTGCCGATCGTCGATCGGCTGCTCGATGGTCCGCGCCGCACGCGAGCGCTCGTTCTCACGCCGACACGCGAGCTTTGCGTGCAAGTTGAGGAAAGTGTAAAGAAGTACGCGCTGCACGCACCGGTGTCGGTCGTCTCGGTGTACGGCGGTGTTCCGCTCGAGCCGCAAGAAAAGAAGCTTCGGGCCGGCGTCGACATCGTCGTCGCGACGCCGGGACGCCTTATCGACCACCTCGAACGGCAGAACGTCGTGTTCGACGACCTCGAGGTCCTCGTGCTCGACGAAGCGGACCGCATGCTCGATATGGGATTCGCGCCGCAGATCAACAAGATCGTCGATCAGATTCCGAAATACCGGCAAACACTGCTCTTTAGCGCGACAATGCCGCCTGAGGTCGAAGCGCTCGCCCGTAAGTATTTGCGAAAGCCGGTTGTCGTGCAGGTTGGACGTCGGTCGTCCGCGGCGAATACCGTGACGCACGCGGTCTATCCAGTTCCACGCGAGCGGAAGAGCGAGCTGCTCGCGCAGCTCCTCCGCGCGGAGACGCTCGACTCCGTCCTCGTGTTCACCCGCACGAAGCATGGCGCGGACCGCGTCGTTCGACATCTCGAGCACGAAGGCATCGAAGCAACGGCGATGCACGCGGACAAAACACAGCCTCAGCGCACGCGCGCGCTCGAGGATTTCAAATCTGGAAAGGTTCGCGTTCTCGTCGCGACCGACATCGCGCAGCGCGGACTCGACATCAGCGGCATCACACACGTCGTGAACTACGACGTGCCGCAGCAAGCCGAGGACTACGTGCATCGCATCGGTCGAACGGGGCGCGCGGCGAAGGAAGGCGATGCGTTCACGTTCATGGCGCCCGACGAAATCATGATGGTTCGACAGATCGAGCGGGTGATCGGTCAAGCCATTCCGCGCATCTCAGTTCCGGGATTCGATTTCGGAACGGTCGCCGCCGACTAGCTGTTTTCGCGGCGCGCTCGCGTCGCTGCAATTGCAACTCCCTCTCTCACTCGGAGATTTGATTGTGAACTCGACTCCTCCGCGACCGATGCGAGCTGCACTCGCATTGAGCGCGCTTGTGTTTCCGCTGTCGCTCTCGGCGCAGGGCGTCGACGCGGCGGCGATGCAGAAGATTCGCAATGAAGGATTCAATCACTCGCAGATCATGGAGACCGCGAGCTGGTTGACCGACGTCTACGGACCGCGGCTCACCGGATCGCCGAACGCAAAGAAAGCCGGCGATTGGGCGATTCAAGCGATGAAGGGATGGGGTATCTCGAATCCGCGCTTTGAGCAGTGGCCGAACTTCGGACACGGCTGGCAGGTCGAGGGCTTCACCGCGCAAGTAACCTCGCCGCAAGCGTACCCCATCATCGCGTATCTCACGCCCTGGTCGCTCGGCACGAACGGCACGAAGAGCGGTGAGGTCGTGTACGCGCATATCACCGACGAGAACGAGATGAACGCGTTCCGCGGGAAGTTGCGCGGAAAGTGGATCATGCTCGACACGGCGCAGGCCGCGGATCCGCACTTCTCCGGCGATGCGTGTCGCTTCGATGACAGCCAGCTCGCCGGAATGGTGCGCACGGAAACCGAGTTCAATTGCCGCACGCCGGCTGCCGCGCAGATCGCGCGCGCCGATTCGATCAAGGCAGCCGCGGCAAACGGCGGTGGGCGCGGCGGTCGCGGCGGCGGCCGCGGAGGATTTGGCGGAGCGCAGCAGTTCCAGCAACAGCTCGCCCAGTTCTTCATTGCCGAAGGCGCGCTCGGAACGCTGCGCTCCGGTGCTGGCCGCTACGGCGACGGCACGCTCGCGGTGCAGGGTGGGCGCGGACCAAGCACGATTCCTACGACGGGAATTCCGACGGTGAACATCGCGGCGGAGCACTACGGTCGCATCTATCGCACGATCAAGAAGAGCATCCCGGTGACGCTCGAGATCAATGCGAAGGTCGCGTTCACGCCGGATACGGGGAGCTTCAACATCGTCGGCGAGATTCCAGGCAGCGATCCTCAGCTCAAGGACGAAGTCGTGATGCTCGGCGCGCACTTCGATTCGTGGGCCGGCGGCACCGGCGCCACGGACAACGGCGCCGGCTCGGCAATCATGCTCGAGGCAATGCGCATTTTGAAAATGCTAAACCTTCCGATGAAGCGCACGGTCCGCATCGGACTTTGGACCGGGGAAGAGCAGGGCCTGATCGGCTCGAACGCGTACGTTCGCCAGCATTTCGGCTACGTCGACAGCACCGGACAGCATTTCACTCCGGATTGGCAGAAGCTGTCGGGCTACTTCAACGTCGATAACGGAACTGGAGCGATCCGCGGCGTCTACGCCGAGCACAACGCGGCGATCGTTCCGATCTTCAAGCAGTGGCTCGAGCCGTTCAAGGATCTCGGTGCGTCGACGGTGACGCTTGCGCCGACGACGGGAACGGATCACCAGTCGTACGACCGCATCGGGTTACCAGGCTTCCAGTTCATTCAGGACGAGATCGATTACAGCCCGCGAACGCATCACACGAACATGGACCTCTACGAGCGACTCGTTCCGAAGGACCTGATGCAGAACGCGGTGATCGTGGCGTCGTTCGTCTACGATGCGGCGAATCGCGATGAGAAGCTGCCGCGGAAGCCCGCGCCGACGACGGGTGGGCGTGGACGCGTAGTGCCGTAGGCGGTCATCTCACCGGTTGAATCGAAGGGGGATCGGTTTCCCGTGGCGGGTGAACTGCCTTGAATGGAAAGCGATCCCTCGCTGCGCTCGGGATGACGGCCGCGGAAAGCGATCCCTCGCGGCGCTCGGGATGACTTGACGCCTTAGTGCGACGTCTTGTCGGGGCTCACGCCGATCAGGCCGACTTCGCCGCCGAAGCTATCCCGCATCGTCGGCATGCCTGGCGGCGCTTTCCACTGGCCGCCGTCCACTCGGACGTTGATCTGGTGCAGGCCTGGCGAGAGCGGGATCGAAAGCTCCCACAGGTCGCGGCCGCGGCGCGAAACGACGAGCGGGCTCCAGTCACTGAAGTCGCCCATCACGTCGACCGTTTCGACGCCGCTGACATGGATGACGATCTTCTGCATCTCGCCGAGACCGGGCTTCATCTCGAAGCTCCTCACGAGCGGAGCGTGCGGTAGAGAGACCGGAACCGCACGATTCGACATCGGCCAGTACGCGAGCTCGAGGCCTGCCATTCCGAACGTGCGCGCGGGCAGTCCGCGAAGCGGAAGCGCGGGCTGACGCCCACCGCCGCCGACGATCGCGATGCGATCGGTCAACCAAACCGTCGCCATCGCGGAGCTCCATTTGCGGGAGTCGGCGGTGACGTCGTACGAATCGCCGAAGCGTCGGCCCATCTGCCCGCTCAACTCGACAACGCCAATCTCCCAGTGGACCGAGCCCTCGAGATCTCCAAAGCGCGATGACCGTTCGCACACGCCACCGCCTACCGTCTCGGTCCGGAGCGGGGCGGGAATGCGATTCGCTACCACCGAGGCGGCGGTCGAGCAGGACAACTCAGCGCTGACGCTGTCGTGCACGGACGCGATTTTCGAGAACGCGAAATTCGTGAAGGTCGTCGTCAGAGTCGCCGTTCCGAATTTTGCGGTACGGCTGCCGAGCTTGGCCCATCCGCCGGCGTCGGTGATGTCAGCGGCTGAGAATGCGCCGATTCGCCATGGGCGCGCGACGCCGCCGCCGACCCAGATTCCGCCGCGTTCGTTGAAGCGGAGGTGGACGCGGGTTTGAACATCCACCTGGTCGGTGCTGAGCGAGCGGTCATCGATCGCTCGGCTCGCGTTTCCGATCATCTCGGCGTGGACGCCGTAGACCGTCGGGGATGTGAAAGTCCCCGAGACGATGCCGTCGGCGAGTTGGAGCTGTTGATCGGTGAGGAACGCCGCGCCGCGAGCCTTCACGGTCGCGTAAGGAAACTCGAATTGAACCGTTGGCGCGAGGCGAAGAGCGCTGATCGGAAGGCCGCCGTCGTTAACCATGTACTGCCCAGCCTCGATCTTAGAGGCAACTTGCGCTGCGATTTCCCGTTGCGCGGGAATCAGCAGCGCGGCGCAGACCACAGCGATGGCGACCTTCGGCTCGTTCATATCATCTCGAGCTTTGGTTCTCCTGCCCTTCGGGCGGCTTACCAGGTGCTTGCGGCGAAGCGCGTCCGGGCGTCTCTCGAATCCTGTTCTGCAATGCAGTACCAGGGTTTAACCCTTGAGAGATATCCCCTTTCACGTTGGTCCACAAGCTTTGGAAAGTGGCGTCGTCGACGCCGTCTCTCCACAGCTTTGAGATCGCGGATGAAGCTTCTTCGTTTGGGATGCCGCGCTGGAGGAAATCGGTCCACACGATGAACGCGGTGATGTCCGTGCGGCCTTTCTGTCGTGGACGGAAGAGCTCGAGCTGAGCGGGCTTTGCGCCGGCCTCGAGTAGGGTCGCCCCGGCGTAGAGCTCTTGCTCATCGACGCCGCCTAGGACGGAATGGACCGTCTTGAGGCGAACGAAGAGCAGGCGAACGACGTCTACGATTTTCTTGTTGTCGACCTTCTTCGCGATCCCTTCAAGGGCCTTGGAGATCAGCGGTCGCGTCGGGATCCCTGCGGCGCTCGCCGAGTCGAGGATGAGGTCGAATGCGTAGCGATTGTTGGTATCCAACTTGGAGAGTGGGTCGCCATCTTGCGCGGAGAGCGTGCTCGCGAGGAGCAGGCTAGCCGCGACGACCGATGCTCTGAAACCGCGCCGCAGATGGTGAGTCACAACGACATTCCTCGACGAACGAGCTTGACGGAGTTGGCATGGCCGAACCCGTCATCGGGTGCGAGAGGAGCGTGCGGATCCGTGTTCCAGGAACCGTCGACGACAAAGCCGTAGAGGTGCCGACCCGCCGAGAGCGGGATGGTCGCGATCCACGACCCGTCGCTGGCACGCGAGAGCGGAGTCTTGGTCGTATCCCAGCCGTTGAAATCGCCTACGAGGAAGACCTTGTCGGCCTTCGGTGCCATGTAGACGAACTTGACGACGGTGTCCGTAGGAGAAACCGGGAGCCGCTGAGCGACTGCAACTCGAGATTGCCCGACCGTCGACTGGCCGTCCCGGTTATTTGCGATGGTGCCGCCGACGACACCGATGCCGACCAGCCCAGCGGCGAGGAGGGCGCCGCTCACTGGGGAGAGATTGAAGGAGTGCGGGCGGACCAATCGTGCCCACACGCTGGTCTGTTTTCGCGGGAGCGGCTCGGCGCGAACGGCCGCCATGACGCGATCACGTGCTGCCCCGTCGACAACGACCGGGCGGCGCGCCTCGCGGGCGATCCATTCGACGTATGGGTGAAGATCCGAGTCAGTCATTCTTGATTCGCTCCCAACGGTCCCGAAGACGATCACAGGCGCGCTTCACGCGCATCTTCAGGGCAGAGACGCCGACGCCGGTGAGAGCGGACATCTCTTCGTAGCTCATTTCGTCGATGTACTTGAGAAGAAAAGCTTCCCGCAACAACGGGTCCAATTCATTGAGTACACGCTGAACAAATTCTTCGTCCTCACCTGACCAATTCGGCGTGCGATCGGGCGCGTTCAACAGCAGTGCTTCTTCTCGAACGAACACGCGATCACGGTGGGCACGGCGAGCTGCGACGCTTCTACATTGATTTACGAGAATTCGATACAGCCACGCACTGAATCGATCGCGTTCTTGATACCGATTGAGCGCCCGGTAGGCGCGCAAAAAGGTTGCTTGTAACGCATCCTCCGCGTCGTCGCGGTTTCCCAGCATTCGAATCGCATAGCGCGCGCACCGGTCATAGTACCGATCCACCAGTGCGGCGTAGGCATCAACGTCGCCGGCCAGCACTCGTTGAACGTCGGCGGCATCGTCGCTCATCTCCTTTGGTATAACCCACCCCCTGGGAGCCAGGGTCACATTTGCGCGTGATGAAGCTTGTTTCCACGGTATGCTCGGAAAGTGCTTCAGCGCACAAGCCCGGGCCAGCGGGTGGCGCTACCACGTCAGGCGACCGAGCCGAGACATGGTCAATGTGTCAACGGATGATCCGCGGCGTATCGTGATGGTGATGTTCGATACGCCGAAGCCCATTCCTCTCGCGTCGTACACCGCCGAGTCTCGGTTGGCACTAGTAGTTACGAAATAGATGGAGCGCAGCGGTCGTCGGGCTATCAATGCGCTACCCGACCGGACGCTGACGACACCGGCGGTGGTGTCCAGCACGACGGCGACGGTGGCGCGATGAGCGACAGCCGTTTGGCGGGCCAGCGTGAAGAGCGCCGCGACTTCAGCGGCGGCAGACCGAACGGAGGAGGCGTTACGAAATGCGGCAAAGCGCGGGATCGCGACGGCGGTGAGAACTCCGCAGATCGCCAGGACGACGGTGAGCTCGAGCAGGGTCAGGCCGCGGTGGCGCATCGAGTACCAATCGTATCTCGACGCTGGTCCAGCGCGTCACCATTTTGGCGCGCGTTGGACCAGAACACCTTCATGCCGGCACGGGGCTATGCGAATTCTGAGAACTCTTCTGGTCGGATCGGTCGCGCTCTGTGCGGGGTGTGGCAACCCGCGCGCTGAAGCGGCAACGGCTCAGGCTTTGAATGACGCAGCGAATGAGATTTCCGGATTGAAGAACGACATCGGACAGCTCCAGACGGATCTCGACTCCTTGAGGGGCGTTGTCGCGAAGCAGGACAGTGCGATTGTAGCTATCAAGGCTGCTCTTCCTCACTGACGCCTCTAACGGCGTGCTCTAACAGCGTGCCCTAACAGCGTGCCCTAACTTCGAAAGATCTCCAGACATCAGCCGCTAGTCTTCAGCGGCCAGACTTGAGACAACAAACCATCCATCCCGACAATGGATATCACGATCGAATACTGTAGGATGTGAAACTACGAACCTCGGGCCACCAGTTTGGCGGCCGAGCTTCGTCAGCGGTTTCCGGACGCGAACGTCTCACTGATCGAATCCCGCGGTGGGCGGTTCGAAGTCGTCGCCGACGGAATACCAGTTTTTGAAAAATCCAAGCTCGACCGTCACGCGAAGCCGGGTGAGATCGTGCAACTCCTGGAGGCACGCGAAAAAGGGGCGGGTTAGGTTTTCCCTCACAATGCGAATTGCGATTTCCACTGGGGGTGGCGACGCCCCCGGCCTCAACGCAGTCATTCGCGCAGCCGTCCTCTCAGCCATCAATCGCGGCTGGGAGGTGCTCGGCATCAAGCGCGGGTTTGCGGGGCTCATGGGCGAGGACGAAGTCGTGCCGCTCACGAAAGACTCCGTCCGCGGCATCGCCCACCTCGGCGGCACGATCCTTCGCACGACCAATCGCGGCAACCCGTTTCACTATCCGCGAAAGCTCGACGACGGCACGATGGTCGAAGAGGATCGATCCGATGAGCTGATCGCCTCCGCCCGAGATCTTGGAATCGACGCGCTGATCTCCATCGGCGGCGACGGATCGCTCACGATCGCGAAGCTTCTCTGCGACAAAGGCATGAAGATCGTCGGTGTTCCGAAGACGATCGACAACGACGTCTCGGGCACGATCACGACGTTCGGCTTCGATACCGCCGTGAACACGGCGCTCGAAGCGATCGACAAACTGCACACGACGGCGGAGAGCCACGATCGGGTCATCGTCCTCGAGGTGATGGGACGCGACGCAGGGTTCATCGCGCTCCACGCGGGCCTCGCCGGCACCGCCGACGTCATTCTGATTCCGGAAATTCCGTACGATATCGAGCGTGTGTGCGACAAGATCACGTCGCGCGATCGGGCGGGCCGGCATTTCTCGATCGTCGTCGTCGCGGAGGGCGCGTTCCCAAAAGGCGGCCGTGTCTCACTCATCGGCGAGTCGCTGCCCGGTCAGGCGCGCCGGCTTGGAGGATTGTGCGAGCCGATCGCGCGCGAGATTCAGGAGATCACTGGAAAGGAGACGCGGTCGCTCGTTCTCGGACACCTGCAGCGCGGTGGCGTCCCGACCGGCTACGACCGCCTACTGGCAACGCGGTTTGGCGGCGCGGCCGTCCGCGCGGTCGCAGACGAGAAGTGGGGGCACATGGTGGCGCTTCAGTCTCCCCACATCGTGACTATTCCAATAGATGAGGCGCTTCGCGAGCCGAAGCGGGTCGATCCGCTGCATGATACTGTTCTAACGGCCCGGGCCACGGGGATCAGTTTCGGCGACTAGCAACTACGGAACTGCCTCGGCTGAATAGCCATCCCCGCCGCTCGCTGCGGTCGTATAGGAGCAAGCTCTTTCGGCGGCCCTGCCGATGCCGCGCTCGAGGCAGGATCTTCGCCTGGGCTCTTCGGGATGACCGCGTAGAGAGACAGCCCATTCCAGCACCACGGACACCGGGCGTCAAGAAATGTATACAGTGTTTCCCGTAAGTACTTGAAATCGTTAGTGTTCCGACTGCAGGACGAATACAGGTGCCTGGCACCCGGCGTGCTTTGAGTACAGATGCCGGCCCGATGTGCGGGGCGGCAGATGGAGATCTGATGAAGCACCTCAACGCTGTACTGACGTTCGGTATCATCGTCGCGACCGCCGCGCCTGTCATGGCGCAGGGGTCGTCGCAGAAGGATAGCTCGAAGAAAGGCGCGACCTCGATTCCCGCCGACGCGCGTCCGCCGAAGGGCATGTGCCGGATCTGGATCGATGGTGTTCCCGCGGCGCAGCAGCCTGCGGCAACCGACTGCCCGTCCGCGGTGAAGAACCGTCCAGCAAACGGTCGCGTGATCTTCGGCGATGACTACGCCGACTCGACGAAAGCGAAGCAGCCTGAGAAGTCGAAGCTGCCGCCGGACGTCAAAGGCTTCACCGGTGTGAAGCCGCCACTGCAGATCATCAAGCGTCCGCCGCGCTGACCCGTTAATCTGCGGGCGTGATTCGTAACGTCCGCGAGCCGTATCTCCCCGATCGAGACTCGTTCATCGGGGCCGAGCCACCGACTGGCCGGGTCATCGTCATTGCGCCGACGCGAGCGGCGTGCGAGACCATCGAGCTCGCGGTTCAGCTGCACATCGATACATATCTCGAGCGGCATCACGGTCCGCGCGTCCGTGAGCTCGCTCGATCGGGAAAAGGCTTCGGGATCGTCGCCGGAACGGGCACCGGTAAAACGCTCGCGATCCGACCGATCGCCGAGGAGATTCTTGGCACCACGGAACTGAGAGTTGGCGTAGTCAATCGCGAGCGCGAGGCAACACCGGAAACGCCGACGTGGAATCTCATCATCGTCACGACGGGCATCGCGCGGCGATGGTTCGAGGAAGGGGACATTCTCGCGGCGGACACCGTCGTCGTGGACGAAATCCACCAGACGTCCGCCGAGCTCGAGCTCTGTCTTGCGCTCGGCAAGCGCGCGGGGTGCCGATTCGTGTGGCTTTCGGCGACGGTCGATCCCGATTTCTACGCGAAATACCTCACTTCGGCGGATGTGCTCGAGGTCTTCGACTTCGATCCGGCGAAGGCGGCGCAGGTTCGGGTCGTTCACAAGCAGCCATTACAGTTCTTAGATGAAGGATTTCTAAGACAACTCGCGAAGGGCCGGCATGGCGTCGCGCTGTTTGTGCCGACGCGTCGCGGAGTGGAAGAGGCCGCGGATCACGTGCGGCGATTCGGGCCGAGGATCAACACCGCGTTCTATCATGGCGGCGAGCCGATCAGAATCATCCGGCCCTTTCTCGAGGGGGGAGAGAAGAAGCCGTATTTCCTCGCGATGACCGCGGCAGGGCAGAGCGCGCTCAACGTGCGCGGGCTCGACACGGTGATCATCGATGACAAGAAGTTCTTCAACGTCATCAATCGCGGTCGCAACGTGCTCTCACAAGAGCACCTCGGGGCCAACGAAATTTTGCAGATGGCGGGACGAGTGCACGGGCGCGTCGAAGGCGGCCGCGTGTTCATTCTTTCCGATCGCGACATCGAGTTCAGCGCGCTGCGGCCGACGGAGCCGGAGTTCCAACTCGCCGGCGACTCGGAGCGCGTCGCGATGACGTGCGCGGCACTCGGCGTCCGTGCGGACGAGTTGGATTTGCCGGTGCCACTCGACCGCGTCGCATATCGTGCGGCGCTCGAGCTGCTCGAGCGACGAGGAATCGTCGAGCGCGGGCGTCTCACGACGTACGGGCGCGCGGTGGAAGCGTTGCCCGTCGAGCGAGCGTGGGCGGAGCTGCTCGTGCACGGCGACGACGACCTCTTGCCGCAGCTCGCGATCATGAGCTCCGTCGAGTCGCTGCATCGAATGACGCGCGACGAGCGCGATCTCGACGGATTGATCGTACCGGGAAGCGACCATCTCACCGCGTACAACTTGTACGCTGAGGCGTACAGCGTTGCGGGACGAATGGGCTCGGTCTACGGACTGCCGCGCCACGTGTTCGAGGAAGAGCGAATCGAGAAGTGGGCGGAGCGGCGCGGCGCACTCGTGAAGTCGATCGAAGACGCCGCGCTTGGCATGGCGAGTGTGTATCGATCGATCGGAGCACCGCTGCCGAATCGAATGACGAACGCGGGTGATGAGACGCTTCGAAAATTCCAGCACCTCCTCGCCGAGTTCATGCCGTTTACGCTCGTGATCGACGAGACGACGACGTCGGGCGACGAGGCGCGCGTCTCGAAGACGAGTGTGTGCGGAAGTTGGGGGCCGATCACGGGCGAGCTGCGGTACTTCGCCGACAAGTTCGGCAATCCGCGCGCGTCGATCGAAGGGACGCAGGTGCCGTACGAGATGTTGCGTCCGTTCGCGGTCGTGAACGAGGGAGAGCTCGTCTACAACCCGGACAGCAAGCGATCGCCGCTCGCGCTTAGACGTCGAGTGCAGTATCACGGCTTCGAGCTCGAGCGCGAGATCGAGCCGATCGAGGAGTTTGGCGCGCTCGCTGATCGGGCGCGCCATACGCTGGCTGAAGCGCTCGCGCGAGGAGAGGCCCGGCATCCGGCGGTTCGCGCGAATCAGGACGCGGTGGAATCCGTGCGCGAGACGTACCGTCGGTCGGGAGGAAAGACTCCTCGCCTCGGGCTCGCCGATTTGACCGCGCTTTACGAGAGACAACTCGCCGATGTGAATTCCGTCGAGGAGTTTCGTCGCAAGCGGTTGTACGTCGACGCAGATTCGATCGTCTCGCCCGACGTTCGAGCGAAATACGCATCACTGCCGACGAGTGTATCGATCCGCGGTCGAGAGGCGGAGATCAACTACGAGGTGGAGGAGCGTCCGGAGGGAACGAGCGGTGTCGCGCGACTGCGGCTGCCGGAAAAAATGGCTCGAACGCTGACGGACGATGAACTGCCGCGACTGGATCGGCCGTTGCGGTTCATCGTGACTCGCGGTGTGAGAGGCGCGGCGCGGGCGGACACGCTCGAGCAGCTGCAGGAAGAGCTCGATCGTCCGTTCACGATGAAGGAGATCGAGGATCTCGATCGTCGGAAGGACGACGAGAAGCGTGAACGGCGTGAACGACATCGCGAGCGGCGGGTGCGTGATTCAGGCGAGGCGCTGAAGGATCATCGCAAGGTGCAGGGGAATCGCGGGAGGCGGCGGAAACGACGGTAACGGCGGTAACGGCGGTAACTGCCGCGCCGGGAGAGCGATCCTGTCGGCGGCTTCGCTTGCGCTCCGCGCGCCGCAGGATGACCCCAATGAGCCACTTACGCTACGTGTGGCGCGGGATGACCCCAACGAGCCACTTACGCTACGTGTGGCGCGGGATGACCCCGACGAGCCACTTACGCTCCGCGCGCCGCAGGATGACCGACTACTCGATCGCTACGCGAAGATTTTCTGTTCGAGTTTTCTCAAAACCGCGCGCGAGGTAGTTGGGCAACGCGTGCGGCGAGTCGAGCGTGCAGGTGTGTAGCCAAACGCGCGCTGGCGCCAGTGACCACGCTTCTTGCGCCGCGCGCGTGAGCATCGCCTTTCCGAGTCCGCGGCCGATGAACGGGCCTGCGAGACCGAAGTAGGCGATTTCGACCGAGCCGTCATCGTGTTTCGCGAGCTCGAAGAAGCCCGCGGACTCGTTCGCAGCGAGCAGCTCCCACACAGTGATGTTCGGCGACGCGAGGTAGCTCGCGAGCCGATCCTCAGACCACGCGTTGCGGTCGTGCCAGTACCATTTGTCGCCGACGGATTTGTAGAGGCGGCGATAGTGCTCGGTGCTGATATCGCCGCGCCAAACGTATTGGACCGATGGGTCGTCGACCGTGGACGCGCGGAGCTGCGATGGAGAACGCAGCTCGAGGTACGTTCGGACGACGTCGACGACGCGGCTCAATGCGCCTTCAGCTTCTCCCGATGCCGCGCGGCTTTGGCGCGGTTGCCGCACGTTGACATGTCGCACCAGCGGCGGCGTCCATTCTTCGTGTTGTCGAAGAAGACGCGCTGGCAACGCGGGTCGGCGCATCGCCGCACCCGAGGAAGTTCGCCGAGTATGAGAGCGTCAGCGGCGGATTCGACGATGGGGATGACGAGGCCGGCGAATGCGTCGCCGACGGGAACGAACGAGCGAATGAACGTGCCGTCGGAGCGAAGATCGACGCGACGCGTGCCCGCGCTGCGGCCGAGTACGCGATTGATCTCCATGAGTCCTTCGTAGCGAACGCGCTCGCTCATCGGGCCGCGTTCGGCGAGCGCGCGAAGCGCCGTGCGGACACGTCGGCCGTCGACGAGTGCGACAGACGCGCCGGCGGGTTGCTGCTGCGCACGCCGACGAATGCCGCTCGCGCGTTCGGCGTCGAGAATGGCGGCGGCCTCGAGCCAGCGGACCATGTTCTCGAAATCGCGAAGCGCGTCGAAGCGGCGGAGTCCGTGTTCGCAATTCACGAAGTCGAGCCACAGTCGCTCTCCGACGAAGACGAACGGCGAGCGTTCGATGGTGGCACGCGGCGCGGCGAATGGCGCAGAGACCGCGGAGTCGGGGGACGAAGTGAGTGTTAGCATGAGTGGCTTCGTGGGTGGAAAAGCATATCCCGTAGCGCGAAGCGCAGCAAGCGACGGCGTCTTGTGATGCATGACACGTGATACGTTGTTTGGCACACTAACGATCGCGACCGGCGTCGCGTACATTTCGCGCGTTTCGGATCGCCTTTTTACGCAATTCGCTACTTAATAGATGTCGAAAGAGACTTTATTGGCGATCAAACGGATCGCGGTCGGCTCGACGAATCCGGTGAAGATCGCCGCGGTACGGGCGGTATTGTCGGGAGTCGCGCCGAATGCCGCGGTCGAGGGCATCGCGGTTCCGTCGACGGTGGCGGACCAGCCGTTCGGCGACGAGGAAACGATTCGCGGCGCGAGGGCCCGCGCGATTACCGCACGCGAGAAGCTCGATGCGGACATTGGGGTGGGACTCGAAGGCGGTGTCGTCGAACTCGCGGACGGCTCGATGCAGACGTGCGCGTGGGCCGTCGTCGTCGATGCGCATGGCAGTACGGGCGTCGGTGGATCGCTTGCGATGCCATTGCCGTCGAGCGTGGCGAAGATGATCCGTGAGGGGACGGAGCTTGGCATCGCGATGGATCGTCTCGTCGGGGCGCACGGAACGAAGCACGGTTCTGGTGCGGTCGGGATTCTCACGAGTGGCCTCGTCGATCGGCAGCGCGCGTACGAGATCCTCGTGATCTACGCGCTTGGGCCGTTTTTGAGGAGTGATTTGTACTGAGGGGGATGGGCGACCGGCGATGGGCGACGGCCTGCGTGGTTTTCCATCGCCCGACGCCCACCCCTGAGCAAGTCGTCAGTTGTCAGTTGCCACCGGGATGAGCGCATCCTCGCGATAGCTGATCCACCCTTTCTGCTCCTCGACGACGAGCTCCATCTCCGTTCCGAAGGGGATCGTGAGATTCGGATTCTCGTGGCCGGCCGGAAAATCCATCAGCACCGGGACCTGCAGATCGGAAATGAGATCGAGGAGGAAGTCCTCGAACTCGTCTTCTTCCGATCGGTCGAGCGAAAGCTGTCCGAAGACGATGCCGACCACGCGATCGAGCAGGCCGGCGGCGCGCAGATGGACCAAGCGCTCGTCGACAACGGACATCGGATCGCGTGTCTCTTCGATAAAGAGGATCGCTCCCTCCATATCGATTTGATACGACGTTCCGATTGTCTGCTGCACCAGCGAGAAGTTGCCGCCGACGAGTCGTCCGACCGCTCGACCAGGGACGACGCCGCGCGAGAGCTCGCGGCCGATCGGCTTCGGCGGACACGGGGTCGTCAGCGCCGTGAGAAGCGACGACATCGTTGGGTCGCGACTGCTCGGAGTGAGGTCGTCGACCGTCGGTCCGTGAAAACAGCGAAGATTCGCGCGCCGCATCAGCCAGAGATGGAGCGCGGTGATGTCCGAGTATCCGACGAGTGATTTCGGGTTGTTGCGAAAGAGATCGGGATCGAGATGTGGCAGGAGTCGCACGGCGCCGTAGCCGCCGGTGCTCGCGATGATTGCTTTGACGTTGGGGTTCGCCCACATCGTCATCAGACTCTCGGCCCGGCGTTTGTCCTCCGCGCGTGTGAATCGGGTCGCGGTCGTCACTTCGGGATCGAGAAGAACCTGAAAGCCGGCGCGTTCGAGCGCGCGGACGCCTCGCTGGAGCCAGCCGACCTTCGGCGCATACGAGGGCGAGACGACGCCGATCGTGTCGCCCTTCACGATGGCCGGTGGTTTCAGGAGGGGCGGACGCGTTGGGTTCATCGAGGCTATGCTATGAACGCAGGGCTAGATTTACAACCATGACGTCTCCGGCGGATTCGACCTATTTCCGAAAGGGCTTTGGGCTGAAGTCGGCGGTCGAAGATGAGCTCGCGGCGGACTATGACGGGCGCATCGTCGACCACCTGCGCTCCCACGATTTCACGCTGAAAGCCGGCGACGTTACGGTCCGGCTGGCTCGGGAATTCGGGTTCTGCTACGGTGTCGAGCGAGCCGTGGAATACGCCTACCAGACTCGGCGAAAATTCCCGGACAAGCGGATCTTTCTTGTCGGCGAGATCATCCACAATCCGCACGTCAACGACCGCCTGCGCGAGATGGGAATCGATATTCTCACGCATCCGGATCCGATGAGCGCGTTCGACTTCAGCGCGGTTTCGCCGGGCGACGTCGTGATCATGCCGGCATTCGGCGTCACGATCGAAGATTTCGCGGCGCTGCGGGCGATCGGCTGCATCTTGGTCGACACGACATGCGGATCGGTGCTCAACGTCTGGAAGCGCGTCGAGAGCTACGCGCGCGACGGATTCACGGCGCTGATTCATGGGAAGTACTACCACGAAGAGACCCGCGCGACGGCGTCGCAGGCGCAGAAGTACCCGGACGGACACTACCTCGTCGTTCGAAACATGGCCGAGGCGCAGCTCGTGTGCGACTTCATCGAAGGGCGGACGACGGCCGACGCGGTGATGTCAGCATTCTCTAAAGCCGTCTCGCCGGGGTTCGACGCCTCGAAGCACCTGCAGAAGATCGGCGTCGCAAATCAAACCACGATGTTGGCGCGCGAGTCGTTGGAGATCGCCGAGGTCGTGGGAGCGTCGATCGCGCGCGGGCGAGGTGAGGAAGCGCGAGCGACATCGTTCCGCAGCTTCGACACCATCTGCAGTGCGACGCAGGAGCGTCAGGACGCCGTACGCGAGTTGCTCAACGAAGGCGTCGATGTGATGGTCGTGATCGGGGGATTCAACTCGAGCAACACCATTTCTCTCGCGCAGCTCTGTGCCGAGCGGGTGCCGACGTACCACGTCGAGTCGTCGGCGGCGATCGATCCGGAGATGAAGACGATCCACTTCCGTCTGCCGGGGATCAAACACAACGAGGCTGACGCGGCAGGCTGGTTGCCGCGCGGGCCGGTTCGAGTCGGGATCACCGCAGGGGCGAGTACGCCGAACAACAAGATTGGTGATGCTGTCGTTCGGATCTTGGCGACACGCGGGGAAAAAGCAGAAATCTGAAAACGCGAGCAACGTCATCCGGAGGAGCGAATGCGACGAGGGATCGCCTCTCAGGCGGGGTAGTTCAACTGCCGCGAGGACGGCGTCCCTCGCTACGCTCGGGATGACTTCCAAACTCTAGGCAACCGCTTGTTCACACGATACATCGCACTTGGCGATTCAGTCTCGATCGATCTGTACCCCGCGCTCGATGCGGGGGAGATCGACGTCGCCGTCGCACTCGAGCGCGTTACCACCGCTGGACGCGTAGCGCCACTCGGGGCCGCGTCGCTGCTATATAAAAACTCTGAAGAGCATTGGCCTGACGACGTCGGCGACGACCTCGAGAGCATGTTCCCCGGCATCGAGCTCACCAACCTCGCGACCGACGGTGCGACGATCGGCGAAGTATTCGGCGAACAGCTGACGCAACTCGAAGACAACTCGGATCGTGTGCTCCTGACGCTCACGGTCGGCGGAAACGATCTTGTCAGCGCGTTCGGTAACCGCCAGCGACGCGAAGTGCTCGAGAAAATCGCTGACGATGTCGCCGAGGCGTACGACTTTCTCGTCGACTTCATTCGGGGACGGTTTTCGAATGCGGTCGTCATCCTCACCACCGTCTACGATCCATCGGACGGAAGCGGGCGGATTCCCGGCGTTTACGACGGCGGGCCCGAGCTGCCGCTCGACATCCTCGACCGGCTCAACACGCACATTCGAACGCTCGCAGCCGGCACGCCTGACGTTCTCCTCGCCGATGCCCACCGACACTTCCTCGGTCACGGCGTAACGGCGGCCGAGCAAGACCAGTGGTACTGGAAGCGGTCATTGGTCGAGCCGAATGCGCGGGGCGCGAGCGAGATCCGGCATCTGTGGCTGGACGCGCTCCGCAATGCGGGCGAGACTCCAGCGTGAACTGGCGGAGCAACGAATGACGCAGGGCCTCATCGATCCACGGGAACCACTGATCGCCGACGAGAAATCCATCGCCGTCGCGACGCTCGTGTCGGCGACGGGGAGCACGTCGAAGAAAGTCGGCACGAAGATGATCGTCGGAGAAAGCGGACGGCTCCTCGGCGGCGTCACAATCGGTGGCTGCGTCGACGCGCAGGTCGTCGAAGCGGCAGATGCGCTGCTCGGTCAGGGCGGGCGGTGCATGCTCTCGATCTCGCTCGACGACGACGAGGCGTGGGAGATCGGCCTGACGTGCGGAGGCACGGTCGATGTCCTGATCGATCGCGTCGACGTTCGCGACACGGAAGATCCAATTCGCGCCGCACACGCATTCGCTCGCGAAGCAATCGCCCGCGACGAATCCGTTGTGATTGCGACACCGCTGGACGGCCGAGCTGCTGCGTTCGTCCTCACCGAGAATGGTGTGCGACACGGAACGCTCGGCGATGCACTGCTCAACGAGCGAGCCGCTGCGATCGCTGGGGAGGTGATGACGTCGACGTCACGCGTCGAAGAGATCGAACATGCGGGAGCGTCGCGCAAAATCTTCTTCGATCGGCAGGCGCCCGCGACGAGGATCGTCGTCATCGGTGCGGGACAGATCGCGATGTCGTTGACGAAGATGGCGCGCGAGCTCGAGGTCCACACGACCGTCGTCGATGGGCGCGACCGATACGCGACGCGCGAACGCTTTCCCGACGCCAACGAGATTCGCGTCGGGATGCCATCGGAGATCGTCGCGGGGATCGAGCCGACGAAGCGGACCGCGGTCGTGCTCATCGCGCACGATTATAAGTACGAACTCCCGGTGCTTCGCGCGTTGCTTCGCTCGCGCGTTGGCTATCTCGGGATGCTCGGGAGCAAGAAGCGCGGGGTCGCCGTTCGCGCATTGCTGAAGGAAGAGGGATTTACCGACGCAGAGCTCGACCGCCTTCACACGCCGATCGGTCTCGACATCGGCGGCAAGACTCCGCCGGAGGTCGCGCTGTCGATTCTTGCGGAGCTCGTTGCGGTGCGCAGCGGGAAGCGTGTGTGACGACGTTTCGCGCGGCGGTGCTGGAACACTTCAAACATCCGCGCAATCGAGGGCCCCTCGACGAAGCGAACGCGTCGGAAGAAGGGGCGAATCCGCTGTGCGGCGACCGGATTCGCGTTCAGCTTCGCGTGATCGACGGCGTGATCGCGGAGGCTCGCTTCACCGCGGATGCGTGCGCACTGTGCATCGCGTCGGCGTCGGTGATGACCGGTCGTGTTCGCGGTATGTCGTCTGACGATGCGATGCAGCTCGACATCGCTGTCATCCATCGTGCGCTCGAAGGCGAGCCGCCGGCCGGTCGCCTCAAATGCACGGTCCTTCCGCTCGACACGTTGCGCAGGGCGCTCAGCAAGCCACGACCCGAGGCCTCATGATCATCGGAGTTCTGCTCGCCGCCGGAGGTGCTCGGCGATTTGGCTCACAGAAGCTCGTCGCGGACGTCGACGGCATTCCAGTGGTGCGGCGCGCGTTCGACGCGCTCTCGCCGTCGACGGACGGCGTGGTCGTGGTCGTCGGAAGTGACTCCGAGGTGGTCACGCGAGCCCTCGATGGGACCGCGGCCAGCATCGTCGTGAACTCGGACTGGTCGCTTGGTCTCTCGACGTCTCTTCGCTGCGGAATTCTCGCGGTGCCGCCGAGTACTGAGGCGGTGATCGTTGGGTTGGGCGACGAGCCGATGGTGGACGGACGCATCTCGCGCGAGCTCGTTCGCGAGTGGCGTCGTAACAACAAGTCGATCGTCGCGGCACGATACAACGGCGTGCAGGACCATCCCGTATTGTTTGATCGAGCAGTGTTCGATGAACTGGCGTCGCTCGAGGGCGACGTTGGCGCGAAACGCGTCATCAATCGTTTGCCGGAGCGGGTTGCATTTGTCGATGTGTCCGCGCCGCAGCCGGTCGACGTCGACGAGCCCGGTGATCTGGATCGCATCGAATAGTCATCCCGAGGAGCGTAGCGACGAGGGATCGCTGTCGAGGCGAGGTTGTTTCGACTGCCTTAGTGAAAGCGATCCCTCGCTACGCTCGGGATGGCGTGGCGTTCAGGGTGATCGAGGAATAGGTCGCAAGATCTGTTACTCGGCGACGAAGCGCGGTATGGTATCGCGGCGCTAACGCGCCCTCGTTCTCGAAATCGCTCCGGAGATGACTGATGTCGCGTTCCCTCACGCGGCGGCTCGTACTGACCGCGCTTGGCACCCCTTTGTTCGTTGCGTCCTCGCAGCAACAGCAACAAACGCCACCCGCGCCGAGGATTCCGACGATGGCCGGTAGATCGCCGGTGTATGCGCCGAATGGCGTCGCGGCGACGAGCCAGCCCCTCGCGACAACCGCGGCGATCAACGTGTTGCAGCATGGAGGGAACGCGATCGATGCCGCGGTGACCGCGGCCGCGGTGCTCGCCGTCGTCGAGCCGATGATGACCGGTGTCGGCGGCGACATGTTCGCGATCATCTGGAGCGCGAAAGAGAAAAAGCTCGTCGCACTGAACGCGAGCGGTCGCGCCGGATCGTTGATGACGCGCGAGGAGCTCGTCAAGCGCGGAAGAACGCGCGTCGAACGCGGCGTCGAGAGCATCACGGTGCCGGGCGCCGTGGCTGGTTGGGACGCGTTGCTCAAGAAGTATGGAACGATGACGCTCTCGCAGGCATTGCAGCCGGCGATCGGCTACGCGGAGAACGGCTATCTCGTTACGCCCGTGATCGCCGGCGACTGGGCGCCGCAAGCGCGACTCCTTGCGCGCGACTCCGGCGCGAAGGCGACGTTCCTTCCGAACGGCGCACCGCCGAAGCCTGGCGACTTTTTCCGAAATCCCGATCTCGCCGCGACGTTCCGAGAGATCGCGAAAGAAGGACCGGCAACGTTGTACGGCGGCGCGTTGGGACAGAAAATCGTCGCGCGAATTCAGCAGCTCGGCGGCTTCATCACGCTCGACGATTTAAAGAAGAATCAGCCGACGTGGGTGACGCCGATCTCGACGATGTTCAAAGGATATCGCGTCTGGGA
>Ga0207661_10000243_pt1 | contig 35463 bp, 29 predicted proteins | sample KBSC713LmetaG_FD_184337 | JGI IMG/M metagenome (GOLD analysis project Ga0207661, IMG submission 184337) | Corn rhizosphere microbial communities from Kellogg Biological Station, Michigan, USA - KBS C7.1-3L metaG (SPAdes) (version 2) | ecosystem: Host-associated > Plants > Roots > Rhizosphere ...
GACCCAACGATAATAATCCATCTCTTTAGCCGCTCCGACCATTCCAAGTTCCAGCGTCATGGCAATCCAACTTGCTCGAGACATAATAGAGGCGCGATCCCCAATCGCAGGTGATCAAAATCATCAGATGGCGACGTGCCGCACAATTCGTGCGTGGAGCCACCATATCCTGAGCCTTGGGCAGGATAGCAGCTATTTAATTTTCCATGAAATAAATATTAGAGCTGGCGATTTAATTTTATTTGATTTATAAAATGATCTCTTGGCGGAACGGCTTATATCCAAAGAGCTTTTCGCGATTGAAGGTTAACGCTTACGGCTCGAAGGGAAAACATGGATGAGCTGACGGTGAACCGTTTCCGGGCTGCGCGGGGCCGGCTCCTGAACGGTCAGATTGCCAGGCTCGCCACCCATTTTGGGCGTCCGATCGTCATCCTGGACGTCGGGGGCCGGGCCGAATATTGGACCAATGTCGGCTTTGACAATATCGCCGCCATCCGTCTGCTCAATAGCGAACAGAGCGAGCTGGACCGGAAAGCGCCGTCCGACCTTTTCATTAACGAGCTCGGCGACGCGCGCGACCTTTCCAACTATGCCGATAACTCGGTCGATTTGGTTCATTCGAACTCCGTGATCGAGCACGTTGGGCGGTGGCCGGATATGTGCGCCATGGCTGACGAAGTGTTGCGTGTCGGGCTGTCCGGCTGGATCCAGACACCCGCCTGGGAGTTTCCAATCGAGCCACATTTCCGATTGCCGTTTCTTCATTGGTTCGCGCAACCGACGAGGCGGGCGATGTTGCGCGCATCCGGGCACTACGGCTCATTGGATATCCGACAGCGGCGGTATCACGTGGATCGGATCAACCTGCTGTCATACGGAGAGGTCAAGTCACTGTTCCCCAGCTGCGAAATATTCGTGGAGCGGCTCATTCTGGCCAAGAGCTACACGGCGCGCTGGGCTCCATCGGGTGTCAATCTTTGACCTTGTTGACCAGCGCGGCAGCTAGCGAGGGCCGTCGAGCAACCGGTCGAGAGAGTTGCAGATCGAGGCAGAGGATCGAGCGAGCCGCTCGTCCCTCTGCTACGGCGACATCTCAATAAAGCTGCGAAGCGCGCCGATCAAATGAGGCGACGCATGCGGCTCGATCCGTTCCATCTCGCCTGCAGCTTCGAACTGATCAAGCCTTTCCACCAACTGCTCTTCGTCGAACGCAACCATCACGCGGCCCTGCCCCGACAAATGGGTCGCCATGGCGACCTGGTGGTCGTTGCGTGTTTCTCGCAGCCTTCCCCGGCGCGGCATCACGATAATGGGTTTGCCGCATTCGAGTGCAGTAATGATTGTGCCCATGCCAGCATGACCGACGATCAGGCTTGCAGCTTCAAACCGTCTCCGAAATTCGATCGAGTCGATAAACCGGGTCGTTTCAATTGCCCTGGCGTGAAAGTCGGAGGGGCCAATCTGCGCGAAGACGTCAGAGCGTCCGCGTGACAGGGCCCACCCATCGACGGTGCCGATCAACCGGTCAAACGGCATCTGACCACCAACTGTTACAAAGATCATAGCACGGACCCCGTATAATGCGGACCTTCGGGTTTGGCGAGGTGCGCCCATTGGGTAAGCCAGAGGTCAGCATGCCGACCGACCTTCTGGGCCGACATTGAAATATGCTCGATGTTGGCGAGGCTATCGAGCCAGATCGTTCGCGCCCCCATCAATCGGCCGAGCCTCACTGCCACGTAACCTGGGGCGGCTCCGGTTGACACGACGATCTCCGGCCTTTCCTTCCAGATGATCCACGCAAGCTTGAGGGCCGTCTTGATCAGCCCGACTTTATTCCACCGGGTGGCATCGTTGACGGTATAGAACCGCTGGCCGGCCACCTGAGCGCGATAGAGCTCATGAACGGTGACAAACGTTACGTCGCAGCTGGAAAACGCCGAGCTGACGCGCAATAGCTGGATCCAATGTCCGCCGCCCGAAGAGACCGCCATGAGCCGCCGGCGATGACCATCGCCATGCCTCGCGCCCTTTCCCAGAAGCGTGTGCTCGTCCCACGTGTTTCTGTTCAATGCTACAGGCGGCATAATCGAGCCCTCCTCTATTATTAAATAATAATTAGCACTATTAATATTAAATCACAACATTTAATTTTGGATATTAAATGTAGATTTAAAGCAAATTTCGGCTAGTATTCAGATTGGAGGCGTGGCACTCGGCGGCGCCTGGAACATAAGTGGAACGACCGACCATGATCTCGATTGTCATTCCTGCCCGCAATGAAGCTGCGGTGATAGCGCGAAACCTGCACGCGCTGACAACTGGAGCCGAGGCCGGCGAAATCGACGTCGTGGTCGTCTGCAATGCGTGCACGGATGACACTGCCGGCGTTGCCCGTAGTTTCGGGCCACCCGTCCGCGTGATTGAGACAGAGGTCGGCGGCAAGGCTCATGCGCTGAACCTGGGCGATCAGGCCGCTGTCGCCTTTCCGCGCGTTTATGTCGACGCGGACGTCATGATTTCACTCAACAGCATTCGGGCCTTGGCCGCGCGCCTCGAACTTGGTGGTGTCCTGGCGGTGGCCCCGCGAGCGCTCATCGATCTCAATGGCTGTTCCTGGTGCGTGAGAGCTTACTACGACGTCAGGTCTCGTCTCCCCACCGCCCGCGAAGGAATTGGGGGCTCCGGCGTCTACGCTCTCGCGCATGCGGGACGTCGTCGCTTCGGCGAATTCCCAAATCTGACGGCGGATGACGGCTATGTCCGAATCCAATTCTCAGCTCGAGAGCGAGAGACCCTTGCACACGCGAGCTCCACCGTATTTGCGCCCCGGAGACTGAAGGACCTCGTCCTTGTCAGAACGCGCGCCCGCTACGGCACCATTGAATTGGAACGCCGATGCCCCGATCTCCGCCGCAATATGGGAGAGAGAAATCATAAATCGATCGTCAGTCTCCTGAGACTTCCATCTTTGTGGCCGAAGGTCCTCGTCTATTCCCTTGTCAACATCGTGGCTCGTCTGAGAGTTGCAGCTCGCCTAAGCACCGCGAGCCTTCGCTGGGAGCGAGACAACACGTCGCGTGACGTGGCCGCGCTGGCGCCAGACCTTCCGGGAGAGAATTCCTTATGATCCCCGTTTGGATTCCGGGCGCCATCGCGCTCCTGGGAGGGGCGATCTATTATTCACCCCACGCTTGGCGGCTCGCACGCGTCCGGGCGTTGCGCAAGCAGGTCATCCAGGACCGCACCCTTGTCCTGACCTATGACGACGGCCCGAGTGACTGTACGACCCCCGCGATCCTCGAACTCCTGCGGTCACATGGCGCGAAAGCGACTTTTTTCATGCTGGGGCGAAACGCCGAGAGAAATGCCGGCATCGCACATCGCATCATTGAAGAGGGCCATGACGCAGGCTGCCATTCCGAACGGCATCTCAACGCCTGGAAAGTCACCCCTTGGGCGGCAGTGGCCGATCTCAATGCCGGATACAGCAAGCTCTCGTCCTGGGTTGCTCCGAACGGGATCTTTCGTCCGCCATATGGAAAAATGACGGCGCCAACATACTGGTCGATCCGGCGCCGCGGCGCACCTGTCGGCTGGTGGACGATCGACTCCGGTGACACCCACAGTCCACTGCCTCAGCCGAAACGGGTGGTCGACCGTCTCCAGCGCGAGGGAGGCGGAATAGTTCTGATGCATGATCTGGATCGGTCTGAAGACAGAAATTGTTTCGTGCTCGAAACCACGGCCCTGCTCCTGAAAGCGGCCGAACGCGAAGCATTCAAGATCAAGCGTCTGAGCGAACTGTGTTCTTGATTTCAGATGGAGCGACATTCACTGCTCTCGCCGCCTCCTCGACATTCGCTTCTGACATAAATGCGGGAATGCCGGTTTCGCCTTTCACTCCAGCGATCAAGCCATCCAGCGCTGTCCTGAAGTTCCGCGACGAGCCGGCGACGAGATACGATACGGCATATGCAAAGCTCACAATGCCCGCCAGCAGCAACGAGCCCGGCAAATGCTTGCGAACGAAATTGATGTGATTTCGGCTTTGGAGGTAGACCGAAAGCCGAGATCTCCTGGCGCGTGGGCCGGCCGATCCGATCGTCGTGCCTCCTTTGTGCCGGACAATCGAACCACTCGCATAGCCTAGCCCGCATTGTTTCGCCCGAAGCGACCAATCAGCGTCCTCGTAGTACAGGAAAAATCGCTCATCCATCGAGCCAATCCTGGCGAGACAAGCCCGAGTGACGTACATCGATGCGCCTGAAACGCAGTAAAGGGCGGCTTCGATCGCATTGAGATCGAAAGGCGCATCCAACGGCTCTCGAAACCCGATAATGGCTTGCCTCGTCATCAGCGGCCGCCAACGCAACCCGCCGCGACAATGAACGTGATCTGGATCTTCGAAGGGTACGATCGTGCTACCCACCATACCCTTATTGCCATTGGCGCTGCGTTTGACGAGAGCGTCCAACGCGTCGGGCTCTGGTTCGCAGTCCGGATTGAGTATCCAGACTCCGTTCCATGCGTTGAGGGGCAGCAGCAGATTGATCCAGACATTTAATCCGCCGGCATACCCCAGATTTTGAGCCGCCCGGCCGATCCATACCCGGGACGACCTGCCATTGAGGGCGAGACACCTGACATCCAACAGCCGCCCAGAAGGCGATGCGAATGGATCCGGCAGGCCGTCCGAAACGATGCTGCATGGTCCGTGCGGGCTCGCCAACGCCTTATGGAGCTTGTCGAACGCTTCACGTCCTCCATTCTCGCAGACGAAAATATCGAACGCAGGCTCTTCCCTCGCGCGAGAGAGCGCGCCCACGCACGCGCTCACGTCGTCGGCATTGCGAAAGCCGACGATCAGAATGGCCACGCGGCCGCCGGGCTGATCGCTCACCCCAAGCTCCGATCGATCTGGAAATGACAATCAACAATGCAGCGCGTCCGCCGAACGCTGCCGGCGCAAAGGTCCTGGGCAAAAATCAGGCTACACGTCATTACTGCACTGCTCAGGCCGCGCTTCATCGCACAGGTCCACTCTCAAACGAACCCTCAAAGATCGCCTGACGCCGACGCCCCGCGGAGCATGCGCTGCCAGCGACAGCGACCGCCATGCTGCAGGTGCAGCGACGGCCAATAAGATTAACTACTTTCGCTACCACGACTTGGGTCGATATTAAATCATATTTTTAAATTAAACCTCTGGTCTTATGAGTTATTTATCTTATTATAGACATTATGGATTTTCAGGTCGTTTTGGGTGGTCCCCCGCTGAGGACGGCATGGGCTGCGGAGCTGGCGCAGCGGATCCGCCGCCGGGTCGATGTCAAGGAACGCGCGCAAGTGCTGGAATTGAAATGAATTTACAGTCCTCGAACCCGACGATGCGTGCCATCCGCGCCGGGCGCACTGCAAATGCGTCCCGCCCCCCTCGACGATGGATCATCTGGTTGATCTCGATCGGGATATTTCTGCCCTACACGTTTGGCGACACCGGCAAATACGTCATCGCGCTGCTGTCTCTTCCGGCTCTGTTCGCCCTCATTTCCCTTTCATCGAAGGGCAGACGACGGATAATGGCATGCGACCTTTTCGTGTGGGCTGCAGTCACATGGATGCTGCTTGTAAAGATTGGGTCGAGCGAACTGTTTGCAACGGCATCCGATGCTCTGGCACTTTTCGGAAGCTATATGGTGGCTCGTTCATTCGTCTATGGCGAGCCTGCCGTCAGAGAATTCACAAGAGCCCTCAAGATCGTCGCGCTTGCGCTCGTTGCGCTGTCCCTGCTGGATACGTTGACGGGAACTTTTTTCATCGTCGACCTGTTGGGCAAGATCTTCCAATATCCAAGGGCTTATGGAACGGCCGGGCTGCATAGAAGCCTTTTTGGCTTTGATGTCTTGCGCGCCACATCAACGTTTGGGCATCCCATATTGTTTGGTTCATTTTGCTCGGTTGCCGCGGCAATATTCCTGGCTGGCGGCGGCAGCATCGTTCAACGAATTTTCTATTCGGGAGTTTGCCTGCTTGGATGTGTCCTTTCGGTGTCGTCGGCGCCGATACTTGGTGTCGTTATCGTTGCGGTTGTCGTTGCTTATGATCGACTGCTTCATTCGTCTCCGCAGAGGTGGACGGTCCTGTTTGTGGTAGTGGCCGCAGCCGCTTGCCTGTCGTTTGCTCTGTCAAACAATCCGCTGACGTGGCTGCTCCGAAATCTTACCGCCGATCCCGTCGATGCGTATTACCGCCTGCTGATCTGGGCCAATGCAACCGATTACATAGCGCTCTCGCCCATCGTAGGGACGGACCCTGTCGCTTGGTCGACAAACGAGATTTTGCATACCATTGACAGCGTATGGCTCGTATTGGCGATGTCGTACGGCTTGCCAATGGTGGCTTTGCTCTTGCTTGCCAGTCTTTCAGCGTGCGGGGTATCAACGCGGAAATTGAACCTCCGTCTGTCCAGCGCCGCGATCGTGCGCGCCCGTACCGGATTTTCGCTGACACTGTTTCTGTTCGCATATTTGGGGCTGACGGTGCACTTCTGGGGTGGAGTGTGGATGTTTTGGGGCCTGTGCCTTGGAATTCGAGCCTCGCTTGAAGACTATTGCTCAGCTCGTTCGCTCTCCACCAGCAGCCCGAGAAACCTCCAGCCGGCGTTTGGTGGAATTGGAGGGCACCGCCACCTATGAGAATTCTGGTTTACGCGCACGCGATGGAGCTCGGAGGATCGCAGCTCAACGCTATCCAGCTGGCAGGCGCGGTGCGCGATCGTGGACATGAGGTAATCGTGCTGTCCGAGCCGGGACCGCTGGTGGATCGAGTCCGGGCGATGGATATGGAGCATGTCGCAATTCCGGTGGACCGGCGCCGCCCTTCACCACAGGTTGTCAGCAGCCTGGTTCGGCTGGTACGCGAACGGCGCGTGGAGATCGTCCACGGCTACGAATGGCCTCCGATTGTTGAAGCCTTCATTGGCCTCGGAGTTTGGCGTCGTACTCCAATCGTTGGCACCGTTATGGCGATGTCGGTGGCGCCATTCTTGCCGCGAACGGTACCGCTTACGGTCGGAACCGAGCGGATCCGCGACGCGGCGGTTGCTGCCGGGCACAGGCGGGTGACCCTGCTGGAGCCCCCCGTGGATACCGAGACCGACAACCCGTCAGTCTATGGAGGCCAATTCCGGGCTCAGCACGGCATCCATCCTGATGAAGTTGTGGTGGCGATGATCTGCCGCCTGGTCCCCGAACTGAAGCTCGAGGGACTCTTGGCAACTTGCGACGCTGTGGCCGATCTGGCGCTCACCGGCCATCGGGTGCGCCTGGTCATCGTCGGGGATGGGCGATCGCGCAATGAGGTCGCCGAGCACGCTGCAAGGGCCAATGCTGCGGCTGGGCGCCAGGTGGTATTGCTGACCGGCGAAATGAATGACCCCCGCGTGGCCTACGCAGGGGCCGACATCACCGTCGGCCAAGGTGGTTCGGCGCTACGCGGGATGGCATTTGGCAAGCCGTTGATCGTGGTCGGCGAACGCGGCTTCAGCGAGATGCTGACCCCGGTTACGGCACCGATATTCCTGAAGCAGGGATGGTACGGCCTGGGTCCGGGCTCGCTCGGATCGGGTGTGCCCGCGCTGCGCCTTGCGCTCGAACCGCTCGTCAGCTCGCTGGAATTGAGACGGGAACTGGGCGCCTTCGCGCGTCAACTGGTGGTAGATCGCTTCAGCCTTCGCCAGGCGGCTCAACGCCAGGAAGCAGAATACCTCCAAGCCACACTGGATCGCGTCGCCGCCGGTGCACTTGCAGTCGACCTCGCCCAATGCGCGAAAGGTTTGCTGATGGCCAAATTACTCAGGAAATATCAGCGGTGGCGCGGAACGGTGGCGATCGACGACAGCAATGCTCTTTCCGTCGTCGCCGAGGTGCTCGCCGGCGGAAAGTCCTGGATTCAGCGGGATCGGAATTTCTGACTCTCTCACCAACAATCAAAAGTTGAATTCACGTTTGAGCGCGTCAGCGACGCGGACCTGATCGTATTCGGTCATCTGCGCATAGATCGGCAACAGGATCGAATGATCCTGTGCGAGTTCCGATTGTCTGAGATCATGGCGCCGTTCGGCGTCCGCGTAGGGCGGCTCGCGATGCGAGCACATGATGCCGCGACGGGTCGCGATGCCCTGATCGAGAAGGCGCTGCATGACGGCTTTTTGATCCAGTATGGTGGGCAGGCGCACGCAATAGCTTTGCCAATTGGAGCGAGCCCAATCGGGCTCGAAGGGCACGCTCAACCCCTCGATATTTCCCAGCAATTCCGCATAGCGGCAGGCAATGGCCCTTCGCCGCGCCACGATGTCAGGCAATTTCGCGAGCTGCTTGCGCCCGATCGCGGCCTGGATATCGGTCATACGGTAGTTGAAGCCGACGGTCAGGTAATTCTCGAAGATCACTTGGGGCGAGCCATGCCGCACTGTGTCCGGCACGCTCATGCCGTGCTGGCGTAGAAGCCTAAACTTGCCGTCGAGCTCTGCGTCCGACGTCGTCAACATGCCGCCTTCGCCGGTCGTGATCACCTTGCGCGGGTGGAAGGAGAAGCAGGCGATGCGACCGTGCGGCTTGCCGATCCGCTCCCAATCACTGTTCATGCGGATCTGGCTGCCCGCGGCACAGGCAGCGTCCTCGATCAAGGCAATGCCGTAACGTTCGGCCAGCGCAACAAGAGCAGACAGATCGCAGGGCATCCCCATCTGGTGGACGGCGATGATCGCGCGCGTGCGCGGCGTGACCGCCTCTGCCACCCGGTCCGGATCGATATTATAGGTGTCCGGATCGATGTCGACGAAGACTGGTGTGGCGCCGCAATACCTGGCGCAATTTGCGGTCGCGATGAAGGAATGGCTGGCGGTAATCACTTCGTCGCCAGGCCCGATATCCAACGCGGCCAGGGCCAGATGCAGAGCCGTCGTACAGTTGGACACGGCGCAAGCGTGGGGCGCGCCGACCATGGCCGCAAAGTCCCGCTCGAAGGCGGCCACCTGCGGCCCTTGCGAGACCCAGCCGGATAGCACGGCTTCGCGCGCCGCGTCGGCCTCGTCCTCTGCCAACAGAGGTAATGCGATCGGGATCACGAAGCCACCGCCTGCTGCTGGCGGCCCGCCGAAAGCGCTTCTCGCTCGACCCGCCACCATTTGACGAGATCGGCAAGACCTTGCTCAAGCGGCACCGAGGCACGAAAACCGAGCAGCCGTTCCGCCTTGTCCGTCGAAGCCAGCCGGCGAGGCACCGGGTTGATCGACCGCTCGGGCGCAAATTCCGGAGTCAGGCCACGATGGCCCATGACAGAAGCCAGCGCCGCGGCAAGCTGCAGCAGGCTGGTCTCGGTCCCGCTCGCGACGTTGAATACCTCGTCGCTGACCTTTGCGCGCGCGCCAAGGATGTTGGCCCGTGCGATATCGCGAACATGGATGAAATCCATTGTCTGCTGACCGTCGCCAAAGATGATCGGCGGGAGCCCTGCTTCCAGTCGCTCCATCCAGCGGATCAGAACCTCGGTGTAGCGACCGTGAATGTCCATCCGATCGCCGTAGACGTTGAAATAGCGGAAAGCGACGTAGTCGAGCCCGTGCATGTCGTTATAGGAGCGAAGCAGTCCTTCGTTGAAAGCCTTGGCTGCGCCATAGAGGGTTCGGTTGTCATAGGGATTTTGTCGCTCGGTGGTCGGGAACTCCTCTGCCATGCCGTAAACCGATGCCGAAGATGCAGCGATGACCTTCTCGACATCGTGCTTGACGCACAATTCGAGCAAATCGAAGGTCGCGTCGACCATGACTTCCTTGGCAAGACGTGGTTCGGCGGCACAATGGGTGATGCGCAGCGCCGCCTGGTGAAACACGATATCGGCGGCCTTGACCAGCGACGCCGTCAGCTTGCCGTCGCGGATGTCGCCATGGACCAGACGGACGGGACCCCGCATCAACGCCCGCCGAAGATTTTCCGGTCGGCCTCGGATCATGTTGTCGAGCGCGACAATCTCGGTGCAGCCCTCGTCGCATAGAAGATCGACAATGTGCGATCCGATGAATCCGGCCCCGCCGGTAACCAGGATGCGTTTTCCCTTGAGATCAGCCAAGATGTTCTCCCGTTCTTTGGTTCTGCCAAATCGGCTTTCCTGAAATGCCGCTCTTGTTCGCGATCCGAGCTAGACGGCCTCGACGACGACCGCTTTCTCCAGTTGCGTCACGACCTCGGTAACTTTCTCCAACGTCAGCTCCGGATAAATCGGAAGCGACAGGAACTCTTTGGCGAACTTCTCGGTCACTGGAAAATCGCCGGCGCGGTAACCGAGATTGCCGTAAGCCTTCTGAAGATGGACCGGCACGGGATAGTGAATGCCCGTGCCGATACCGCCTGCCTGCAGCGATTTCAGAACCTGGTCGCGGTACGGCAAGGCAATCGCGTAGACATGGTAGACGTGGCGGCTATGTGCCGGAGGACGGGGCCGCGCAAATGGAAACTTCGCAAGCGCGCGATCGTATTGCGCGGCAGCCGATCGCCGTCCCTCTGTCCAGGATTCGATGTAGCCCATCTTGACGTCGAGGACGGCTCCCTGAATCCCATCCATCCGGTAATTGTAGCCGGCAACGACATGGTTGTATTTCGTCTCCTGTCCCCAATCTCGCAGCAGCGCGACCTTCTGCGCGAGGTCCGGGCGCTTCGTAACGACGGCTCCGCCTTCACCATAGGCACCGAGGTTCTTGCCTGGATAGAAGCTGAAGCAACCGAGATCGCCGATCGAGCCTGCACGACGACCCTTGTATTCGGCCCCGTGTGCTTGCGCCGCGTCTTCGATCACGACAAGCCCGCGCCGACGGGCGATGTCCATGATCGGATCCATATCCGCCATCAGACCATGGAGATGGACCGGCAAGATCGCCTTCGTCCGCGGAGTAATTGCGGCCTCGATCAAGGCCGGGTTCATAGTCCAGGTGACCGGATCGATATCGACGAAGACCGGCTTCGCCCCGCTGTATATGATGGCAGCCGTCGTAGCGACGAACGTCATCGATACGGTAATGACTTCGTCACCTGGCCCGATGCCGGCAGCGAGCAGCGCCAGATGCAGCGCCGAGGTGCCACTATTGACTGCATGGCAGTGATCAACACCACAATAATCCGCAAAGCGCTCTTCGAAAGCATGGACCTCTGGTCCAAGGACGAATTGCGTACTCTCGAGGGAGCGAAACACCGCTGCATCGACCTCTTGCTTGATCTGTCGATACTGAGCCTTCAAGTCCAGAAACGGTACCAATGCTTTGACCCTTTCCTGCCGGTTTATTATAGCGATCTTGAATGCACTGAATCAGCTCAGCGCATCCTTGCCGAATCTTAGCAAGACGACGCCGGACTCACTCCCCGTCCGCAGCATCGTCTGCGCGTCAACCCGACCTTCTTCGGACATCGGCATGATACGCGCCGGCACTCCGGCCACCACAGCGCTCGCTGGAACGTCCCGGGTGACCACCGCACCAGCACCGACGGTCGCGCCGTCACCGATGCTGATCCCGCACAATATGGTCGCGTTCGATCCGATGGATGCTCCCTTGCCGACCCGCGTCGGTTCAACGGTCCAGTCAGCGGGCCCTTGCGGCCGGCCGTCTGTTGTTGCCCTCGGATATTTGTCGTTGGTGAACATGACGCCATGCCCGATGAACACCTCATCCTCGATGCTCACGCCCTCGCAGATGAAAGTATGGGATGAAATCTTGCAACGGGCTCCAATGCTGGCTCCAACCTGAACCTCGACAAACGTGCCGAGCCTCGTCTCGTCCCCGACCGAGCAACCGTAGAGATTGACCAGATCGGGGTGAAGGATCCGCACGTCTCGGCCGAGCCGCACATCTTTGGCGATAGGCATTGCATCCTCCCTTGAACGCCAGAACGGGTTGTCAACGAAAGTCACGCTCCCCTCGCGTTGCCGTAGCAGGAACGAGGCCGACGAAATGCAAGACGGCAGACAATATCTGCGTGGCTGGTGTGCTCACCTCGGCCAGGAGCGGGTGCCGGACCGCCAACACCGCAGCGAGCCACGCCACCGCCGCCGCCAGGAAGCCGACAAAGATGCCCGGTACAGCGCCGATCACGCCGCTGTCGATCACCGATGCGCAAATTGCGATGGTTGTGCCGCTGCACACGGTGACAATGCCGCTCTTTTTTGTCGCGAGAACAACGTCGACGAAGTTCAAATTGAGATGCCGCCCGACGAAGTGGATTGCGACAGCGGCTTGAAACGGCAGTGTGAGCAATGCCGACATCGCGACCGCCTCCACGCCCAGAAAGGAGGCCGCAAAGATCGCCAAGAGGGACGGCGGCAACGATATCAGCGACGAAACCAGCGCGTCTCTCACGCTTCCCGCCGCCACCAGGACGGGATACGTCAAGCAAGCGGCGAACAGCGAAAGATAGGCGATGCAAAGGATGCGAACCAGCGGCACCACCTCCAGCCAGGATGGGCCAAGCCAGACATAGATGATAGGCTTGGCCATCGTCGCCATCACGATGAGGAACGGCCAGTGAAGAACCGTCAGGAGCGAAATGGCGTGAAGGTAGGTGCGCTTGAGATCCTTCCCGGCATGCGTCTGAGCACAGATGGCCGGCATGATCACCGGGCTGATAACCTGAATGACCAGTTTGTCGAAGACTTGAGTGACATTCACTGCCCGGCTGTAAAGACCGACGGCCGCGAAGTCCAACACCCGGGCAAGGAACAGCTGAGGCGCCGAATTGTAGAATACGTTTATAAGAACGACGCTACTCGAATAGAGCCCAAACCTGACGATCTCAGGATATCCAGCCAACGATGGCCGGAAAATTCGCAGGTCGCCATATTTGCCGATCAAAAAGACTCCCAGGACAATGCTGCCGACAACCATTCCCCAGATCGGCGCCAGATAGCTATAGCCCATCAGCGCCAGCGCAATCGACACAACAGCCGTGGCGAAATTCCCCGCGAGGTTGCCGGCAGCGATGATATCGAACTGCATATTTCGCCTGAGCAGAGCCATCGTCGTCATCGAGAATGGAGTGATAGCAAAATTGAGTGCCGCAACTGCAATACCGACGCTCAGCCCGTCGGCCCCGAACATCGTCCCGAGGACCTCGCCCAGCAGGCAGAGGCCGATTCCGATTGCTACGGACAAGCACAATGAAATGGTGAATGCGGTCCTGGTGTGTTCCGTTGAGAGTGACGGCTTTTGAATGAGATAGCTCGTGCCCCCGAACTCCTGGGACGAAGCCGAAAAAACCGAAGTTATAGCGGAGACAACTGCGTAGACGCCGAACTCTTTCGGTGTGAGCAACCTTGACAGGATGGCAGTCGAAAAGAAGAACAGCAGCAGGCTCGCGTAGCGCTCTACCGCCGAAAAAAAGATTGAACGTTGTACTGAGATCATTACCTTCCTAAAGCTCGCTTTGACGGGCCAGTAGTTGCGCCATCGATCAGAAAACTAGGCGACGACCTCCTCCCGTCTCACAACGTTCGGGACATGCTTCAGCGTAACGGGCTTGCCACGCTCCGCGATCGAGCGGGACGCTGCCTCAAGCACTTCGATCACTCGAAGACCGGACTGACCGTCGGAAACCGGCCGCGCACCGGTACGGACGCATTCGATGAAGTGCTCGACCTCGATCTCTAGCGCTTCCTTGGTAGAAATATGCGGCGCCCACATATCGCCAGCCCGATATCCGATCCGGAACTGATGGACGTTTTCGGAGGAAGCACTCAACGTGATCCCCTTATCGTAGACCTTGATTTTTTCGGTTGGTTCGAGATCGTCATAGACGATCATTTTCTTGCTGCCGCCGACGAACGTCTGGCGCACCTTGATCGGTGATAGCCAATTGACGCTCACATGAGCAACGCATCTGGTGTCGAAAAACAGTGTAAGATGAGCCATGTTTTCCGGAGAGCCAGCCACGTGGCATGATCCCGTAGCTGAAACCGCAACGGGGTTCTCGTCGAGAATGTATTGAATAATAGAGACGTCATGGACCGCCAGGTCCCAGATTACGCTCACATCGCTCTGGAACAAGCCGAGGCTGGAACGCGTGCTGTCGTAGTAGTAGACCTCGCCTAGTTCGTTCCGAAGCACGAGCTCGCGGATTTTCTTGACCGCCGGCGTATAGAGAAACGTATGATCCACCATCAGGGTCAACCCGAGGCGGTCAGCTTCGGCGATGAGGCGCCGCACCTGCTCGGACGTGGGAGCCAGCGGCTTCTCCACGAACACATGCTTCCCGGCTCTCAACGCGGCGAGTGCCAGCTCATAGTGAGTATGAACCGGCGTTGCGATCGCAATGGCGTCTATCTGCGGATTGCGAAGCAGCTCTCTGAAATCCGAGGTAATTTCCACCTCGGGATGGCGGCGCTTGCTGATACACAGCTTTGCCGGATCAAGGTCGCTGACCGCGAGCAGCCTTGAACCGTCATTATTTGCAAAATTTCGGACCAGGTTCGGTCCCCAGTAGCCGTATCCGATAACGCCAACACCAATCGCGGAATTCGACATCTCAAAACACCATTCCGGCTGTTTACGAACCTTGGACAGGATCATCATTTAATTATATCGTCGAAATAAATAAAGCTAGCTTTAATTTGTCTCCGGTAGTTAAATGAACTGCCTGGAGAATAATGAATACTACAATCGAGAAACGCAACTTTTTCATTTACATCAATAGCTTGCGAGACGACAACCGCTCTCGTCAGACATTAAGCAAGACAAATATATCGACGAAATTAAATGAATCATTTCCGCTGAATTTAATGACGCGCTCCAAATGCCGAATTCGTGGCGGACGCCGGGGCCTCCCCCCAGCGAGCCGCCAAGGCCGATAGCAATAGGTCGAGGGTCTCAGTTCATGAAACACGGACGAAGAATTGCCATAATAGGGCTAGGTTACGTTGGACTGCCGGTTGCCGTCTCATTCGCCCGCTCTGGAGCGACAGTAGTCGGCTTCGATGTGGACCCAAGACGGATCGCAGAACTCAGGAAAGGCGTAGACCGCACCGAGGAAGTCGAGGCTGAGGACTTATGTCTAAGCTCGCTGACCTTCTCCACGGATCCGCGCGCGATGGCGCGCTGCGACTTCTTTATTGTTACCGTTCCAACACCCATCGACGAGGTTCGACGACCCGATCTGGGCGCGATGTTCGCGGCGTCACGGACCGTAGGCAGCGTGCTGAAAAGAGGAGACATCGTCGTCTACGAGTCGACGGTCTACCCCGGAGCCGTTGAAGATGAGTGTGTCCCGATACTGACGGAAACTTCCGGTCTCAGGGCCGGCATCGATTTTACGGTTGGGTACTCGCCGGAGCGAATCAATCCAGGCGACAGGGAGCATCGCTTCGAGACCATCCTGAAAGTTGTGTCGGCTCAAGATTCAAAAACGCTCGATATCGTGGCCGGCGTCTATGAATCCGTCGTTACCGCCGGCATTCATCGGGCGCCGTCCATCAAGGTGGCTGAAGCAGCCAAGGTCATCGAAAACACGCAGCGCGATCTCAATATCGCGTTCATGAACGAGCTCTCCTTGATCTTTCAGGCGCTCGAAATCGACACGGGTGACGTTCTGGCCGCCGCGCGCACGAAATGGAATTTCATGCCGTTTCAGCCCGGGCTGGTGGGCGGACATTGCATCGGCGTCGACCCGTATTACCTGACCTATCGTGCGGAAAAAGCCGGCTACCATCCGGAGGTCATTCTGTCCGGCCGTCGCATCAACGACGGTATGGGTCAGTGCGTGGCGCGCGAATGCATCAGAGGGCTCTTAAAGCGCAAGATACAAAGCGGTATCGTCACCGTGCTTGGATTGACATTCAAGGAGGACGTGCCTGACACGCGCAACTCTCGGGTGATAGATATCGTCAGGGAGTTGCGATCTTTCGGGCTTACGGTCCAATTGCACGACCCGCACGCAAATGCTGACGAGGTCAGTGAAGATTATGGCCTTACTTTAATGGACTTTGAGCGTCTTTCTCCTGCGGAGGCCGTGATACTGGCCGTCGCCCACCAGGATTATATTGAGCAAGGATGGCCGCTCATCCAAGGCTTGCTTGCAAACAGATCGGGCTTCGTGATTGACGTGAAGATGAAGCTTGATCGCCAATCGAAGCCTGCCGGCATCGAGCTCCGGCGCATGTGAGACCGAAAGGTTTCATTGCCCTCCGCTTAGGGCTGCGGCGAAGGCAAGCGGTTCGCGTGCAACCAAGAGCCGCGGCCGCCTTCGCCGTCGGGGATCAAGAAAACCTTCTCACGGTTCGCGAATGCTCTCATCGAGACCGCGAAGCAGCGGATACAGGAAATAGGACATTACGCTGTGACGCCCGACCTTCATTTCGGCAGTGACAGCCATGCCCGGGATGAGCCGAACGTGCTCCTGCGGAAGCCTGAGGTTGGTGTCGAGCAGGTCGACCAGTACGCGGTAGTAGGGAGCCTTCGAACGACCTGCGCCCTCAGCCTTTGGATCGGGCGAAAATGAGTCCTGACTGACCACACGAACGACGCCCGTTCCCGTACCGTATTTCTGGAAAGGAAACGCTTCAAACTTGATACGCACGGGCAGCCCGGCGGAAACGCGACCAATGTCCCTGCCGTCCACGTTGACCTCCGCTTGAAGCGGCACATCGCTTGGCACGAGCGCAAACAGAGTTTCGGCCTCCTTGACCACGGAACCAATGGTGCGGTTGGCGATCTCCAGCACAATGGCGTCCGCCGGGGCCCTCAGCACGATCATCTGTCGGCGAAGCTCGACTTTCTTGAGATCTTCTGCGGCGCTGTCCCGCTTCGCCAGGGTTTCAACGAGATCCTGATACGCCGTCTTGCGAAAGTCCTCGGCAAACACTTTCTGATCCGCACGAGCTTTTTCGACACGGTGCGTATTGTCGGCGATATTGCCGCGGACGCGGGCAAGATTGCTTTCGACTTCAAGGCGAGCGTCGCGCGACAGGAGCAAGTTCAGCCTTGAACCGACTTCCCTTTCCGCCAGTGTGCTACGCATGGCCTCGATCGACTTCATTGTCTCGAGGCGTTGGAGCAGCACCGTCTCCTCGTCATGCGCAGTCTTGAGATTGGCCTGTGCCGACGCGATTTGCGCGTCGTAATTTTGCATCTGGGCGTCATACGACGATTTGCGCTGTAAGAATACTTTGCGTTGCAGGATCTCGTCGGCGCTGGCCTTGGCGCCCGCGGCATAATCCTCGCCGGCCAGCTCTGCCCGCAGACGATTGATCGAGGCGTCAAAAGCCGCAACCCGATTTGCCAGCTGGTCGCGATCCGCCTCGGAAAACGTCGGGTCGAGCGTCGCCAGCAAGTCCCCCTTGTTGACCCGGTCTCCGACCTTGACGTGTATCTCGCGAATCACGGAGGTTTCCAATGGCTGGACCACCAAATTGGGACGCGTCGTGATCAGCTTTCCCTGCGCAGTCACGATCATATCGACCTGCGATAGGGACGCCCAGGTCACTGCGACGGCTATCAGAGCCAGGATGCAATAGAGGGTCGCCCGGGCAACAAACGGCGGCGTCCGATTTTCGACCTCGATCGCATCGGATTGAAATTCGGTGACGACCTGGGATGAACGCCCAGCCGGCCTGAATAGGCCGCGCCGGCGCCGCTCGGTCTTGGCGAGACCGATGGATTTAGCATCGCCGCGAGTTTTCTCCGGACTTTTCATGCGATCTGCTTCGTCTGCTGGTTCCAGAGATGGCGATAAATAGTGCATTTCGACAGCAGTCGGTCATGCCGATCGGCGTCGACGATGCGGCCGCGATCGACGACCAGAATCTGGTTCGCATCCGAAAGCATCGACAGACGGTGCGAAACGATAATGACGGTTCGTCCCTCCGCCATGCGGCGCAGATTGCGCCGAATGATCATTTCGCTTTCGGAGTCGAGCGAACTCGTGGCTTCGTCGAGGATCAGAATGCGAGGGTTGACAATAAGCGCTCTGGCGATGGCCAGGCGCTGCTTCTGCCCTCCTGACAGGTTCGACCCATTCTCTTCGAGCATGGTGTCGAAACCGCGCGGCAGCCGCTCGATGAACTCGTCCGCGCCCGCGAGCTGGGCAGCCCGCACGACCTCGGCAAAAGTCGCATCGCGCTTCACGCAGGCGATATTTTCGCGGACCGTGCCGCGGAAAAGAAAATTATCCTGAAGGACAATTCCCAGGTTGCGGCGCAGATGGACCAGGTCGAGCTCCCGGCAATCGTATCCGTCGATGCGAAGCAGCCCCTGCTGCACCGGATACATGCCGGAGATCAGCCGCGTCAGCGTCGTTTTGCCCGACCCGCTCCGGCCAACGATGCCGAAGATCGTTCCCGGATCGATGGAGAAGGATACGTCGTCGAGGGCCGGCGCTCCCTCCGTGCCGTAACGGAACGAGACGTTCTCGAATTCGACTTTTCCGGCGAACTCGGGCACCAACCCCTCGCGCCTGCCGTCGCGCTCGGGCTTTTGGTTCATCACTTCGCCCAGCATTTTCACCGAAAGGGCGACCTCCTGATATTCGTGCACCATGGTGACGAGCTGGACCAGAGGGCCCGAAACCCGTCCGGCCAGCATGTTGAAGGCCACCAATGCACCGATCGTCATCTCGCCGCTGAAGACGTCGAGCGCGCCCAACGCGATGATGCCGAGTGTCATCATTTTTTCAAGCAAGCCGGTGACTGCCTGGGCACCAGCAGAAATCTTCTCGACGCCGAAGCGCATGGAGACCGACTGCGCGCATCGGTCGTCCCACACTCTGCCTTGTCGTGGCTCCATGGCCAGCGACTTGACGGTACGCATGCCGTGCACCGTCTCGACGAGAAGGGCCTGGCGCGCTCCCTCCGCCTGGTAAAGCTCATACAAGCGGCGACGAAACGGTCCCATCAGGGATGCGACCACGATTCCACTGGCTGCAGTAAAGGCCAGCACAACGCAGGTCAGCTTGATGCTATAGAGCGCGAGCACCGGGACGAAGACGAGCAGCGACAACAGGTCGAGCGTCGTCAGGAACAGGCGCCCGGTCAGAAACTCCCGGATCCGGGCCGCCTGTTGCATGTGCTTCACCAGGACGCCGGCCGAAATGTGCTCGAAGAAGGTCACAGGCAGGCCCAGCAGATGGCCGAATGTCTTGGTCGCAACCCGGATGTCGACCTTGTTGGTCGCATAAAGCAGAAGGTATTTCCGCAAAAAGCTGAAGATCGCATCGAAAGTGAGTGCGGCGGTCGCTCCAGCCGCCAGCACGTAGAGCGTCGTAAAGCTCTCGTGAACCAGAACCTTGTCTATGACGAGCTGAAAGAAGATCGGCAGCGCAAGACCCAACGCGTAAAGCAGGATCGCTGCGATCGCAACATCGGTAAACAGGCGCCACTGACGAAGCAATTCCGGCACGAACCAGCGCAGCCCGAATACTCTTTGACCGTCCGCCGGAGCCTGCTCGCGCTTGATCAGGATAGCTTCTCCCTTCCACCGCGAACAGAACATATCCCTGTCGACGATCAGCGCCTCATCCTGGCGCTCGGCCAGCGGATCAAAGACCTTGACCGACTCCACGCCATCCGGTCCCTGCCCGGCCGCCAGGACCAGAATCCAGTTGCCATTGGTGAGAGGAACCAGAGCCGGATAGGCTTCGCCCAGTCGGAAAAGCGCGCTCCAGTCCATGCGCGTACTCTGCGCACGCAAGCCGGCCTCCTTCGCCATGCGTAGCAGGAGGTTTGCCGAGACCGGCGTTCCATCGAGGGCATAGGCGTGCAACAGTCGCTCGACAGGCAGGTCTACGCCATGATGGGTCGCGACCTTGGAAAGACAGTCCAGCGCTGTATGAGATACTGTGCCGGGAGTCTCGTCCGGTGCAACGTCATCTCCGGCCGCAGCACCCTTCTCTTCAACGGAAATTGCTTGAAGCATTCGGAGACCTTGGTGGGCTTGAAGGCGGCGAAGCGCGGTCCGACTGAAAAGCGAGATTCGGAGCCTCGGCCGACGACGTCCTTGGCTGGTTGCGTCGGACCACGCCGGCATCCACCAGACCCTGGAGTGCGTTCTGCATCACGTCGACCGAATTAGCGAAGGCTTCGACGGAAAAAATCAACCTCTGACGGAGCACCCGTTTCGGCGCATTATTGGCGTCGCGCTCCGTGGGAGAGAGACTGACCAGATCGACGCGGACGATCGAGCCGCCGACCGTGATCTCCTCCACTCCATCGGTGTAAAGTTCGTCATGCATCTGTCACTCCTAGGCTGCAAGCTGCGGCTTGAAGACCACGTCGACGCCATAGCTCGTGGAGTTGAAGCTGTTCGTCGGAAACAGACTTGAGCTCCCGTAGGCGTAGACGCCGTTGCCTCCGCTGCTCGCGCTTGAAAGTGCGGTGAGCGGACCATTCGTGAGCGAGGTCGCGAAAAGGTTGGGATCGGCTGCGTAGTCACCGGTATTGGTGTGATAGGAGGCCACATAGGTGGTTCCGGTGGCGATCGCCACCGGACTTGAGAAGTTCACCTGCTGCCAGCCGCTCGCCGTTTCGTTGCTAAAGGTCGCGGTCGCAAGCAAGGTGCCCGTCGAACTCCAGAGGTCGGCGACATGGGTCCCGGTATTGCCAGGCCCCTTATAGAACCGAAGACCGGTGATATTGCCATTCTCGGACGCCGTGAATTTGACGCCGACCTCGATAGCGCTGGGATCGTTCGTCGCCGCGACCGAGGGCGCGGTTGCCGGATTGAAGAGGCTCGCGGTCGTCGGATCGTTCACAATCAGCGACGCCGAGGCCGACGCTGTTGCACCGGAGGTGTCGGCGATCGAGTAAGTAAAGCTCGCCGAACCGGTATAACCGGCCGTTGGCGTGAAGGTTACGGTCTGCGCACTTGCATTGTAGACGGCCGTTCCGTTGCTGGCATTGCTGACACCGGTGACCGACAACGTCAGGCCATTTGGATCGGTATCGTTGGCGAGCAGCGTGGACGCCGCAATCGTCACCGAGCCGTTTTCGTTGGCGACAAAGCCGCTATCGTTGTTGGCTACAGGAGGCGACTGAGTTTTCGAATAGACGACGTCGACCCAGTAATTGCTCGCGCTGAAGCTGTTGGTCGGGAAGATGCTTCCGCTGCTATAGCCATACACGCCATTCGAGGAGGACGGCGCCGTCAGATCGCCACTCACCAGGGGATTGGCGAAGTAGTTGGAATCGGCAGAATAGTCGCCGTTGGTGTGATACGACGCTACATAGGTCGTACCGGCGGTAATCGCCACCGGGGCGGCAAAGTTGACCTGTTGCCAGCCGACAGCGGTTTCATTGGTGAAATTAGCGGTCGCCAGCAGCGTCCCGTTGGAGCTCCAGAGATCCGCGACATGGGGACCCGTGTTCTGCGTCCCCTTGTAGAAACGCAAGCCGGTGATCAAGCCGTCGTGGTCGGCCGTGAATTTCACGCCGAGCTCCACCGAGCTCGTATCGTTCACCAACACGGTAGCCGGAGTCGAGCTGAGGCTGAACAGGCTCTCCGTTCCCGGGCTGTTGACGAACATGGCAACGGTCGCATTAGCAGTGCCATTGGCATCCGAGATCGCATAGTTGAAGCTCGCGGCGCCGACATAGCCGGAGGTCGGCACGAACGTGACCGTCTGCGCGTTCGAATCATATGACACGGTCCCGTTGAGCGGGTTGGATACACCGGCGAATGAGAGCGACAGGCCGCCGGGGGCAGAGTCGTTGGCCAGCAAGGTCGACACCTGGATCGTGATCGAGCCATTCTGGTTGACGACAAAACCGCTATCATTGTTCGCAATCGGCAAGGGCGGCGTCTTGGTGTAGACGACGTCTACCCAATAATTGCTTGCGCTGTATGAGGCATTCGGGAAGACGCTGTTGGCGCCATAGGCATAGACTCCGTTGGTGGTGCCGGGAGCCGTCAAATCGCCGCTGACAACGGGATTGGCGAAATAGTTGGTATCCGCGGAATAATTGCCGCTGGTGTGGTACGAGGCCACGTAAGTAGCGCCTGCTGTAATCGCCACGGGATTAGTAAAGTTGACCTGTTGCCAGCCGCTCGCGGTCTCGCCCGTGAAGGTCGCGGTGGCCAGCAGCGTTCCATTGGAACTCCACAAATCCGCGATATGCGTTCCGGTATTCTGCGCCCCTTTGTAGAAGCGCAAACCAGAGATCAGCCCATCGGCATCGGCTGTGAATTTCACGCCCAGTTCTACTGAGAGTGGGTCGTTCACTGTCACCGTGCTCGGTGTCGAGTTGAGACTGAACAGCGTCTCGGCCGCCGGATTGTTGACGAGCACCGAAACGACGGCTGAGGAAGTCCCCCCATTGGTATCGCCGATCGTGTAGGTGAAGCTCGCCATGCCATTATAGTTGGCTGTCGGAGTGAAGGTGACGGTCTGCGTGCTGGTGTTGTAGGAGACAGTACCGTTCTGGGGATTGCTTACCCCCGTGATCGAGAAGGCAAATCCGCCGCTGTCACTGTCATTGGCGAGCAGCGCTGACGCCGCGATCGAGATCGAACCATTCTCGTTGACCACGAAGCCGGTATCCGGCTCGGCAATCGGCTTGTTGGCACCATCGAAAACGACATCGACAAAGTAGTTGGTGGACTTGAAACTGCTGGTCGGAAAAACAGCTCCCGAACCATAAGTGAAAACTCCGTTGGAGGTCGCCGACGCGGTCAGTTCGCCATTGACGAGCGGGCTTGTGAAGTAGTTCGGAGTGTCGGAGTAATTTCCGTTGGTGCGGTAGGCCGCGACATAGGTCGTGCCGGCGGTTATCGCGACGGGCGTGGCGAAGTTGACCTGCTGCCAGCCGCTCGCGCTTTCGCCGGTGAAAGTTGCGCTGGCAAGCAGCGTTCCGGTCGAGCTCCACAGATCTGCAACGTGCGTGCCGGTGTTTGACGCACCTTTGTAGAAGCGGATGCCGGTGATCAGGCCGTTCCCAGACGCCGTGAACCTCGTGCCAAGTTCGATCGGACCGGTGTCTCCCGAATTGATGACACTCGGCGTGTCGCTGGTCCCGAACAGGCTTTGTGCGTCGACGGGATAGTTTACCTTGAGCGAGACTTGGCCGGTTCCGCTCGCGCCGCTTGTGTCGGTGATCGTATAGTTGAAATTCGCAGAGCCGGCATAACCTGCGGTCGGGGTGAATGTCACCGTCTGGGTCTGCGAATTATAACTGACCGTCCCGTTGACTGCACCGCTGACGCCCGTGATCGAGAACGCGAGCCCGGCCGGATCGACGTCGTTGGCAAGCAGCGTGGACGCCGCGATGTTCAGCGCCCCATTTTCGGTGACTGTGAAACCGCTGTCAGCGTTCGCTTGCGGCAGATTGCTGAGATCGTTGAAGACCACGTCGACCCAATAGTTGTCGCCATTGGGAGAGACGTTATTGGGGAAGACGCTGCCGGAACCATAGGCGAAGAGGCCATTCAGGGCACTGGCTGTTGCGGAAAGTGAGCCGTTTGTGGGGTTTTTCAGCGTGTCGAAATAATATGGCGTGTCGGAATATCCGCCATTGGTCATATGATACGAGGCGACATAGGTCGCGCCCGCGCTGATATTGACCGGACTTGAAAAATTGACCTGCTGCCAGCCGCTGGCAGTCTCGTTCGTGGATGTGCCAGTGGCAAGGAGCGTGCCTGTTGCGCTCCACAGATCAACCACATGGGTCCCGGTGTTCTGGGCGCCCTTATAAAAACGGATCCCGGTGATTTGCCCGTTGGTGCTCGAGGTGAACTTGAAACCGACCTCTACCCCATTTGGGTCGGTTACGCTCGCCGTCGCGGGTGTAGAGCTCGGACTGAATAAGCTGAGGGCCGTCGAAGGTGAAACCTTGTAGGATACGCCGGCGCCAGGTGTCTCGGAATTGATGCTGTCGTCGACTGCCTTGGACTCGATCGTATAAGTTCCGGGCGCTGGAGCGTTGAAGGTGTAGCTCCAGCTTTCTGTAGCTGCGCCGACCTGACTGGTTGCCGGATGCCAACTCGTGCCACCGTCCGTCGAGACAAAGACGCGCGCAATCACGCCGCCCCCGGTATCCGTGGCCGTTCCCGTAACCGTCACGGACTGACCTTCGACAGGAGTTTTGGTTGATACGTTCGAGATGGTGGACGTCGGCGGCGTGTGATCGGTTGACGCGGTCGCGATCTTGAGAGTCGCCTGCAAGGTCTGCGGCTGGACGCCCATGTCGGCGAACAGGTTCACCATGGCCTGCTGGACATTTGGGTCTGGCGGCAGCGGGTCCCCAAATGAAGTTGAATTGCCCTGGTCGGAGAGTCCCCACGACCACATCACCGTCCCGGCCCCGAAAACGAGCGCGCCACTCGTCGGGTCACGGTACTCCACCAAATTGTGGGTCGCAGTACCTGACGTGTCGACGTTGCCAAATGCGGTATTGTAGGCTTGCGATGATGTGACCGTTGTCGAGGAGAGGTTCACCAATCCAGGTGGCATAAAGCCGTTGTCCGGCGAGGAGTCCCACTCATAGCCAAGGAGATCCGACGCCAGGCTTGCAGTTTGGCCGGGCGCCGTATTAGCCACACTGGTATTGCGCCAGATGCGCAGCAGGGTCTGACCATACGGTATCGTGATTGCTCCAAGCTGGCCGTTTCCAGGCTCATTGGTCACGCCGTCGATCTGGAAGTTAGTGCCCGTTACCGCATTTGTCGGCATGCCGGCGCCGCCCCAATTGGTCGGAGCCTCATAGGTGCCGGTCCCCTGCCCGCTCGGATTGACCAGTTTCTCGAAGTGGCTGTCTTTGTACGTGACGAGAGTGCGATTGGCTGTGTTGCTGCCGTCTATGCTAGGTGCGAGCTGCGTCTGCCAGAACATCTCGTTGCCGCTGAGGAACACCAGGTTGACCCCGGCGTTTGCTGCGGCTTGCACGTTCGCAACCTGACTATTCGTCCAATATTCGTCGTGCCCGACATCCATGTAAACTTGGTGGTTGAGGAGCGACGACGGATTTGTTGCGGCGTCGATGCCAGAGATGTAGTTGACGTCGTAGCCATTCTCTTCCAACCAATAGATTGCATTATATTCGGCGCCGAAGAGGGAATCCTGCACACCGGCCGCCTCGCCACCGCTTGTTCCGCCGTCCTGGGTTATGATTGGTCGGTTGTAACTGACCGCAAATGCGGCTCCAGTCGGAGCGGGCCCGTTACCGCCATAGAGATTCGTCCCACCCCAGCCATTATAGGCCTGCCAGGTCTCGTCATCCGTTTGAAAAACGATATTGCTTGTGGAGTTCGGATCCTTGACGACAAATGGGATCTGGAAAACCTGGGTGCCCTGGACGACGTTCGCGACGTAGACGCCGGAAACCGAACCGGTGGGAATAGTCCAGGAATCGGTGACGCTCCAATTGCCGGCGTCGATCTCCCCGGTCGCAGCGTTCGTTATCGGATTCGGTTGAGTGACCGATGTCGTGTGCTGCAGCGTCGTGATGAGGCGTGCGCCATCTCCGCCATAATATCCGAGACGATAGATCTGGACCTGGTAGTTCGGACTACCCGTCAGATTATCGATCTTGAACTGGACCGTTCCGCCAGTATTGGTGCTGATGGCGGTCGTAAATCCCTCAAGCTTGGTCGAGTTGTTGCCGGGATCGACTTGCCAGACGCTTTGCGGCGTGCCCTGCTTCTGGTTCTCCAGAACGATCGCGTTCGAGGTAGTCGGATCCGCTACGATCGTGCCGCCTTGCCCGTCGCTCGTGAAAATCCAGTTCTGGTCGTTTCCGGAGAACTGCAAAGTGACGGTCTTGGAGCCGTTGCTGAAGTCGACCGTGCTGACGTTCAAAGCACTGTCGTAGTGAACGGTTGCCGACATGCCGGAGGCGAAGGGAAGGTCCTTCAGATCGATCAGATCATTTGGCGAAAGCGGTGTAGGCGCATTGGGCGATGAGGTTGCAATCAAACCGTGGAACTGCGCCGAATGATCAAGGATAAGCTCGCCGCTACCTGTTTCGAAAGTTACGTTCTGCGCAGACGGCCCCTTGATCTCGAGAACGGCGTTATTTGCGATATCGAACGATCCCGGGGCACTCGTCGACATCGACGTGGTGGGCTGCGTCAAAGGCATCAGCTTGAGGCTGCCGAAATCCACTGGACTGCTGGAGCCGATATGGTGATGCGGTCTCCCAGCGTCCGTTGGTGTCGAGTCGGTCGCGGCTATCGCCGTCGGTGCCGACTGCGTAAGACTCGCAGACGCCGGAACGATGTCATTCTGATTGATATCACCAGACAGAAAACCAGTCGTTAGGCCAGAGATCTGTCGGGGCATTCCGATCATCGCGTCCAGAGTTGCTGGCGAGTCGGACGGCAAAAGTTCGTCGGAATTCACCGCAGCGGATGCCTGCGTTGCGTTCAGAGAGGAGAGGCCAGCTTCCAAAAGTAGCGCGACAGCAATGGACGAAACGGACTGGTCAACGCCCACCGTCGCCGTCTTCCTGGCGCCGAGAGAAGGCACAGCGGGCCCAACGATCAGCAAGACTTCTCCGCTCAGCGCCTGCTCAGGGCCGCGATAGGACAGCAGCGAAATCTGTCCGACGGAGTCGGCGACGGGACGGAACGTCAATCCACACAATTGCGCCGCCGTGATCGCCTGACCAAGGACAATGGCGGTCATTCCGTCGGCCAGGAACACAGACCCGTTGGACGGCAACTCGGTGATCACGACCGACGTGTCGGCAGCTGTGCCTGCTGCAAGTTCTGCGAACAGCGGAATTGGCAGCCGCCCGCAGTTCTGTGGCGCGTAGATGACCGGCCCATTCCAGGGCAACCCTTCGCCGGAGCGAATGGACACCGGCGTGAAGGTCAAGGCGGTGAGTTCCGCGGCTGTCAGCGTGTCGCCAAGAGCGACGCGGGTAAGCCCGTCTGACTTGAGGACAACGCCGGCCCGCGGCAGGCCGGTGACCGTGACGGCAATATCGAGAAGGGTGTAATCAGTCTCCGCGGCCAGCACCGGGGTTTCTGCGCCGGCGCGAAAAACGTTCGGCTTCTGTCTCAGCATGACACCTGCCCTCAAAATACGATTAAAATAAATACCAATAATCGACACGCGTCAATTTAAATACCAAAATAATTTAATTATATAATTATCGCTGACCCGAATTTCGCGCTAGTCCGCAACAGCCACCCAGTAATTCGGATTGCCGGGCGTCTGCATCCTGACCCCGCGATAAGCGACTTGCGACCAACTCCGGATTTCGGAAACAAGGTTATCAAGCACGACGTCGCCCCCCTCGAGCCGGACGACGAGCACCAGATGATGCTCGCCTCCGAACAAGACGACTTCGCTCAGCAGAAGGTTGCGCATCGGCCAGCCGCGCGCCAGGAGTTCATGTCGCTTCGTGACCGCGTAATCGCTGCAGTCGCCGCGTCTCGGGCTGATCAGCCATTCCTTTCCTGCCAGCCCGCGCTCGTCGGCCAAAGGGGCGATCCGCCGATTGACCGCGGCATTGACCTCGGCCAATTCCGCCATGCGCTCAGCGGTTCTGCGAGTGGGACCGCCGCGAAACATGATGCGCGTACGTGGCATCGTACATTCATGCGGGTAGCGCAGGCAGAACTTCGCATAGGCCATCGGCGCGAGCGCGGGTCCGTTGAAATGGATGCCCTGTGGAAGGACGCCGTGGAAAGGAAATGGGACAGGCACCATGCCGGCATTAGCACTGCCATCAATTGCCGCGATCCCCAGGACGGTCGTCATCAGCGCGATCGCTGCATTGATCTTGTACATTTTTCTTCCTCTGACCCGGTTCGTGCTGCGACCGCGTAACTCCAGATCGCATCCATTGCGCTGACCGACCAGCGAACGCCGCGAGACGGTCTTCGCGACACGCGGTCCGGGCCGAATAGCGGCTGCGCCGCGCCGGTCTGCCAAGCCTCGACTGGACGGCGTCAAAATAAAAATTTAAATCGCTAAAAGCCAAACGTCAATTATTATATCTTAACCAAAAATAGTCCAACGGTGCACAAATTACGTCCAATCATTGGATCTATAATTTAAATAATAAATCCATAGCTATTTTATTGAAAGTCGGAAAATTAAATGTAATAAGCAACCCTTCACGGGGGCAAACGGTTGTGGCCGGGTCGTGATTGTTCCGCCGCTTGTCGTCGGACAGCCGAAACGGCTCAAAAGAGACGCAGGCAGGTTCGCTATGCTGCAAAGCAACTTTCATAAGGGACCGCTCGGATCCCTGGATGACGGCATCTCCCATGACCACGGCGAAGAGGGGGGCATTGGCGAACTCGTCAATCTTGCACTGGGCTTTGTTCGCCGCCGGTACCGGCTGATCCTGTTGGCGACCGCGCTCGCGTCATCAGCGAGCGTAATCTATCTGCGGGTCACCCCGCCAACATATACCGGACAAGCGCAAATCCTTTTCACCAACTCCAGGGCTCAGTTCGTTCAGCAGCAGTCGATGCTCGCGGAGCCGCCGATCGATGTCGCTCAGATCGAGTCTCGGATTCAGATCCTGAAGTCGAAAGCCATCGCGCTGTCGGTCATCAATCAACTGGGGCTCGGTGGCGATCCTGACTTCAACGGATCGAGACCAAGCCCGAGCGAGCTGCTGCATCGCATCCAGGCATGGCTTATTGCGTTCCCCTCGGAGCCGGAACTCGAGTCGGACGATCCAACGCCGGATAGGACCATCGCAGCGTTTCAGGATCGGTTGTCTGTCAATCGGATCGGGTACAGCAATGTGATCGAGATCAACTTCAATTCGAGCAGTCCGACGCGTGCGGCGGAGATAGCCAACGCGGTCGCCAAGGCCTACATCGCCGACCAGATGAACGAGAAGCTCGAGGCCAATCAAAGCGCAACAAGCTGGCTGCAGACCCGCCTGCGCGAATTGAATCAGCAGGCCGAGGCGGCAGAGCGCGCGGTTGACAGGTTCAAGGCGCAGAACAATATCTTCTCGAGCGGCGGAGTGACGATCGGCGAGCAACGGGTAACTGAGCTCAACGCGAGGCTGGTTGCGGCACGTGCGCAGACCTCGGATGCAGCAGCGCGACTGCACCAATTGGAGAGCATCCTGAGTGCGAACTCCGCCGATTCGCTGTCGATCGGCACGCTGGATGCATCCGGGTCGGACGCTCTGAACAATCCGATCATCACCAGCCTTCGCCAGAAATACCTCGACTTTGCACGAAAGGAGAGCGAGTTTGCCTGGCGGTACGGCAAAGACCATCAGGCAGTCATCAGTCTCCGCGTTCAGATGCAGCAAATTCGAACGTCCATACTGGACGAGGTCACCAGGCTTGCCGAAACCAGCAAAAGCGACTTCGAAGTTGCCAAACAGCGCCAACAGGCCATCGAAAAGCAGTTGGCTGACGCCATCTCGATGTCACGAACCACGAACTCGGCCGAACTGACGATGCAGGAGCTGCAAGGCAAGGCAAAAGGGTATCGCTCCCTATACGAGTCATTCCTCCAACGCTACATGGGTTCGATCCAGCAAGAGTCATTTCCCATTCCGGAAGCGCGGTTGATATCTCCCGCCTCTCCGCCGCAGGGCAAAAGCAAGCCCAAGAGCTCGCTGATACTGGCGCTGGGCCTGTTTGGCGGAGCCGCGCTTGGCATGGCGATAGGACTGCTCAGGGACGCCATGGACCGCGTCTTTCGTACCACCTCCCAGATCGAAGCTGAGTTGCGGCTGCGTTGTCTTTCCCTTGTGCCACGGGTGAGTGCGACGAGGCCGCGAGGAAGACTGGTTTCCAAGCTGCTCCATCAGCCCAGGCCAGCTCCTCAGCAAAGAACGATGTCGGCAGGTTCGACGATATATCAGGCCGTCGTCGGCATGCCTTTGTCGCGATTCGTCGAGTCGATCTATTCGATAAAGCTTGCGATCGATCTAAGCCCGACGAAGACGTCAAACAAGGTTGTTGGCATTACATCGTCGCTGCCGAACGAAGGAAAATCCACCATCGCCGCGACTCTCGCGCACCTTATCGGCCTCGGCGGCAAGAAAGTCATCATTGTGGATTGCGATCTCAGAAATCCATCACTTTCGACGAATGTTGCTCCGAACGCCAGCGCCGGCATCGTCGAAGTCGCGGCCGGCCTGAGATCACTTGAAGACACGGTGTGGACCGATCCAAAAACCAACGTGGTTCTTCTGCCGACAACGAGAGCGGCGCAATCGATCCATTCGAGCGACATACTTTCTTCAGAGCAGACCAGGAAACTATTCGACAAATTGCGGGCGACGTTTGACTACATCATTGTCGACCTTCCCCCGCTTAGTCCGATCGTGGATGTTCGCGCGACGACGCCTCTGATCGACTGTTTCGTTCTTGTGGTCGAATGGGGGCAGACGAAGATCGACGTGGTCCAGCACGCCCTCCATACTGCTCCCGACGTCTACGACTCTACGATTGGCGTGGTACTCAACAAGACCAATATCAAGTCGATGCGCAAGTACGACAATTACCTGAGCGACTATTACAGCAACAAGCACTACGACCGCTACCGGCTTGCGGACCATCTTTAGCCGTCTGTGAACCATTGCGCGCTGTCGAGCCGGATCGGCTTGCCGTTCCGCGTCGAGGCACGCCCGAGCCCCGCGGCCCCTGTGACAGCCATACTTGGCGGTGTTGTCGATGCCAGCACGCTGGTCACTGGTTGCGGCACCCGGCGCGCTCATGTCGGTATGGTCGTGGCGGGTTCAGGCCAATCCGTGCCCTCATGAGCTGCCGGCCGATGCGGCCAACCCCAATTCCACCACCGCCGGCCCAAACTTCCTCATCGATGCCTGGCTCGAAGCGAGTGCCGAATTCGCTTGACTGGCGCACCGCTCGCCGGCCTGCGCACTAAAGACGCCGCGCAACCTCTACCAATCAGGCTGTACCACACATGGCCGGCCCCCCGTGGGCGTGTCGAAGCTCACTTGGGCCGCCGGCCAGAGGACGGACGCGCTCCGCTCTTTATCGCCTGGGCTCGGGAATGCCGGGGCTGCCCGGGGAGCGCTCCCGTTTCACCAAATTAAATGTATCGAAAAACAACATTAAACTTGCAAATTAAATCTGATGATATAATTAATTAAATATTAATTTCTTCCAAACCTCGATCTCATGAATTTTGTCAGGCGGCACATAGACGCGGATATCTCGGGAGATGTTTCCGCCACCAGCGTCAGCGAAACGCCGCTGGGGGAACGGAAGTGGCCCATCCGCTACGATTCCGTTGAAGCTCTGGCGATCGTAGCCGACCTCACGGCGATCATTCTGTCCGGCTGGTTATCTGGATGGTTGTACCGCTTCCACGAAGGCGGAATGCCTGGCGACATCGAAAAATCCGTCGGCTCTGCAATCCTTGTATCGGCGCTGTTTGTTTCGGCGATGAAAATTCGCGGCATGTACAGGCCGACCGAGCTCTTGATCCTGCGCAACCAGATACGCGGGGTCTTTCTGACGTGGATAGCCGTCTTCCTGCTCTTTGCGGGTACGGTATTCGCATTGAAGATCGGGAGTGAGCTTTCGCGCGTCACCAGCATGCTCTTGGCCCTGCTCGGCCTTGTCGCCTTGATTGCCCAGCGAAGCGCGATGAAGGACCTGCTCGCGAGAGGTCTTGCGAGCAGGAAATTTTCCGGCCGCAACATCGTCCTGATCACGGACCATTCGCAATCGGCCGACGGGAGCTTGACCCAAACTCTTACCGGCCTCGGCTACTGCATCGAAGGGCACTTCACTTTGCCGGCGGCGGCCGCGAATTCAGATCGTTGCGAAGGGCTCTCTGCGAGAGTGATCGAGTATATTTGGGGCTCCAATGTCGAAGAGATTGTTGTCGGCGCGGATCCAAACCGTTGGCCGGCCCTGCGCAATCTGATCTCGGAGTTGAGAATCCTGCCATTCCCGGTCAGCTTCGTTCCTGTTGGAGCAACTTCCGAAATCTTCGGACGCCCCTTCCGGCGGCTCGGTGACGCCATCTGCGTGGAACTGCAGCAGGGCCCGCTGACTGCGAGCCAGCAAGCCGCGAAGCGATGCATTGACGTGCTTCTCGCGGGACTCGCTTTGATCGCCCTGTTGCCGCTGCTTGCGTGCGTGGCGATTGCCATCAGGCTCGATTCGCCGGGCCCGATCCTGTTCAGGCAACAACGGTGCGGCTTCAACGGCAAACGCTTCGACATTTACAAGTTTCGTACGATGTCGGTACTCGAGAATGGACCAGCGATTGTTCAGGCCCAGCTCGCCGACAAGAGAATAACACGCGTTGGAAGATGGTTGCGCCGGACCAGCATCGACGAGCTACCTCAGTTATTCAACGTTCTGGAAGGCAGCATGTCGCTGGTGGGACCGCGCCCGCATGCGATTGCCCACGACAATCAGTTTGACAAGGTTGTTCGGAACTACGCCTCCAGGCGCCGCGTCAAGCCGGGATTGACAGGGTGGGCGCAGGTGCACGGATGCCGAGGCGCGACCCCGACGACCGCATCGATCAAGCGACGCGTCAAGTTCGATCTTTGGTATATCGACAACTGGAGTCTTGCGCTCGACCTCGCAATTCTGCTGCAGACTCCCATCGAAGTATTGCGTGGCCGAAACGCCTATTAGGCACGTTACGACACATCCCCTTAAGCCGGATCGACATTCTGGTGGAGCGCTTCTTCGATATGCCGCAGAAGCGCTTCGAGATCGTGTTTTGCTGGATCGACCGCTGTATCGCGTTGGCTGCCGCTTGTCTGATGCCCCTGCTTGCGATTGCCAAAAGGCAGGTCTCCGATTTCCGATTCAATGCGCGTCCAATCCTGACGGTCCATGTTAGCCCCTGTTCGCTCATCCGAAAACGGATACGGCTTTTCCGCAGCAAGCATGAGGGACCTGCATTGATTAAGAATTCCTTTATTCCAGGATGTCGTATTGACAGGGCGATATTTCCGGGCCGGATTGTCTTGTTTAATCCCCAGCCCTACTCCGGCCGCAAAAGTAAATGGGTGTGGCCCTTCCGGCCCGGGGAAGACCCGACCGGAAGGTGCACTAATTTTGCAATGTCCTGGATGGCTAGGTGTTCAGCTGTGCCCGCCCATTCCCGCGGGATACTTGCAGACGACCTTTCCGCGGCCACACCCCATGCAGACTGGTTTTACGGACTTGGCGGAGCAAAGATCCGGCTTTGTGCCCCGTGATGTAGCGCTCGAACCAACCTCTTCAGCGTCGGCTCTTGGTAGCGCTTCCCTCACCTATTCTGAAATCTTCCATTTTGCGCCCGGATTTCATTGCCGCAACCAACCAGCGGGGCAGCTTTCCCCGGCCAGACCAAGTCTCGGACGGCATCTGGGGATTGCGATACTTTGGAAGGACTCGCGGATATTTGCGTCGTACTTTTCCGCCCTCGCCGAGCAACGGTCGATCACCCCTATCCTGAACCGCATCCCTGCTTCGGTTAAGGACGGCTAAGCGCTTCTCAAGCTCGTCCTTTTCCAACCTGATCCGTTCCGACAAAATCCTGGTAATCTTCTCATGCAGCGACCAGAGCTCGTCAACCGACATCGCTTCCAGATCAGTCCTTTTCGTCGTCGACATAATAAACCTTCAGCGCACATTGCCCCATTTCCACCAGATGACATATTATTTATTTGAGGGATAGGCAAGTCATCACCCGATCGGCGCTCGATCGGTTGCAGTGCAGCGCGGTTACACTTCTTGGGACAAACAATGGCGGGTCTGGCATTCATCCCTGCCATAACCAGGCCAATTGCCCCGTCGCCGACCCCGCTCAATCAAATATATTGCGGCTCGAAAACCGGGAAAAATCCTCTGACATTTGTCGCGCCCTGCGGGCTCACTGAAACAAATCAGCAGGTTTTTGCGATCCCGGTCTCGACACGCCACCGTGAGGTCTGGCTATTTTTTGGACTGACTACACGCGCACCCGACCTGCCCTGTGCTTTCCTCGACCGATAAATCTCTCGTCGAGACAGGCCTTTAAGCCGGCGATGTATAGCCTCCATGTCGTTCAAAATCTGTTTACGAAGCTCTATCTGAAACTTTATTGCCCGAACATCGGATGACTTTGCGATAGCCGTGGAGCGCAAGCTTATCGCCACGGCAATACGGCGAAGGGAAATATCGACAAAAGGAACTCGCACCATATCCCTGCCCTCTTTGTCCAGTTTCAGACGCAGGTAATTTAATATATTATTGTTTTATTCACAGACTATGCGCCCGTCGACATAAATTGGCAATGGCTTATTTTTTATTTATTTTGTATTATTTACGACATCCATTTTATCCAACCTCGGAAAAATAACAATTTAAATCGAGTCTGAATAATTTCAGAGGTTGGGACGATCTGACGCGGGGACGCGATGCGCAGACCTTTTGAAGAAATGGAATTTGACGATCTCCTGTCGCTTCATGAGGAGATTACGAAAATACTGTCTGACAAGATAACGGCGGAGAAGCGTGAGCTGGAGAAGCGACTGGCGAAGCTGAATCAAGCTCAGGCGATAGGTAAAACGAGCCGTGCCAATAGCGATCGAGGGCCACGTCGGAAGTACGCGAAGGTCCTGCCAAAGTACAGGAACCCGGCGTCAACGGAAACCTGGTCCGGCAGAGGCAAGCAACCGCGTTGGCTCATTGCGGCTCTCGAGGCCGGACACAAGATCGAGGAGTTCGAGATCAGGAACGTTGAAGGGGATTTGGGAAGAGGCAATGACTGAAAATGTCGACGCTCTCATGTTCCGGGCGGATGGGCTCGGTGGCGAAATTCCCCGCAACTTTCGCTAATCGCCTGTCGATCAAGATGGGCTCGTGAGACGCTCGATAGCAGCGACGACACGAACCGCTTTTGAATGGCTCCTCCGGCGACAAATTGCGGCAGCCAGCGACGCGGGTCCATTGCAAGGGATGCTTGCCCCAGTTCTGGATATAAGGTATATCTACTAGAGGGGGTTTTCTAAATATAACACACATTTTAAATAAAAATGGATCTTTGATTATGAGTATTATCGAGCAGCGGCTCGCAGCCGTGACCAGTGCAACAATTCGTCTCTTTGATCAGCTGAGCGCGCTGAACCAGCTGCGTGCACAGGTAAGGAAAGCATCCCATCCCGGCCGAAGGCGGCGCGTCCGGCCCTCGACGTTGAACACGCAGAGGCGCTAGCGCCGACTGCCGATTTGCAGCGATAAACAATCAAATGGCGACTGGCTAAGGCATTCACAAATTGCCATGGCTAGCGATGGCAGCTCCTTTTGGATCCCACGAGCCGGGCATCGGCTTTCGGCCAGAACAACAAACTATTTAAATAGACAGTATTTAATATATTTAATTTTCGCCTTGTGCTTCAGATCGCCCGCCTGGGTTCTGCAAGGGTGTTCATGATCGAGCTTCCACCGGGAAAACCTTTGCGCGGAAGGTTGGAAAGACGACGACTGCGTTCGCGGCAATTTATGGGCATCACAGATGATCACGACCGTAGAAAGCATCCTAAATG
>Ga0207661_10000246_pt1 | contig 35253 bp, 47 predicted proteins | sample KBSC713LmetaG_FD_184337 | JGI IMG/M metagenome (GOLD analysis project Ga0207661, IMG submission 184337) | Corn rhizosphere microbial communities from Kellogg Biological Station, Michigan, USA - KBS C7.1-3L metaG (SPAdes) (version 2) | ecosystem: Host-associated > Plants > Roots > Rhizosphere ...
TTATGCTATTCTTATAGAGAATGACTCAACATTATCCCCATGGGGAAAGAAAGAGGTAAAGAATGAAGAAGTTCTATACAGTATTGGCATTGGTTGCCATTGCTGCCCTAGGCATGTTCGCTGCTTTTGCTTTAGCCGATTCTGGCAACGGGAACGGCGGCAAGGACAAGGGCGGAAAGAACCCATGTCCCCCGAGCCAGCATGGTGTTTACAACGCGAACGGTGCATTCGTAGGTTGTGAACACAATGGCGACGGCGGCGGCAACTGCGGCCAGAACCAGTCCGGCAACCAGGGTAACGGGAACGGCGGCAACCAGGGTAACGGTGGAGACAAGGGCTATGGCCACAAGGATGATTGTACGGTAGAGGATACTCCGACTACACCAACGGATACGACTCCTACAACCCCAACGACTCCTACCCCACCAACCACCCCAACAACGCCAACGCCTCCGGTGACACCACCGGTAACAACAACTCCTACTACACCTTCGGTCACGCCGCCTCCTGTGGTACAGCCGAAGCCAGTAGCTAAGCCGAAGCTAGTTGTAAAGCCGAAGCCTAAGCCGAAAGCTGTTGCTAAGCCTAAGGCAAAGCCGAAGGCAGTACCGGCAAAAAAGAAGCCATCATCTAAGGCAACGAAGCCGACCAAGGCTCCGCAGCAGGCACCGTACACTCTCTAGAGTGTGGTCAAGAGGGAGGGGAGCAATCCCCTCCCTTTTCTGTTATAATAAGACTATGAAAATTCTCAAAGACATTCTGGCAGTCCTGGGCTTTGTCTTAGCCCTGGCTGCCGTTTTCTTTTTTCTTGGAGTAAGTATCGCGAACGCTAAGGATAATCCCTGGCGAGCGCAGATTAACATTCCTGCAATTCACCTTAAGACCGCTGTCACGATGAACGTGGATGCAGGGCCAGCGTTCTGGCCCGTCACTGGTAGACCGGGCGGTGGAGACACCATCGCTATCGCGGGTCACCGGACAACGCATACTAGACCGTTCTATAGTCTGAATAAGCTTAAGCACGGCAACCGGATTTACATTCGGTATAACGGGAAGATGCACGCATACGTTGTAACCGGCCGTAAAATTCTCAGCGTGAATCATATGCACATCGGGAACGCCATCGGTCACGAGCGGCTACTCCTGACAGCGTGCTCACGGCCTGACGGAACACCTACTAGCGCATCTTGGCGAATCGTTGTTTACGCCCTTCCTGCGCGGTAGATAGGGGGCTTATCCGCCTTTCGACTACCATGAACCGTTTATATAGATTAGCTATAGTATTTGGAGCGTACTGGTCACGTCTGGTCGGGTGGTTCCTGCGTCCTGTGCCACGCCTTCTTGACAAGCTCAAGCTCTAGAGGTATACTTGTACCAATGACAGAGCGAGAGCGGATTATCGAGAGGGTAGCTGACTCCATTGCGAAAGAGTCTAAGAGTCGCAGAAACCCGTTGCTTCGAATGGACGCTCTCGCTCTGGCAGAAGCGGCCCTGAGGGAGTTTGAAACTCCTGCATCGAGAACACAAACCTATTCACGAATCTGCAACTGTGGACAGAATGGGTTTCCTGAGAACTCGCCTTACGCGAATCACGCGCATTTGCAGGGCTGTCCTCAGTACACCCAAAAATAGTTTATCAGCGGACTTCTAAGACGGTGATCTGCACCGGGTAATACGTACTAAATAAAACGAACGGAGCACCAGAGAAGAAGATGACAGAGGTAATATTTGATCTAGCACAGGGGGAAGGAATCCAGGAGCCTAAGCAAATCCTGATGGACTTGGTACATTATAGAACATATGCAAACACTTTACCGGATGGTAGAAAAGAGACAAGAAACGAAGTAATCGACCGCGTTAAGAATATGCATCTTGCGAAGTTTCCGTGAATGCAGGACGAGATAGATTCTGCTTTTCACGAGGTTTATGAGGGACGAGTGGTGCCGTCCATGAGAACGATGCAGTTCGCGGGTATGCCGATTCTTAGAAGTAACAGCCGCGCTTTCAATTGTAGTTATGCCGCGCTGACGAGCTTCCGAGATTTCTCAGACCTTTTCTGGTTGATGATGAATGGTGTTGGAACGGGCTATTCCGTTCAGAAGCACCACGTAGAGAAGTTGCCTGTTATCGATGAAGGCAACAATGGCATCATCACCATGGATGACAGTAAGGAGGGTTGGGCCAACGGTCTTCTATACCTTCTACTTAATCCGCAAATTAAGTTTGATTACTCTAAGGTTCGTCCGAAGGGCGCTCCTATTTCTACAGGCGGTACAGCTTCCGGCCCTGAACCTTTGGCTGCTGCATACAATAGCATTAGAGGCATCCTGCGCGGTGCTGTAGGGCGTCAGCTTACGTCGCTAGAGTGTTTCGATATCATGTGTCACATTGCTGATGTTGTGGTCGTGGGAGGCGTTAGACGCGCTGCTACGATTGCTCTCTTCGATAAGGATGATAAGGAAATGCTCATGGCCAAGTCTGGCGATTGGTGAATTGCTAATCCGCAGCGAGCAAGGGCTAATATCTCCGCTGTAGTGGACAGAAATAAGCCGGAACATAAAGAAACCATCACCGCTATCCTTGAGCAGACCTTTTCCAACGGAACAGGCGAACCAGGGATTTTCCTTACGAACGACATTAACATGGGAAGCAACCCATGCATGGAGGTTGCTCTACAGGATCATGGTTTCTGTAACCTTACTGAGATTAACGCTGAAGCGTGCAAGACTCGTGAAGAGTTTATGAACGCCGTCGTTAGCGCAACAACGATAGGAACGCTTCAGGCTTCTTACACAAACTTTACGTACCTACAACCGGCATGGCGAAAGAACGCTGAAGAAGATGCTCTTCTCGGCGTTTCCATTACGGGACAGGCAGCGAACTGGAATCTTCTAGATGAAGATACCTTGAGGGCTGGCGCGAGTCTCTCCAAGACTGTAAACGAGAGTATTGCGAACAAGATTGAAATAAATCCCGCAGCACGAATTACCACGACCAAGCCCTCAGGGTCTACCTCTAGTTGGTGGGGAACTACCTCAGGCATTCACGCGGCACATGCCCCTTATTATCTACGACGAATTCGTGTAGACCGTAAGGATGCCTTTGGGCAGTACCTCATTCAGACCTTTGGCGAAGATGAGGCAAACAGCGGCTCGTTCATTGAGACTGACGAATTCTCTAAGGAGAACATCATCGTCACGATCCCGATGAGGATGGACGGGGCTATCCTCCGTGAACAGGAATCCGCCATCGATCTAATGGAACGCGCTAAGCACATTTACCGCAATTGGATTGAGAATGGTCATGTTCGTGGGGAGAACACTCACAACGTATCATTGACGGTAAGTTATAAGGCTGAGGAAATGGAAGCTATCAAGGCTTGGATGGTCGAGAATTCAGACTCATGGGCTGGTATCTCACTTCTACCTTACGACGGTGGGGACTACACTCAGACTCCATTCGAAGAGATTAGCGAGTTTGAATACTACCAGTGGCTACACAAGATTCCTAGCTCAGTTGACTTTAGCGTAATCAATTACGGCGGTACTGTGGATGAGAGATTAGGTGAAATCGCGTGCGCTGGTGGTGCCTGTGAAATTATCTAAGCGTGATGTAGCAACGATCTTGGTTATCGAGGGTCTGAGCATTTACTTTATGCTCGTGGCTCTCGGTACCCTAGCTCAGATTTGATCCAGCTTCCTCGGATAGGGTTGCAGGATAGGATTTTCTGTGCTACACTATACGAATGAACTGAATACGTATCTGTAAAGCTCAGATTGAGCCGGTACTCGTTGACGTAGCAAGCCAGTCTGAGGCTGGTGTTGTCCACACGGCAGTCACCAAAACGCTGTTTTCGGATTCTTTCTGCACATGCAAAGGGTTCCTCTTTCGTGGTTACTGCAAGCACACCACGATTCTAGATGAACAATTCTGTCGTTGGTTTACAAGAATGACCGACGAGGAAGCTAACCTCGACTTTACTCCACCCAAGGCTTGCCCTATGTGCGGTGGAGAAACCATTAAATACACTTTCGATTTGGAGTTTGATGGCTAGAGACAGAACAGCCACCTTCCAGCGTCTTGGCAAGAAGTGAATACGCCTTCAAAGCCAAGAGAAGAAGGTTAAGCAGAGTAAGGATAAGGTGCGCGGTGAGCTTACGGGTGCTATTAAAAGCTCGTATGCTGAGGCTGAGCACCTTTTGCCAACTCTAACTGAGACGATTCCTAACACTTTCTTTGAGGATACTGCACTTACGCACGATCAATTTCTTGATTCGCGTTATCCAAGTTGGGATCTTATCAAGAAGATTCCCGGTCGTGTTGAAACCACCTTTGTTCTTCGCAAGAAGCCTGAGCATATGGGTAAGGTTATCGAGCTTGAAGACGCAATTGTGACTAAGATTTCGGTTGAGTATTCACCTGAGATTGATTGGGTGTCATTCGAGAAAGAATTCCCAGAGCTTGCCAATAAACTGTCTAAAGAAGAAGTTAGAAAAGTTGTAAATGATGAGGCGCTTGAACAAGAGGCCAAGGACAATCCAGAACTATTCGCGATTTTACGACGGCACATGGTTGTTAAACAGCCAACAACTAAATATCTAATCGGGAGTAAGAAAGATGGAGAGTAAAGATGTTATCGCGCAGAGACTTTTTCAGGCACCCTACAACCGGCTCAGTGCATTCGCACAAGATCGGGTAGATGGCCTTTATAATGCGTTGCAAACACGCACTAGCATACAGGAAGAAAACGATGCAATTCTTGGAGCTACGCTAGAAGAGCGCGTGGACTTTCTAGCTCGTAGGGTTGCCAACCTAGAAATGGAGTATGAGGAAATATGGATCGAGAACTCGCAACTGAAAGAAGAACTAGCGACGCTCCAATCAGAGATAAACCTAAGGTCTTCGTAATCCTTGGCTGCCCAGAAATGGGAAAGGTAGACCTAGCCATGGATATTATTAACCAAGTTGATAACTTGACATTTGTAGATGTACCGCCGCTACAGTATTACGCACTCGGCACACTGGCCGATTATCGTGCGGAACTTTTCCATGCGTTACAACGTTACTTTGTACAGCTAGAGCATTACAATAAAGGAATGGATCAGATCGTAGTTCACAGCTTGATTGACAGCTTTACGTGGGCAATCTATAATACACAACGAAGGTTTGATAACAACGCATTCGATGACGATGGAGCAGAGGCAATCACAGCCGTTTTCATAGGCCAGATTCTTCTAGACTCATTTGCGGCTGACCATATTTTCGTGGTAGAGGGATGGAAGGATAACGATGACATGCCGATCTTCGAACGAATGATGGCGATTGTCAATCAGATCGATGTTCCACACACGATCCTCTACGAAGAGGATGAAGAACGTTGGCCCGAGATTTGTGCTAAGATAGTGAAGGAGATTCGTGGATAGAGCGGAAATTATAGCGAACTTGCAAGGCAAGACATTCGATGACGAGATATACGATAGTATCGTCGCTAGATATCCGCGCAAGAATACATGTCCGACTTGTGGTGGCTTAGGTAAATATAACTTGAATTTCCAGACGTATGAATGCGACTGTGAATTACAGAAACTATTGCAGAAGCATTACTTCAACGCTAACATCGGACGAGAGTACCACGATATCTGCCTCAAGGATTTTCTTGGGGTGGATAAGGCTAATGTGGTGCCGCTTGCTGAACAGTACCTTGAGGAATACGAGGATAACTTCCATTACGGAGTGGGCATTACGGCTACTGGTGGAGTAGGCACAGGAAAGACATTCCTAATCTCAAGCATTCTCAAGGAATTGGTCAAGCGCGGCAAGGCAGTCTATTTCATTAGCTTCGAAGAGTTAATCGACGTATGGGGAAGTAGTTGGCACAATGAGCAAAGCAAGAAGAAACTTCAAGACAAGCTCAAGGGTGTCGAAGTCCTTGGAATCGATGAGGTTAGGTCTGACGCCAGGAATCATTCAGGATTCCTATCCCTTGGTTTCGATTCTGTCATTCGGTATCGAACTTCCAATCTCCTACCTACCCTCGTCACCACCAATATGACCGCTGAGCAGGAAGCCTCTGAATTCTTCAAAGTATATTCACTTCTTAGTGCGAGAAATATAAGGATAAAGACTTCTGGTGCCGATCTACGAAGCACAGATATTCGTGAGGGCATCTTCAATCTAGTTCACCAAAAGGAACGAAGGCCAATCTGCTAATGGATATCGAAATCGAACTACTTAATCACTTGCCTATCAAGGATTCCGTAGAATTCCTTCTCAAGGAGGGTTTACAGTACGATCTTATCTATCAGCCGAAGATTCGATCCGTATTCAACTTTGTTCAGCACCACTTTAACGACACTGGCAAGGTACCGACTCTCGCCGTGCTCGACCATGAATATCCAGAGATTGATTTTGAGCAACCTGAGACAACCATTGAATACGTGGTGGATAAACTCAAGCTCCGGTATCAGAAGAACCAGATTCAAGACCTGACAACCGATCTTGCAGGGATGGTTAACGATCCTGAGACGGCTATGAAGTATCTGCGCGGAGAGGTCTTCAAGATTGAGCGTAATTCACTGTCTCAGCAGCACATCTACTCCAACGAAGACTATCAAATCTTCATTCACAATGTTCAGGAGAAGATTCTTAAAGGTGCCTTCAACGGTGCTTCAATTGGATTCAAGGAGATTGATGATTTCACTGGTGGTATCAAGGATGGCAACGTGGCCTACCTTCTGGCGCGACCTAAGCGTAAGAAGTCTTGGTTTCTCCTTAACGCTTTCCTAGCTCAGGCTAAGGCTGGCCGCAATCCCTATCTGTTTACGCTAGAGCTTACACCGGATGAGATTATGCTTCGAATCGCCTGCATGATGAGCGGTGTCTCTTGGAACGATGCCCAGAAGGGGCAGCTTATGCCTGCCGACTGGAAGAAGATCAACCTCGCTTTCGAAGAGTCCAAGCAGTATAAGTTCCACCTTGAAATGCCTCCGGTAGATGAACGAACCGTACCGGGCTTGCTCCTTAAAGCTGACAAGGTTGCGGCAGAAGCTATCTTTATCTCTCAGTTCCATTACGTAAAGGGATTGAAGGATTTCTACCGAGCAGCACACGAGGAATCTGCTGAGGTAGCCGTTGATCTTAAGCGAGCAGCTTCAAGACCCGGCGCTGAGCGACCAATAATTATAGAAGCACAGTTTAACCGTGGTGGAGACTCCATGGAAGACCTTGAGGATTTCGATGCATCGAAGGTTGGCCTCACCGACATGATTCCACAATCGGCGGACGTGCTTTATGGACTCTTTGAGAACAAAGATTTGCGTAGTAATGGACTGACGCAGTTTGGTATCTTAGAGGCGCGAAACCATGATAAGGGTGCGTGGACTATCTACTCCGAGCTTATCAATAAAACCGAATTCCGATTCAATCAGAGAATATAATGGCTATAATTTTCTACCATAACAGAATAAATAATACTATCCCCGTTTATAACGGTCTTTGAAATACTAATTTAACCCAAAGCACTTCTTCCACTACGGCTGCCTACACTTGGGATGCCAAGTATAATAAGACGTTGAGGGACGCTAAGATTATAGATTTAGAGAAGAAAATTAAGCAAATCACAAAGAAGAAAATTGACGATATTGACATAGAATCATTTGGGGAATTCGCACACTTCCTTGGCGTCCTATTGAAGGGATTGCACGAGTTGTTTGAAACGGAATTCTCAGAAGACGACGGCGAGTTGCCAGAGAACCTAGAGTTTCTTCTGGATGAACTACAGAAAGAATTAGATCAGTGGATAGAACCAAATTAAAGCGTGGCGTACCAGAGTATACGGTAGACTACAAGTATCTAATCGGACGATTAGATATTGAGGCCATGCTTGAAGACCTTGGTGTTGACTTTGCCTATCGAATCGGGCCGAATCAGATCATGTGTCACTGTCCCAATCTAGAGGGTAACCACAGGAACAACGACGCAAATCCATCCTTCGGATTCAAAGAGGATGGCTTGCTCTTCAACTGCTTTATGTGCGGTGGAGGCAATCTTCTTGAGCTTATCCAGATGATGCGCCCTGGACTTACGCAGGAAGAGGCGCTAAAATATGCAGAGCAGTTCGCTGACTTCAACATCAGCCAGGAGGATTTCGAGAACAAGATTCAAGCCCTCCTGCACCCTGCTAAAGAGGAAGAGAAGAAGATGCCCGAATATCCAGAGGATGCGCTGTTCCAGTATAGGAAGATTCATCCGTATCTTCTTGACCGTGGCATCAGCCGCGAGACGATCATCGAAATGCAAGTTGGTTACGATGAAGAGCACGACGGTATCGTGATCCCTCACTTCTTTATGGGCAAGCTGGTGGGTTGGCAGACCAGACACCTAAGGCAAGACCCTGATGGCACCTTTCGCTGTAACATGTGCGAGTCAGGAGCGAACAAGGGCGTCTACTCCAATAAGAAGGTTGTCAAGTACAAGAACACAGTTGGCTTTCCGAAGATCAACACTCTCTACGGTTACGACCATATGAAGAATGCGGTCGAAACTGAAGGTGTGAGTTCTTGTATTGTCATTGAGTCACCAATGAGTGCGCTCAAGCTTAAGAGCTTGGGATTTAACCGCGTAGTTGCTACCTTTGGTCAGTTCTCTAAGGAACAGGCTATGCTTCTAATCGCCATGGAGCGGGTATACTACTGGCCAGACAACGATCCTGCGGGTTGGAATAACGCTCACACAATCATGGACGTTCTGAAGCGTTATACTGACTTGCGAATCGTTCCTGTCTTGCCTCAGGAGAAGGGTGATGCTGGTGATCTAGACAGAGATACGGACGTGTTTGAGTACCTTTATCACGCCTATCCAGCAGCCCTATTTCCCATGAAATCACCCCAGAAATTGGCTACTTTAGAGGCAATTTATCTAGCCAATACGAACACTTAATATAGGAGGTAATTCATATGAAGAAGTACACTAGCCCCGAAAAGATCGACGTATTCTACGGCAAGGAAGCCGTTGTTGTCAATCGTCATCTTGGTAAGGTGGGTAAGCCAATCTCCGATTTCTCTGATGAAGAGAAGGAGGCGTTGAGTGCTGATCTTGAGAAGGTTCGCGAGCCTGAAGAAGAGAAGCCTGCGGCTGACATTCCCGCTTTAGTTCCTGAAAAGGACACAAAATAGTATAACGAAATGCTTGCACGGCCCACTGTAATGTGGTAATATATAACAGACTCTAAGAAGGAGATAAATCAATGAGTAAATTCCGTACTGGAATTCAGGAAATTCAGAAGCAAGCAGCAGGTGGATCTAAGAAAGCCCGCTGGACGCCTAACATTTATTGGAAGGCAGGAGATAGTAAGACCTTAGCTTGGATGACAGGCGCAGATGAGATTCCGAAGGTCGCACTCCACAACTTTGTACGAGTGCCGGATGATTCCCGCGAACAGGGATTTCGTTACGAGTCATTCCTATGCCGCAAGGATGAGTCAATGATTGACGAATCCGGTGGTTACTGTGAACTATGCGACCGCGTAGGGCACGAGCCTACCATTAAGTTTGTAGCGATGGCTGTCGAGCTAGAGGCTATCAAGGATGGCAAGAAGACGGTCGGACTTAAGGTTGCGTATGATACGCGAAAGAATAAGGAAGGCGTCGATGTAGACTATCCTCGTTGGGGAATGGTTACTCAGGCTTCCAAGAACTTCTTCAGTTATCTCGCGGCCTATCACGAGAACACCGGAGATATCCGCGAAGTCGGTTGGGAAATCGTTCGTGAAGGTGCATCTACTGACACGAAGTACCACCACTTTGAGCTTAAGGCTCCGCTCCCTGATCTTTCTGGTATCGAAGTACCTGATATCACAGAGATTCTAGAGGGTATGGGTTCGGATGAGAAGTACGCTCAGGTAGAAGCTATCGGAGCTAACTCTCAGCCTGCCTTTGGTGAGGATGCCAAGCCTGTAGAGGATTCTGGTACGGTTCCTAGCGGTAGTCGGGACAGTGAGTTTGCTAAGATTCGCGAAGAACTTGAATCTGGCAAGAGGACTGTAGATAGCTACTAGAAATGGTAGAAGCTACCATTATCACAGACGGTAGCGCCGATAATACCAGAGGCACCGGAGGATGGTGTGCTATTATCAAGGTGGATTCCTCTCTGATCGAATTAACGGGATGGGAGGAATCCACTACGAGTAATAGGATGGAATTGATGGCCGCTATTGAGGGGCTACGTTCCTTTAAAACCCCTACAAAGATTCATCTTGTTTCGGATTCTACATACATGCTTAAGACCCTTAAGAACAAGTGGTACGAGCGGTGGTTTGAAGAGAATCAGGAGCACAGACCGAATCTAGATTTGTGGAGAATCCTCGCTGGACTTGTCCAGTACCATGAGGTAGAATATACGAAGGTAAAGGGTCATTCTGGAAACTACTGGAATGATAGGGCCGATATAATGGCTAAGAAGGCACGAAAGGAAAAGCTGGTAATGAAAACTGTTTCAGAACATTTTGATGAGACTAAGCGGTGCGAGCATATGGGCTATCAGAATAAGCAATGCCAGTTGGTTTCTGGTCATTTAAGTGGGCACTACTATTCCACTCGTAAGTGGGCATGGCAGGAGGAAGAAGTTGGCAACCCCGTTACATAGTCACTCACATTTCTCAGCCCTAGACGGATTGGCTAAGCCTTCCGAAATGGCGGCTCGTTGTAAAGAGCTAGGCTTCACAGCCTGCGGACTTACTGACCACGATGTGGTGGCTGGTCATTACGAATTCTATAACGAAATGGTTAAGGCTGGCGTTAAGCCAATCCTTGGTGTCGAAGCTTATCAGACTACTGGCGCACGTCAGACTAACCTAGGATTCCGTACTGATCCGAAGACAAAGGAAAAGGCAGACAACTTCCACCTTATCTTGTTGGCCATGAACAGCACCGGCCTTCGCAATCTCTGAATACTTAACTCCGAAGCTCATAGGTCTGGGTTCTACTATAACTCTAGGGCCGATTGGGAGCTTCTAGAGAGATATAACGAAGGTATCATCGCAACCTCTGCCTGTGCTCTTGGACTGGTAGCTCAGGCTCTTAGAGGGAACTCTTACGCTGGCGATCCAGAGCAGCTACTCTCTCGCTACCTCGATATCTTTGGCGACCGCTTCTATTTGGAAGTGTCAACCTATGGTGAGATTTGGCAGCACGATCTTAACAAGCAACTTGAGGCTCTAGCCAAGGAACACAGCGTACCTATGGTCTACGCTAACGATGCACACTACGCATACCCTGGCCAATATGAGCTACATGAAACCGTGCTCTGTATGAAATATCAGGAGAAGGTTTCTGCACGCACCGAGCCGCATCACATTCCTGACCTATACATTATGGGTGAGGATGAGGTTAACAAGGCTCTCAATCATCTTGATTGGGATTCTGAGCCTGTAGAAACGAGCGATCTTATTGCTGACCGTTGTGACGTAACCTTTCCTGGTCGAAAGGTTCATATCCCTGTATTCATTCCAGAAAGTAAGTGGGCGAATGCTAGGGCTATGCTCTTCGATCTAGCTTCTGACGGTTACCGCGCTAAAATTATTGACAAGGGATTGGATTCAGATGAATATATGGAGAGATTCAAAGAAGAACTCAAGGTCATCTTCGAAGCTGATCTTGTGGATTATTTTCTGATTGTTCGCGACTTTATTGCTCATGCCAATAGTGTTGGTTATCTTGTTGGCCCTGGTCGCGGGTCGGTTGGAGGCAGCCTTATCGCGTTTCTTATTGGGGTCACCCAACTCGATCCAATCAAGTACGGACTCATCTTTGAACGATTCTATAACGCCGGACGAGAAGGCTCGCTCCCTGATATCGATACTGACTTTCCGACGTTCGGTAGAGAATTCATCCGCGACTATCTAATCAAGAAATACGGTGAGGATTACGTAGCAGATATCGGCACGGTAACTTCATACCAGGGACGTAGCGCCATCCAGAAGTTGGGTAGCGCGATGGAGGTTCCCTTCAACGATATCAAGCGAATCTCTCAAACAATTGAGGGCGCTATTGAATCAGGTCTACAGCCGAATTGGGAAGCTCTTAATAAGCTACCTGATCTAGTGAATTATCGGGTCAAGTATCCTGATCTATTCGAATACGCTGAACAACTTTACGGCAATACATTCACGTATGGTATTCATGCTTCAGGAATTCTAATCTCTGATGAACCACTCTCAGAATCCTTCCCGCTGCGCTGGCACGCGAAAGAGAAGAAGCCGGTAACTCAGTTCGATTACCGAACCGCTGACAAGCAAGGCTTTATGAAGGTAGATGTTCTAGGTCTACGAAACCTAGATATCCTCATGGAATTGAATGATATCCTCAAGAAGCAGGGCATCGAGCCTATCGATTTCCCCTCTCTTGAGGCGGAAGACCATCCTGCGGAAATGTACGAACTTCTAGAGAAGGGGCTGACTGTAGGATTGTTCCAAGTCGAAGAGAAGGCCGGGGTAAAGGAGCTTTGCCGAAAGATCAAGCCCCGCAATGTCGAAGAACTCGCTCTAATCACGGCATTGAATCGTCCCGGCCCTCTCATCGCTGGATCAGATAGGCGATATCTCAAGGGACGTAACGGTGAAGCGGTCAACTACATTCATCCGCTTCTAGAGAAGGTTGCGGGCGACACCTACGGCGAATTTGTTTACCAGGAGCAAGTAATTCAACTGTTCCGTGAGCTAGGTTACTCTCTACAGGAGGCGGACAATGTTCGTGCGATTCTAGGTAAGAAGCTAAGGGAAGAAATGGCCCGAATTAAGCCTGACTTCCTTAGGCGCTTCGGTGAGCATCCGATGACAAAGGAAATTTCTGTCGTTGCGGTTGAACGTGAGGCACTTGGGCTTGAAGTCTGGGATATGATCGAAAACTTCTCCAAGTACGCATTCAATAAGGCGCACTCTACAGCTTACGGTATCATTCTTCTTTGGACAATGTACGCTAAGTATTATCACCCGAGAGAATTCTATTTGGCTTCAATTCGAACACTTGTTAAGGAAGGTAAGAAAGATAAGCTCGCTAGTTACGTTAAAGAAGCCCCTCGTATGGGCGTGCAAGTGCTCCGTCCCGAATTAAATGTTTCTAAGGCTGAGGCAAGTGTCGAAGCTGAGGGTATCCGGTACGGTTATGCTGATGTGAAGGGTATTGGACTAGCAGCAGCGAAGTGGCTTGAGACTAATCAACCGTTCAATGACTTCGATGATCTTCTAGAGGTTTCTCAGCGGGACGATAAGAAGATCACACTCAGGAATGGTCTACGTAAGGTCGCGGTGCACAAGGGGCAAATTGAAAGCCTACGTAAATTGACTGAGCTACAGGATCGTGAATTGATTGACGTAGAAGAAGAGCTATTGGGCGTAGCATTATCCGATAATTCGGATGAGATTTTATCTCAATATTCTGATATGATAGAGGCACAATGCGTTGACTTTGAGACAGTATTAGAACGTCATACCGTCGCACCCAACCAGAAGCACTTCAAGGTTGCAGGAGTGATTGTAGGTGTTCGCGAGACAAAGACCAAGAAAGGAACTGCCATGGCATGGCTTACGATTCAGAACCAGGGATTGACGCTGGACATGACAGTATGGCAGGAAGAACTACAGAGGCTTCGGTTTGCACTGAAGAACAGGACAGCGGGAATCTTTACGGTTGCTGCGAACGAACGCGGAATCAATCTTCGCGAAATAAAAATACTATTTAGGCAGGATTAATGAGTAGAGAACAAGCATTTAACAGTATCACGAAGGAACTTAAGAAGTCTATGGGCGATAGAGCCTACATTATGAGGGAGGCACCAAACGTGAAGGTGATTTCTACAGGGCTATTCGCCCTAGACGTTGCGACCGGCATCGGTGGTTGACCACGCGGCACACTAGTCGAGATTTATGGTAGAGAATCAGTCGGTAAGACCGCGCTATCTCTACTCACAATCGAATCCGTAACAAGTCAAGGTGGAACAGCGGCATTCATTAATTTGGAGTCCAAGATTACCCAGGAAACGTGGGTAAATTGGGCGCTCAAGATTGCACCAAAGATCAACCTTGACAAGGTGCTCGTAGAAGACGCTGAATTGGGTCAGGAGTCCGTCGATCTATTCGGTAAGCTCATTTCCAGCAACGCTTTCGATGTTGTCGTATTCGATTCCATCGGAGCTATGGGTACAGACAAGGAGCTAGAGGTAGGTAACGCGAAGCAGGCTTACGGCCAGTCCGCGATGGTGACACAGATGGTAAAGCAGGCGGCACAGTTCGCTCGTAGAACCGATTGTGTTCCGATCCTCCTTAACCAGATTCGCGATCAGCAGGCAGGCACATTCACGCTTGAGAAGGCTCCTGGTGGCCATGCAAAGGATCACTTCGCTACACTCCGCTTGCATCTTAAGCCGAATAAGCAGGACTTCAAGGGCGAGCTTGTAAAGGTAGACAACTTCAAGGTTGATGCTGGATATAGGGTACGTGCTCAGCTTGTGAAGAGTAAGGTTGGCTCACCACGACGCTCCGCAGGATGGAACTTCTGGAATTACGAGACTGCCGACCACAAATATGGCTTTGATCGTTTCCAGGATATCCTAGACACGTCTCTACAGACGGGTGTAATCCAGCAGGGTGGCGCATGGTTCCGACATGATGATTTCCCTGAAGGTAGATTGCAGGGTAAGGATAAGGTCATCGAATTCTTGCAGGCTAACCCTCAGAAGATCGAAGAGCTACGCCGAGACATGGTGCTAGCAGCATACAACACATCAGGTAACATTATGGAAGAGACTTCTAACGGTGTCGCACACGATGCGTTTGACGTTGTTGCTGATCCTGTAGTTAACGAGGTACCGAATGAATAAAGAAGAGGAAAAAGAATTTCGCGAAAAACTTATTTCAATCTTTATTGATAATTATGGTTATACACGAGACGAAGCAAAAATTATTTTGCGACGTATTGGTGATCGTTTAGATGGATATACTCATCTAGAAGCAGCAGAAAGAAATCCTTTAAGGAATGAATATGAATAGTATTAGGCCATTATCCACAAGTCAGATGGGAAAGGAACATGAAGAGAAAATTGTTAAAATATGGGGTTGGGCTAATGCTCATCGATCTAGGTCTAGCGGTGCTAGCTTTCACGATCCCGTTGATGTTACATCTGATGTAGCTGTAACCGAGTGCGAGGCTACTGAGAAGAAGTCTTATAGTCTCAAGCTTGAATTCTGGGAAGAGATTGTTCAGAAGCAGCACTCAGGTAAGTTTCCCTCTCTGGCGATACGATTCCTAGAGAGGGATAAGCAGAAGACCACTGATCTAATGGTGGTTGATGCCGAAATGTTGAGTGCGCTAGTCGAGGAAGTCGAAGCGTACCGTGACGAAGCACTAAGGAGAGACTAGTGGCGAAGTTCGATTCAAAGAAACTACTAAAGACACTCACGGCGAACCAGGGTTCTATTCTGGTTCCGCATATTGAGTCACATTTAACCAAACGAGAAAACTTCCCGGAGAAATGGGTTATCGAAATTCCTAACTTCAAGAAAGGCGATGGTTATTACCATCCTTCCGGTGACTGCTTCACTAGTCCAACTGACCTTTGGAAGAAGAAGAAGGGACTCTTGTTACATAAGCCGGTCAATTCCGCTCTACAGCGCACCTTTGACTGCGGGCATATGTGGCACGGCTACATTCAGAATCTACTCATTCACATGGGATTCGTCTTACCCGAGAATGTTGAGCGCCATCTTCTTAAGACGATCCTAGAATCACCAGAAGTCATCGGCAGCGGTACAGCCGACCTCGTAGACGTGCAGATTCCAGGACAAGGTTCTTGGCTTGTCGATATCAAGACCATGGGCAAGAAGGAATTCGAAGCAGGCGCTAACGAGTGGACGATGTTGAAGTGGAGGGCACAAGTAAACTGTTACATGGATTGGCTCGACACAGAGAAGGCAATGATACTCGCGATTTGCAAGGACTCTCCGCATATTATGCGTGAATACCAGATCGTGCGAGACGACGAATTGCTTAAGCAGATTTACGAGCGATGGGCTTATGCTTCTTATTGCTACGAGAAGGATACCATGCCGGAAACCAAGGAAGAGATTGATCCGAGACTTCAGGCGCGTGGTGATTCATCCCTAGATGAGGTCGAAGCGGGACTTGTTGTAGCTAATTAGTCACGTTTATACTTGACAGGAGTATATCTTATGCTATAATACCTTCTAACAAGAGAAGGTAATATATGCACAATGATCGTTCTAGGGTTAGATCCAGGACTTATCCGATTAGGAATTGGGAGCCTGGAATACAAGCATGAGCAAATTACGTTAGTAACTTATGGGTTAATCTCCAATCCGAGAGGCCCGGAGTCTTATAACGAATTTCTCACCGCAGGAATCCACCAGATTGCTGGTGATTTTCCGCGACTTTTAGATTTAGTTCAGCCTCATATGATTGTTGCTGAAACCGTACCACCCGGCCGTCTAGGATCGAACAGTGATTCGGTCATGGCGGCTATCACTGTATGCAAGGTTATTGCATTTCAGTTCGGTGTACCGTGAAGTAACATAGCAGCTTCAACAGTTAAGAAGTCTGTCACAGGGGATTCTAAAGCATCTAAGGCTGTCATTAAGAACGCAGTCCTGGATGAGTTTGCCACAATTAAAGCTCGTCACGCTGAGCTTAAAAAGGAACAGAAGATCGAAGGGGTTAAAGCCAGCGGGTTACCGCAGGACGTATTCGATGCTGTTGCTATAGCGTGAGCCTTCATCAATCAAGAGAAATCCAAAAAGCATGACACAGAAGCTAACGGCGGCTCGTAAATATGACGGCCTAACCGCAGATAAGAAGTTCCTAATTTTGCGTGAAGCATATCGAAATTATTTAACATTTAAACAGTACGTAACAGACACAGGGCGCGACGTAATTGAGTATGCCGTACCTGAATCCGAGGATAGTGAAGTCTGAGTTCCGATTTCAATTTGTTTTAGTGACCTTGAGAGGGCGCTTAAGCTATTCAAGGATGGTTCCGAGGCAGAGAACACGATCTTATCCGTAAGGAAGGAACAAGCCTTCCTTCTTAACGTGATTATGGATCAACGACAGGAGGACGTAGCTGAGCAGATGGGCATCACTACTGTCTCTGTTGGGCAGTATGTCAAGCAGGCATGTCTTCAGCTTAGCGAATACTATTTCGGTGATATGTCCTCCGAGGACATTAAAACCGACGAGAGCGAAGGGTAATTAGTGATGAGTAGACTAACTACTGATAGAAATGATCCTGATTTGGGTTATGGCGTTGACACAGAACCCGTAAGTCAGAATCAGGCATACCTTGTTCTTAGCAAGGAAGAGCTTGCGAAAGGATTTGTTCGTCCTGTTCGAACTTCCTATATTCATGTGGGTTTAAAGAAGCCTGCGAATCTTAGAGAGCTAACTGAGGAAGAAAACACAAGATATTCACAATTTGAATATTTTAAATATGAAAAATATCCAGAAAGTGATTCCTCGGTTACAGGGAGATATTGCACTAAAAAGCAATTGGCGAAAGTTGAGAATGGTTGCCAAGAAATTACAAGAATGTCTCGTGAAATTGCTGAGACATATGCTCGTAATCCAAAGTTTTATGGTGCAACTTACTGTGTAGGGTGTCAGATGCATTTACCAGTTGAAGAGTTTGTGTGGCTTGATAATCCAGATCAACGAGTGGGTGAGTAAAGTGCGGACTCCCTATACTTCAAGAAAAGATTATGAGAAGGAGCTTCCGCCCTTCGATGAAAGTAAGATACACGAGTACACGGCTCGTGAACTAGAGGCATACGCCAATATCATGCTCCGCGAGGACATTGCCGAGAATAAAGACGGCCCTAGAGTCCTGATGCAGGAGCATATTGAACCTAAGTGACGCAAAGAAGTTCGGTCTGAATCAGGGACAGTGGATGATGCAGTTACAAACGCTATGTCGAGAGACGGCCAGCGAATGTATAACAGAACACACCCGGCAGGCCGCAAGGTGAATAGTGCAGAAGCTAGAAAGCGGCATGGGGCTTCCTTCTACAGATAGTTAGTAGGGGGAAGCCCCTTTAATGTGGGAAAACATGGCAAAAAGAAATCAATTAACAACGGGTGTAACTGAGGCGAGCATCGTCAGAAGTGAACCTCGTTGTCTTGTTTGTAACTCTCCTGCGCGAGTGAAAGTAGATAAACTGTTAGTCGCAGGATTCTCCAATACCTCCGTAGCTCAGGAGCTTATGGAAAGCGATGAGAACTTTGCGGAGAAGGAGCTTGACACAGTTAGAAAGAATATTGAAAGACATTCAAAGTCTCATCTTGATATTAGGAATCGTGCAGTACGAGAAATAGTAGACCGCCGAGCTAGAGAGCAGGGCATCCTAGTGGATTCTGCTATTGGTCAAATCACTTCAGGACGTGCTCTACTTGATCTTCTAATCGCTAAGGCTACCGAGCAGGCAGGCAACCCCGCCAGCAAGGTACACTATAGAGACGCAATTGAAGCCGTCAAGATGCTAGAGGACGTGCAAAAGCAGGAATACATGTATCAGCTTGAAGAATTGCAGAAGCAAGTATGGGCAATCTCTCAGGCGGTACTAGAAAAGGTACCAAAGGACTTGCTTCCTGAGGTAGTAGCCCGAGCACATGAGCTACGGGAAAATCCACAACTAGTAATCGAGCAATAATGAAAAAGTTCACTAAGAAGAATCTGGGAGATTACTCTCGTTGGCCGAAGTACCGCAAGCAGCATTTAACCCAGGCTACTAGAGTCATCGGCCCGTTTGAGGTTGAAACCCGAGAGGGAACCTTGACTTGCAATGATGGTTGACTTGCCATAGACTCTGATGGCCATCCTTATCCGGTAGCGGCTGAGGAATTTGATAAAATATATGAAAGTGAGTACGGTGATGGTTAATCTATACCAAAATGAAGTAGAAGAAATTACAAACGTAGTTGAAAAGGTGAGTAAATCATGGTGAGGCAAAACTGCAAGTGGGGAGAACCTAGCCTTGTTGCACAAAGAACTACTAGGACGCCTTCAGGATATTGGGTTCGAAGCAGACGTAGATGTTACCCCCGTCCTCGCGGGAATGCCCGCCACTGTAGCCATCGTCAATAGGATCGAAGAAAAGGATTTCGATATCGAAAAGCGCCAGCACGAGCTACGTCAGATGGCTGAGCGAAACGAGAAGCGCCCTGACATAGAGGGAAATGTCTAGCATTGAAGTTCCGAATCTAATCGATCAGTTTTCCGCAGCACTGATCAAAGATTCCGTAGACATTATCACGTTTGCCACGGACAAGAAGTACCTTGGCAAGACGTTGTATCCTAGACAGAAGACAATCCTTAAGATCATCTTCTTGCAGGACTTAGATGACTACGATAAGTCAGTAATCGCGGAGTGACAGACACCGGGCAACGAGACTTCTATCTGCCCAAATCTTGAGTACCGTATAAAATACCTCAAGGACAACGGGTACTCTCATTTCCGCACCGTTCAGTTCGTAGGTGGCCGTCGATCCAGCAAGGGATTTATGACGGCTATTGCAGTTGCTTATAAGATATATTTGCTCACGCTTATGGAGAGCGTAGGTAAGCACTACGGGATGGACGAAGGAAAGGCTATCTATTTCTCCATTATCGCAGACTCTATGGAGCAAGCGAAGGCCCACCAGTTCGGTGATGCAGCTAACGCCATCCTCGACTGTAGTATCCTACAGAAGCAGCAGCTTATCACAAAGTTCGTTGCCGAGTCAATCCACGTAGCCACACCGTATGACCTTAAGCGTCAGACTTTGCTAAGAGCGGGCGGAACCAAGATTGACCGAGACATGGCATCGCTTATCGTTAAGGCTTTCGGTACCAACTCCAAGACCCTTCGAGGATCAGCGTCCCAGATGTTCATCATGGACGAGTTTGCTCACTTCATCACAGGTGAATCTAAGATGAGTGACGAAGAGATTTGAAAGGCAGCCACGCCTTCTCTGGCAACGTTTGATAAGGATGCTATGATCTTCGCGAATAGTTCTCCGTATTCAAAAACAGGTAAGTTCTTTGAACTGTACGAACAGAGCCTAGAACTTGATCCTCCCGAGGATGGTGTTCCTGTATTCCCGACTCACCTAATGATCAAGTTCCCATCGTGAGAAACGTACAAGGACTACGAGCGCGAGCCTAAGATTAGTTCGCCACTAGTCTCCCCTCCTGACGAAGACCCTATCATCGCAGCAGAAGAGCGAGCCGACCCTGACTCATTTAAGGTAGAGTACCGCAGTAACTTCGCTGAGGTTATTGACGCATTCCTAAATCCTGAAATGGTAGATCGCGTCTTCGATCCTACCTTCACGCAGCAAGTTCTTGGGGAAACGCTAGAGCCTAAGTATGGTGGAACAGCATTTACCCTCTACGCAGGCCACGGCGACCCTGCAACCGTTAAGGCTAACTTTGGTCTAGCTGTTGGTCACCTTGTGGAGATTGAGGGAGAGAATGGCACCGAACAGCACGTAGCGTTTGACTTCATCGATGCCTTCTACCCTGAAGACTTTGAGAATAACACTATCGATTGGCTTGAAATCATGCCAGCGATTACAGAATTGATTAACAACTTCCGACCCCGTGAGTTCACATTCGACCAATACGAATCTGCTCAGACGATTCAAATCTTGCAAGAGAATCTTCGCAAGATGCAGAACGTGGACACCAATGTATATTCAATCTTCGCTTCCGCTAAGGTTAACGAAGTTAGAGCGAAGAACTTCCGTACCGCTATCAATCTAGGCCGCGTACACGCGCCCCATCCCTCCACCTTTAATCCAGCAGCACGAGTCAATTCAATTGAACTGGTACGAAATGAATTAAAGTTCCTCGTGGAAAAGAATGGAAAGATTGATAAGCAGACTGTCGGCCCTGTCCAGACAAAGGATATTGCGGACTGTATGATGACTGTCGTAAATACCCTGATTGGTGATTCTATCACTAATATGTATTCTGGTTTAGGCAGTCAGCTTCCAGCATTAGGACATTCGCTTGGAGGCAATACGTCACAATTCCCAGAACTAGATTCATTCTCTTCTGGGTTTCGACGTGACCGTGGTGGCTATGGATTGTCGCGCGGATATAGAAAGCGATAACCATATACTATCAAACACGCACTAGCGGTAAAAGAATTACTGAGGAATATACCATGATCATCAAAGAAAACGGAAAGTTGTATAACATTGACGAGGAAACCGGATTAGTCACCGAGGCTTCCGTCGATCAAGCACCGGAGGATACTCCTGCGGTTGAGGAATTCGCGGAAGATTTCCGCACCGGAGATAGGGTGGCTGTCGATAATGAAGAGGGTACAATCATTTCGATTATCTCAAGCGTTTACGGCCCTGCCTTCGGAGTTAAGTTTGATGATGGTGGAGTTGACGAGTACCCAGAAGAGAAGTTGACTCGCGTGGAAACCGAAGAGCCGGACTATGAGACTCCGGTAAAGGAAGTCTTAGCCCGCTACGCAACCTATGAAACTCTTCCGTCTTACACACGAGACGAGATTGAGACTAAGGTTGAGGAAGCTCGCAATCTAAACCTCCGTGCGAAGGCTCTCATCACAGATTCAAAGCTAAGCTTCAGCGATCAGGTAGAGCTTGACCGCGTAGTTCTAGCAACTGGCACCGATCTACTAGACTTCAAGACCTTGAAGGATAGCGCAGAGGCTAATGAGGAATACCTTAATAGCTTCAACGATTCACGATTCGAACTAGCTTCAGAGTTTAAGAACACCGCAAGCTATGGTGCAGCAGACGATGCCTCTTGGGTTGACTCTGCTTTTAACGATATCGAAGCAACTACAGACGCCGACTTAGCGGTAGCCGCACAGGAAATGGTTGACAGGCTTACCGTTGAGCAGCTACAGGATGAGGAATTCGTTTCACTATCCTCTTCTTACCAGACCGAACGCCTCGTGGCCGACGAAGAGCAGACAGCTAAGTTTGCTGGATTCGTCCGAGAGGCAGCAGCCAAGAAGATTGAGGCAGCCCCGGTCGTGGAAGAGACAGAGGTTGATGAATCAGACTTAGATGATTTTGATACATCGGCGCTCTATCTATAAGGAGATTAAATGTTTGAATCACTTCTAGCTTCGGAGCAGGCCAACAAAGCGGCGGTATTGCTCGCGAACGAAAGATTTAACGCACAGCTAGCCCCATTCGTAAAGGGTTCTTCTACGCGACTCGCGCACGTCCAGCCGGACATTGAGCGAATCGTTGCCGAAGTCTGCAACGAAATGGGCGCTGACAACGAGTATGTTTCCTCAAGACTAGAGGAACATTTGACAAAGGCAATTCTCGATAAGGATCATGCTAAGCGAGAAAAGCTAAAGGTTAAGACCACCCCAATCAAGAACCAAAAAGAGGTTCCTGCTACGGGTGATATTAAGCACACCGAATTTGATGATGAAGGTGAAGTCGCGGGTGCTGGTTATGACGAAGCCAGCACTCCTGACGCTAAGCTCGACCTCAGCAAGGATACCCAGAGCGGTACTTATCCTTCCGAGCAGAAGAAGGGTTGCTTTCGATGTGGCGAAGAGCTACACGAGAAGATTGCAGCCGTAACGCCTGTATGTCACAAGTGTACTGAAGAGCTTAAGGCGAGTGCTACCAAGTGCGCGTGCGAAGACTGCGGTTGTGGAGACGCTGGTTGCGATTGCGATCCAGACAATTGCAACTGCGAGAAGAAGACTTCAAAGGAGGCCGACTATCCTGGCGCTCCTGGCACCATCACACAGGAAGACTTGAGCGCACAGACCAAGCCTCTAGACCAGAACGCAAGAATGCAATGCACCTTTTGTGGCTTCCAGGGCACTCAGCAGGAAGTAGAGGCACACGTTTCTCAGGCACATCAGCAAGAAATGGCTCAGCTAGCTCGGGAGCGAGCAAACAACCCTGGCAACACGGCTCCGTTGGTACCGATGGCTTCTAAGGAAGCAGCGCCAGCCGACGTAGATGAGCAGGCTGTAGTAGAGCCTCTTCCGGCAGTACCGGGAGATAATTTCGATGACATGGTGCAGGATTTAGCAGATAGAGCAGCAGCGATTCAATTCTCAACGCTTGATGAAAAGGATCTTCACACGCTTGCAGAATCGCTAGGTCTAGGCCCAGATGATTTGGATGGTAAGGTTCAAGTTGTTGCGGTATTCGATAACTACACTGGCGTCAATGGCCAGTTAGTAAACAAGGTTCCTGACATGCCACCTGATTATCAGGAAGTCCAGTCCTCAGTAATTAGAGCGACTGCACACGAGGCATTAGTTCCTGTAGATATTGTTGTCCAGAAGGTTGCAGAACAGATGGACATGGATCAAGACTTGGTTTATAACATGATCAAGGACAAGTATGGTGCGGATCTTCCAGATAAGTATCATGCAGCGGTACAAGGCGAGTACCATTTCTACGTACCAGCCTCACTAGCTGTCAACACGGAAGACGTAGCAGCAGAACAGGGCGATATTGGCCCGACTTCTTATGCCCCTGATGGCGGACAGCCTCAGCTAGTGCAGCAGTAGAACGCCGATCTAGAAGAGCCTCGTATGGCAGCGAAAGACACACGAGAATACAAGAACACAAGAAATTACAAAAAGAACTTAGGCCCAAATCATTGTGAGATACCGGATTGCAATTTCACAGAAGTAATCACGAAGCACAGGATTAAGCCAGGGAGAAGGGGCGGCAAGTACGTTCTAGGAAATGTTATAATGCTTTGTCCTAATGACCACGCCCTCGCAGAGATTGGCAAATACTCACAATACGAATTGTTCCAGATCGTTCAGGAGCGAATTCGACTACAAAATGCACTTGAAAGGAAATAAATGGATATCTTGAATGGATTTGAAGCTCAGAATTACCTTTCTGGTGCGTTACATGTTGCCAAGTCTAGCCCTCGTTCAGTCTTAGTTAAAGACCCGAACAAAGCTTTGTTTGAGAGCATTCAGGATCGTAATGATAAGAGAGCAGAGGATATGGCCCGCCGTCGCGGTACTTCGCGAGTGGGTTCCTTTGGTGGTGGCGATGTATTCGCGGGCATCCCGCGTATGTATACGCCGATGGACTATTTTCAGTCACAGAAGATTCCGCATGACATTAATAATGACATGCATCGGTTTGAGCTTTACAAGTGACTCGATCTTTTCTATCGCACCCACTATCTTATCCCCATCCTTGTAGATATCTTCACTCGTTTTCCGCTCGTTGGTCTAGAACTAAAGAGCCGGGATAAGGGACTAAAAACATTCTACGAAGAGCTATTCTTTGACAGTTTGAATTATGAGCAGTTCCTTGTAGACCTTGGCCGTGAGTATTGGACTCTCGGACAGGCATTCCCGCTAGGTCACTTTAATGAGAATCTAGGAATCTGGGAAGAGGAAGAGTTGCTCGACCCCACAACAATTAAGGTGCAACAATACCCGATCATTGGTGGAGAACAGTTCTTTATCTCCGGTGAGGCACTAGACGACCTCCGCAATATCGTTAAGAAGAACGAGCCTGCGGACGTAGCCTACCTCATCAGACGGGACTACCCGGAATGGATTCCGTTCCTAGAGAATAAGAGGGATATCCCGGTATCAAACGTGCTTTTGAAACAAGTTGCTTTCAAGGCATCCTCTCGTGACTTACACGGCACACCGATTCTTCTTAGAGCGTTGCGTACCCTCATTCACGAAGAGAAGCTCATGGCTTCTCAGGACGCTATCGCAGAACGACTTTACTCTCCGATGGTTCTCGTCAAGCTTGGTATTCAAGACATGGGTCAGGGTAGAGGCCCATGGATTCCGACCTACGATGACGTTCGTTCAATGAGAGACGAGTTCGACGTGGCTCTATCCTCTGACTTCCGCCTCATGGTTCACCACTTCGGTATTGAAGTGCAGAACGTGTTCGGCCGTGAACAGATGCCGCGACTTGACCAAGACTTTGACCGCGTAGAGAAGCGTCTAATGCAGACATTCGGCGTTAACCCATCACTCTTACAGGGTGGTGCAGCATCACAGCCCTACGCATCCTCAGCCCTTCAAGCAGAGTTCCTTTCACAGATTCTACGCACCTATCAGGGCTATCTCAAGCGCCATTGGGAATCTCGTGCTAAAATTGTAGCAGAGGCTCAGGGTCATTACGACTACGAGACTCGCGGAGACACCCGAGTTCCGATCATGGAAGAGGTTGTGGAATATGACGATGACGGACAAGAAGTTATCGTAGAGAAGAATAAGCTTATGATCCCTGAGATTACCATGAAGGTTCTTGACCTTCGTGATGAAGCTACACAGCGCCAATTCCTACAGTCTCTTAAGCAGCAGGGAGTTCCAATTCCTGATCAGGATATCGCCATGGGTATGAGTTACGATTTCGAAGAGGCTCTTGGGAAGACTCAAGAAGAAATGATTCAGAAGACGGTTGCACAGCAGGATGCAAAGGTGAAGACCTACAACATCTTGCAGGCACGCGGACTTCCGATCCCTCCTGATCTAAGACAGGAGATTGAGGGTCTACAGTCTATACCGGCAACCGCTGATGGAAGCGTAACACCGCCTCCGGGTGGCCCTGGTGGAGACGACTTCAATATGCCACCGCCTCCGGGTGGAACCCCGGCTATCGGCCCTCGTTCACCGCAGCGAGGACAGCGCCCAGAAGAGTCAGATGAGCGTTCACCGATTCCGCCTCCGGGACAGGTACCAAACAACACGCCTCAGATTCCCGGTGTCCCTGGGCAGCCTGGACTAATGGGGATTCCGGGCGCACCAAAGCCAGCTATCGGAACACCGCCAACTTAAAACTTGACAAAGTAGCCGCGCTTTGCTACTATACTGTCATATGGATTTAGCAGATAGAAAGCCACATGAATTGGCGACCATTGTCGGCTACTTTCTCGACCGTTCGGCTGAGGGTGTCGCTCTAGCAGAAGAGGCACTGAATCAGCTACAATTACGGGCTGAGGGAAATGCCGACTTACCGATTCGTGATGATAATACCATCCTTCACACTTTGCCACGCGCTAAAGAGGGACGATATACCATTCCTAAGGTTAGCAAACCGTATAACCAGGAAGACTACGACACTGTAGCCGAAGATACAGAAGGAGAAACCGAATAATGACCTGAACTGACGATGATGGCTTGCTCTTAGGGGAAGCCTCCGCAGAATTGCCGCTTTCCAAGGCAGCCTTAGAGAAAAGATGTGATCGTGGTAGTATCGATTACTACCTCGACAGTAAGGGCCGTCGTAGGATTCCTTTCCATGTTATTGAAGAGTGGGGAATGGCTCCTATGGATGCGGCCCTATACGACTATGATCCTAAGTTCGATATCCCCAAGTCAGAGCTTTGGGGTAACGGTAAGGCTCCGGTAATTAAGCTTCCTCGTTCGCAGGAGTGGATTACTGTAGGTGGAGTGAACGATATCCACGTTCCTTGGCACGATGCCGAACTAGTAGATGCGGCAATCGATCTATTCAAGGATCTACAGCCTGACCTATTCATTATCAACGGTGACATGCAGGACTTCTTCGGTCTGTCTAGATTCAACAAGAGCTTTGAGCGATTGGACAATCTACAGAACGAGCTAGACCAGGGCAAGGCGCTACGTGCCGCCTTCCGTTCAGCTATGCCTAATGCAGCAATGCATGAAACGCTAGGAAACCACGAGGAAAGACTTCTCACCTATCCTGGCTTCAATGCACCGGCCCTCAAGAGCCTTAACAGCCTCAAGCCGGACGTGCTGATGGGTCTAAAGGAGCTTGACATTAAGCACTGGCCGCGCAACGGTTTTCGCTTGAATGAAGAGTTCCTCGTAGAGCACGGCGCAGTTGTTCGCAAGAACGCTGGTGACACCGCCAAGCAGCGCCTCAACGAGACGCTTATTAGCGGAGTCATGGGCCACGTTCACAGACTAGGGCAGGCTTCACGCTCTGGTTACAAGGAGATTAACTGGTACGAAACTGGTTGTCTCTGTCAGCTTAATCCCGACTACGTAACTGGTGAGGCTAACTGGCAGCAAGGGATTTGGGTAGGAACGTTCTCTACTCGCAGCACGAATTACAACATTCAGCTTATCCCTGCTTCAGGACGTGGGTTTATCTTCAACGGTAAGCACTACGGTAACACAAATGACACCCGAGATATCTGGGTTGGGCCAATGCCTAACTTTGAAATGGATATTCCATCCGACTTCAGCAAAGTCGTAACGAGGACGTGGTAAAATGAGTGGACACACAAAGTGGGTAGATATTAAGCACAAGAAAGACGAAAAGCAATACGACTTCAAGAAGAAGAAGCGAAAGGACTTGGTTAACGCAATGCAGATCACAGTATTTAGTATGACCGATGCTGAGCTTGACAAGAAGCTCCGCAGAGAACTAGAAGAAGCTATCGAGAATGTCGTCAAGGCACACAAGGATGCAGCCGCCCTTGCTTACACAATTGAGAAGGGATAAGGATGATTATTGGACTTAATGGACGCCTCAGGAGCGGCAAGGATACTACTTACTCAATCATCCAAGATTTATATCCTCACGCTGAGCGTGTATCCTTTGCCGACAAGTTAAAGGATTCTGCCGCAGCCTCCCTAGGCATCGATAGAGAGCTTATGGAAGAGCTAAAGAATGAAGAGGAAGTGCGACTAGTATTTGCCTTTCCCGTTGAAGGTTACGAAGAACTATATCAAAAGATGCAGGATTATCAAATGACAATTCGCGAGTATCTTCAACGGTACGGAACCGAGTCACATCGTGAGGTTTTCGGAACAGATTTCTGGGTAGACATGGCGTTGCCTTTAGACACTGATCATTCAGACAGGCTTCTTGTCGTAACAGATGTACGATTCCCGAATGAAGCACGTCGTGTCAAGGATTTGGGTGGACAGGTTTGGAAGATCGAACGAGATACTAGGACAGTATTTAGCGATCATCCAAGCGAGCAGAATCTAGACAAATATGTAGATGTGTTCGTAGATAATACTCGCTCGCTTTATGAACTTCGCACAAACTTAATCGATTTAACGAATAGGATAATGGTACCTTGTTAATTCAAGTAGATGTAGATTCAACTTTATATGACGCGGACAAGCTCTTTAATGATCTTGCGGTAGAGGCTGGTATTAAGTGGCCACGTAATGCGAAGTATTGGCTTCCGGCCGAGAAGATTCAGAAGGTTGACGGCACACAATGCACCCGCGATGATCTAGTGAAGGTCTTTCGTAAAGCACACTCTCACGAATACGTGTCGCAGCAGAAGCCTTATCCTCACGCCGCTAAGGTGTTGACCGATATTGTCAACACGTATGACAATATCGAAATCGCTTACGTATCAGATCGTAACGAGCAGCAGACAGGCGCACTTCGTGATTGGCTAGAGTCTAACGGTTTCCTTCACACTGAAGATCAGCATGTGGCGGCTACTAAGGATAAGCGTCACTGGATGCGCGAGCGCAAGCCTGAGATTGTCATCGATGATCGTGTACGCACGATGCTGATGGCACGCGCGGAGCTTAACGCATACGTAGTCAGCCTAACTCATGCTCACAACATTAATTTGACTGGTGAAGTGGAGCATATCTGGATGGTCAACAACTGGCTAGAGCTAGGTGATGTACTAAACAACGAACTAATCCCTCGCGTGCAACAGAAGATGGTTTCACGCGATGGAGCACTAACATACTAGGAGAACAATGACAGATACACAGACAGTAGACGAACGCACTGAGCGTTTTCGAACGGCAGTACAGAACCAGGATAAGGAATACCTTGACCTATTCACTGAGGGTCGGGACTTGGCATTCAATGGTGCCGAGCTAGACGACAGCGTTGAGATTCCTCAGGCTGTCCGCGATGGCTTTGCATCCGGCGCAGAGACTCGCGATCAGATGAACGAGAGCATGACACGTAACAAGGTGTACGTACAGCCTCACGCCCTTGGTGGTCTAGAGGTTATCACCTTCGGTAGCGATGGCACTAAGACTTCCGCACGCATCACTTTAGAGGCAGCATCTACCCTCGTGGTAGTCCTCAACATGTGGCTAACAACCATGTTGCAGAAGAGCTTCTTTGAGGCAGCGGAGCAGGCCAACGCTGTAACCAATTCAGGCATCGTGATTCCGGGACAGTAATGAGTAGCGATCCACTAATGGACGAAGCCGAGACTCAATGGTATAATGCCAGGATGGTTTCCAGAGACGGTCTAACTACCGAGTTCATGGAACGTATCTGGCAACAGGGAGTTATTGGGATGAAGGAGTTCCGTACTTGGTTGGCGAATAATTTTATTACGTTCGCTGATGTGCGTGACCCCGCAGTAGATGCTATGATCGATGAGGTTGCCAGGACTCGTTTCGAACGTGCTCGCTATCCTCAGGAAGAAAACAATCCCGAGGAAACGGAAACCCCTTAGCTCTTCCGCGCGTCGCGGCTCGCGTGATCGTTTTCAAAAATGGCAACAGACAACTGACCATACGATCCTTCCTGGACTAACGACTTGACCAGTGAAGCAAAGACTGATATAATAAAGCCTATGTCTTCCGTAGAACAGGAAATCAATCTGCATCGTCGTGTTGTTGAGCTTGAAGAGATAGTTAAGAAGCTTCAGGAGCAGCTACGCATTGCAGCGAATTACCGAAATGACGACCTAAACACTCGTGTTGAAGGTGTTCAGTTTGCGCTAGGCAAGGCAGCTACCGTAAAGGCGCGTGATCGTGGCAGACGTAGATAATTACCTATATTTCTATCGCGGCGAAAAGCTCCCTGAGGCTATTGAGCGGATTTTCGATGGTTATGACCGATTCGCTGAAACTATCTCTATGTATAATCTCGTAAATCCAGCAATTGCTGGTGGAGCTTGTCGCTCGTGGGTTCTTGGTGAAGTCCCGCGAGATATTGATGTTTACCTCACGAAGGATAAAGATAAGGAGTCTCTTGTTGTCGAAGATCCGAGCGAACCGGTGGTTAAACTACTTACAACCACTAAAACACCCGTAGAAGTTATCAATTACGTTTACCCTGATTTGGCCTCAATCCTAAATAGTTTTGATATGACAGTGGCAATGTGCGCGGTAGATAGAGAGCAGCTTGTGTGTCACGAAAATTATCTTTCTGATTTGGCCTCTAAGACGATTGCATTCACTAATATATGTAAGCCGATGAATTCCCTGCTAAGATTACAGAAATATATCAGGTATGGCTTTGCCGCGCATCCGAGGGAATTAACTCAGCTTGCAACAGCGTTTTACATGATGAGTGAAGAGCCGAAAATTCCCGATTTTGCTCGCGATCCTATCACTGGTCATTTTGTGCTAAGTTACAAGACCAGTTCGGGCACAACTATTATATTTTAGGAGAAATATGGCAGATATGAAGGAAGATGAAGTAGAGTCATTGCGTCGTGATATTGGCGAGAAGATGGCTCGTGATGGAGAGGGTTTACATGCAGGAGCTAGTGAATCTGTTAAGGCGGGCTTTAGACGGGGTGCTATCGGATTTGGTACGAATGTACTTCCCCGAAACTTTGCACGAACAGGCGAAGCGCGAACTGACTGGACTTGTGTTTGTGGTTATGTTAATAGTGGTCGTATCCGTTATGTTGTCGCTAAGCGAGAAGTTTGCGGAAATTGCCGAGTAGAAAGAGAATTTAGTGAAGACAGATAGTATGAGTGATTTCTTAGAATACCTGAACGTACATCAAAATCGGTTTGTTCCAAATCCTGGTTTATCATTCGATGATGTATTGTTGATTCCACGCAAGAGCGTGGTGGCTTCGCGTAAAGACACGGATACCTCTGGTACCCTTGTTAAGGATATCAAGTTAAATGTTCCTATCGTTGCTTCTCCGATGACAAGTGTTGTTAATGCGGCGATGGCAGAGGCGATGTACAACGCGGGTGGTTTTAGCGTGCTTCCGAGAATGGGAATCATTGCGGAGCAGGCCGAAGAGTTCCAGAAGGCCACGGTCAATAACATTGAAAATCGTGAGCGAGTTTGTGGCGCAGCATTTGGTGTTCAGGACGGCAAAGAACGCATCGAAAAGCTCTATGAGTCAGGATGCCGTGTATTCGTTCTAGACGTAGCGCACGCACACAGCCTAGAAGTCGAGAATTACTTGTCTAATCTATATTTTCCAGATGACCTACGTCTTATTGTAGGTTCTATCGCTACCTATAACGCAGCAGCCGATTTTATTAACTTTGGCGTACATGGATTAAGGGTAGGAATCGGCCCTGGCGCGGCCTGCACCACCCGAGAGGTTACGGGGTTCGGCGTAGCTCAGCTATCCGCTATTATGGAGGTTTATGCCGCTATACAGGATACGCCTGCTGAAGAGCGCCCTACGCTTATGGCTGATGGCTCAATTAAGTCCTCAGGTGATATCGTCAAAGCTCTAGCCGCTGGTGCTGACACTGTAATGGTGGGCAGGCTCTTAGCGGGCACTAAGGAGGCTCCATATCCTGGTGAATACTTCGGGATGGCTTCCAAGCGCGTCAACGGTCACAACGCTCCTGAGGGTGCGGAGGGTAAGGTCGAAGATGTAGGAACCGTAGAGGAAGCTATGAAGAAATTAGCTTGGGGAATTCGTTCAGGAATTTCCTACGGTGGAGTGAAAAACGCATCAGAATTGCGCGACGTAACAGAATTTGCTATACTAAGCCCAGGAGTATTCCACGAATCGGCAGTTAGGATCTAATGAAACCAGTACATTATTACAAATCCGATATTTATGGCCCGAATATCCTTTCAGAAAAGTTCGCGGCTATTATTGTCGAAAAAGATTTAAAGCACACGGTAACAAACGTCTATCACGCTGATGAAATCACAGACCTTTGGAAGAGGGCGGATTACACCTATGTAGACGGTGATAAGCGCCCAACCAAGCACGGTCTATTCATCCGCAATTGGGCCAGCGGGTTCACCGCAGCTTATATCTGGCAATTCCCCCAGGGTGGTGTTACAATCCATGTAGCGTCAACCACCGTTGAAGGTATGGAGGATATGCTAGTCGAATATCGTCTCCTGATCCCCAAGGCTGAGAAGGATACAGTCGAGAATCGCATCCCTATTAACTTCTGGTATCTAGCCCCGCAAGGGCCAGTGCAGACTATCCGCAAGCTCTATGTGCCGGATTGGGAGGATATCAAGGAAAACTATTCAGCGTCTACCCGAGAATCCCTAGAGCAGTTAATGAATAATGACTTCCGCCCCACAAGTGGTGGTCAGTTCATCCTCTGGCTAGGTGAGCCGGGTACAGGCAAGACGACGGCTCTACGAGCACTAGGCAAGCGATGGAAGGATTGGTGTGATATCCAATTCATCACTGATCCAGATCGTTTCTTCGGCTCAGGAGCGGACTACATGATGAAGTTCCTCATGCAGGCGTCAGAGACGAATGAGGTAAATCGATATATCCAGAATGCTGAGCCAAATGAATGGAATCTAGATGAGTTCGAAAACTTAGTCGAAGATGCTGCTGATGAGAATGAGGATGACCGCTGGATGCTTCTAGTATTTGAAGATACCGGTGAGCTTTTGACCAAGACGGCTAAGGCTGAGACGGGTCAGGGACTCTCTCGCTTCCTCAACGTGGTAGATGGCCTAATCGGTCAGGGACTCAAGATTGTCGTCCTCGTGACCACTAATGAGGATTACGATTCGTTCAATGCGGCTGTAATCCGTCCTGGACGATGCCGAGCAAAGATCGACTTCAAGACGCTCACGAAGACGGAGGCCCAGGCGTGGGCAGAGAAGCATAGCCTACCGGTACCTGATAAGGAGCAGAATCTAGCCGATCTATATGCTATCAAGAACGAGCAGATCAAGAACGAAGAAACACAGAAGCAGACATTAGGATTTGGATCGTAGATGAGTGAAGAGATTAGAATTTTAGATCATAAAATATGGTGGGATAAAGTTTCAGGTGGAATTGAGTATGGGAAATGTTGGTGTGGATGCGGACTTACGACCCCTTTAGCCTCTAAAACAAGATATGAAAGATTTCATATTAAGGATAAGCCTGTTCGTTATTTACATGGGCATGGAGGAAGAAGAACTGAACCCGTAGACGGGAAATTGATTTGTTCAAAATGTGGTGAAAATAAGCCCGTAGAACAATTTTATGAAAATGGTCATAGAAAGAACAAGCCCAATGTAAAGAAGTATCAAACTGTCTGTAAGACCTGTATTAGGAAACAAATGGCTCAAGTTAGATATAACATAACGGAAAAGCAGTTTGAAGATTTATTCACAAAGGCTGCTGGAAGGTGTGCTATTTGTAAAGAGGAAACGGATTTAGTCATTGACCATGATCACATTACTGGTGAGGTAAGAGGACTGCTTTGTGGAGATTGTAATCGAGGAATTGGATTTCTTGATGAGAATCCTAAAATTTTAGCTAGTGCTATTAAGTATGTGCAATCCCCTTCGATATCAGTTTTGGATCATGGATTTATTAAGTTGCAATCTAGTGATGCATCAGATTTAAATGTTATTAACTCTGCTAAAGTTAGCTTCGGCGTTATTGAAGATATAATTGAGGATGGAACAGATAGATTGATTCATTTCCTCATGCGTGAAAGACACGGTACCCCTTTCGAGTCTTCTGTGTTCACCTTCCATATCAAGGCTCCGCTATTTGTAGCGCGTGAATGGATGAGACACAGGATTGGGAGCTATAACGAGCTTAGCGGTCGTTACAAGAAGTTTGAGAATCCTGATTTCTATCTTCCCGAGAACTGGCGCTCTCAGGTAGGCAAGCCAGGGGCTTACTACTTCGAAGAGTGGTCAAAGACAAACCCTAAGGCCGACAGGCTTAATGCTATCTTTGTAAATCACTACAAGGATTGCGTTGACACATACAACTACGCTATTGAGCAAGGTGTGGCAAAAGAACTTGCTAGATTAGTTCTTCCATTAGCGATGTATACTGAGTTTTATTGAAGCGCAAATTTACGGGCTATTATGAATTTCTTATCTTTACGAAATGCAGACACAGCAATGTTCGAAATAAGAGAATATGCGAAAATAATTGAAGAATTAGTTACTGAGGAAATGCCTATATCCATGGAGGCTTTTAGGTTAAATGAGCGTCAAGCACCTTAAGCAAAGGCAGACAATGACTAAGCGAGAAGCAAAGGCGATTGTGAAGCAGGAGAGCCGAGAGCGCAGACAGCAAAGATGGAGAGAAATCCGTTGCTTTTGGACGTGGCCTTTCGGACATTGGTATCGACCATGGCAAGACAGCGATACGTATGATACGGGGCCATACTCAAGCGGTTGCGTAGGTTGCGGCCACGTCCCACCACTATTCTAATGACTAAATTAGGCGATTCACAACCCATTAAGTATCATTATCACGAAGACGAGCGTGGTATTCTTCATCGGTGTTATCACAAAACTCGTTTAAGTTGGAAAGCATGGGTTCTGGCAGCAGCAATTGCTACATTAGGCTTTCCAATCGAACACACAATTTGGGAGAAGGTTCCGCCCTTCTCCAACGTAGCCGACAGAATAGGATTGATTGAACATGGTGATAACAATTCCCACGTATCTCGTTAGGGTAAAGAACAATTACTCAGGCGAGAAAGATACTTACCGTTGTCCTCAGACGAAACTAGAGAACTTTATTTCGGTTCTCATCTTCAACAACCTGGAATTTGAGGTTGAACTTGAAAGACGCGACGAACCAGGAAGGATAATAAGTGGCACTGACGCCGAATAAATATCAGAAGGAAGCTTACAAGACCTTTACAACGATGGGAATTGAGAAGTTTCTCAATGCTCCGCATGACGAGAGCCTAGATGCTTTCGATGCCATCGAAGCGAAGGATAAGCAGAAAGACTTTACCAAGCTTATGTACATCACCGGCAAGTTAAACGGTGAGGCAGGAGAGTTCGCAGAAGAGATATTCAAGGCACTCCGAACCGGTGGAGATATTAAGGAGCGCAGAAGCGCCGCAATCGATGAGCTAGGCGACGTGCTCTGGTATGTGGCAGCAGCAGCTACGATTCTCAATGTATCTCTAGAGGATTTAATGGAGCAGAACCTAGGCAAGGTTCGCGCCAAGCTTAAGAAGCAGAGGGCCGAGGAAGTCGAGGCAAGACGAAATGTTAAAAGCTAAGTGAGAGTTATTCAAGAATAGATCAGTAATATTCATAGTTGTTGCGGTATGGATGGTGCTCGTAACGGCGTACAACCTTTTCGCCGTGCTCGCATATC
>Ga0207661_10000247_pt1 | contig 35222 bp, 41 predicted proteins | sample KBSC713LmetaG_FD_184337 | JGI IMG/M metagenome (GOLD analysis project Ga0207661, IMG submission 184337) | Corn rhizosphere microbial communities from Kellogg Biological Station, Michigan, USA - KBS C7.1-3L metaG (SPAdes) (version 2) | ecosystem: Host-associated > Plants > Roots > Rhizosphere ...
GCTGTCCTCGGCGAAGACCAGCTCGATGTCGTCGAACTCGAAGAAGCGCTGGAACTGGCGGGTGAGCGCGTGGCGGGGCTCGGTCAGGATCGTGCAGAGGTCGTCGCGGCTGAGCTGGTGGATCGCCGTGATCACCGGCAGGCGGCCGATGAACTCGGGGATCAGGCCGTACTCGACGAGATCCTCGGGCAGCACCTGCTCGAACCATTCGCCGGTGTCCTTCTTCTCGCGGGAGGAGATTTCGGCGCCGAAGCCGATCCCGCGGTCGCCCACCCGCCGCTCGATCACCTTGTCGAGTTCGGCGAAGGAGCCGCCGCAGACGAAGAGGATGTTGGTGGTGTCGATCGTCAGGAACTCCTGGTGGGGGTGCTTGCGCCCGCCCTGCGGCGGGACCGAAGCCGTGGTCCCCTCGAGGATCTTCAGCAGCGCCTGCTGGACGCCTTCGCCGGAGACGTCGCGGGTGATCGAGGGATTGTCGGCTTTGCGCGCGATCTTGTCGATCTCGTCGATGTAGATGATCCCCGTTTCGGCCTTCTTGACGTCGAAATCGGCGGCCTGGATCAGCTTCAGGAGGATGTTCTCGACGTCCTCGCCGACGTAGCCGGCCTCGGTCAGCGCGGTCGCATCGGCGATCGCAAAGGGGACGTTGAGGATGCGGGCCAGGGTCTGCGCCAGCAGCGTCTTGCCGCAGCCGGTCGGGCCCAGCATCATGATGTTCGACTTCTGCAGCTCGACCTCGGTCTCGTCGGACTGGGCGATCTGGACCCGCTTGTAATGGTTGTAGACGGCGACGGAGAGGGCGCGCTTGGCGGCGTCCTGGCCGACCACGTACTCCTGCAGGACGTCGAAGATCTCCCGCGGTTTCGGCAGGTTCTCCAGCTCGAAAACGGGCGGCGCCATCAGCTCCTCGTCGATGATCTCGTTGCAGAGGTCGATGCACTCGTCGCAGATGTAGACGCCGGGGCCGGCGATCAGCTTTTTCACCTGGCGCTGCGACTTGCCGCAGAAGCTGCAGAGGAGTTGCTCGTTCGAATCTGAAGGACGTGCCAGCGGAATCCCCTCCTAAACGGGACTATCTCTTGCCTCCGGCGGCGCCCCAAAGCTTAGACAGGGACCTGCGCCGGTTCGTGAGGGTCGTTTACGGCATCGGCCCGGCCGTCCCTGCACATGAGCGCAGCCTTGCGTGGCGATACGGTGGAGCGATGCCCGCCGAGGTGGAGATTGCGCCGATCGCGCCGGAGGAGTTCGAGGAGACGCTGCCGCTGATCGCCGCCTACCAGCGCTTCTACGAAGTCGAGGAGATCGACGAGGAGCGCAACCGCGCCTTCTTCCGCCGCTTCCTGGCCCCCAGCGAAGACGGTCTCCTGCTCGGCGCCCGCAGCGAGGGCCGGCTGGTCGGCTACGCCTGCCTCTACTGGCACTTCAGCTCGCTGGAGGCCTGCGAGAGCGTGCTGATGAACGATCTCTTCGTCGCAAAGTGGGCGCGCGGACAGGGCGCCGGTCGCGCCCTGATCGAGGCGACCGCCGAGGTCGCCCGCGAGCGCGGCGTCCCCTTCGTCGAGTGGTCGACCGCACCCGACAACCACACCGCCCAGCGCCTTTACGACTCCACCGGCGCCGGGCGAACGGAGTGGTTCAGCTACGAACTGCGGGTCTAGGCATCGTCCTCAGACCGACCGCAGGTCGGGCGGCGGGGGAGGCTGCTGCCGGTCGAGCCGGTCGATCACCCTGAAGATCGCCTCGATCAGCGCCCGCCGCTCGTCCCGGTGTTCTTTCAGCTCGGCGATGACAGCTTTGGTCTCAAGGCTCCGCCGCTCGGCTTCTCTGTGCATCACTACACGTTCCTCCTGCCAGAGTGCATCGGCCTCAGCCCAACGCTCTTTCAGCATCACCGTGAGCTCTTCCTGCTTTGCGGTTGCCACCTGCTGACGCGCGATGGCCTCCTCCTGCTTTTGCCTTGCCGCCTCGATGCCTTTCCGTGACTCCTCGACGCCCGCTCGCGCGATTTCGGTGCGGGCAGCGCACTCAGCTAGCACTGCAGACAGTTCCTTCCCAGTCATGGAGAAGATTCTGCCAGGGGTGACCGTACGCGTCGCGCGCAGATTGGAGAAACTCTGCAACTTGTTAGCGTCATTTCTGTGAACTTCTCGCTCGATTCGGTTTCGCGCGACGATCCGCGCGTCCTCGAGCTCTACGCCGACTTCGTCCGCGAGGCCGACGGGCCGCTGGTCTACGACCGCGAAGAAGCTGGGGTCGATCTCGACGAGGAGATCGCGAAAGGGCCGCCGGCCGACCTCGTTCCGCCCTGCGGCGTCTTCCTCCTCGCCCTCGCCGACGGCGAGCCGGTCGGGCTCGGAGGGGTCCGCCACCTCGACACCGAGATCGCCGAGGTGAAGAGCATGTATGTGGCGCCGGCCTTCCGCGGCACCGGCCTCGGCCGCCGCATCCTCGCCCGCCTCGACGAGATCGCGGTCGAACACGGATGCAGCGCCGTGCGGCTCGACACCTCCGACTACCTCACCCCCGCCGTCGGCCTCTACCGCGCCGCCGGCTACCGCGAGGTCCCCGCCTACAACGAAAACCCGAAAGCCGACCTCTGGTTCGAACGCTCACTGCGGAGGGACGCTCAGGAGTAACGATCCCAGCGCCCGCAGCGTGGGCCGTCAGTGGTGCTCGATCACGCGGTCGACGATGTTGTACTCCTTCGCCTCCTCCGCGCTCATGAAGTAGTCCCGCTCGGTGTCTTTGGTGACCTTCTCGAACGGTTGACCGGTGTGCTTGGCGATGATCTCGTCGAGCCGGCGGCGGACGTCGATGATCTCTTTGGCGTGGATCTCGATGTCGGTCGCCTGGCCCTGGAACCCGGCCGAGACCTGGTGGATGAGGATCTTCGAGTTCGGCAGCGCCATCCGCTTGCCGGCGGCGCCGCCGCTCAGCAGCAGCGCCCCCATGCTCATCGCCACGCCGACGCAGATCGTCTGCACGTCGGGCTTGATGAACTGCATCGTGTCGTAGATCGCCAGGCCGGCGTAGACGGAGCCGCCGGGCGAGTTGACGTAGAGACTGACGTCCTTGTCGGGATCCTCGGACTCCAGGTGCAGCAGCTGGGCGACGATCAGGTTGGCGATGTCGTCGGTGACCGGGGTGCCGAGGAAGATGATCCGCTCGCCGAGCAGGCGCGAGTAGATGTCGAACGCGCGCTCGCCGCGCGAGGTCTGCTCGACCACCATCGGGACCAGAGGACTCATCGCTCGCACTCTATAGAGACCGCCCGATGGGGCTAGTCGCTGCCCGGCGTCCACAGCTCGCCGGTTTTCTTCTCGCCCTCCTCGGACGTCAAGAGCTTCTCCCGCGCCTCGGCTTTCCCCTGGCGCGCGTCGGCCTCCTCTTTCGGGATCGGCTTCGCCGCCTCGGCGACCAGCTCGATCGCCTTGCGAGCCTGCAGGTCTTCGCGGATCATCGCGTCGCGGCCGCTCTTCTGCAGTCGCTCGAGCAGCTTCTCGGGGGTGGTGCGTTCGTGTTCGGCGCTGTGCTCGAGCGCCTCGACCATCTCCGCTTCGGAGACCTCGATCCCCTCTGCCTCGGCGATCGCCGTCACCACCGCCTCCCGCTTCAGCTCTTTCTCCGCGTCCTCTTTCGTCTCCTCGATCAGCTCGTCGCGGGTTTTGCCCTGCATCTGCAGGAACTGGTTGGGGTCCATGCCGCGGCCGGCCAGCTGCCGTTCCATCCGCTCCCAGCGTTCGGTCGCCCGCGCCGTCGCCAGCTCCGCCGGCACCTCGACCGTCGCCTCGGCAACGGCGGCGTCGATCGCCGCGACCCGGAAGTCCTCCTCGGCGCGGCTGCCGAGGGCGGCCCCGACTTTCTCGCGGATACTGTCGCGCAGCTCCTCCAGCGTCTCGAACTCCGAGGCCTCGGCGGCGAAATCGTCGTCGAGGTCGGGCAGGACTTTCTCCCGCACCTCCTTCACCTTGACCTTGAAGACAGCGTCTTCGCCGGCCAGGTGCTCGGCCTGGTAGTCCTCGGGGAAGGTGACGTTGACCTCGCGCTCCTCGCCCGCCTTGGCGCCGACCAGCTGCTCCTCGAAGCCCTCGATCAGCTGCCCGGACCCGAGCGGCAGCAGGTAGTCCTCGGCGGCGCCGCCCTGGAAGGCGCTGCCGTCGAGGAAGCCCTCGAAGTCGACCAGCAGCGAGTCGCCCTCCTCGGCCTCGCGCTCGACCGGCTCCAGCCGCGCGAACCCCTCCCGGAGCCGCTCGACCTCGGTGTCGACGATTTCGTCGGGCACCTCCTGCTCCTCTTTGCCGACCTCGAGCCCTTTGTAGGTGCCGAGCTCGGCCTCCGGCCGCACGCCGACCTCGAACTTGAACTCGAGCGGCTCCCCTTCGCCCTCCGGCACCGTGGACATCTGGATGTCGGGATCGCCGATCGGGCTGACCCCGGCGTCGAGCAGCGCCCCTTCGTACCACTCGGGCAGGGCGTCGCGGATCGCCTCCTGCAGCACCGAGCCGAAGCCGAGGCGCTGGATCACCAGCGAGGCGGGCGCCTTGCCAGCGCGGAAGCCGGGCATCCGCATCTCTTTCGCCATCGCGCGGGCGGTGCGTGAAGTTGCTTTCTCGACGTCCGCGGCCGGCACCTCGACCTGGACTTCGACGCGGGAGTTGGGGAGCTCTTTGAGGGTGGTCTGCATGGACGGGTGACCCTAGCGACGTTGGCCCAGCATCGTCCGCAGCGCCACGGCGAAGTCGATCGCGAAGGACAGGCCCCGCCCCAGCGGTCCGGTCACGAGCCAGGAGCGCAGCCGCTCGGCGAGCTCAGCCATCGCCGTCCCTGGCTTCCCCGGCGCCGGTCAGCTGGCGCTCCAGCCGCGCCCCCTGGCCGGCCGCGACCGCCCGCTGCGCCCGCGCCTCGTCGAGCTCGACCCCCCGCTCCATCGCCAAGTCCAGCAAGCGCTGCTTCTCGATCCCTTCGCGGGAGACCTCGAAGAAGACCCAGGCGAGCAGGCCGAGGCCGAGAAAGGTCCCCTCGACCATCATCACCACGCCGGCCGTGCTCTGGTCGGCAAGCGGGGAGATCTTCCAGTAGGCCTCTCCGGCCGCGTACTTCGGGTAGAGCACCGTCCCCGACCACATCAGGACGTTGCCGAGTATCGCCCCGGCGAAGCGGACGGCGATCACGTAGGCGACCTTCCAGCCGGCGTTGAACCAGCTCGGCTTCGGCAGCGGCCCGAAGATCGGCATCCACATCAGACAGCCGAAGAAGACGAAGCTGGTGTGCTCGAGCGCGTGAACCGCGGCGCCCCCGTAGGCGGCGTCGTAGAAGACCGGGATGTGCCAGAGGTAGAAGTTGAGCGCCCAGAGCGGGAAGGCAACGAGCGGGTGGGTGAGGATCCGCAGCCGGTCGAAGACCGGGATCGCCAGGATCGGCTGCAGCAGCGGCCCGGTCAGACCGAGGACGAGGAGCAGGGTGGCGACGTCTCCGAGCAGCAGGTGCTCGACCATGTGGGCGATCACCAGCTCCTCGGCGACGTGGGACACGGGCGAGACGAGAGCAACGGCCATCGTCAGCAGCCCGCCGGCGAAGCAGAGCTGGCGCCAGAGCGGCAGCGGCCGGTCCCGCTCGGCCAGGGTGACCGAGCGCTTGGCGTAGAGGACGGCGGCGAGAAGCAGCGGCAGCGCCTCGAGCGGGGCGAAGACCGCGTCCACGTGGGCGAACGGCGTGCTCATCGGTTTCAGCGTAGCCCGCTGCTAGCTTGGCTCCCTCCGTGAGCTCCCAGAACCACCGCTTTCCCCCGATCGGGAGCTACGGCTTCCTCTCCGACTGCCACACCTCCGCCCTGGTCTCCTTCGGCGGCAGCGTCGAGTGGCTCTGCTTCCCGCGCTTCGACTCCCCCAGCGCTTTCGCCGCTCTGCTCGACCGCGGCGCCGGCCACATGGTGCTGCGGCCGAAAGGCGTGATCGTCCCGATCGCCCGCCGCTACGCGCCGGGCACCCTGGTGATCGAGACCACCTGGGTCACCGACAGCGGCTGGGTCGTGGTCAAGGACGCGCTGACGATCGCCGACTGGGTTCCCGCCGACGGCGACGAGGCGAGCCAGCGGGGGCGTCCCGAAACGGCCCACGAAAACGACTGCTCGCTGCTGCGGACGATGACCTGCATCGACGGCGAGGTCGAGATGGAGATGGAGTGCGTGCCGCGCTTCGGCTACGGGGTCGAGGCGGCGAAGTGGAGCGGCGGCGAGCTCGGCGAAGCGACCGCGGTCGGCGCCGGCGGAACCGAGCTGATGCTGACCAGCGACATGCACCTGCAGATCGAGGAGGGAACGGCCCGCGGCCACGTCACCCTGCGCGAAGACCAGACGGCGTTCTGCGCCCTGACCTGGAGCGACGGCGACCTCGGCGGCCCCCGCAGCGCCCCCGAGGCCCTAGAGCGGATCGACTCGACCGAAGAGTTCTGGCGCGAATGGCTGCGCGACGGCAAGTTCCCCGACCACCCCTGGCGGATCCACCTGCAGCGCTCCGCCCTCGTCCTCAAGGGCCTCACCTACACGCCCACCGGGGCGATCGTCGCCGCCCCCACCACCTCGCTGCCGGAGACCCCGGGCGGGGAACGCAACTGGGACTACCGCTTCAGCTGGATCCGCGACTCCACCTTCAGCCTCTGGGCCCTCCACACGCTCGGCTTCGACCACGAGGCGCGGGACTTCATGCGCTTCATCGTCGACGTCTGCCAGGACCGCCCGGACCTGCAGATCATGTACGGGATCGGCCACGAGCGCGATCTCACCGAGCAGACGCTCGACCACCTCGAAGGCTATGGCGGCGCCAAGCCCGTGCGGATCGGCAACGGCGCCTACGACCAGCGCCAGAACGACGTCTGGGGCTCGCTGCTGGACTCGATCTACATCCACGAAAAGGCGCTGCGCGGACGGGGGACGCAGGCGACGCGGGAGCTGATCCGCTACCAGGTGGAAGCGGCGATCGAAGCCTGGCCCCACCCCGACCAGGGAATCTGGGAGTCGCGCGGCGAGCCTCGCCACTACGTCTCCTCGAAGCTGATGATCTGGGTCGCCGTCGACCGCGGCGCCCGCCTCGCCCGGATCGGCGGCTTCGAGGAGCTGGCCGCCGAGTGGCGGGCGAAGGCCGACGAGTTCAAGGCCGAGATCCTCGAACGCGGGGTGCGCGACGGTGTCTTCCGCCAGCACTACGAGACCGACGCCCTCGACGCCTCGCTGTTGCTGATCCCGCTCTTCCGCTTCCTGCCCCCGGACGACCCAAAGGTGCGCGCCACCGTCAACGCGATCGCCGCCGACCTGACCGAGCACGGGCTCGTCTGCCGCTACAAGGTCGAGGAGACCGACGACGGCCTCCAAGGGCGCGAGGGCACCTTCCTGATCTGCTCCTTCTGGCTCGTCTCCGCCCTCTCGGAGATCGGCGAGTCTCGCCGCGCCCGCGAGCTCTGCGAACGGCTGCTCGAGGCGGCAGGCTGGCTCGACCTCTTCGCCGAGGAGCTCGACGCCGAATCCGGCCGCCACCTGGGCAACTTCCCCCAGGCCTTCACCCACCTGGCGCTGATCAACGCCGTCTCCCACGTGATCGCCGACGAGAGGCGCGGCGACGGCGGCTTCACCGCCGTCTTCACCGAGATGGGCGGGGTGCGCGAGGACGCCGGCGCCCCGTAGACGAAAGACCTACAGACAAAGGCTTTCGATTTCTCTACACTCGGTTCCGGCCGAGGGCCGTGCCATAACTCCAGCTAGGACGAGGTCTGCAAGGGGGGTCCTCGGCCCTAGGGGAAAGCGACAGGAGCGGAACCGGAGAGAAATCCGACGGCGCTCCGACCAAGACGCCAGGGAGGCGCAATGAACGAATCCGAAGTAAGCCAGACCACCTGGGCCGAAGACGAGGGCCTGGAGTCCGCGGTGCTGCGGCAGTTGCTGGACCTGCACCCGACCTCGCTGACGCTGGCAGAGCTGAAGCGGGAGCTGGGGAGCGATCGAGCCGGCTTCGCCGAGCGCGACGCGGTCGAAAGGGCGGTGCGGGAACTGACCGCGGCCGGCCTCCTGCACGGGGGCGGGGAATTCGTCGTCCCAACTCGCGCGGCGCTGCGGTGCAGCGAGCTGCTGGACCGGTGACCGAAGGCGAAGGGGCGGCGAATCGCGATTGCGACCCGCCGCCCCCGAAGCTTCCCGCTCTTAGTACCCCTTGGTGATCCCCTCGACGGGGACTACGCGCGTATCCATTCCGATCTTCACGATTCCACCTCCCCTCTCCCTCGATTGCCGTGCCGCTCCCCGCGGCTTCAGTCAGATTTGACTGATTGATGTTTACTCTAAACAATTCCAGCAATCAAGGTGCAACCAGTAAAACTCATCAATAATCGGAGAATGCGGGAGCGTTGTAAAAAAACTGATTGACAAGGTGTAAAGTCTTTGTATCGGCCATATCCCCTGGAATCGACCCAAGAAAAGGCCATGCCGAAGACCAAAGACAAAAGCAAGAAAGAGGGCGTAGAACAGGTAGTCGCCAAAGCGTTCGCCCACCCCCTACGCGTGCAGATCCTCGTCATCTTGAATGAAAAGACGGCGAGCCCCAACATGCTCGCTCAGCAGCTTGATCAGAGCCTCAACCTCGTCGCCTACCACGTCCGCGTGCTCGAGAAATACGACTGCATCGAGCTCGTTGACACGAAGCAGCGGCGCGGCGCCACCGAGCACTTCTACCACGCGACCCGTCGCCAGTTCCTCACCGACAGCGAATGGTCGCGGCTGCCGAAAATTCTTCGACCAGGACTGTCGGGCGCGGTACTCAAGACCGCATTCGACGACGTCGAGGAGGCGCTCGACCAGAACACCTTCGACGAGCTCGAGGACCGGCACCTGAGCCGGACGCCGATGGTCGTCGACCGCAAGGGCTGGGAGGACGCCGCCGACGTACTGGCGGAGACGCTGAAAAGGCTGATCGAGATTCAGGCCGAAGCCACCGAACGGCTCGGCGAGAGCGGCGAAGAGGGCATCCACTCCAAGGTCCTCATGCTTCACTTCAAATCGCCCAACGGGGACGCCGGGTCGCCCGCCTCCTAACCGCACCTGTACGCCGACCGGCGCCGCTCGCCATCCGAGCGGCGCCGGCATCGGCCCATCTCCCCCTCCCGCTATCGTTGCCGCGACGGCCGTTCCTGCCGTCGCGCTGCACAGCTTCGGACTGACGCTCTCAGGGCAGCGACGTTGAACAGGTAACGCCGCCTAATCGATCGATGCTGTGAACAGCGAAGAGACGCCGAAAAGCTCAGACCAGTCGAGCCCGGGCCCCGGTGAGGGTCTGGCGAACGAGCGCGTGCTCTGGGCGCGGTTCGTCAAAGACCGCGACCCGGCGATCCGCGAGGAGCTCGTCCGCCGCTACCTCCCCTTTGCGAAAAACCTCGCCTTGCGCTACCGCGGGGCCAGCGAGTCCTTCGACGACCTCCTGCAGGTTGCGAGCCTCGGCCTCGTCAACGCGATCGACCGCTTCGACCCCGAGCGCGGGGCTCCCTTCACCGCCTTCGCATCGCCGACGATCCTCGGCGAGCTGAAGCGCCACTTCCGCGACCGCGTCTGGACCGTCCGCGTCCCCCGCGGCCTCCACGACCGCATGGCCGAAGTGGAGAAAGCGATCTCGGAGCTGACCGTCCAGCTGCAGCGCTCGCCGTCGGTCGGCGAGATCGCCGAGCGCCTCGAGGTCGACCCGACCGACGTGCTCGAGGTGCTGGAGGCAAACCACAACCGCCGCCCGCTCTCGCTCGACCGGCCGGTCGGCGGCGAGGACGCCGAGGAATCGCCGGCTTCCGAGTGGGTCGGGGACGAGGACGCCGGCTACGAGCTGGTCGAGGACAAACTCGCCCTCGAGGGGGCCCTCCCCCACCTCGACGAGCGCGAGCGCCTGGTCCTCCAACTGCGCTTCGTCGAGGACCTGACCCAGTCGCAGATCGCCGAGCGGATCGGCCACTCGCAGATGCACGTCTCCCGGATCCTGCGCCGGACCCTGGAGCGGATCCGCGCCGAGGTCGCCGAGCAGAGCAGCGCCGCCGCAGACGCCGAGTAAACACCGACGGTCGCGCAAGGTGCCGCCGCAGGCGGCGCTTTTAGTTCTTCGAGAAAGAGGAGATGGCGACGACGAGGTACTCGCCTTCGTCGCCGTCCTCGACCCGCAGCTCGTCGGTCAGCTTCTCCAGCGAGCCGCCGACCTCGGGAAGCTCGAAGCTGGCGCGAAGGCGCTCGGCGCCGCCGTGGGTCATCGGCCCGACCTTGAGCTCGATCCCCTTCGGCAGCTCGGCGATGCTGAGCGAGACGTGGCCGTCGGTGAAGCCCTGCGGGGCGCGGGCCGAGATCGCGTCGCTGAGCAGCATCGTGTCCGAGAGCCGGTCGACGCTGATGTCCTGGCGCGCGGCCAGGGCGGAGAGGGCGCGGCTGAGGACCGGACCGACGATCTCCGGCGGCCCGACTCGGATCCGGGTCTCCTCGTCGGCCGTCACGGCGAAGGTGGAGCCGGTGACGGCGCCGTTCTCGCGCGCCTGCAGCGGCAGGTGCATGCGGATCTCGGTGCCCTTTTCGGCCCCGCCTTTGATCTCGAAGCTGCTGGAGAGAGCGGCGATCAGGGTCAGCCCGATGCGTAGGCTCGGGCGCTCGACATCCGGCCGGGGCCTGATCCCGGTGCCGTGGTCGCGGATCAAGACCGTGAGGCCGTCGAGGTCGCTTTCGGCCTCCACCTCGAGCGGGCCCGGCTCGCTGCCTGCGTAGGCGTGAACGACGACGTTCATGCAGGCCTCGGTGACGACCGTCTTCAGGTCCGCGAGCGAGGCCTCGTCCATCCCCAGCCGTTCCGCCAGCCCGGCCAGGGCGTGGCGGACTACAGCCACGTTCTCCGCCCGGGCGGGAAGGGACATTTGGAGCCCCGATCGATCGTTGGTTGAGGTATTCAAAGTTCCAGCCTGCCCCCAGGAACGCCGAGGCTCGTCATCCAGAGGCGCGAGCATAACCGCCGCCTCTCTATAAAGCCTGCTTACCCCTGCCACGAGGCAGCAAACCGCCGTGCAGCGATGTTGGCAGCCTGCGGTAGCATCGTTCCGTGAAGCCAGCCCCGTTCGAGGTGAAAGTGGGAGATCTCGAGCACAGCGTCCGCACGGTCTCGGTACGCGGCGAGCTCGACCTCAGCACCGCTCCCGAACTCGAGGGCCCGCTCGACGAGGTGATCGACGGCGGTGGCGGCTCGGTCCTGATCGACCTCTCCCGCTGCGAGTTCATCGACTCCACCGGCATCGCCCTCATCGTCCGCGCCTGGCAGCGGCTCGACGGGGACGGAGACGGGCGCTCCCTCGTCATCTGCAGCCAGAACGACCAGGTGCGTCGGGTGCTGGAGATCACCGGCCTCGAGCTCTCGATCCCGGTCCACCTCACCCGCGACGACGCCCTCGCGGCCCTCTCTGCCTGAGGTCGCGACCAGAGAGGGAGTAGGCAGCCCCACCCAGGGGTAGCCGCTTCTCGATGTCACCTGCCCCGCGCCGTCCCCGGCTCCCCCGGGAGCTGTTCGAGACCCGAAGCCACGCCTGGCACTCGCTCGGCCTCGGCGACGAGCTGGCGCCCCGATTCTCCAAACGCCAGTTCGGCGGCCTGCTGCTGGCGCTGCTGGTGATCGCCGGCACCCTCTTCGTCTACGGCCACCGGCACCAGGTCGCGCCCGGCTACGGCCAGTGGGTCCGGCTCGGCACCGTCGTCGTCCTCATCGTCGTCGGCTCGGCCGCCGTGCACTGGCTGGTGCGCGGCCTCTCGCCGCGCCTCTACCGCCGGCTCGACCCGGCCACCGCCGGCACCACCGGCTTCGTCGTCCGCCTGCTGGCGATGACCGCGGTGGTGGTCCTCGTCCTGCGGATCGCCGGCGTCAACGCCAGCACCCTCGCCCTCGGCGGCGCCTTCACCGCGGTGCTGCTGGGCTTGGCGGCGCAGCAGGCGCTGGGCGGGATCTTCGCCGGCATCGTCCTGCAGAGCACGCGGCCCTTCCGGGTCGGCGAACGGGTGCGCCTGGTCGGCGGCGCGCTCGCCGGCTCGCTCGAGGGCACCGTCACCTCCCTCGGCCTCTTCTACACGACCCTGAGCCAGGGAGCCGACCGGCTGCTGGTGCCCAACAACGTCCTCCTCAGCCTCGTCGTCGTGCCGCTGCGCGAGCCCGACAAGGTCGATGTCCGCGTCCGCTTCCCGGTCCAGGCGAGCCCGCACGAGATCGAGCAGCGGCTGCTGCAGGCGATCACGGTCCCGACCCGCTACAAGCCGAGCGTCTCGCTGGAGGAGCTCGACGGCGATGCGGTCGTCTTCCGGGTCAGCGCGACGCCGCTGCGGGCCGAGGACGGCTCGCAGCTCGCCGAGGAGGTCCTGGAAGCGCTGCGCCGCTCCGAACCGGCGACGGCGGAAACCCGGCGCGAGGAGTAGGGCTCAGTCGGCGAAGACGAGGATCGCCAGGTTGACGAGGATCGCCAGCGGCGTCGCCGTCAGCGCCAGGGTGCGGAAGAACTTGGCGAAGCCGCCGCGATAGGCAACCGCCTCGAACAGGGTGATGCCGACCACGTGCGCGAGGTTGGCCAGCGCGATCCCGATCGCGATCAGGATCGCCACCGCTTCCCAGCCGGACTCGTGGCCACTGCCGCCGGCGACGGCGGCGGCGAGGATGGCGACGATGATCGTGCCGAGGATGCCGAGGACGATGCCGGTGAAGTCCGAGCGCGTCATGCCCGGCACGTAGTTGCCGCCGCCGATTTCCTTCCCCTCGACCGGGTTGACCGTCCCCTGCCCGGTCTTCTCGACGTCGACGACGTGGTCGGGGTGCTCGTCGTCGCCGGTCTCGACCACGACGACCCGCAGCGGCGGCTCGATTCCCTCCTGGGCCTTCTCCAGCAGCCCCTCCTCGTACCACTTCGACTGCTCCTCGCAGTGCTCGAAGATCAGGACTTCGTCGGCCGGCTCTTTCAGCAGCGCGTCCTGGGCCGCCTGCACGGGATCGGGATCGCCGACCTCGCCGTTGACCCGGATCCCCTCCCCCCGCAGCGTCCGCAGCGCCCGCCCCAGCCGCTCCTCGGCTTCCTTCTTCGGCTCGTCGACGTCGCCGAGGGTGTGCCGCAGCGCGTTCGCCTCGGTGGCGGGGACGACGATCCGCAGGTCGACACCGTCTTGATCGGCGTTGGCGAGGATCTCCTCCACTGGCTCGGAGCCGTGGAGGTTGTCGGTCAGGATCGCGATCAATCGGCGCGACATGGCTACCTCCTAATCGTTGCGACGAATCGCCTCGTCGGCGTCCTGCTGGATCTCTTCGTCCGCTTCCCCGAAGGCGGTGGTGTCGCTCGGCTCCTCCGGAGCGCCCGCGTCCCGGTTCGGGAACCGTTTTTCGTCGCCGTGCTCGGCGTTGTCGATGAGCTCCGCCTCGGCCAGCTCGAACCCCTCGGCCTCTCCCTCGCCCGCCTCGACCAGCGGCCGTTCGGCTGGGTCGACGACGGGGTCGTCGGGGGCGGGGCCCCCGATCCGGGCGGCTTCCGCGGCCGCGGCGTCGGCCTCTTCCTCGGCGATCGGGTCTTTCTCGGGCTCGCTCACGAAGGCTTCCTCTCTCCCCACATGCCGGTATCGGCCTGGGCCTCGTGCTGAGGCTGGCGGCCGGGCTGCTCGGGCGGGGCCAGTTTTTCGTCGGAGCGCCGGCTGACCCCCGCGTAGGCGAGGAAGGCGACGAAGCCGATCACGAAGAAGACCAGCGCGAAGATCGGCGACCAGGCGACCGCGATCAGCGCCAGCAGGATGATCAGGACAATCGGGATCACGTACATGCTGGGCCGGTACCCCTGCCGCCCAGGCACGAAACTCCGCGTCTTCGTTTTCCCCACCCGGCCCGGGGTACTCCAATGGTGAACGGGAAAACGAGTGCAAGGAGTTGAGAATGGGGACGCAAGAGGCCGGCAACGTCACCGGCACCAAGGACAAGGACTACAACGTCATCTGGTTCGTCGAGCAGTGCCTCAGCAACGTGCTCCGGCTCGAGACCTACATCGACGACGCGGAGCGCGACGGCGACTCCGACCTCGCCGACTTCTTCCGTCGCGCGCAGGAGACCAGCCGCAAGGGCGCCGAGCAGGGCAAGGACCTCCTGCGCTCGCGCCTCTCCTCTTAACGAGGGATGCCGACGGGCATATGCCGGCCCGGCTCCCGCCGGGCCGGCGCTTTTGCCAGTCGGTGCTTTCAACCGGTGCCGACGGAGGCCGTGCGGGCGGCCATCCAGCCGGCGGCGGCGGCGGCGACGCCACCGAGTCCGAGCAGGGTGGCGGTCCGCATCGGGTCCCGCTTCAGCTTCGAGGCGGTGCCGTGAGCGGTGTGCTTGGCGGCGAACTTGGCCGCCTTCTTGGCGAGGTTCTTCTTCATCGCTGACATGGGGACCCCATACCCGGGGTACCCGTCGGCCTACACCGGCTGCGGCACCGAGAGGCCCCGGCGCAGCGAGATCGCGTTCGGGGGCGCGAATTCCTCCCAGTCGTTGTTGAGGTAGGCGAAGACCTCGCGGCGGGCGCGCCAGGCGGCGATCCGGCGGCGCCAGTGGTCGAGCTCGGCCTCCGAGTAGTTGCCGTTGCGCCCGCGGGCGCCGTGGTGGAGCCGTAGGTAGGCAACCTCGCCCGCCGGCCGCGCCTCCGGCAGCTCCCGCCGGCCGTCGTGGGGGATCACCAGGGAGGCGCCGTGCTCCTCCAGCAGCCGCCGCACCGCCGGCACGAACCAGCTCTCGTGGCGGAACTCGAAGCAGTGACGCGCCGGCGGCAGCATCTCCAGCGCCGCGGCGAGGACGGCGTCGTCGCGGTGGAAGTTGCCCGGTAGCTGCCACAGCACCGGGCCGAGCTTGCCGCTTTCGCGCAGCGGCTCCAGCGGCTCCCAGAAGCGGGCCAGCCCCGGCTCGATACCGCGCAGCCGTTTCATGTGGGTGAGGTAGCGGCTGCCCTTTACTGCGAAGAGGAAGCCCGACGGGGTGCGCTCGACCCACCCCTCCACCACCTCGCGCTTGACCAGCCGGTAGAAGGTGTTGTTGACCTCGACCGTGTCGAAGATCTCGGCGTAGCGCTCGAGCCAGCGCGCCGGCGGCACCCCTTTGTAGATGCCTTGACGCCAGGAGTCGTAGACCCAGCCCGAGCAACCGATCCGCACATGTTTCATCGCCAGCCGGGTACCCCGCATCCATGTCGCTGAACGCGATCCTGGACGTCGACGGCACCCTCGTCGACACCAACTACCACCACGCCCTTGCCTGGCACCGTGCCCTGCACGCGCACGGCCACCCGGTTCAGATGTGGAAGGTCCACCGCCACATCGGCATGGGCGGCGACCAGATCCTCGACGCGCTGATCGGCTCCGACGCCGCGGCCGAGCATGGCGACGCGATCCGCGAGGCCGAGGCGGAGGCCTACGGGGAGCTGATCGGCGAAGTCGAGCCGATGGAGGGGGCGCGGGAGCTGATCGAGAGGCTGCGCGACGCCGGCGCCAGCGTCATCCTGGCGAGCTCCGCCAAGCAGGAGGAGGTCGACCACTACCTCGACCTGCTGGAGGCGCGCGAGCTGATCGACGACTGGACCACCTCCGACGACGTCGAGAGCACCAAGCCCGAGCCCGACCTCGTCCTTGCCGCGTTGGACAAGGCGGGGGGCGATGATCCCGCGGTGATGGTCGGCGACTCGGTCTGGGACGTGAAGGCGGCGAAGGCGGCCGGGGTCCCCACGATGGCGGTCCTCACGGGCGGCTTCTCGGAGGCGGAGCTACGGGACGCGGGCGCCTCGCAGGTGGTCGAATCGATAGCGGAACTCGATTTCGAGCCGCTGTTTGCGGAATCCTCCAAGAACTGAGGTTGGCCGCAGGCCTCCGATCGGAGAGGTTCTGCCGGTGGCACGGAGGCGGGACCGAGTCGATCAGGAACTGATCAAGGCGCTTTCGCACCCCCTGCGGGTGGAAATCCTCGAACGGCTCCAGGGCCGGATCGCCAGCCCGGTCGAACTCTCCCGCGAGCTGGACGCGAGCCTCGGCGTGATCACCTACCACGCTAAGACCCTGATCCAGTGCGGCTGCCTCGAGCTCGTCTACAGCGAGCCTCGCCGCGGCAGCCGCGAGGACTTCTTCGCCGTCACCTCGCGGTCTGCCCTGCGCCGGAACTAGCAGCGGCCTTAGTCAGAGGACTGGAGAACCTCTTGAAGGTTCGGTGGCTCTGAGACGTTCCAGAAAAGCGGTCGTTCCAGCGGGCGCCGTCGCTCCGCGCGCGGGGTCCGACGGAAAGTGAGATTGCCGGATAGGGGCGGCATATCGATTCGCCTGCCCTCCATAAGCTCCGCGACCGTCAATATCTGGATCCGGGGGTGCTTTCCCCAGGTCCCCACCCCCTCGCTACCAGAGCGGTAGAGACCCGCCGTCGCCGCCTCGGCTCGCATGGGCTTGGTGGGTTCATTCATGGTGATCAAGACACCTATCTCTGCGTCTTCTCGCTCCACGACGCCACGTAGATCTCGGATGTCCCTCACGCTGACGCGCCCAGCCTTGACAGAGATGACGATTTCGCGGGTCTTCCCGTCAATCTTCTCGTGGAAAATCAGGCGCCCGTCCACACCATGATCGGCACCCTTCTTCTTTTCGGTGGTGCGAGCCCCCACCAATCCCAATGCCCAGGCCTCGAACTGGTAGGGATCTTCTTTCGCCAATTTGGCCGCATCCTCAGACGTGGTCGGCTCCCCGGTAACACTGAACTCCACGCTTTCTCCAAACGCCTGGACGAGGCGGTTCTTGATCAAGTTGGTCGCCAGATAAGTGATGTCAATTCCGATCCATCGCCGGTCGAGGCGCTCCGCAACAGCAACTGCAGTGCCACAGCCACAGAACGGGTCGAGGACCACCTCTCCTGGCTTGCTGCTCGCTTCGATAATCCGCTCGAGTAGTGCCTCTGGCTTTTGGGTGGGATAACCCAGTCTCTCGGCAGCCTGGGAGTTGATCGGAGGAATGTCATCCCACAGACTGTCGACCGTCTCGCCCTTCAGTTCGTCGAGATACCGCTTTCGTTGAATTCGACGTGATTTGTCTCTCGGGAAGTAGAGGCGACCTTCTGCCTCCATCTCTTCCATGCGTCCGCGCGAGACCGCCCAGCCCTTCGGAGGCGGGGCATATCCTTTGTACTCATAAACAAGATTGGGGCGATGGGAAGGGCTCGTCAGGTTGTCCCGCCTGTAGCGGCGCCCATCATCGTCTCGATGGGTGAACTTCGCAGCGATGTAGTCGGGGTTGCTCTCGCGATATTGGCGATTAAAATGGGCGTTTCTAGTCTTTGCGTAAAAGAGCAGGTTGTCAGCGGTCACGCCGAAGCGAATCGCAGCTGCGTTGGTCTCGCCTCGGCCCGCCTTCCGCTTCCAGATGATGTCGTTCCGGAAGTTTTTCGGCCCGAATACTGCGTCCAGCAGCAGCTTGAGATAGTGACTCGCAGTGGGGTCACAATGGAGGTAAAGAGAGCCGGTCGGTTTCAGAACGCGATGCAGCTCAACCAGGCGGGGCGCCATCATCGCTAGATAAGCGAGCATGTTGCTCTCGCCGAGCACAGTGCGAAATGCCCGCATCGCGCGTGAAACCTCGCCGCCCCGCTCTACAACCTCCTCATAGGCTGCAGCGGCCACTCGATCCCATTGCCACGTATCCCCGAAGGCTTTGATTTGAGCAGCAGAGCGAGTCCCGTTTTGGGCGGCGAATAAAACGTTGTAGTTGGCGTTGCTGTTGAAGGGCGGGTCAAGGTAGACGAGATCGACGCTCTCGTCCGGAACATGTTGCTGAAGAACCTCAAGGTTGTCCCCGTAGAAGAGGGCGCCGCGCTGTTTCTCTTGGAACGAATCTGGAGACATCTGGGAACGTCCAAGAGATCGTCCTGATGAGCGAAATGCTCTCGTTTTGCATGCCGGCAGCCAATTTCGTGAGCGCGCATCCATCTGCAGCGACAGTGACCCCGGCCATTCGGAGAATCGGAGCCTAGGAGACCTGTCGCCTTTGTCTCCCTATGGAGGACAAAGGCGACAGGGATGAATGGGTGGTCGCAGCGCCAGCTAGGAACTTCCAGCAACCGCTCGCTCGAGTTCCTGCTTATTCATCTTCGAGCGGCCTTCGATCCCCTTCTTCTTGGCGTCGTTGTAGAGCTGTTCGCGGGTGCGACCACCGGGGCCGTCGCCGGAGCGCTTGCCGCCGCGGCTACTGGCCGAGCGCCCGCGGGTTGAACTGCGCGAGGAGCTTTCCGACTCGCCCGAGCGTGCCTTTTCCTTGTTGACGGCCCTGGCGGCAATCTCCTCTGCCCGTTTGCTGGAGCGCCCGGCTTCCTTCTCGCTCTTCTTGATGTGTTTGTACTGGCGGTCGCGTTTGCTGCCTTTCTTGACTCCGCGCGGTGGCATCAGCTGATGCTCGCGTTCTGGCGCTGGCCCTCGTGGACGCCCTCGGCGAACTCCTCGACGATCTTCGCCTTGAAGGCCTCGAGGTCGTCCGGTTTGCGGCTGGAGACGAGCCCCTGGTCGACGTGGACCTCCTCGTCGACCCACTCGGCGCCGGCGTTGCGGAGGTCGGTCTGCAGGCTCGGCCACGAGGTGAGGGTGCGACCCTCGGCGACGCCGGCGTCGATCAGCGTCCACGGCCCGTGGCAGATCACGCCGACCGGCTTGCCGGCCGCGAAGAAGCCGCGCACGAACTCCAGCGCCTCCGGTTTGGTCCGCAGCTGATCGGGGTTGGCGACCCCGCCAGGGAGAACAAGCCCGTCGTAGTCGCCGGCGTCGGCCTCGCCGACGGCGCGGTCGACCGGGAAGGTGTCGGCCTTGTCGAGGTGGTTGAAGGCCTGAACCTCGCCGGCTTCGGGCGCCAGCAGCTCGGCTTCGGCCCCGGCCTCCCGGACCGCTTCCAGCGGCTCTACCAGCTCGACTTGCTCGACGCCCTCGTTGGCGGTCAGGAAGGCGATCTTCTTTCCCTGCAGGCGGTCTGACATCGCGCCCCTCCTCGTTCTCGTCAGGTGATTGCGGTCACCTGACGAGTACCCCCGTCTGCGCTGGCTTAACGCGCGGCAGCGGCCTGCGAGGCGGCGACGGCCGGCGGCGTCGCAGTCGCTTCGGCCTGGCCCCGCTGGCGCTGCCAGCCGAGCTCGAAGTTGAGGGGGACCTGGATCCGCTCCTTCGCCAGGCAGCGCGGGCACGAGGTCCAGGAGGACGCCGCCTGCGCTGAGTATCCGCTCCCACAGTTGTCACACCGAAACATTGCGTCTCCCGTCTATCCCATCTGTCGAAACCCGTCGGACGGTTGATTACCCTTTGGCCAATGGGGGGAAACGGCGATGCGCGAAATCTGTCACCCCGGCGCGGAAAGCTCGCGACGAGCCCCCGCTGCGCGCGCGTGCAAGAGTGACGCCGATGTCGGAGCCCCAGGAACTGGAGCTGTGGCGCTACCTGAGGAGCCAACGTGAGCTTGCAGCGCGCCTGATCGAAGGCGACTCCCTCGACCAGGTGGCGCCGCGCTTCCTCGAAATCGTCGCCAACCTCCTGCGCTGGGAGGCGGGAGCGATGTGGGAAGTGACCGCCCCGGAGGAGCCGCTGCGGCTGGTCTCCGGCTGGAGCACGCCGGAGCTCGACGCGCGACCGCTCTGGCGGCGCAGCCGCGAGATCGAGTTCATGCGGGGCACCGGCCTGCCCGGCGACGCCTGGGGCAGCGGGCAGATCGCCCTCGCCCCCGACTACGAGGCCTACCCGACGCCGACGCCCCGCTTCGAAACCTCGGCCGAACTGGGGCTCGAGGCGGCCCTGGCGATCCCCGTCCCCACCGGGTCTCCAGAGAACGTCCTCGCCGTCGCCGAGTTCCACACCACCTCCTTCAATCCGCAGTCGGAGGAGCTGATGGAGCTGCTGGCCGGCTTCGCCGACCAGCTCGGCGCCTTCATCGCCAGGCGCCGGGCGGAGGCCAAGAGCGCCGAGGCCGAGCGCTTCCGCCAGCACCTGGCGGAGGTCGTGCGGGGGACCCAGGACGCGGTCCTCAGCAAGGACCTGGACGGGATCGTCACCACCTGGAACCCGGCCGCGGTCCGTCTCTACGGCTACAGCGCCGAGGAAGCGATCGGGCGCCACGTCTCCTTCCTCGTACCCCCCGACCACAAGAACGAGGAGATGGTGATCCTCGACCGGATCAAGCGCGGCGAACGGCTCGAGACCTACGAGACCGAACGCATCCGCGCCGACGGCGCCCGGATCGCCGTCTCGCTCACCGTCTCCCCGATCCGCAGCCCGCTGCGGGGGTTGATCGGTGCCTCGGTGGTCGCCCGCGACATCACCGCCGAGGTACGGCGCCGCCGCGCCCAGGAGTTCCTCGTCGCCGCCAGCCGCCTGCTCGACAGCTCGCTCGACCCGGTCGAGACGGCGCGGACGATCGTCTCCACCGCGGTGCCGGAGCTGGCCGAGCTCTGCCTGATCGACTTCCGCCGGCCCGACGGCTGGTACGGCGACAGCGTCGTCGCCGGCGCCAACCCGGAGATGGCGACGCGGCTGGAACGGATCCGGCGCGAGCAGCCGCTCGACCCGACCGGCGAGCACCCGGTGGCGCAGGTCCTGCGGCTGAACCAGCCGATGGTCTGGCGCGACCTGAAGGCACCCGAGGTCGTCGACAAGGTCTCCCAGAACCCCGACCACCTGCAGCTGATGAACGACGCCGGCTACAACTCGGCGGCCGTGGTCCCGCTCACCGCCCGCGGGCGCACCCTGGGCGCCCTCTCCTTCCTCCACGCCCACGGCGACCTGCGCTACGACCAGGGCGACCTCGAGTTCCTCTCCGAGCTGGGGGAACGGGCGGCGCTGGCGCTCGACAACGCCCGCCTCTACCGGGAGCGCGACCGGGTAGCCAAAAACCTGCAGCGAGGCCTGCGGCCGCCGCGGCCGGCCGAGGTGCCGGGGCTCGGGATCTCGGTCGTCTTCGAGGCGGCCGGCGAGGGGATCGAGGTCGGCGGCGACCTCTACGACGTGATCCCGAGCGAGAACGGCTGCTGGATCCTCGTCGGCGACGTCGCCGGCAAGGGCAGCACCGCCGCCGGGGTCTCGGTCGCGGTCCGCCACTCGGTCCGCGGGCTGACCCGGGAGATCGGCGAGCCCGACGAGGTGCTGCGCCGCGTCAACGAGCTGCTGCTGACCGGCGAAAGCCTCAACGACTTCGCCACCGGGATGCTCGCCTGCCTGCGCCGCGAAGGGGACGGCTGGCACCTGACGCTCGCCTCGGCGGGGCATCCCCCGGCGGTCCTGGCCGGCCCCGAGGGGCCGCGGCTGCTGGGCGGCGGCTCGGTGCTCGGCGCCTGGCGCGAGGCCAACGTCGAACGCCACGAATGCGTCCTCAAGGCCACCGACACCCTCGCCCTCTGCACCGACGGCTGGCTCGAGGCCGGTCCCTCCGGCTCCCACCAGGGCCCCGACAGCTTCGCGGAGATGACTCAGTCCCTCTGCGGGCTGGAGCTCGACGAGGTGACCGAGCGGCTGCGCGCCGACGCGGTCGGGCGCAGCTCGGGGACGCTCCGCGACGACCTCGTCGTGCTGGCGATTCGCCCCCAGGGCGCCTCGGCAGTCGAGGCATCCCGGGAGCTCGCGGTCAGCCGCTCCGCCTAACTTCTTTTCGCCGCAGCTTTTTTGCGGGCGCCGCTTTTGCGGCTGCTGGGTTTTTTCGACCCGGAGGACCGTTTCGCGGCCGGTTTCCCTTTCGCGGCCGGGCGTTTTGCTTTCGCGGCCGGCCTTTTGACTGCCGCTTTTTTCGCCCTCGCTTTTTTCGGTTTCCGCGCCGGGCTGGAACCGCGACGCTGGGCGGCGGGGATGTCCTCCCGCGCGACCGCGCCGGTCAGCGACTTGATCTGGCCCTGGAGGAAGTTGGCCATTTTTTCCTCCTCGCGGCGGATTCCCCGCGCCAGTTTGGCCGTCTCGGAATCCCGGACCTTTTCGGCGAGCGTCTCGATCGCGAGGTAGGTGGCGATCTCCTCGTGCTCGTTGAAGTACTCGGTCTTGGCGTTCTTCAGCATTTTCTCCTGCTCGCCGGAGCCGCGAATCGCGTGCAGGGGTCCCTTCGCCGCCGCGGTCAGTTTGCCCACCGCGCTCTGCAGAGTCTGGCCGCCGCCGCCCAGTTTCTTGATCCGGCGCTCGACCTGTTTGGCGTGCTGTTTCGTCTCTTTCAGGTGCTGCTGAAGCCGTTTTTTGTAAGGGCCTTTCGCGGTCATCGCGATGTGGGCCCCCAGGGCAGCCTCCAGTTCGCGCTCCTTGCCGTAGGCCTCGCTGAGGTACTGGACCAACTTCGCGTCCCGCTCGTTCATGTCCGCCATCGCGCTTGTGCCTCCTCCTTACTTTTGTCGATGCGTTTTCCTACCCAGCGGCTTTGCAGCGAAACTGGGGCGCGGGAGGGTAGTGATTCGGCGGCCGCCGACTAGACTCCCTGCGGTGAGCGAGGACGCAATCGAGCACGGGTTCCGCGAGGGAGACAAGGTCTGGGTCCAGGACGGCGACGGCAACCGCCACCCCGGCATCTTCGTCGGCAACAACGAAGCATCCGGCTGGTTCGGCGGCGGGCCCAGCGCCTACGTCGCCCATCCGGAGGCGCACCAAGCCGAGGTCGTCTCGATCTTCCGCATCACTCCCCGCGACGAGTAATTTCGGCGGCTGTCGATTTCGACGCCGCCCGTTCGTCGCTGAGGTAAAAGGGCGAAACAGCCGCCCCCGACAGAGGAGGACCCGATGCGCTTCATGATGTTCATGTACCCGCAGATCGAGGAGGAGGACTGGAACCCGACGCCGGAGGCGGTGGCGGCGATGGGTCGCTACAACGAGGAGCTGCAGAAAGCCGGGATGCTGCTGGGGCTGGACGGGCTGCGTCCCCCGAGCGACGGCGGCAACGTCCTCTTCGACGCCGAGGGCAAGGCGACGATCACCGACGGTCCCTTCACCGAGACCAAGGAGGTCGTCGGCGGCTACTGGCTGATCCAGGCCCGCTCGAAGGAGGAGGCACTGGAGTGGGCGAGCCGCTGCCCCGACAGCAACTGCCGGATCGAAGTCCGCCGCGTCTTCGAGATGGAGGACTTCCCCCAGGATGTGCAGGACGCCTACGAGGGTCCCTGAGGCAGCAGCGGTGAGCGAGGCCACGCGCGCGATCGAGGCGGTCTGGCGGATCGAGTCCGCCCGCCTCATCGCGGGCCTGGCGCGGATGACCGGTGACGTCGGCCTCGCCGAGGACCTGGCGCAGGACGCGCTGGTGGCGGCGCTGGAGAAGTGGCCGAGCTCGGGCGTTCCGGACAACCCGGGCGCCTGGCTGATGGCGACGGCGAAGAACCGGGCGATCGACCGCCTGCGGCGGGAGAAGACCTACGAGCGCAAGCGCGAAGAGGTCGCCCGCGACACCGGGGCGCTGTTCGCGATCGAACGCTCCGAGTTCGAGGCCGCCGCCGACGAGGAGATCGGCGACGACCTGCTGGCGCTGATCTTCACCTGCTGCCACCCGCTGCTCTCACGCGAGGCCCGGGTGGCGCTGACCCTGCGGCTGCTGGGCGGGCTGGCGACGCCGGAGATCGCCCGCGCCTTCCTCGCCCCGGAGGCCACGGTGGCGCAGCGGCTGGTCCGGGCGAAGCGGACGCTGCGCGACGCCAAGGTGCCGTTCGAGGTGCCGCGCGGGGCGGAGCTGGAGGAGCGCCTGCCCTCGGTGCTGGAAGTGATCTACCTCGTCTTCAACGAGGGCTACGCGGCGAGCGCCGGCGAGGACTGGATCCGCACCGACCTCTGCGAGGAAGCGCTGCGGCTGGGGCGGATCCTCGCCGAGCTGGCGCCCCGCGAGCCCGAGGTCCACGGCCTGGTGGCGCTGATGGAGATCCAGGCCTCCCGCGGCGCCGCCCGTCGCGCGCCGGACGGCGCTCCGGTGTTGCTGCTCGACCAGGACCGCGGGCGCTGGGACCCGCTGCTGATCGTCCGCGGGCTGCGGGCGCTGGAGCGGGCCGAAGCGCTGCCGGGGCCGCTCGGCCCCTACGGCCTCCAGGCCGCGATCGCCGCCTGCCACGCGCGTGCGATCCGGGCCGAGGAAACCGACTGGGTCCGGATCGCCGCCCTCTACGACGCCCTCGCCCAGATCGCCCCCTCCCCCGTCGTCGAGCTGAACCGGGCGGTCGCGCTGGGCATGGCCTTCGGCCCGGAAGCCGGCCTCGAACTGCTGGAGCGGATCGAAGACGACCCGGCGCTTGCGAACTACCACCTGCTCCCAAGCGTCCGGGGCGACCTACTCGAGAAGGCAGGGCGCCGGGAAGAGGCCGCGTCTGAATTCAAGAAAGCCGCGAACCTGACCGGCAACGAGCGCGAGAAAGACCTCCTGATGCAGCGTGCAGAGGGGGACGGGTGACCCTCCCCAGACACATCTCGCTATGGCTCGATGTTGAGTGTCTGGAGAGGGTCACCCATCCCCCTCCCCCCTCGCCAGCCGCCTGATCCCATCTTTTTCGAGGCGAAGCATCTTCCAATCATCGAGACGGCGGGCCCCGAGTTGCTCGTAGAAGCTGAGAGCAGGTTCGTTCCACTCTAGGGCCACCCAGTCGAGGCGAACGTGGCCGCGCTCGAGAGCAAGCTGGGCCAAGTGCTCCATGACGGCGCGGCCAATACCCCCGCGGCGGTGCTCCGGCCGCACGTAGACATCCTCGAGCCAGATCCCCGAGCGGCACTCGAAGGTAGAGAAAGTGGTGAAGAAGATGGCGTAGCCGACCGCTTCCCCGTCGCTCGTCTCCACCAACAGGGCCTCCGCCGCCTTTTGCTCGAACAACGATCGGTGGAGGACGTCGACATCCCCGGCCATCTGGTCGGCCAGTTTCTCGTAGGTCGCCAGCTCGAGGATCAAATCGAAGAGCAACTGGACGTCGGCCTGGGTCGCGGCGCGGATCTGGACGTCGTTCGCGGTTGCCATCGCTCGCAGCCTAGGCGACCGCTCGCGGGTCAGGCGGAGTCATGGAGGCGGGGCAGGACCGAGCTCTTGTAGACGTCGATCGCCCCCAGCGGGTCGGCGCCGGAGTTGTTCATCAGGGCGACGGTGGTCGCCCCCATCGCTTCGACCTCGCGGATCCGCTCGACGTGGACGGCGGGATCGGCGGCGACGATCAGCGCCTCCTTCAGCTCCTCGTCGGAGACCTGGCGCTCGCCCTCCTCGTACATCGCCTGCGGGTCGTGCCACTCGTCGCGATAGAACTCTTTCGGCTGCGCGCCCTTCCAGACCCGGCAGCCCTCCAGCGCCGCCTCGTCGTCGGGGGCCCAGGAGAAGGCGGCCTGGAGGATCACCTCGCCCGGCTCCCGCCCCGCGTCCTCGGCGGCGCTGCGGTAGGCGTCAAGGATCTCCGGCACCGATTCGGGATCGGCAAGGGTCCAGATGCCGTCGCCCTGACGGCCGGCGACGCCGGCGGCCTTGGCGCCGAAGGCGGAGACGTAGATCGGCGGGCGGCGATTCTCGGGGCGGGAGTGGACGTAGGCACGGTCGGTCTTGAAGTACCTGCCGCCGCTCAGCCGCTCGCCGTCCCAGAGGGCGCGGATCTGCTCCAGCGCCTCCTCCATCCGCTCCACCTTCTCCCCCGGAGAGGGCCACTCGGCCCCCAGCGGCATCTCGTTCAGCGCCTCCCCGGAGCCGATCCCCAGATAAGGGCGGCCGGGGAACATCAGCTCCATCGTCGCCCAGGCCTGGGCGATCAGGACCGGGTGGTAGCGCGGCCCCGGCGGGGTCACCGCGGTGCCGAAGCCGACCCGCTCGGTCGCCTGGGCGGCGGCGCCGAGCCAGACCCACGCGTGTCCCGCCTCCCCCGGCTCCCACCAGGGCTGCAGATGGTCGCTGCAGCCGATCCCGTCGAAGCCCGCGTCCTCGGCGGCGACCGCCTGGCGCAGCAGCTGCTCGGGCGGGAACTGCTCGTGGGCGCAGAGGTGGAGGTAGCGCATGGCCGAGCGGCGACAGCCGCGCTTTACGCCCTGCCCTCGAACTCGTACTCGCGCAGGAAGCCCTCGAAGAGACGGCGGTGGCCCTGCTCGTCGCGGAGGATCGCGATCACCATGTCCTGGGTGACCGGATCGACCCCGTCGGTGACCTCGACGATCCGCGTGTAGTGCTCGATCGCGCCGGTCTCGGCCTTGATCACGCCGCGGATCACGTGGACGACGTCGACCTGCTCCTCGGGCGGCTGCAGGAAGCTCTGTTCGGCGGAAAAGCCTTCGGAGCCGGGGACGACTCCGTAGAGCTCCTTGATCCGGGCGGCGAACTCTTTCGCGTGGCCGAGCTCCTCTTCGACGTCTTCGGCCAGGGACTCGCGGATCTCCTGGGCGCGGACGCCGTCGAGGTTGGTGGAGGCGGCGAGGTAGCTCATCACCGTCTCGATCTCCATCCAGTAAGCCTTGGTCAACAGCTCGACGATCTCTTCGCGGGTGCCGGAGGCATCGCCGCTGAAGATCCCCTTGTCGGGGCTGCTCGTCTCCATCTCGTCACTCTCCCTCTGGTCGTCTGGTCACTGGTCGGGTCGCCGGTCGCCCATGCCTGGCGGCTACCCCAGGGTTGAGCGCAAGAAACGCTCGCCTGTTCCTTTCGGGGGTCCTGGCAACGAAAAGGAACAGGCGGCTGGTTAGGCTGCGGCGCCATGGACACGATCGATTCCCTGCTCGAGAACAACAAGGAGTTCGCCGCCGGCACCGGTGGCCCCCACCTCGACGTCGAACCGCAGAGCCACCTGGCGATCGTCACCTGCATGGATTCGCGGCTCGACGTCTTCGCCGCCCTCGGCCTCGGCCAAGGCGAGGCGCACGTGCTGCGCAATGCCGGCGGCATCATCACCGACGACGTGATTCGCTCGCTGGCGCTCTCCCAGCGGCGGCTGGGTACCAAAGAGGTGATGCTGATCCACCACGACGACTGCGGCATGCAGAAGATCACCGAGGACGGCTTCCGGATGGAGCTGCAGGAGACCACCGGGGTCGCGCCCTCGTTCGCGATCGAGTCCTTCACCGACGTCGAGGCCGACGTGCGGCAGTCGATCCGGCGCGTCCGCACCTCCCCCTTCCTCCCCCACCGCGACGTCGTGCGCGGCTTCGTCTACGACGTCGACACCCACCGCTTGCGCGAGGTAGAGACGGAGGAGTAGATGGCGACGGTCGCCCCCTACGGGTCCTGGTCCTCGCCGATCGCGGCGGAGACGGTGGCGCGGGCGGGGCGGCGGCTGGCGTTCCCGGCGCTGGCCGGGGACGGGGCGGTCTGGTGGCTGGAGGGACGGCCGGAGGAGGGCGGCCGCGTCTGCCTGATGCGGCGAGCCGCGGGCGGCGAGCCGGAACGGGTGACGCCGGAGGGGTTCAACGTGCGGACGCGGGTGCACGAGTACGGCGGCGGCGCCTGGTGCCTGGTCGGGGCCGACCTCGTCTTCGTCTCCTTCGAGGACCAGCGGCTCTACCGGCTGCGGCTGGGAGAGGAGCCGGTCCCGATTACGCCGGAGCCGACCGAGCCCGGATCGCTGCGCTACGCAGACATGCGGCCGACCCCGGATGGCTCCTCCCTCGTCTGCGTCCGCGAACGCGACGCGGAGCCCGAACCCGTCAACGAGATCGTCTCCCTGCCGCTGGACGGCTCGGCCGAGCCCGAGGTCCTCGCCGGCGGCCGCGGCTTCTACTCCTTCCCGCGGGTCAGCCCCGACGGCGGCTGGCTCGCCTGGACCTGCTGGGACCACCCGAACATGCCGTGGGACCGGACCGAGCTCTGGCTGGCGCCGCTCGGGGACCCGGGCGAGGAGCGGCTGATCGCCGGCGGGGGTGATCGGTCTGTCTTCCAGCCCGAGTGGGATCGCCACGGGCGCCTGCACTTCGTCTCCGACCGCGACGGCTACTGGAACCTCTACCGCGCCCGCGACCCCGGCGGCCAGCTCAGCGGCGAGGACGGCTCCCTGATCCAGCTGACCGAGGAGAAGGCCGACCTCGCCCACCCGCAGTGGCTCTTCGGCGGCGCCACCTACGCGTTCCTGGAGAGCGGCGCGATCGCCTGCGTGCGCACCGAGGGCGCCGAGGAAACGCTCTTCCTGCTGCAGCCGGAGGGCTGGGAACCGACCGACCTCGGCCTCCCGTACACCTCCTTCGGCTATCCCGCCCTCTCCGCCCAGGGCGAGAAGGTCGCCTTTGCCGCCGCCAGCCCGGAGAGCGAGGCCGCGGTCGTCGTCTACGACGCGGGGTCCGAGGAGACCGAGGTGGTGCGGAGCGCCAGCGAGGAGCCGGTCGACCCCGCCTACGTCTCGCGGCCGCGGCCGATCGAGTTCCCGACCGGAGAGGGAGAGGTCGCCTACGGCTTCTTCTACCCGCCGGCCAACCCGGAGTTCTCGGCGCCGAAGGGGGAACTGCCGCCGCTGATCGTCGAGAGCCACGGCGGTCCCACCTCCCACGCCACTCCGGCGCTCAGCCGCGAATTCCTCTACTGGACCAGCCGCGGGATCGGCGTCGTCGACGTCAACTACCGCGGCTCCAGCGGCTACGGACGCGAGTACCGCAACAAGCTGCGCGGGTCCTGGGGCGTGGTCGACACCGAGGACTGCGTCAACGCGGCGCGGTACCTGGCCGCGGAGGGCGAGGCCGACGGTGAGCGGCTGGCGATCCGCGGCGGCTCGGCCGGCGGCTACGCGACCCTCTGCGCCCTCACCTTCCACGACGCCTTCGCCGCCGGCGCCAGCTACTACGGCGTCGCCGACGCCGAGGCGCTCGCCGGCGACACCCACAAGTTCGAGTCCCGCTACCTCGACCGCCTGATCGGCCCCTATCCGCAGGAGGCCGAGCTCTACCGCGAGCGCTCGCCGATCCACCACGTCGAGCGGCTACGCTCGCCGGTGATCCTCTTCCAGGGGCTCGAGGACATGGTCGTGCCGCCGAACCAGGCGGAGACGATGGTCGCCGCCCTGAAGCGCAACGGCGTCCCCCACGCCTACCTCCCCTTCGAGGGCGAGCAGCACGGCTTCCGCAAGGCGGAGACCAACATCCGCTGCCTCGAAGCCGAGCTCTACTTCTACGGGCGGATCATGGGCTTCGAGCCGGCCGGGAATCCCGAGCCGGTCGAGATCAGCGAAAAACGGTGAGTTAGCCGCGGGCTAACTCACGACGCAGTTCTTGGTCCCGCCTTCGGTTTCGCCCTTTTCCGGGAAGGCATGGGCGAGTGCGAGGGCGATCAGCTGGGCGCGGGCGGCGTAGCCGGGGGAGGTGAAGTGGATGCCGTCTTCGATGAACCAGTCGTCTTTGACGTCAGAGGCCCAGTCGTAGACGCGCATGTTCGGGTAGGAGTCGCAGGCGGCTTCGAGTTCTTCGTCCCATTTCTCCATGTTTTCCTTCGAGTAGGGATCGCCGGCTTCGACCAGGGAGCGGACGTTGACCCAGAGCACCGGTTCATCGCCGATGATCGCCATCATTTTTTCGATCCGTTCGCGCTCGCTCACCGCGGAGCCGGCGGCGACGTTGGCGGCCTCGTTGGTCCCCAGGGCGAGAACCCAGCAGCCTTTAAACCCTTCCGCCTTCCAGGCGGCGGCGACTTCCTGGGCGTTGGGGTGGCCTTCGAACTGCTCTTCGATCGAGGTCGCCCCCTGCACCTCCATGTGGACTTCTTTGACCCCGACTTCGGCGTAGCGGGCGGGGATCCGCTGGCCTTCCTCGGGCAGGTATTCGGGGTTGTCGAGCCCCTCGGAGGTCGAGTCGCCGATGTGGACGACGGCTTTGCAGGACGATTTCGTCGAGTCCGCGGCCTGCGCCTTGGTCAGCGGCGGCGGCTTCGTCGCCCCCCCTTCCGCCCGCGCCTGTTCGACGCGGATACTTTCTCCTTCGGCCGAGCTCGAGTTGAGCCCGGCCATGCCGGCGGTGGCGACGAGGAGGACGACGCCCATGCCGACGATCGCCACCCGCATCCCCGGCGCGAAGGTCTCCCATTTCCAGCCGACGGCGCGGCGGCGGGCGAAGAAGCGGCCGATCGCGCCGTGCCGGATCGGCTCCTCGACGAGGCGCCAGGAGAGGGCGGCGATGGCGAAGATCGCCGCCACCTGGAGGAGGTTGCGGACGAGGTTGTCGTCATGGATCCCCTGCGGCGAGGTGAGGACGATGATCGGGGTCTGCCAGAGGTAGATCCCGTAGGAGCGGACGCCGACCCAGCGCAGCGGCCGCACCCCGAGCCAGGTGCCGAGGCGGCAGGCCGGGTGGGTGAGCGGCATCAGCACCATCACCGTCGCCAGCGAGAGGAGGACGAAGCCGCCGCGGTAGTTGAAGGCGGAGAGTTCGCCGGTGCGCCAGATCATCAGGGCGATGATCAGGAGGCCGGCGATACCCATCGCGTCGAGCGTGTTGCGGGCCTGGGGAGCGATCCGGCGGTTGAGTTTGCGGCTCGGCCAGACCATCGCCAGGGCGGCGCCGAAGAGCAGCCCGCCGGCGCGGGTGTCGGTGCCGAAGTAGATCCGCGAGGGGTCGAGGCTTGGTTTGTAGAGGACCGCCATCAGGATCGAGGAGGCGAGGGCGCCGGCCAGCGTCAGCAGCGCTAGGCGCGGGCGAACGCCGGAGGGCAGCGGCCGCTCGCGGACGAGCTTGACCCCGAGCAGCAGCAGAAACGGCCAGACGATGTAGAACTGCTCCTCGACCGAGAGCGACCAGAGGTGGTCGAGCGGGCCTTCGGCTTCGAAGCGGGCGAAGTAGGAGACGTCGGCGAAGATCTGCTCCCAGTTGTTGACGTAGAAGACGGCCGCGACGACGCCCTTGCGGAACTGGTCGGGCTGGGCCGGACCGAAGATCGTCACCCAGGCGACGACGATCGCCAGCATCACGAACAGGGCCGGCAGCAGGCGGCGGGCGCGGGCGAGCCAGAAGGCGGTCAGCTTGATCCGGCCGCGGTCGTTCAGCTGTTTCAGCAGGATGTCGCTGATCAGGTAGCCGCTGAGGGTGAAGAAGACGCCGACCCCGAGCATCCCGCCGGGGGCCCAGTCGACGCCGAGGTGGAAGAGGATGACGGCGATGACGGCGATCGCGCGCAGCCCGTCCAGCCCAGGCATGTAGCGCTGGTTGCGCTTGACGGGTTCCGGCATCGGTGGCGGGCATGCTACGGATCGGCGCTGATAGGTTTCGGCGCAGTTGGTCTGCTCGCCCGCTTCCTCCAGGATGTGGACGGCAGCCTGCCGGGCAGGCGGGCGGCGTCTAGCGCAGCAGCGCCCGCAGGTCGGCGGCGACAGCCTTCGGTTCGTCGTCCAGTTGGTTCCACGTGATGTGGGTGATGGTGTAGCCGGCTGCGCTGAGGCGACGGTCGCGGGCGCGGTCGTCGCGGAAGGCGCTCTTGGTGCCGTGCGCCTGCCAGCCGTCCAGCTCGACGATCTGGCGGAGGTCCGGCCAGTGGCAGTCGACCTGGTAGCGCTTGCCGTTCGGAAGGAGGATCCAGTCGTTGTAGCGGGGTAAGGGGAGTCGATGCCGGCGCAGGAATGGGCTGAAGCGCTCCTCGAGCGGCGAGCGCTTGCGACCAACCGGGTCTTCCTCCAGGCGCTCCAAGGCGAGGCGGAGCCTGCGGACCCCACGGCGTCCCGGGTAGCGCTGGATCAGGTTCGGGAGCGAGAGCCTGTCGTAGAGCTGGAGGAATTCCATCTCCCGAATGAGGTTCTCGACGATGTCGAGCGGCTCGGTGGCGGCGAGGTCGAAGGCGGTCCGGCAGGGACCGGTGACGGGAATCCCTTCCTCCACCGTGACCTCGTCGGCCGGCAGGGCTTTGTGGTGCCTCTTGATCCCGTCCCAGGTCCTGCTCTTATGCGGCGTAGTCACGTCTATGACCGACCGCGAGTTCGGCCTGATCATCCACAGAGCCGCGGCCGACCAGTGGCTGAGGACGGCGTCAGGGCCTGAGGCGAGTACAGCGGCCATCCACCGCCCTGGTCGCGAGATAACCCCATGCCCGACGCGATACACGCCCGCATGAAGGGGGTGCAGACGGCCGCGGCGGATCCGTCCTTTGATCGCACCGTCACTCCACCCCGCTTCCACCATTTGCCACCGCCCCACCAACCCGTACTGCCGATCCGCCAGCGCCGCCAGCCAGCGGTCGTCATCGCGAGACCGCAAAAAGGGTTCTCCAGGAACCGTTTTTGCGGTTTCGGGGGGAGAGGGCGGGGGCATCGGTCCCCGCTTAAGGGTTTGGGGGGTCGGTTTCGCCCCGGCTGGCGCTTGGGTACCAGCGCTTTATGTCGAGTGCTGCGGAGTTTTTGCCCTCCTCCCGCTCCTTGAAGGCGCTTGGGGAGGCGGTGCAGAGGTGCCGGGGGTGTGAGCTGTACAAGGACGCGACGCAGGCGGTGTTCGGGGAGGGGCGGAAGCAGGCGGAGCTGATGCTGGTCGGGGAGCAGCCGGGGGACAAGGAGGACCTGGCCGGAGAGCCGTTCGTGGGGCCGGCGGGGCGGCTGCTCGACAGGGCGCTGGAGGAGGCGGGGATAGACCGCTCGGCCGCCTACGTGACCAACGCCGTCAAGCACTTCAAGTGGAAGCCGCGCGGGAAACGGCGGCTGCACCAGACGCCGCGGGCGGGTGAGATCGAGGCCTGCAAGCCGTGGCTGGCGGCCGAGGTCGAGGCGGTGAAGCCGCAGGCGGTGCTGGCGATGGGCGCGACGGCGGCGCGGTCGCTGTTCGGGCCGAAGGTGAAGGTGACCAAGGACCGCGGCCGGCCGCTGGACTCGCCGCTGGCGCCGGTCGCTGCGGTGACGATCCACCCGTCGGCGATCCTGCGCCTGCGCGAGCACGACGAGCGGGAGGCCGAGTTCGCCGGCTTCGTCGCCGACCTCGAAGGCGTTGCGAGCGCGCTGCAGGGCGCCGCCCGGTGAGCGCGACCGTAACCGCCCCCCGCCGCGGCCGCCTGCGCCGGGCCGACTGCGCCGGCCCCGGGATCAGGCGCGTGCGCCGCGGCCGCGGCTTCTCCTTCGAGGACGGGAGCGGCGAGAAGATCGCCGACGAGGAGACGCTGGAACGGATCCGGCAGCTGGCGATCCCGCCCGCCTGGAAGGAAGTCTGGATCTGCCCCGACCCCTTCGGCCACATCCAGGCGACCGGCTACGACGAAGCCGGGCGCAAGCAGTACCTCTACCACGAGCGCTGGCAGCAGCGGCAGGCGGAACGGAAGTTCGAGCTGGTGCGCGAGTTCGCCCTGAAGCTGCCGAAGCTGCACCGCGCCGTCACCGCCGACCTGCGCCGCCCGGGGATGCCGCGCGAGCGGGCGCTGGCCTGCGCGGTCCGCCTCCTCGACCTCGGCTTCTTCCGCATCGGCAGCGAGGTCTACGCCGAGGAAAACGAGAGCTTCGGCCTCGCCACCGTGCGCCGCGAGCACGTCACGATCAAGCGCGGCGAGGTCGTCTTCGACTTCCCGGCCAAGAGCGGCCAGCGGCGGGTGCAGTCGATCCGCGACGCCGCCGCCCGCCGCGCCCTCGAGGCGATGTACCGGCGCCGCAGCGGGCCCGACGACCTGCTCGCCTACCGGGCCGGCGGCGAGTGGGTCGACGTCCGCTCCGACGAGATCAACGAGTACATCCACGAGAAGATCGGCGAGGAGTTCACGGCGAAGAACTTCCGCACCTGGCACGGAACCGTGCTCGCCGCCGTCGCCCTCGCCGGTGAGGAGCAGCCGCGCTCCGACGCCGCCGCCAAACGGGCGATAACCCGCGCCGTCAACCAGGTCTCCGAGGCGCTCGGCAACACCCCCGCCGTCTGCCGTGCCTCCTACATCGACCCCCGCGTCCTCGACCGCTACCGCAATGGCGACACGATCCGCCCTGCCCCGAGCGCCAACGGCCGGATGACCGCGAAGCAGCGGCTGAAGATCGAGCGGGAAGTGATCGGGCTGGTCTCCTGACTCCCTCCGGGCCTCAGCTTCTTCCCGTTTCGCCTTCCGGGGGCGCGGGGAGTTGGAGACGGTAACCGTCAGTAGCTAGGGAAAGGCAACCAGCATGGGTACCCAAGAGAGGCGACCGTTCGCGGTCGTAACCGGGGCGTCGAGCGGCATCGGGTTCGAGCTCGCCAAGATCTTCGCAGAAGAGGGCTTCGACCTCCTGATCACCGCCGAGGACGCCGAGATCGACCTCGCGCAGCGGGAGCTGAACCAGCTCACCGGCAGCGTCGAGTGCACCCGCCTCGACCTCTCCCGCGAAGATGAGGTCGCGCGCCTCTACGAGCGGATCCAGGCATGTGCGCGCGCCGTAGACGTCCTCGTCCTCAACGCCGGGATCGGCGCCGGCGGCGACTTCGCCCGCGAAACCGAGCTGCGCAAGGAGCTGCGGCTGATCGACCTCAACGTCCGCTCCACCGTCCAGCTCTGCAAGCTGGTGGTCCGGGACATGGTCGCCCGCGACGAGGGCCGGATCCTCTTCACCTCCTCGATCGCCTCGACGATGCCGGGCGCCTACCAGGCCGTCTACAACGCCTCCAAGTCCTTCGTCCAGTCCTTCGCCCTGGCGATCCGCAACGAGCTCAAGGACACCGGCGTCACCGTCACCTCGCTGATGCCGGGACCGACCGAGACCGAGTTCTTCGAGCGGGCGGAGATGCTCGACACCCCGGTCGGCGAAGAAGAGAAGGACGACCCGGCCGAAGTCGCCCGCCAGGGCTTCGACGCGCTGATGGCCGGCAGGGAAAAGGTCGTCGGCGGCAGCTTCAAGAACAAAGCGCAGACGGTTCTCGGCAAGGTCGTTCCCGACTCGGTCAAGGCCGAAATGCACCGCAAGATGGCCCAGCCGGCGACCGCCGGAGAGAAGGAGGAGCGATGAAAGCCGCCGTCTGGCACGGCCCCCGCGACGTCCGCGTCGACGAGGTCGACGACCCGAAGATCGAGGAAGCGACCGACGCGATCGTCCGGATCACCTCGAGCGCGATCTGTGGCTCCGACCTCCACCTCTACGAGGTCCTCTCCCCGTTCATGGAAGAGGGGGACATCCTCGGCCACGAGCCGATGGGAATCGTCGAGGAGGTCGGCCCGGAGGTGACCCACATCGCCCCCGGCGACCGCGTCGTGATCCCCTTCAACATCTCCTGCGGGCACTGCTGGATGTGCGACCAGCAGCTTTTCGCGCAGTGCGAGACGACCCAGAACCGCGAGGAGGAAAAAGGCGCCTCGCTGTTCGGCTACACCAAGCTCTACGGCCAGGTGCCGGGCGGGCAGGCCGAGCTCCTGC
>Ga0207661_10000249_pt1 | contig 35164 bp, 53 predicted proteins | sample KBSC713LmetaG_FD_184337 | JGI IMG/M metagenome (GOLD analysis project Ga0207661, IMG submission 184337) | Corn rhizosphere microbial communities from Kellogg Biological Station, Michigan, USA - KBS C7.1-3L metaG (SPAdes) (version 2) | ecosystem: Host-associated > Plants > Roots > Rhizosphere ...
AAAGACCATCATTGTTCTTGTTGATGTGGCATGAATTACCGGCTTTGATGTCGCAGGCATAATTGGCGGGAATATTGATGGAAATACGCCCATAAAGAACATCACATATTTAATATTCATAATTCATACCCCTAACTATTGACACAATGTATATACACTAAATATAACAAATATAAGCGAAATTGCAAACAATTAAGCGAAATGTTACACTATTAAGTGTATTTATATAATCAGGAAAGGGAGTTTTATGGATTATCGAGAAAAACTGAGAGAGAGATTTATGGCTATTTTGAGCCACAAGCCACAAAATATGACCGCGATTGCCAAGGATATAGGAGTAAGCAATGAGCTTGTTCGCCATTTTCTTGGAGGAGCGCGCAATACGCAACTTAGGTCCGTATCAAGAATTGAAGCGTGGATCATTGCGCAAGAAAAAGCGATTAAAAAGTGAGCTGTAGACAAATTGGCGATGACTGAAATGTCGATTGGGCTTGATTATTCAATAAAATGTCCGTACAATACTGGCACCTAATGAAGGTGTTGCGCATCTTCAACGGATAATAGTATTACCATTAAGCAGTAAATCCCATATCAGTTAATACAGGATTTACACTTAATTTTAACAACCAGAAAGTTATTAATGGGTCCTTGTTATTGTTGTATCACGAGCAATATATACGCACATAAACCAACTCTCACATCGATTTTTTGTTTTGTATTAACGCAAGTTTCAAATCAAACTAGCCAAGTCAATCATCAGTCCCAGAAGACCTTAATTTCGGCGTTTCAATTTGTATTAGATTCAACAAAGCTAGGCTTTTATCGCATAATTCGCAATAACCGTGCCGTGCCAGGAGATTTTAGTATATGAGAGTGCGTAAACAAAATCAAGCGTTTTTAAGCGAAATTGTAGAAGTTTGCGCATTTGTGCGCGAAAATCCAGTGTCTTATTTTAAATCACTGACGTGCCGCCAACTAAAAGTTCTTAACGCCATATTTAATTATTATTACCGCAATGGCCGGGCATATATTCGCCAAGATAAGATTGCCCGCTATGCTGGATATGCAAGCCGACCACACACCAACAAGGTAATTGGTAAATTTATTGAAGATGGCATAATCGCATCAAATTATCGCCATATGACATCATGCGAATATAAAGTCTCTTCGTTCTTTGAGGATCCCCAAATTCGTACACTTTTGAGGCCCTTTTTAACCGCGCTGGCAGTATTCCCAATTCAGCTGCTGGACGCCTTTTCCAAAAATCGTACACAAAATGTTAGTAGTTATATTTATATCAATCAATCAATTCAAGTTGATCAAGAAGTTATAAACAGCGCGTGCGCGAGCGCGCGTAAGGGCAAACTATTGAGACTTGGCTTGAAAGAGGGAGAGAGAAAAGTGATAGCCGACTATGTAAGTTCGATTGAATCAATCCAGCTCAATATACAAGAAAAGATCACGCTTTCACGGTATAGCCAGCCGGCGGTGGAGTATGCGCTCAGGCAAATAGCTAAGAAACAAGATGTGGCCAATCCAGGTGGGTATCTTGTTGCCTGTTGCAAATCATTCGAGGCACAATCAAGCAATCAAAAACAAAAATACCAATCAAAATCAACCCAAGCTCGCCCACAGCGCGCCCCTGAACCGCCAAGAGAAGTGCGAGATACTGCTTTCTGGAAAAAAGACTCTGACAACATGGCACACATTGATATTGTTTCCATGGCCGCGCATTTACAGAAAGCCGAAGGCATCTTGGGCAAATCCTGGACAGCTATTTACATGGACAAATACCGAGCCGCGCTTGCCCAACACGATCAATCAACCTGTCACCTGTGCTTAGATCATGGCCCGGATTATCGCAAGTCCATCGAATCCCATAAAGCGAGTGGTGATCACAAACCGCCACTAGAAGGGCCAACATCACCTGCTTTTTCAGTCAATCAAACCCCAATAGAGAAAATGGCCGAGCTGGCCACCCGCGCTCTCGAGAGACAAAAATCAGAGAATATGCCAAACTTGACCATGGAGAGACGTGCAGTAGGGGCCCCCTCGCCAATGACCCACTCGCTATCCGCCCGAACGCCCGAAATCCAATCGACGATAAATTTGGATGAGCCGGAATCAAGTGGAGGATATGATGAGTCTGAATATGAAGAAATCATGTAACTCAATCGAAATTCAAGAGCCGATTATTTATACGATACCCAAGGACCCAATTGCCTGGGCCCGGGCGGTGCCTACCCGGCGCCACGCTATGTGGGATTCTCAAAAACAACTCAAACTCTATCTCGGATTATTTATCACCAAGTGCCACGGCGATCGTCCATTCTATCAAGGCCCACTTCAACTCAATGCCACGTTCTTCATGCCCATGAACCAAAAGATGCTCAAGTATGCAGATAAATATGAAAACAGTTGGTATGATCAGCGTCCCGATTTTGATAATCTCATCAAGCTCATAGCGGACACTTGCAATGGCATTCTCTATGAAGACGACAAAACAATATGCGCATCCAACATCAAGAAGGTTTATAGCGCTAACCCCAGAACAGAATTTACCATCATACAACTCACTCAATAACACGCATATTCACTTAAAAACATTGAAAAACGCTTAATAATGCGTTATTATATATAAGGATATACATGGCCAGACCCAAAAAAGAGAAACTTGTTCATCATATCTCAACTGACAAAGAAAAGACAAAAATAGTTGATTTTTATACAGATATGTTATTTTTCAAAGAAAAGCCCGTATCTGAGGCATTTATTGAAAGACTCGCCCAACAGATGGTTGATTGGTCAAAACAAGATGATTCGCTTCGCATAACTCAGTTCTTTAATAAGTGCGGTATACCCAACAGCATGCTGTATAAATGGATGGATCGATTTCCTGTATTTAAGGCAGCCCACGAGTTCACCATGTCGGCGCTTGCAGATAGAAGAGATATTGGCGCGCTTACTCGTAAGTATGATGGGAATTACATAGAGAAATCTATGGGTATGTATGATCCAGAATATAGGAAGTTTATGGAGTGGAGAGCGTCTTTAGCTGATAAGAATAAAGATGCACAAGGCACATTGATGGTACAGATGATGCCAGCTCCACAGACAGAGAGAGTGCCAATGAGAAGAAAGAAAGAAAAAGATGTCATGGGAATGGACTGAGTCCACAACGGAATATTATCGAAGAAGAAATCGAATTGTCGCTATTCGCGATAAGATAATGTTATTGCAGCGAGAACAAATTCGGCATTTCGGTTCTTCCGATCGAGATAAATATATTCGGGCGAGCAAAGATCTTGATTTGGCATGGGAAGAGCTACGCCTGATAGAAAGGGAATGCTGCTCCGCGGAAACAGACAGAGCGGGTTCCAATGAGAAGTAAGCAAGATGAGAATTGATAATGATGGACCTTTTTTTACATGTCATAAATGTGGTAATGGGTTTAGAAATTTTGGAGGATGGGATTATATCGAACCAATGAGATTACTTCGGTATGAAATAGAATCCTGGTGGCTTGGTCATAGTGCAGACATAGCAAAATTTTATGGCTTTAGATCATGCCATGGATGCGAAGATTTTTTTTGGGGCTTACATGAAAGAAGTTTTCAATTTCGGTATAGCCGTATTTGTTTTATTGGAAGAGAAAATGGATCATCTCTTAGCTATATATTGAGATCCTGCATGAGAAGAAATAAGTTTGCATTGAGATGTTGGATAAGAGAAGAATTGGGAATTAAACTATGAGTTCAATAAACAAAAATGCCAGTAAAATTGATTTCATAAAATCAATCATAAAAAATTTACAGAAAATAACAACGGATCAATTGCCGGTTGTGGATATATGTAAAAAGGCAATAGAAGAAGCTGGGTGTGATATAAACTGCAAGGCGACTTGTAAGGCTGATCAGTGCGATGTTCTTAATGATATGAATTTAGCCAGAATTCATCTAAATAGGCATAGTGATAAATTGCATACCATTATTAGTCAGGTTGAATTGTTAGAATCATGCATGGGCGAGATAAAGGAAGAAGCAAGGTGATGATTGATCTTTGTAAGCAGATATACGGCAGATGCAGAGCGGTTTTTTATTTTGCAGAAAATATGTAATTGAAGGAGAAATAAAATGATGCCCTTGGAAACAACCAAACAAATAAGCGAGCTCAAGTTATTGCTCGATACAATCAATGCTATAAACACCTACCATGAGAGCTTTATAAAAATGAATTATGGCGAGGTAGGCGATGAAGAGTGGATGCTTAGTATTCTAGAGACAAAATATAGCCTAGAATCTGAATTAAAGCGCTCTGTAAAAAATTATCTTCCTGAAAAAATATAGTCAAGATAGGACGTCTCTGTGGAAGAAGGCGTAAATAGATGCAGGAAAAGTGTGATCGCGCGGCATGTATGAATCCACGCAAGATTGTAAAAAAAGAAGATGGGTCTATAGATTATATTCAAGTATGCGAAGATTGCATGGCACGAGAAAAAGAGAGAATGTTTTACTTTGAATGTGTTAACCTATAGGTGTATCTTATAATCGATGAGGTGCCCTATGAATAAACTGATCTTATTGCTTCCACTTCTCTTATTTACATCGCTACGTGCAGATAAAGAGCGCGAGCGTTGGGAAAAAGAGCTTCGCGATAAAGAAGAGCGTCGCCAGGAATTAAGAAGCACTTGCTATAAAGTAGGGGCAGTATCAGGCATATCTTCCTTTGTGGGAGGATCTCTGGCCGCATGGTTATTTTATTTCATACAATCTCGTAAAGACTGATATATCAAAACAATGCGCGTATTTCTCTTGTTGTTCCTCTGTACCCTAAACTTGGCAATAAGAGAGATGCGCGCAGCGCATCATCAAAGAACATATGCGGTTGATTTCTCTCTTGAGATAACAGAGATTGCCATCGATAATATTCGAACCCTCCGAGCCCCCACCCCACTTCCCATTGCCCTCTCTCATCCAGTTGTTGTCCGTCGGTCGGGATCATGCATATTCAGAGTCATATCTTTCTGTTATTGTGCGGGAGCCATAGCGGCAATTTCTATCCTGTCTTGGAAGTATGGACACACTTGAGTCTGATAATTTTTATAAACACCAATTTTTAATGACAATTTAACAACCACTTAATGACATACGAACATTGAGTCTGATAATTTTCAAAGACTCTCATTATTTGCATTTCGCTCGCCTTATTTTTTTTATAGGGGTATCATGCTGGTGGGTAATTGGAGGAGTTGTTAATGATATTCACAATTGTTTGTCTTATTTTTATTCTTGCTGCGGCAACTGCGATCTTGATGGATTACATGGGATTTGTGGGGGAATAAAATGAGGCGCGTATTAATCATATCCTTTCTGCTGCTTTCAATGCAATTTAATTTATATTCCCAATCAAAATCAATCACCAGAAATTCAACCCCATATGTTTTTGCGGCATCAATCATTGGTGGTGGAATCGCCATTTCCTCGATCATTATGTATATATTTTTATCCAAGAGAATAGACAAGAGATTTGATGATTTGGTTAAAAATAAAAAGAGAGATCAATGAAGATTGATGTAGAGAGTATCGTTACTTTAGACAAATTCAAATTGCGCTGGTATCAAGAACCTTTATGGGATGCCATTGAGAATAAAGGCTATCGCAAAGTTCTTGCGGTAATGCCACGGCGTTGCGGTAAAGATATTACTGCATGGAACTTATGCATTCGCCAATGTTTAAAAAAGATTTGTTTGGTGTATTATGTTCTCCCTACATATTCTCAAGCGAGAAAAACTGTTTTTGATGCTATTTCTTCTGATGGGGATAAGTTCCTTGATTTTATTCCTAAGAAATTAGTCGAAGCTATTAATATTGCGGAGATGAAAATCCGTTTTAAAAATGGCTCGATACTGCAATGCATAGGGGGCGATTCTTATGATACGTCCTTGGTAGGAACGAACCCCTATGCCATTGTTTTTTCAGAATATTCTCGTATGACACCGAAGGCCTATGAGTTTGCGCGACCCATCCTTGCTGCTAATGGCGGATGGTGCATGATGCTCTCTACCCCTTTTGGAAAAAATCACATGTGGCACTTGTGGAAGGTCGCTCAAGATCTTGATGATTGGTATGTGTTACACATGAAAACATCGGAGATTGAACATATTGATCGGGATGTTCTTGAACAAGAGCGCTCGCAGATGTCTGAAGAGCTCTATATGCAAGAATATGAATGCTCATTCGATCGTGGTGTTGAAGGTGGCTATTACTCCAAAAATCTCGAACAATTGCGACAAAATGGTCAGATCACTGCGGTTTCTTGGGAGCCGGGTCTGCTTACCCATGTGGCCATGGATATTGGAGTTAATGATGCAACAACGCTCATCTGGTTTCAGGTTGTTGGTGAAGGGACCGTTATTCGCATAATAGATTGTTATAGCAATACCGGTCTCGGGCTCGATCATTATGCAAAAGTGCTGCAAGAAAAACCCTATAAATACGGGAAATATTTTGCACCACATGATATCAAGGTGAGGGAATGGGGTGGCGGAGCAATTAGTCGCTATGAAAAAGCGCGACAATTAGGAATAGAATTTACCCTTTTAGATCAAGCAGGAGTTCATGATGGGATTGAAAACGTATGGACTCATTTTCCTAAGTTTTGGATTGATGAAACAAAGTGTCGCTCCCTCATTAATGCACTTGAAAACTATCGACGAGAATGGGATGAGTTGCGACAAGTATATAAGGATAAGCCCATACACAATTGGGCCTCTAACTATGCCGATGCTTTGCGCTATCTCTGTATGTCTTTACACAAGACGAAAAAGGGAATGTCCTCAGAGGAATTTGAACGCAAGAAAGCTGAGGCTTTATATGGTAGCAATGGATCCCTACCCCGGTTCTTCGACAAAAATATTAAGTATCAGGGATTTAGATAGCGGAGATATCCAAGAAAGGTAATGCTATGTACCGATTATGTATTGTATGGGCTTTCATGAGTTTCATATCTATTAATTGCGTACAAATATCACGACCAATAGTCAGAAGTTATGTCATTTACTTTCATTTGGGATACCGTCGGTGGCGCCCAGCGAATATTATTATTCCTCCCAAGACAATCGGCAAGATAATTCCCAAGAAAAAAAGAAAAATCTGCGGTACATTTAATTCATTTACCGTATAAAAGTTGAGTGGAGAGACGAAGATTTTATGATGAAAAAATTAGTTCGCCGCGGCGCGTCATTGGCGATAGTTATACCCGATGCATTGCTACACAGCGTGGGCATCACACTTCAAACCACACTCTTGCTGTCGGAACAAGATGGAACCATAGTTATTACCCCAATCCTTCAACAAGATCCTGACCGAGCGGCGCAATATAATAGACCCTCCCCTGAAAAAGTAGCCATTAAACAACGCTTATCAACAAAAAGAATGGGCGGAAAACAACTATATCAATAATAATAGTATTAACTTGCCCTACATAAGCTCCTGATTTATTCTATGGGAATGAAAACAATTTTTATAGGGAGAAGCTAGTACTATGCTAATGCGGCCACAAGAATTTATCGGGGGCGATTTTAGTCCCATTAAAAAGAAAATAGATGCTGCATACAATGCAAATCAATCTATTTGGCAAGTATTTTGGACAGAAGCGACACTCGATACACGTCTTGAGGCAGGCGACACTTCCTTAATGGCAGAGATCAATACCAATCTCACGAGAAATGGATCGGGCTCATATTATTTTAACCGGGTTCGCCCTCTTTTAAGCATGGTTTCCGGCCGACAAATCGACAATCGAAAATCAACCATTGTTGTTCCCCTTGAAAATGGTGACCAGGAAACAGCTGATCAGTGGTCTAAAATACTCCTACACATTTATAAAAAAGAACACGTATATCAAAAGATATCTCAAGCATTTCATCAGGGAGCTTGTATTTCAGGAATGAATCTTTTGCAGGCGTATATCGACTTTAGCGACGATCCTATTTTTGGCGATATTAAACTTAAAAATCTTCCCTATAATCAGTTTTTCATAGATCCCTATTTTAGGGAAAAAGATCTCTCTGATTGTAATTTTGTATGGGTGCGCAGCTATCTTACGCATGCCGCAGCCGCACACTTAATGCCTGAGTATTATGATGCCATTATGGCACTTCCAGGCAATCCTACGGGAACTGGCCGCGATGGCAGATTCCAGTATATGCCAGAATCATATGGACAAACACAATCTAATATGTTGGCCTATGATGAGTTTTATTATCGCGACTTCCGCAAGCGTAAAATTGTTATTGATAAGAAAACGGGCGCTTGGCGCGAAATAACCCAAGAAGAACTTGATAGTATTGATTTTGAGCGATTTAAATTAGAAAATCCCCAAATTGAATTGCAAGATCAGGTTGTTCCTACCGTTCGCCTTGCGATTATGATTCAAGATAAAGTTTTTTATGATGGACAAAATCCTTTTGGTATTGATAGTTATCCTTTTGTTCCAGTTATTGGCTACTATAATCCCATGATGCCGTATTTCTATTCTCGAATTCAGGGAATAGCGCGGTCATTGCGGGATCCACAAATGCTCCTCAATCGCCGCATAGTGCTTTCTGCGGATATGCTAGAATCACAGGTTAATTCAGGATTCATCTTTAAGGAAAATGCGGTCATCGATGTTAAGCATTTATTCCAAACGGGCCAAGGTCGCATCATTCCATTAAAGGCTGAAGCGCAGATGACTGATGTGCAACCAATATTGCCACCACAAATACCACCGTCATTCTTTGAGCTTCAAGAAACATTTTCTAAAGAGCTCAACATGGTTTCTGGTATTACTGAAGAAAACATGGGACATATCGTTGATGAGAATGCATCAGGATTCAAAACCGCCATCCGTCAAACGGCAGGATTTGTTACCCTTAAGCCACTCTTTGAGAACTTGGATGATTCACAAAATATGCTTGGCGACATTATCATGGAAATGGTGCGTGCAAACTATGGTCCTGTTAAGATCCAACAGATTCTTGAAGGCGCAGAGCCACAACCTCAATTCTTCAATAAGGCATTCGGCAAATATCACTGCATGGTTCAAGATGGATTTGATACTCAATCTCAAAAACAAATGCAATTTGCCCAACTTGCCTACTTACGTGAAATGGGCGTTCAAATCCCAGACCGCAATATGATTGAAGCTGCAACCATTCAAAATAAAACAAAACTTACACAACAGATGGAACAAGCTTCAATGGCTCAACAACAAATGCAACAAATGCAGATGCAAATGCAAATGCAGCAAGCACAAGCGCAAACAGAGCTCACTAAAGCGCGTGCGGTTGCGGATAAAGGACTTGGCCTTGAACGCGTATCTCGCGTTGCGGAAAATCATGCACTTGCCGAAGAGCGCGTTGCCGCTGCTAAAAAAGATGAAGAAGATGCATTACTTAGTTTTGTTAAAGCGGTTAAAGAATTACAAGGAATTGATATTGCGCAACTCAAACAAGTTGTAGAAATACAGAGCGCACTTAAGGCAATTCACAAAGCTGAATCTCCCGCTACTCCCGCGCAAGCTCCTATGGTAGGATGACAAGAAGATATTAATTAATGAAAGGAGATGCGATGCAATTTCTTATGCTGATTGAATCACTGAGCAAAGTAATTACGGTTGATAATGTAGAAAGCGTTATTGCTTTAGTGGAGAAACTTATAACTTTGGCAGAGAGCGTGAAAGATGCCAATTCTCAAGCTCCCATGCCACCAAAATAAAAAAGAATTCCCGCAGGGGATAGTTAGACGACTCGTGACATTTTGTCACACGTTGCGGCGTGTTCCGCAGTTACTATTAAGAAAGGTCAATTATGGCAGCAAGATACCATGATGACAAAAAACAAATGCGTAAGTATGGACGAATGATTCATGAAGAAATGAATAAATTCGCCAATCTTCCAACAGAAGTAATGATGAAAGAATGGCCAAAGCCAGCAGAATATGCTTTAAGCGAAGGTCGTATTGGCAATCTTTTTGATGGCGCAAATCACCAAATGAGTGAAGACTCAAGCGATCTACGTCGCGAAAAAGCACATTCAAAATACTAGGTGATCTATGTCAAACGTAGCAACCATTCGTCCCGATAAAAAGGCGATGAAAATTGCCTACACTGTTTTAAAGACTCCAAAAGAGCTTCAACAGGAAGACAAGAAAAAAGAACCGTCTGAAAAACGTATTCAAGAATGGATGGCGGATTCTGAATTATCACAGTAGACGATAATACGAAAAGGGCTTATTTTCACAATTTGCCCTTTTCGATAATAAGGAGATTGAAATGAAAAACAAATGCCCATACGCACATAAGAATGCAAAGCATGATTCAAAGAAACATGAATCAAAAGCAATGCGCAAAGACATCAAAGAGGCTGCGAAAGAACGCAAAGTTTCTAAAGTTATGCGCGAATACAAACACGATAAATTACATAGTGGCAGCAAACATGGCCCAGTAGTAACCAATGAAAAACAAGCAATTGCGATTGCTCTTTCAGAAGGTCGCAAGGCTATGAAAAAACACAAGAAGCATCATCGAATGGATGATCATAAACACCATTCAATGATACGATAAGTCATTGATCTTTTGTTTTTAAAGTTAAACCCCAGAGATAATGATTGTGTTTATCGGGTAATTCCTCTGGGGTTTTTCATATCCGCTCCCTTCGTCTAGTGGTCCAGGACACTGCCCTTTCACGGCAGAGATCGTTGGTTCGAATCCAACAGGGAGCGCCAGTCTTCGAAATACGCTTGGCAGGCCAATATTTATATTTATGGCAAAATCTATTATTATCCTTTCAGAGAGGAAGGAGTAATATGGAAGAAAAAAAGAGATATGGGCAAATAGTCACTGAAAATTTTGCCAACAATACCCTTGATGATGATGTTATTGAATATCGCCGCACGATGGAGCAGGATATAATCCGACAGCTCTATTCTCGAGTAAATGACGTTAAAGATAAGCCACAATATGCCAATAAGAATTTCTATGTTGTTCTTGTAAACAATAAAGAACGGCTCATGCAGGGAATTCGCTCGCTCGTATTTACGCGCATATCATGCCCCACTCCCGTATACAGTCAATCAGTATGGAAATACCATCGCGTTTCAGGACAATTAGAATACCTTTGGACTATTCCCGGGGAAGATCTCTATCGATTTGTATTACAAAATGCAGTCAAATTCCTTCAAGATAAAGAAACCAGGCAATTAGCTCAATTTGTTACACTTATGGAAAGTGGCGAGTTGCTTGCGTGGGTAAAAAAAGAAAATGGCGATAAAAAAGATGCAGTTATTCGTATTAATAAGTAATCAGGAGATCGTATGACAGATGAATTGATTCAAGATCAAATTATGAACCAAATAAATACTCCTGGCGCACAAGTTACCGATCAACCAGTCCAGCAACCAGAAAAAAAAGTAGAACAACCAGCTCAAGAATCATCAAAAGAATCCTCTGCGAGAGAATATACAGTTAGAGAAATGCGCAGGAGACTTGAAGAATCCGAGAGACGAGCGAAAGAACTCGAAGAACAAGTTAGACAACAAAGAAGCGCTCCTCAGCAATCTCAAGATTATTCCAATGGCGCTCAATCGAGTGATGAATTTAATATTGGAGATGATGATCTGATTGAAGGTAAGCATCTCAAGAAATATGTGAATAATATTACCCGTCAGTTTGAGCAAAAACTTCAAGAAATGAGTGTTCAATCAGCCGCAACCTCAGCTGATGCGCGCCTTAAATCACAATACCAAGATTTTGATAATGTTGTCTCTCAAGAAAATCTTAAATCATTCCAAGCAATATATCCTGAAGAATATGCATCAATGATGTCTAATCCCGATCTGTATAGTAAGGCAAAAACTGCGTATACCATGATTAAAAATTTGGGAATTGCAGAAAATCAATATCAAGATGCCGATCGGCGCCTTTCAGAAAATAAAACAAAGCCTCGTGCTGCTGCATCACTTGCTCCTCAGGCGGCCGATACTCCGCTGGCCCGCATTGGTGATTATGACCGCCGAGTTTTAACGGAAGCAGACAAAGAAAGATTGCGTAAACAAGTGCAGGAAGCTAAACAATTCGGAGGTCGTTAATGGATTTGTCTCAAAAACAGGAAATTTTTGCTAAGAATGTCGGAATATTTATCAATTATGTCTGCGCCACTCCCGGATATGCCCTTACATTGGGTGAAGCATATAGAACCCCTGAGCAGGCGCAGATAGACGCACAAAAGGGAACGGGAATAGTTGATAGCCTACATTGCAAAAGACTTGCATTGGACTTTAATCTCTTTCATAATGGGGCTTATCTTGCACAAACTGATGATTACAAACAGTTTGGCGAATACTGGAAATCGCTTCACCCGCTCAACAGGTGGGGAGGGGATTTTAAAAGAGGCGATGGTAATCATATAGAGATGCAAGATATTTAAATCCCAATTTCTTTGGACCTGTGGGAAAGCAGTACTCCTTAACTCTTCGGTTTTCCCACAGGGAAACATGTATTAAAACACTCTTTCAAAAATGCTGTTGTAAGCCCCCCCTTACTCAGCATTTTTGTTTGTGATATAGTACCGATATCGGTCGAAAAGGTGTTCACCGAGCCATCAGTTGTATGGAGACTCTGACCCCGGCTTTTGGGATGTGCCGTAACTCATCGGTCGAAATAGGTGTACACCGAGCCTAGGGAGACCTTGCCGCTGCAGTAGTAGCCGGACTACTATAAGGCGCCCGTTGGTCAATGAAGCACTCGTCCTCCTTCAATATCGTCAATAAATTTTTGTTAAATCACAGCACTCAACAGTGTTGCGGGAGATTATACTCATGATCACAACCCCAAATACGTTGCCTGCCCCAGTTCAACAAACGTTTGATGATGTCCTTTTGTCGGTGAGAACTCCAAATCTTATCCACAAATTGGGAGCATTAGCGAAACGCTTGCCAGCTAAGGGTGGTCGAACACTTCGTATGCGTCGATACGATAGATTACCAACAGCACCAGTGCCATTAGGGCCCTCCGGTGCAACACCTCCAGCAACTCCATTAACCGCAGTTGATATTGATGCAACTATGAGTTTCTATGGATTGTATGTAGCAATTAACCAACAAGTCACCTTGCAAAACCAAGACCCTAAAATGGATGGGGTCTATAAATCTTCTTTAATTGACTTGGAAGCCTACGGCATTTGCTAAGGTGACAAGGGCGAAGGATTTTTTAAAGGATGATTATGCCAGCGAGAATTGAGTTGTCGAAGTTCTGTCATGAGTTTGGTTCGAAGTTCGATCGTATGATCGGTCAATCTTCTGCTGCCAATATTGTCACAAGTATTTCGATATTGACCCATGATCGCACAATGAGGTTTTTTAATAATAAGCCTGCTGAAAAGTGGCAAAAGGATGTAATCAAGCATCAATCCAGTGGCTTGCCAAGTGAAAACTGGGCGGTTAAAGGATTTTTTACTTGTCCATCTGTAGCGCTTCTCTCGAGCTCCACCAAATGTTTTTTCAAGCCAATCTATAAGTATTTCATCGCAAGATGCGATCTTAAGCATGCAATGCCAGCTATAATCGCTGCCATATTTATGCTGTTTGGTTTTTCCTATATAAAAACAGCCTTCTCCATCTACAATACCGGCAAAATAAGCCCATTGTTCTGGTGTTTGATTGGTGTGATAAATTACTTTTTTAGCCATAATGATCCCTTCATTTATAACAGTATAGTATTAAATGAAAAAGATTTCCACGCTGAACGACTAAATAAGAAGACCCGCAAGGGATGCGATAGTCTGAACTCTAGCGGAAACCTAGAGAGAATGGGCCGAAGAGCCTGTTCCGCCACACAAGTGGTCACAAAAGTAACAGAAATGGTTCTTAATGAAACTGCAGAATTACTTGGTCTTTCAATGCGTATGACAGAAGACCAACTAACACGTGATATGTTAGCTGCAACCGCGTCTGTGTATTACTGCACAGGTGGTAACAATGGTGATAACCCAACAAATCTTAGCCTTTCTGATATTGATACAGTAACAGCCCAGCTTCTTTCAAATGATGCGTGGATGGTACTTAATTCAATTGGTGGTGAAGATAAGTTTGGAACAGGTCCAGTTCGTGATGCATATTTAGCATTAGGCCACACAGATTTAGTGCCTAACCTAAATAACCTCAACGGATTCATATCTAAGTACAACTATCCAAACCAAAACAGAACATTGGCTTCAGAATGGGGTACCGTAAACAACACTCGTTTCATGGTATCTTCTGTTGGTTCAATTTCTCCATTGGCATCAGGCCTTGGCAACAATATTTACAACGTATTTGTTCAAGGTATGGAAGCACTTGCTTGCGTAGAACAAGATAACTACTCAGCACAGTTCCTCTATCGTCCGCCAGTGTTCAGTGATCCACTGTTCCAAAACGTGACCGTAGGTTATGTATTTGCTGAGGTTCCACGAATCTTAAACGATTTATGGATCACCAATATGCGTTGTACTCTTGCAACCTAAGGAGATAATATGTCAGTAGTTTTTTCAGGAACATTTAGTGGACGCTTTGTGTCTACTGGTTCAAACCAATTCATTCCACTTCCATCTGGCGTTGACTGGATGACAGTGACTAATGAAACAGTCTCTTATGCTGGTGGTGCAGGTAGTGGTGCTATGTTTACATGGCAAGCTGGCGATGCAAATGGCCGCGGAACCTTGTATACAAAAGAAGCAACAATTGGCGCATTAGTTCCAAGTCAAATTGCTGCCGCATCAGGATTCTATTTACTGAATACTTCACAAGCTTCAATTGGCGCACTAAACAATGGCTCAACAGCAATCACTGCAATCTCAACAGCTACACCTCCACGTGTAACTTGCGGATCAACTGCAGGAATGCCAACGGGTACAGTCGTTCGCCTTTCAAGCATTGTGGGCGCAGATCAGTTTAATGGTTATGATTTCACCATCACAAACATTAACGGTACTCACTTTGACCTTGCATATGCTCCAACACTTGCTGTTGCGGCGACTGCAGGGAATTTCCGCGTGGTTGCATTCAATACCTACTGGTATCCTGCATATCGCGAAATGATGAAAGTTGAGAAATCTGGCTCAGGAACAGTTCCTGCTGGTGTAACTCGTATAACAATGAGTGTTACTCAAAACTTTACGATTGGCCAAGTGGTTACTCTTATTGTGCCGCCACAGTTTGGAATGATTGAACTTAACAATCAAACTGCAACTATTGTTAACATTAATCAAGCAGACGCAGATGGTGTTACTAATACGATTGATGTGGATGTTGATTCATCTGGCTTTACCGCATTTACCTTTCCTGCTAACGGTGTTGAATTTAATAGCGCGCAGGTTATCCCTGTCGGGCAAGATACCGCAACATCATTGGCTCAAGGTCAAAACATATTGGCTGATGCAACAAATAACACAGCACAATTTGGTATGTTACTCGTTGCTGGTGCTAGCAGCCCTGCTGGTGTCGCAAACGATGTGATTACTTGGATTGCAGGAAAATCATTTAATGGTGTGTAATCATTAGATTGAATTTCTTAAAGGTAAGGGGTCTTGGAAATGTATGGGTTGCTCCTCGTATATTTTCAGGACCTCTTTAAAGAATAAAAACAAAGAGAGATTAAGGAAAAATAATGGTTAGAGGAAAATTAACAGGACCAACGCCTACCTATAGTTCAGGAAGAATAGATAGAAGCGCCAATGTTACGGTGAAAAAAGATCGCGCAGAGTTCCAAAAAGATTTAGCTCGTCAGCGTGCAAAGGATGCAGAGCTCGTTGTTGGTGTATTTAAAAACATGGAAACCCCTGGTGGCTCGTTACGTTTTTCATATCATAGATATCACAACGATCCTTATGAAGTGTATGAGTTATTTGACGGAGAAACCTATCAATTGCCACGCGGCGTTGCTAAATGGTTGAATAATAACTGTTTCTACAGAGAATATCGCCATCTTGCGGGACATTCTGGCGAAACAGGAATGCGCAGTGCGTATAATGATGGTCGATTAAACGCATCATCTATGCATGAAGCCAGAAAAGTATATCGATTTGCTTTTCATAGCTTAGATTACATGGAAGATGATTTAGATGTTCAACCAGCAAAACCTTTGTATGAAGTAAGCGCGTAATTAATACAAAGGAGTAATTATGGCAGATGCAAGATTTGGTGCGGTAGTAAATCCAGTGTTTCAACGGGCAATGCGTACGATATTATCCATTACGCAAACTAATCCTATAGTAGTTACGACTACATTTGATGGAACAAATCCGGGACCTAATCAATACCAAACTGGCCTTATTGCGCGTCTCATAATTCCGTCTGGATTTGGTATGGTGCAAGCTAATCAAGCCCTTGCACCAATTACCGCTATTGATTCATCTTCATTTTCTATGCCCATAGATGGAACAAGCTTTGATCCATTCGTTATTCCATCTCTTCAGCCAGGAAACAATGCAACTGTTGCACAAGTAGTACCAGTTGGCGAAATTAATGAAATATTAACGGAAGCCACACAAAATGTACTTCCAAATGGGCAATAATGGTATAGTAAAATAAAAAGGAATAATGATGGCAAATTCTACACTCGCTACCATACAACAGAAAGTACGAAGGCTTACTCGTAGTCCCTCGCAGGCGACGCTTTCTGATGATGACTTGAATCAATACATTAATACGTTTTTACTTTATGACTTTCCACAACATTTGCGAACATATAATCTTCGCTCTACTTTCACTTTCTATACACAACCCAATGTTGATACTTACAAGTCTCAAGATACTGATCCGACTGATGTATTTTATAATTTCAAAAATAAGATCATAGCAGTACACCCAACTGCATACATTGCCGGAATTCCCGCTCTTTTTACACAATGGCGCGATGTATTTTATGGCTATTATCCACAATATATGAGTATCTTTAATCAAGTAGCTACCGCCGATGGATCTACCGGTCCCTTTACTGGAACGCTTACTGCAACTCCAATGCTACAAAATGATGTGATATTTAGTACTGTTGGCCCAAATAATGAAGCACTTACAGTTATTGATTACCCGCAAAATAATGAAACTGGATTATTGGGATATCCAAATCAAACGCCAACCAATATATCCAATTTTGGATCGATCAATTACATAACTGGCGCGTTCAGAGTTTCATTTCCTTCAGCAACAACTATGGGTAATCCCATAACGGCTGAAACATTGCCTTATCAAGCAGGTAAATCAATAGCAATTCTCTGGTATGATCAACAATTCACCTTACGACCAGTTCCCGATAAAGTATATTCAGTTCAATTAGAAGTGGATATTCTACCAACAGAATTATTGCAAACAACGGATGTGCCACAAATAGATCAATGGTGGCAATATATTGCTTATGGGGCAGCTAAAAAAGTATTTGAAGATAGAAGTGATCTTGATTCAGTGGCATTGATTTTGCCGGAGTTTTTGAAACAAGAGCAGCTTGTTCTTAGAGCGACACTCACAACTCAAGCAAATGAGCGCACGGTTACTATTTATACACAAGGTAAACAAAATTACGGTTTTGGATGGTGGGGATCCTGGCCTTATTAATAAGGGAGATACATAATGTTAAATGATGTTCCACAACCATCACAGACCCTTGGACAAACACAATCATTAATTCGTACCAATTTTAGTATAATCGACACCGCATTTTCAATAAATCATGTAGCTTATAACGATCCATCAGGTGATCAGGGCAAGCACAAACTAGTAGATTTTCCGGTGCAGTTGTCAGCACCAACATTGGCGGCGGGTGATATTGGATTTTACAATCTTAATAATGCGACAACTACAAAAAATGAACTATATATTCATAAAATAACCGGATCTACAACATCTGATATACCATTTACAGCATCAACCTTAAGTACTAATGCAACACCCGCGGCAAATACTTCTTGGTATAGTTATATTCCTTCTGGAATGCAAATGCGTGGTGGAATAGGTAATGGAACAGGAACGGTTACGGTCACTCTTTCTGGAGGGATACCATTCAATGGCATATTGACGGTTTTAGTTTGTCCCTATAGCACAACATCGGGTGATCAAAATTTTGCGGTTAGACTAGTCAATATAATTAGCGCAACTCAATTTAGCGTGTATGTATCTTCACGAACTTCTACTGGAGCGGCCACAGGAAGCTTTCAGTATTTAGCCATAGGATACTAATATGCCATTCGACCGATTTATGATTGCGCCCATGGAAGGTGGTCTTCAAAGCGATCTCAAGCCATGGTTAATCCCTGATGATGCATTTGAAACCATGGAAAATGTTTATATTTTCAGGGGACGAGTTCGTAAGCGGTTCGGATCTCGCTATATGAATAGTAGCTCATCAGCGGCAACGGCACAGTTATCATCAAGATTGCGCATAGCGATTGAAGGCGGCTCTGGAGTTGGAATCACTGATGGATCTGGAAATGCTACAGGAACAGCTCCAGGATCAACATTTGCTTTGGGTCAGATTTTTTCTATCGGAACTCAATTATTCACCGTTCAGGCAACGGGAACTCCCGTAACAATGCTTAATACAGGAGCCGGATCGGGAACTTATGATACAACAACTGGAGCATATGTTTTTACTGGTGTGACAGCCAATACCCAGATATATTTTTATCCCGCACAACCAGTTATGGGATTTGTTCGATATCAAACACTCGATTCGACATCCGATCCAACGTATGCCTTTGATACTGAATTTGCGTATCAATTTACTGCTGGGGCTTGGGCACGATTGGGAACTGGATCATCAGTGGGAATTTGGACGGGAACTGATTCTGATTTCTTTTGGGGAACTACTTGGATTGGCCAAGCGCCAAGCGATCGCATTCTTTTTGTAACTAACAATGTGGCGAGCGATCGAATTCAGTATTGGGATGGTTCTGTCTGGAAAAAACCAGGAACTGGCGGTACTGCTGAATTTGCAGTTACGAGCTCAGTTAACTTAGAAACCGCTCTCATGGTGGTTGTTTATAAGAACTACTTAGTGGCACTTAATACAACAGAAAGCGGAGTCACCTATACCAATAGAGCTCGATGGGCATCTATTAAGGGCCCATTGATAGTTAATGGATGGCGTGATGATATACCTGGATTCGGCAATGCGATCGATGCGGGAACATTAGAAGATATTGTTTCATGTGGATTTATAAAAGATCAACTTATTGTATATTTCGAGCGATCAACATGGGCACTTAAATATACTAATAATGAAGTTCAACCATTTGTATGGCAAAAAATTAATACAGAATTGGGCGCAGAATCTACATTCTCTGCGGTTCCATTCGATAAAATTCTATTAGGTATTGGATCAACCGGAATTCATGCATGTAATGGTGCAAACGTAGAGCGTATTGATCAAAAAATACCTGATGTAGTTTGGGATATTCATACCGGCAATACTATTGTTGATCGAGTTGCTGGCATTCGAGATTTTTATGTTGAACAAGTTTATTGGACATTTCCTGATACGGATACCAATGAATTCAGTTCTACTTATCCAAATAAAGTATTGGTCTATAACTATAAGACGCAATCATGGGCATTTAATGACGATTCGATAACTGCATTTGGATATTATTATGCAGCCGCACAATCTGCAATTACCTGGTCTTCCCAAGATATTTTATGGACAAGCGATACCGTTACCTGGCAATCAGGAACATCGCAAGCGCTTAATCAAGATATTATTGCGGGAAATCAAGAGGGCTATACATTTATCATAGACTCCAATGTTACCACTAATGCCGGAGCTCTTCAGATCAGTGATCTCAAAATAACCAATGGGGCGGTGACCGTAACCTGTGTGAATCACAATCTTAATGTTACTCAGATATATGAAGGTGATTTTGTTTATCTGACAAACCTCAATGGAATAACAGGAACCCTTGGGGGGGTATATCCAATTAATACCATTATTGATGAAGATACATTTACTATAGGCGCCACAGATATTTATAACCGATTGGTTGCCGGGGATGTATATGTTGGTGGTGGAACTATTGCTCGCATATCTCGCATTAGTTTCCAAACCAAACAATTCAATTTCTATATACAAGACGATCGCAATTCATATGTGCAAAAAGTAGATTTCCTTGTAGACAGAACAACCAATGGCGCAATAACCGTTGATTATATGACATCAACAAGTACCAATTCTGGATTGAGTGACGGATTTGCAACTGATTCGATAATGGGAACGTCTGTTCTAGAAACAACGCCTTACGCTCTATATCCATTCGAGCAAACCCAAGTTCGGTTGTGGCATCCCCTCTATTTCCAATCAGACGGGACAAATACACAATTGCGGTTCTTTTTAGACTTTGATCAGATGGGGGATGTAAACATCATGCGGAGCAACTTTCAACTACATGCAATGATATTTTATGTAGTGGCAAGTAACTCAAGATTGCAGTAGGAGTTTCCATGGCAAATCAATCACAAGACTCAGGATTATATTTACCATCAACCTATATATATGATATTCAAAATCTATCTAATATAGAATTGCCAGAAGATCTGAGAGAGCTATTAATACGCCTTTATCAGAGCATTAACGACATCACTGAGGCAATAAATTTAAAGAATACCGGGTACTACGTTACTACCGAATTCAACACGGGCCAACTATTATTTAATGCTAACAATGATTTCTCTCAATTGCGTAATATTTATAGAACGACGATAAATTTCGGTGCATTACCTGCGGCAGGCACAAAATCGGTTGCTCACGGAATCACCGGAATAAGCTCAACGTATACGGGCGTAAAATTGTACGGAGTTGCAACAAATCCAGCCACTCCACAGTTTATACCGATCCCTTATTCTTCTGCCTCTGCGGTAGCTTCTAATTTAGAATTAACCCTTGACGCAACTAATGTTAATATCACCACGGGGGGCACAGATTATAGTGCTTATACCAGAACGTTGGTTGTGATAGAGTTAGTTAAATTTGTTTAAAAATTAAGGGAGTTTAGTATGGCATGGAGTTGGAAAAAAGCTGGCGCTGGCGGGACTGCAGGAGCAGCAACGGGAGCGGGGATAGGATCGGCATTCGGACCCGTAGGAACAGCTATTGGTGGAGGAGTAGGGCTATTATTAGGTGGATTAGCCTCAGGATTTTCAGGGAGTGGCGATCAACAATCTGATTTCTCCAAATATTTGTTTGGAACCCCAGAGGGACAACAATTATTAAGTAAATTTTCTCCCGAACAGCAACAAGAATTGATTAATTTATTGGCAAGCGGCCGCGAGAATATGCAAAATCCCTATATGGGCTTTGAGCCAATTAGACAGAATGCATTGAATTCATTTCGTCAACAAATTATTCCGGAAATTGCGCATTCATTTAGCGCTAATGGAAATAATGCATTAAGCTCTCCGGTGTTACATTCTCGCCTTGCGGGAGCTGGTGCGAATTTAATATCACAACTTGCGGCACAAGAGGCTCAATACGGACAAACAAATAAAGAGTTTGGCCTTGAACAGCAAAGATTAGGCTTATCGCCTCAATATGGAAATGGTGGATTACAGCATCTTGCGGCTTCTACCGGATTAGCTCAACAATTAAGCTCCCCAGAAGCACAACAAGCAATTGGTCAATTTGTTGAATACATGAAAAATAGGCAGCTTGCAAATAGTAATCCGGCCGCGCCACAACCGCAAAATTACAATGCGGCTAAATCAGCTGTTAGTCCATTTAATACAGTAAAAGCATTACAAAGGGCATAATATGAATAATTTTTATTCCCAAATGGGATCGCTTACTGGCCAAGGAATAATCAACACTCTTCAAAATATTTCGCATCAAAGAGTCGAAGATTTTCAACGGAAAAATCAACGGCAAGCGTTAAGTCAGTTCTTTCCAGAAAATGTATCAGAATTGATTTTATCACTTCCAGAAAAAGATCGCTGGGCAGCTATTCAAGCACTTGCTCCCGAATATGCACAAGATAATCCCGGCGCAGTTAACCAATCAGGATTGGAAGCATTGCAACAACAATCTCAATTGGGACCACAGGGTCCACAATCAGTTGATCAACAATTAGCTCAGGCAATGACTGCAAAAAACCTCAACCAAATGCCACTTGGGGAACAAATCCAACGACCAATAACCGGACAACAAGCGCCACGAGCTTCAGAAAAAGGACGCCTTGGCAAAGCATTCGGCAAGCAGACCAATCTTTCAGCCAAGCAACAAGAGGCTATTACCAAAAAGGTTGAGGCTGCTGATCAGCTTTTAAAAATAGCAGACAGAATGGAAGAGTTGCATGCAAGTGGAAAAGTATTAGAGGGAAGATGGGGAACATGGCAAAGAAGGCTTGGTCCATTAGGCATCTGGCAGCCAAATGACGAAACGAGCGAATTTGAATCTTTAGGAAGTGAAGCTGCAGTTATAGAAGCTGGACTAATATCAGGTCAAACAACCAATGAAAAATTAAAAGCCGCCGAGAGAATCAAGCCTAATATTACCCAAACAAAAAAGGCACAACTCGCTCGAATAAATGCTATGCGCAAAAAAGCAGAATCCGTATTAAAACAATACGGATCATCATCAGAAATAATTCCCTCAAAACAGTCTGTCCCTGAACAACAACTCAATCAACTACCGGCAGCTTCAGAAGCGCAAGGTCGTACATTCCGTCGCGGCAATAAAACCGTTCGAAGTGAGAATGTTAATGGACAATGGATTTGGAGGGCGGTCTAAATGGCGCTTAAAAGAACTGTTATTGGCGGTGGCCTTAATGCATTACGTGGCCTTGAAAACATTGCTCGAGTTAATCCACAAGATGTTGAACATATAACACAATATCTTGAAAGCAAGGGAATAAAGGCCCCAATAGAAGTACCACAATCTAATCGCCTTTCTGATAAAATTCTACAAGCGCTCAATCTTTCAGAACAAGATATACAACCCCAAGGACTTGCAGAAAGAATTGGCCAGGGATTAATTGGCGCTGCGCCATTTGCACGCGGTGGCAATATTGGTCGTATGGTAGCGGGACAAACAGCATCTTCTCTTTTAGGTGAAGCTCAAGCGCCAGAATGGGCACAAGTAGCCGCTCAGTTAGCAACAGAAGGCGGATTAGCGCGCCATAAATTAAAAAAAGCAGGCAAGCACAAGAATCTCGCAGAGCACACTTCTCACGTTCATGAACAAGCACGACAAGCTCTTGCGCGCAATGAAAAGGGATCTGCCCGTGGCGTTAAGCCATTTCTAGATAAAGCAGAATCTTTGTGGAGAAAAGAGACAGATGATAGTGTTAGAAAAGTTGTTGAGAGGATAGCCGATACGATATCATCTAATATTGATAGCCATGGCAATATCGATATTGCAAATGCATGGGAAAACAAACAAGCATTAGCCCTACAAAATCAAGGCGCCAAAGGCAGAGCAAAGAAATATATCGAAGAAGCAATGCATGGACTTGATAAGGTATTAAAAGAACACTCTCCAGCCAATCCAAGCTTTGGATCTAAGATGAATGAAGCAGATCGACTTGCGGCATTTCAACTCAATAACGAGAAAATTAGAGAATATATCGAGGCCATTCCACTTTCCAAAGCATCAAAATTAATCAAAGTTCCTCAGATTTTAGAAAAAATTATCGAAGCTCCTCGGGCAATTTTCAATCCAGCAGTTAGAAAATATTATTCAGGACTTACTAAATCGATCATCGAAGACAATAAAAATAGTGCCATTCGCTATGCAAAATTACTCAATGATGCTTGGCAAAAGCAAGAATCGGAACCTGAAAATGATTTCTGGATTGAAGTAGTTGATGAAACTCCAACGGAAGATGCTGGTTGGAAAGAAGTTATTTAAAAATATTCTTCCAAACCAACTTCCAATCCATATCAATAATAGAACTTACTAGGGCTAATGGAACAGACAATACAACTCCAGCGCATGCCAAGATTGCCGATACTATCCAAATAGCTACGATAAATTGAAGTCCCAGAGATACTAAATACAAAATCATGCTGCACCCTTATCTTATATATACAAATATAAGCACTTTTAAGCGAAATTACAAGAAATTAAGTGTTTTCTTTCATAATTTCTTCTTCGGTGGTTCGCAAATATTGATATATTGCCCTGTGTATCATGAGGCTCATTGATATATTTCTCAGGGCGGCGGCAACTTTAATTTCTTTATGGAATTTCTTGTGAACTCGTAATATTATTGATGCCCGCTTTACCTTGTCATTCTCTTCCATGTCTCTCCTCTTGTGCTATAAAGATAGCACTTTTATTATAACATATATTGTCTCAAATGGCCGCACTCTCTTTACTGGAGATAAATATTTATATCTTCTTTAGGAGAAACCGATGGCTGTTAAGTTATCAAGAAAACAAACCTCATATGGATATCCAAATCCACAGGCTAACTTATTTCCAGATCCAGTAGTAATTAATCGCGCTCCGACGGGTGCTGATCAAGGTGAAATTGGTCAAGAATGGATTGATACTTCTGCTAATGGCGTATATTTCCTCACTAGTATTGCCAATGGACAATCTGTATGGACGAGCTCATCTGGCGGAGCCGGAGTATTTAGCTCTCTCGTTGTAACCCCTGGGCCAATTACACTAACAGGAACAACGCATATTAATAGTGCGGGAACAGCGACAACCAATATTGGTAATTCTACCGGTAATACTGCCATTGCAGGAACGCTTAATGTTTCTGGGACAATTACCACTACCGACGGATCAATTGAGGCGGGTAACGATGATGTTGGAGTAAATTCAAGCGTATTCCAAGTATTAAAAAGCCGTGGTGGTGGCGTTATTACTTCGGGAGATGACCTTGGAAGCCTCATTTTCGCTGGATTTGATGGAACTGGCTATGAAACGGCTGCGGTTATATCTTCTACCTCAAGTGGAACAATTGGCGCCGGTCGCGTAGCGGCAAATCTTGCCTTCTATACTCATCCCGATGCTGTAACTCCTGCTACTTTACGCATGAATATTTCTGCAGCTGGTAATATTGCTATGGCTCAAGCCGATTCTGGCAATACATTAACTGTTGCTGGTGCAACTAATGCAATATTTGCATCAACGGGCGATATAACTATTGGAACAGGAGATCTCAATATTAATACGGCAGGCCAAGGTATTAATCTTCCTGGGCCAATACAAATTATTACTGGAGCCGGAGTCCCAGCTAATGGCTTAGCGTTACATGCGGGAGATCTTTATATAAATACTACTCCAACGGTTGCTACAGATCGTATATTTGTTGCCACTGGAGTTGGCGCATGGACTAATGTGACTTGCGCTGCATAACAAGCATAGTAATAATACCCCTGGAAAATGAAACTTATATCCGGGGGTATTCATATAATTAATAGAGAGGAAAAGAAGATGGATCAAAAATTAATGATTAGTTTTGAAGTAACAAAAGAAGATAGAAAATATACCCTTTTAGCCCCTATGGGAGCTCCAGCGCAAGAGATTTATGATTTTGCGCAAGAAATCGCGAAATACTTAATAGAAGTATCAAAGAAAAACGCTGAAGAGTCTGCTCAAAAATCAGGAGAATAATATGGCAATTGGAGGCGCGCGCGCATTATGGGAACCAATCAGATCATTAGCATTTGGGAGTATATCAGGAACCTATACAGCCATAGGAACAGCAACTAATAATCCCGCAGTAATGGTTGCAATAACAAATAATACTGACGCACTTTTAACATTCTCATTTGATACAACCAATGACATTATTGTAATTCCATCAGCAACCGCACGCATATGGGATATTGGGAGCAATACTATAGATGATTTTGCGGTTCCGGCAAAAACAACCTTCTATGTAAAGGGATCTCCAACGGTAGGGTCTGTTTATGTTGAAATAACGTATGCCGCCTAAGGAGATGGTATGTCACAAATTACTAAATTAAATGGCTCGGTAACTACAACAACATTTATCACTTCTGGTACATGGACTAAGCGATTAGGAACCAAATTTATTACCCTTATTGGATTTAATGGTGGCGGTGGAGGAGGCGCTGGCAGACAGGGATCAAGTAATTCATCAGCAGGAGGAACTGGCGGTCCAGCGGGTCCGTCTTTTTTCATTCAAATCCCGGCATCTAGCGTAGGAAATACCGAAACAGTGACCGTAGGAGCAGGAGGAGGGGGGGCAATTGGACAAATAACATCAGGCACAAATGGTGCCACTGGAAGTCCCGGAGGATCTACAAGCTTCGGCAATATTTCCGCAGTCACTTCTGCCACGGGTGGCACTGGAGGCACAAGTGGCGCCGGAACGGGGCTGCAATCAGCTGCCTACTTTGGACCATTAAGTGGCGCTTCTGTAACATCTGGAGCTGGTTCCATTGCTAATAGTGGAAGCAATGGAACAAATTCTGGCAATGGAACACTTATACCATTTATGCCTACAGGCGGTGGTGGTGGTGGCGGCGGAAGAAATAATGCAATTGCGTTCACTGGAGGCAATGGGGGATCTATTGAATCGACTACCACGGCAATATTGCTTGCCGGAGGCACCGGAGGAACATCTTCGTCAATTAATGGAACTGACGGAAATAATGGCACCAGCGTATCCAATGGATCCTTATTTGGTGGAACCGGAGGTGGAGGCGGCGCAGGAGAAGGCAATACAAGTTCTCCAGGAAAAGGCGGCAAGGGTGGATTTCCCAGCGGTGGAGGCGGCGGCGGGGGCGGCTCAGTTAATGGAGTTACCTCGGGAGCCGGTGGAGATGGTGGCAATGGAATGCTTATTGTAATTGAATTTGCATGAGGATTGATATGAGATATGCCGTAATAGATAAAGATCAACATGTTATTAATGTAATTATTTGGGATGAATTATCCAGCTGGGAGCCGCCTTATGGATGTTTTTTAGTAAAAACAGATGTAGGAAATATTGGCGATACATATGATATAGATTCCAATACTTTTTCTACTCCCCAAGGCGAAGGAGAATAAATAATGTATTTAAATGCACAAAGAATGAAATGGGAAGATTTGCGTTCAATAGGATTTGCCGATATTTCAGGAACCTATGCGGGAATAGGTACGGCCCTCGAAAATCCATCTCGATTGATTAAATTTGTTAATACCACAGATGTTGATGTGATTCTTTCTACCAATGGTGTCGATGACATGGATATTGTTCCCGCTGGCGGATTTGTTCTCTATGATGTGATGTCCAATAGAAGTAATTCTGGAGGAATTCTTGTTCTTGATCAGGGAACTCGGGTTTATGTAAAAGGATCGCCAACCAAAGGAACTGTATATTTCGTATCAATTTATGCTGCAAGTATTTAGAAAGGGAACAACGTGAGCCAAGCAGGAAGCAATAGCGGTGGTGGTGGCGGTGGATCATCAATTCTTCAAGTTACTACTGATGCAGGAATAGCAACCCCAATTGCGGGTAATATTAATCTTAATGGAGATGGTGTTCATATAACTACCTCCGCAGTAACCGATACCATAACAATAACAGGCAATGGCATAATAACTATTGATGGCGATACTGGATCTATAACGGGAACCACCGTTGCATTTAATGCGAATGCCACCGACAGGGCGGGCAATTCAATTTCATTTGTTTCCAATAGTCCAACACAAATGGTCTTACAAATGACGGATTCCCTTCAAAATACACTTATTGGAAATACCTCGGGAAATGGAGGCATAACGGGAACACAAAATACAGCCCTAGGGCAAAGTACTCTGCAAAATATAACTACCGATCATGATTGCGTGGCGGTTGGATTTGAGGCCCTCTCGGTTCTTGATGGCTCAGGGGGGGTTAATACTGCCATTGGTTCACTTTGTATGCAAAATTTAGTCTCAGGAGAGGCGAACACAGCCGCAGGTTACTTTGCACTCAATGCTTCCCAAACTGGGTCTAATAACACGGCAATGGGATTTCAATGTCTTGCTTCAAGCACGGGAGATAATAGCAACACGGCCTATGGATTCAATGCGGGCAATCACATTAATGGTGGAAATCAGAATACGATTATAGGACTTGATGCTCTATTTACCGCAACCACAGCATCCAATAACGTGTGTCTTGGTTACGAATCTGCATTTTCATTGGCAACCGGGGTCGACAATATCGCCATCGGATTCCTTTCTGGGGGCTCTTGGACAACCAATGAGAGTGATAATATTTGCATTGGTTCTGTTGGGGTTGTTGGCGATCAGAATACCATACGCATAGGAACGCAGGGATCTGGCGGTTTTGAACAAAATCAATGCTTTATAGCAGGCATAGCAGGTGTTACTGTTTCAAACCAACAATTTGTAACTATCGATACAACTACAGGTCAATTGGGATCGGTTGCAGGTGGTGGTGGCGGTGGAATAACCACTATCGATGGCAATACTGGATCGGCCACGGGAGCCACGGTTACATTCCAGGGAACTGAAGGATTATCAGGGGGATCGGTTACCTTTATAGCATCAGGATCTCAGGTTTCATTGAGCTTATCGGATGCACAGGCAAGTACATACTTAGGTAATGGCGCAGGCAATTCAACATCTACATCCGTTGTAGGAAGTAATACTGCTGTCGGCCAGGTTGCAATGCAGGCTATAACGAGCGGTGGAGCGAATAGTGCCTATGGTGGTGGCAGTTTAGATGCATTGCTCACCGGAAACTATAATACTTGCCTTGGTTACAATTCAGGCGGCGCATACACGGGAGCAGAATCATCTAATATTGCAATTGGATATGGAGCTGGTGGAGTTAACGGAGAAAGTAATACCCTGAGAATTGGTAATGGAACTGGAACTGGGAATGGTCAAATAAATCAATCATTTGTAGCTGGAATTCAAGGAATAACTGTTACTGGTACGGCAGTCCTTGTCTCTACTTCTGATCAACTGGGCATTGCAGTATCTTCTCGTAAATATAAAGAAAATATTGTCGATATGGGATCGGCTAGCGACGATATATATAAACTTCGCCCAGTTACATTCACGCTTAAAGATAATCAAGATCAATCGATTCAATATGGTCTGATTGCAGAAGAAGTCGCAGAAGTTATGCCTAATATTGTAGTGATGGATAAAGAAGGAAATCCACAAACAGTTCAATATCATAATTTGCCAGCATTGCTGCTTAATGAAATACAAAAATTGCGCAAAGAAATTGATGATATTAAACAAAAGATTAAACAATAGATCTTATTTGTTAAGGAGAAAAAATGTCTAATGCGTATGGCGGAGTTGGCGTCAGTTTAAATTATCGTGGAACCAATGCCACTCAACCACCAAACTATACCTTTGCCAAAGTAGATCCAACCCCACAAACAAAAGGAGGTGCGACGCTTGGCGATTTATATATGAACACAGAAACCCAACAAGTATGGATATTGGTTTCTCTTTCAGGAACGGTGGGATCAGGAGGCATGGTTGCCAAATGGGTGCCAATTATTGCCTCTGGTGGGGTTGGGCCTATTTCTGAATTGGGCGGCGATACAGGAGTTGCGGTTCCAAATTCGGCTGGTTTAATAAATATCATTGTTGGGACTGGTAATGGCACCCCTAAATTCACTGGATCAAGCAATCAATTACAACTTTCATTCGATACCGGCGCCGGAAATTTAGGCATTGGATCTGGTTCAGTAGGAAGAGTGGTTACCAGCGGGGCCAACAATATATGTATCGGACAGCTCTCAGGATTTGCGATAACGAGCGCCAGTGACAATTCTGCCCTAGGAGCCCAAGCGTTGATTGGTAATATTGATGGGGATGGTAACACGGCAATTGGTGTAGCCTCTATAGGAAATGCCGCCCATCCGGCATTTAATACGGCCCTTGGAGGACTCACTGGAGATAATTACACAACTACCGAATCATCAAATATCTTAATTGGATATAATGTTGCCGGTACTCTAGGAGAAAGTAATACCCTTAGAATTGGCGTTGGCACGGGGACTGGGAATGGCCAATTAAATAGGGCATTCATACAGGGAATAGCTGGTGTATCGGTTTCAAATAAACAGATCGTAACAATTGATACCACAACCGGACAACTTGGATCTGAATCATCTGTGTCCTCTACTGCATATTTCTCTGCATATAAGAGCTCAACATCATCATCTGTTACTGGTGATGGCACCGACTACACCATTATATTTGATACAAAATTGGCCGATCCAAGCTCAAGCTACGATGATACAACGGGCATATTTACCGCTCCCGTTACTGGGGTGTATGCATTTAATGCTTCAGCATTTGTACAAAACATCGGTGCGGGGCATACGCAAATTAGCATGGCGGTTAATACAACAAGCGCTAATTTTGTGGGGCCACTTTATAATCCAGTTCCAATAGCGGTTGGCGGAGTATTAATAGCAATGGTACAGGCGGCAGCGTTTTTAAATGCGGGAGATACCGCTCAAATCATCGTCGCTGTTGATAATTCAACAAAAACTGTTGACGTGGCAGGCCAAGCGCTTGGTTCAGGAGTTATCACCTATGTTCAAGGCTATCTAGTAAGTTAGGAGATAACTATGGCAAATAGTTTTGGCGGACAAGGAGTTGGAACAAACTATCGTGGTAATAATGCGCAACAACCACCAAATATGACCTTTAATTCAAGAAATCCCGGTCAATATGATACTAAAAACGTATCATTGGGTGATTTTTGGATGAATACCGCAACAGAAGAACTTTGGGTATTGATGAGCCTTCAAGGGAATTCTACATCTCATGGAATGCTTGCCGATTGGGCATTAGTAACCGGTGCTACTGGAACAGTTAATACGATTACCAGCAATTCTGGTGGCGCTGTAGATCCTGATGGATCAGGTAATATTAATATAGTAGGTGATGGATCGACTATCGTCGGCACTGGATTTCCCGGAACCCATAGCATTCGATTATCAACAACCGGAGCTGTGGCAACTACGTATGCGGCTGATACGGGAACCGCTATTCCATCTGGTGGCGTATTGAATATTGACGGCGGCTCTAATATAAATACTTCTGCATCAGGAAATACTGTTTCTATAAATCTTAATGATAGTGTCACCATTACCGGATCATTTGCAGCGGCAAGCGTTACCACAACTTCAGGCAATATAATTTCTGCCGCGAACATATCAACTGCCGGGGGAGATATAATTACCGGAACAGGTGATATAACAGCCGCAACGGGAACAATATCTGCAGGAAGTAATATTATTTCTACATTGGGAAATATATCTGCAACCTCAGGAACAATAACTGCGGGAACAGGGCTATCGGTCCTTTCTTTTGGGGCTGGGATTGTTCAATCTGATGCTGGTGGAACACTTTCTTCATCAAATGGAACTAATGGGCAAATTCTTATTGGGGGTGGCACTGCTCCTGTGTGGGCAACGCTTACAGCAGGATCTGGTATATCAATTGCAAATGCGGCAAATTCTATAACAATATCAGCAACAGCTTCAACTACAACGCCATTATTCCAATCGGTATTTGGCAGCGGAGTTTCAAATGTTACTGGGGATGGAACGCTCTATACGCTTTTATGGGATACTGCGGTATTTGATCAGACATCAAGTTATAATCCCGCAACGGGATTTTTTACCGCTCCAGTTAATGGATTTTATGTATTTTCTGCATTTTTCTTAGTTACTGGATTAACAGCATCATTTACTGGTTTAAACGCATATATCTATACAACTTCTAGAAATTATCTAACAACTCTTTTGAATCCCGCCAATTCGTTTAGCGGAAATCAATATTTGGTGCATGTTCCAGCCACTATATGTCAAATGTCTGCGGGAGATACTGCATCTATTAGATTTAGCGTTGGAGCTTCAACAAAGACCATAGGTATAGTTGCTCCCGGCTCATCGGCATTTTCTGGGTATTTAATATATTAAAATCTTCTTTCTCTATCTCTTCCACTCTCTTCTCAATATCCACAGCAGCATAAAATCTGCTGCTGTGGATATCAGTGTAAAAAAGAAGGTGCTTTATTATCTTTCGCTATTCTTTATAATCTCGGTGATCTTTATCAGCGGATCCTCTTCTTTATGCTTGAATGCGCGCAGGCACTCAGTAATAAATTCTTGGTTTTGAAAGAGATCTTCAAATGCCCGCTCAAGAAGATATCCCATGCGTTCCCAGCGAGGATGGTTTTCATCTTCACTAAGCTGGATATATTTCTCTTTGATCTTGTCTTCCATAAAGATCCATTGTTGGGAATAAGGGGCAAAATCATACGATGAAGGGCGCGTATATTTGATCAGTGGTGAATGTAATGGTTGCTCTGGTTGGTTGGTTTGCATTACGTTACCCTCTAGTTCTTAATGATGTTGCTTCAAGCTTCTCGATTCTTTGAGTTAATTTAATCAATTCATCAGATTCTGCCCAAAGCATACTCTGCATGGCATCTTCATTTTCACTAGTAAGAATATTTATAGTTTCCTCGAGCCTGATAACCTCATTTTTTAGTGAATTATATCCAATTGCGAGGATAATAATGATTGCACATAATAATCCGATAACGATGTACTCAGAACGTTTATTTTCTGCGTTCATTCTCTTCCACCTTTTTGATACGACGTATCTCACCCATTGTTACATGATATACACTCTCAGGCAGGTCAGCCAAGGTCTCAATGCCATGCTTATTGAGAATGCTTTTAACTATCCTTTCATAACCATCAAGCTCAATCAAAAGTTCATTGTACTGATGATTGGTAATTGTTTTTTCTCTGTAGTCTTTTTCGGGCAATCGAGACTCACGCGGCTTTTTAAGTTCATCAATCAATTGTGATTCTGATTGCAATTCAGCATTATCATCAAACAAGAATGGATCATTGGTGGTCGGAGCAATTCCGAGTAGCTTCAGAGCTTGTTGCCGAGCAATGAATTCTTTAATCACTGCAGTTTCCTTTGCTGATTTTTCTGATACCAATCGAGCCCATGAACTGATCCACTGCCCACTTTCATGAATAAGCATTGATTTAAGGATGTCAGCACCATTACCTCCATCAAGCAACTCATCATATTGATAAAAGTAGATCCCATTACTTGATAAGGCTTCACGAACCGCGATCAAAATCGCATCCAGATTTGCGTAAACCTCTCCCTTGTACTTCTGATTAGGCTTGAGAGTTTTGTACGCACCTTGAGCCTTTGCAAGGGCCCCCGCAATTTTATCTATGCACTCACTGCGATATGCATTCATAGTGGTACCTATCTAGCAAGGGGTGATTTATTTCTAGCAGCTTCAACATCGGTTGATCGGATGATATTTGATTCGTTATCAATACGAGATGCGCCCGCATTTTCAAGATTTTTAATGAATTTTTCGTATTCGGCAGTCATGTTAACCGCCATCTGATAACGGGTGGCAATCCAGTTCAAGATAGGATGGAGCTGATAAGTAAAAGTATCTTGTATTTCTTCAAGTACCGCATTTACTGCATCTCGATTATCATTATTGAATATGATTTCTTCGGGATCATTATCGCTCGCAAATTTATAAAGCTTTTTATGAGCATCAAAATAAGCTTTTTGAACATCCATGAAATGTTTTTCAAGATTCTGTGCAAACTCAAATGATATGGTGGTTGGTTTTTGTTTTTGCTTGCGTACTTTTTTCTCTTTTTTTACTTCTTCCATCTCAAATCCTCTTTAATTAAAACTATTAAAATACTCAATTGTGATCATGATGATAACTATTATTAATGCAATCATCGCTCCTATCGATATAACCGATCCAATCCATCCAAGCGAACCATCAATTGGAAGTTGTATCTCAGGGCTATCCAATAATAACATTATCACCCCTTATTGTTCCTTATAATCATCTATAAATGCTAATACATCATTAAATTTGCGCCAAGGTATATTAGTAAGATTTGGGAATTTAAATTGCTCTAATATCTTATCAGCTAGTTCTTTATTGCCATTCAATTTTGCCCTGAGCAACCCGCATTGTTTTTCGCTGATGAATTCATTGGTGATCATAGCAACATTTTGTGACATAGTTTGTTTTGCTTCAGAGATAACATCAGTATGCCCTTCATTAAAGTCAGTCGGATCGTCGGCGGCAGCCAATCCACAGATCATCAAGGCATTATATCTTCTATGGTAGGTTGTTGAGCCACCCCACGCGTGATCTGGATTGCTGTTAAGCAGTGCTGAGCAATAGCCATTCCATTGAGATTGATCCATGCGAGCGACAATGTAATCAGGGAGCACAGGAATTGATTTTGGAGTTAGGGTTGATTCAATGCATTTCCACTGACCACTCTCTGGATGATCCAACCGCGTGAATATAGTTCCTCGATCGTATCCCCCATCAACACCCTCAGTAAGAATAATGCCATAAGGAGAGAGCATTTTTTGTATTTGGCTCAGAATGCCAGGAAGCGTGGCGTAGGTATTTCTATTGGATTTTGAATCTTTTCCAATCACTACACCATGTTCTTTATGCATGGCAAGCAATTGTCCCATGAGTATTGATATGTCTTCTGATTGATTGTGGTCGCTTCTGTACATGTACTTATTTCCTACTACTTAAAAACTATTTTTTAATTGTTTTTCAGCTTGTCCCCTAAGATGCATTACGCGTTGATGAACCATAAGGGACAAGTGTTAAGTATGCACAGATTAATGATTCGATTTTAGAGGTATTTACATTATTGCGCACATACTTAATCTGTTATTCAATTTTCCAATCCTTACCCGATGCAATCTCATATATTTTTATGCCAATAGCAATAAACAGTAAACAATCTCCAGCAATTGCTCCACCAATCTTCCAATATTCTATTGGTATAAAAAATAGTGTTCCCATCAGCTAAAATGCTTTACTAGTAAACCAACTCCAGTTCCAATACCAGCGGTACATCCCGCAACCAACCAAATACAACAACATCGCTTCCTGCGATTAATTCGATCTCGTTGCTTGGCCGTTCTATAAATATCAGGGTTAATATATACCATGTGATTTCGTGGCGGTCGGGGCTCAAAGACCATCATTGTTCTTGTTGATGTGGCATGAATTACCGGCTTTGATGTCGCAGGCATAATTGGCGGGAATATTGATGGAAATACGCCCATAAAGAACATCACATATTTAATATTCATAATTCAT